>Ga0209025_1005057_pt1 | contig 10982 bp, 12 predicted proteins | sample AraplaMF_Col_mLB_FD_184256 | JGI IMG/M metagenome (GOLD analysis project Ga0209025, IMG submission 184256) | Arabidopsis root microbial communities from the University of North Carolina, USA - plate scrape MF_Col_mLB (SPAdes) (version 2) | ecosystem: Host-associated > Plants > Roots > Endosphere...
GTTCTGGCCGATCCGGGGCTCGAGGCGCGGGCCCGGGCGATCTCCGCGCAATTGCGCTGCATGGTCTGCCAGAACCAGTCCATCGACGATTCCAATGCCGAGCTCGCAAAGGACCTGCGCTTGCTGGTGCGCGAGCGGATCGTCGATGGCGACACCGATGCGCAGGTGATGAACTACATCGTCTCGCGATACGGCGAGTTTGTCTTGCTGAAGCCGCGTGTCAACGCGCGAACGATCCTTCTGTGGGCAGCACCGCTGCTGCTTGCCGGGTTCGCTTCCGGGGTCCTCGTAGCCGTCGCAAGGGGGACAAGCAACCGGACCGTCGTCGCGCTCAGCGATGAGGAGAACGCCGAACTCGAGCGCCTGCTCGCCTCGAAGTTTGACGGAGATCAAAGCAGGGCCGATGCCCCGCCTCTATCCTAATTGACGCATAACAGGATTGTGAGGGGCAGGACCATGCAGGCGAAAGACATAATGACCACGAACGTGGTCTCAATCAGCCCAGCAGTCGGCGTGCGCCACGCCGTCGCGGTCATGATCCAAAACAATATCAGCGGGCTTCCCGTCGTCGATGATGAGAGCCGAGTTTGCGGCATGCTTACCGAAGGCGATCTCATGCTGCGCAGAGAAATCCGACTTTCTCCGCGCGCCGTTCGGTCGGCCGAACTCATCTCCGAAATCGACCTGGAGCGCTATATCTGCAGCCATGGATGGAGTGTCGCCGACGTCATGTCTCAGGACGTCATCGTCGCGCGGCCGGATAGCGAAGTGTCGGACATCGCCGAAAGCCTGCAGGCGCATCGGATCAAGCGGCTGCCAATCGTCGAGGACGGCAGACTGGTAGGAATAGTCAGCCGCCGGGACATCCTGCGCATAATCGTTGAAGCACCGTCCACAACACTGCCACGAGAAGACGAATCCATCCGTCTTGCCATTCGAACCCGGCTGCGCGCCGACCTTGGGCTGACGCCTCAGAAGATTCAGGTGTCGGTCGCCAACGGACAGGTGACAGTGGATGGCCTGGTTGAATCGGATCTTAAGCGCAAGGCGATAAAAGTTCTGGTCGAGAGCCTCGGAATCGGTGGATACCGCGACCGGCTCCGCGTCGCGCCCTCTGCAAGCGAATGACATGGCGGGCAGGCAGCCGACGGTAGACCGCATCTTTGCGCAACGCCAAAATCAGACATCTGGTCGCTGGCCAGAAGAAAGGGCGGCGTCGATCGCGGGGTTGATCTCCTGTGAGAGGCTGTTTTCGTCCAGCGGTCCGACATGCTTGTGCGTTATCCGTCCCGAGCGATCGATCACAAAGGTCTCCGGAACCCCGTACACGCCCCAGTCCATCGCGTTTCGTCCCGCATCATCGACGCCGATGGCAGCGAACGGATTTCCTTTATCCTCGAGAAAGGCCAACGCCGTTTTCGGTGCGTCCTTGTAGTTGACACCCACCAGCTTGATGCGCGGGTCCTTGGAGAGCTGCATAAGTGTCGGATGTTCCTGCCGACAGGGGACGCACCACGATGCGAAGATGTTCAGGACGATGACCTGATTTTCGAAGACGCTATCGTCGAGCGCCGGCGTCGGCAGTCCGGCGAGCGGGGGAAGGTCCACTGCCGGATGCTTCTGTCCGATGAGTGCCGAAGGTATCGTCGCCGGCGAGTACCCCTCAACGGATTCGCGATAGAGAGTATTCGCGACGGCGCCGGCTATTCCCAGAAACACGATCAGTGGAAGACCGGCCAAAGCGTAGTTACGCATGCGGACGCTCGTCGCGCGGCCGGTGACGGCGAACAGTTGCAAGCACACCGACTTGTCGACGGTAGTTTCGCCCGGCAAGCCAGACCTTGAGAGTCGTTGCCAACATCACGGTAAAGGTCAAGGCATATGCCGCGACCACATAGTGCTGGTGATCCATTTCAATACTCCTTGTGAACTGCGCACCTTGCTGCGAGCCTGTGTTGCGCGATGAGCTTTCTTCTCCAGATCTCGTTTCTGATCGAGGCCAGGTAGAGCGTGAAGAAGAGAGTGACGAACGCAAGGCCCATGACCGTCAATGGTCGCAGGAATTCGATATCGAGCGCCGGTCCACCCAACCGGAGGACGCTTGCGGGCTGGTGGAGCGTATTCCACCAATCGACGGAGAACTTGATGATCGGGATGTTCACGAACCCGACGATGATGAGAACCGCGGTGACGCGGGCGGCACGCGTCGGCTCATCGATCGCCCGGTTTATGGCGACGATACCGAGATACATGATGAACAAAATAAACATGGAGGTCAGGCGTGCGTCCCAGACCCACCATGTGCCCCACATCGGCTTGCCCCAGATCGCGCCCGTCACCAGCGATACAAACGTGAAGGAGGCGCCAAGCGGCGCTGCGGCCCTGGCAGCAACATCCGCCAACGGATGTCGCCATACGATGGACCCGATGGCGTTGGCGGTCATCACCGTGTAGCAGAGCATGGCGATCCAGGCCGCCGGGACATGGACATACATGATCCTGACCGTCGAGCCCTGCTGGTAATCGACGTCGGAGCTAAAGCTCAGATAAAGCCCCCACGCTAGGCAGAGCGCGGTGAAAGCCAACAGGAAGGGAAGCACGCGCTCGGCGACCTCCAAGAACCTGGTTGGCTGGGCCAAACCGGCAACGGTGCTTTTCAATTGGGCGTATGGGCTCATGCGTGCATGCATTAACGCCAAACTCGCCTCCGCTAATTGATCCCGATCAATGAGGAGACGAAAGCAAGCAACTGCTGCCATTTTACTCTTCGCAGAGAAGGCAGGTCGACCGGATACCCGGGCCGGATCGATTTCGGACGCGAAACGCCGGTAGCTTGATCAAGATCAAATACGGCCACGTCAACCTCCTGTACCGATCGCTTCGCAGAAGGAGCAGATGATGGATTTCGAAGCATTTTTCAAAAGCGAGTTGGACGGGCTTCACGCTGAAGGCCGCTATCGCGTTTTTGCTGATCTTGAGCGTCACCGCGGCAGCTTTCCGCGCGCCACGCGGCACACGCCGGACGGCCCGAAGGACGTCACGGTCTGGTGCTCCAACGACTATCTCGGCATGGGCCAGCACCCGAAGGTGATCGAGGCGATGAAGAATGCCATCGACCACTGTGGCGCGGGTGCGGGAGGCACCCGGAATATCTCTGGCACCACCCACTACCACGTTCTGCTCGAGCGCGAGCTTGCCGATCTGCACGGCAAGGAAGCGGCGCTGATCTTCACCTCGGGTTATGTCTCCAACTGGGCAGCCCTTGGCACCCTCGGCGCCAGGATCCCCGGCCTCATCATCTTCTCCGACGCGCTGAACCATGCCTCGATGATCGAAGGCATCCGCTATGCCAAGTGCGACAAGGTGATCTGGAAGCACAACGACATCCATGATCTGGAAGCCAAGCTGGCGGCTGCCGATCCGAAGGCGCCAAAGCTGATCGCGTTCGAATCGGTCTATTCGATGGATGGCGATATCGCCCCGATCAAGGAGATCTGCGACCTCGCCGACAAGTACGGCGCGATGACCTATCTCGACGAAGTGCATGCCGTCGGCATGTACGGACCGCGTGGTGGCGGCATTGCCGAGCGCGAGGGGCTGATGGACCGCCTGACGGTCATCGAGGGCACGCTCGGCAAGGCGTTCGGCGTCATGGGCGGCTATATCGCCGCCTCGACGGCGCTTTGCGACTTCATCCGCTCCTTTGCGTCCGGTTTCATCTTCACGACGGCGCTGCCGCCGGCGCTGGCTGCCGGTGCGGTTGCCTCGATCCAGCATCTGAAGGTCAGCCCGTTCGAGCGGGCGCGGCATCAGGATCGTGTCCGCAAGCTGAGGGCGCTGCTCGATCAGCGCGGCATTCCGCATATGCCGAACCCGAGTCATATTGTCCCGGTCATGGTCGGCGATGCCGCCAAGTGCAAGTGGATCTCCGATCTGCTCATCGACAATTGCGGTGTCTACGTGCAGCCGATCAACTATCCGACCGTGCCGAAGAAGACCGAGCGGCTGCGCATCACCCCGACGCCGCTGCACAGCGATGCCGACATCGAGCATCTCGTCGACGCCCTGCATTCGCTCTGGTCGCGCTGCGCGCTCGCGCGGCACGTGGCCTAAAGAGCCGTTATCCGGGAAAAGCGAGGGGCCGCCGTTAGGCGGCCTCAGACTGCTGACAAACCCCTGGCTTCATCCAGGGGTTTATGATTCATTTGGGCATGTTGAAGAAACCTGCTCCCGAACAGACGGCTCTCGAGATGGTGACGCTCGATCAGCTTGTTCCGAAGGATCACCTGCTTCGCAAGATCGATGCGGTGATCGACTTTTCCTTCATCCATGATCGTGTTGCCGGGCTTTACTGCGCCGACAACGGTCGCCCGCCGCTGGACCCGACGCTGATGTTCAAGGCGCTGTTCATCGGTTACCTGTTCGGAGTGCGCTCGGAACGTCAGTTGGTGCGCGAGATCGAGGTCAACGTCGCTTACCGCTGGTTTCTGCGGCTGAAGCTGACGGATGGGGTGTTTGACGCCTCGACGCTGTCGCAGAACCGCCGGCGGCGCTTCAACGACACGCGTGTGGCGCAGGATATCTTCGATCATATCGTCAGCCAGGCGATCGCCCACAAGCTGGTCGATGGCACGGTGCTTTATACCGACTCGACGCATCTGAAGGCGAATGCCAACAAGGGCAAATACGATCTTGCGATGATTGAAAAGTCGCGGGCCGATTATTGGGCCGATCTCGACCGGGCGATCGAGGCGGAGCGGACGCTGCACGGGCAAAAGCCGCTGAAGGACAAAGAGCGTGAGCCGCAGGTGAAGGAAACCAAGGTGTCGCGCACCGATCCCGACAGCGGCTATATGGTGCGCGACGGCAAGCCGAAGGGCTTCTTCTACCTCGATCACCGCACGGTGGATGGCAAGCTTGCGATCATCACCGACACCCATGTGACGCCCGCCAATGTGCATGACAGTATCGTCTATCTCGACCGGCTCGACCGCCAGCGTGAGCGGTTTGGCTTCGAGGTCGGCGCGGTTGGCCTGGATGCCGGCTATGCCACATCCGGCATCGCCAAGGGGCTGGAGGACCGCCATATCCTTGGCGTCACCGGCTATCGCAATCCAACCCCACCCAAAGATGGCATGATGCGCAAGTCGAAGTTCGTCTACGAGCCTGAGACGGACGGTTATCGCTGCCCCGAGGGGCAGTTGCTCGCCTATACCACCACCGACCGCCATGGCTATCGGCACTACACATCCGACCCGGCGATCTGCCAAACCTGTCCGCTGCTCGCCTCCTGCACATCAAACACCAAGGCAGTGCGCACCATCACCCGCCATGTCTGGGCCGACGCCCGCGAGCGCACCGATGCCCATCGACTGACGCCTTGGGGCAAGGCAATCTATAAGCGCCGCAAGGAGACGGTCGAGCGCTCCTTTGCCGATGCCAAGCAGCTTCACGGCCACCGCTATGCCCGCTTTCGAAGTCTCACCCGCGTCGCATGCCAGTGCCTGTTGGCTGCAGCCGCCCAAAACATCAAGAAGATCGCCATGGCGCTCACCAAGCCACCCAGACCAGCCATGACATGAGGCCAAAGGCCGCCAACTTCGCCCAGCCTCAAAACCCAACTTAAAATAACCAACATCCAAAAAACAAAACCCGCCGAAAATATCGACGGGTTTGTCAGCAGTCTGAGGGCACCGTGTTTCCGCGGTGCCCTTTTATCTTTTATGTCGGGACTATTCGTCCCGGTAAACCTTTTCCCGGCGCTCGTGCCGCTCTTGAGCCTCGATGGAGAGCGTCGCGATCGGTCGAGCGTCAAGCCGCTTGAGACCGATTGGTTCGCCGGTCTCCTCGCAATAGCCGTAGGTGCCGTCTTCGATACGTTGCAGTGCTGCGTCGATCTTGGAAATCAGCTTTCTCTGGCGGTCGCGGGCACGCAGTTCGATAGCCCGGTCGGTTTCGGACGATGCCCTATCGGCAAGGTCCGGGTGGTTTGCGCTTTCCTCGGCCAAGTGGTCGAGGGTTTCGCGCGCCTCTCTGAGAATGTCGTTCTTCCAGGCGACGAGCTTGGCTCTAAAGTAAGCCCGCTGATTGCCATTCATGAACTCTTCCTCTTCCGAGGGTACGTAGTTGCTAAGATCGATCTTCTCACTCAACGCGATTCTCCTGAAGAACATCTCATCTGGCGGGTGTATATCGCGAGCACTACGGTTGATTCAAGCCAAATACGCTAGGTAAACAGTTTTTTAAATCTGTCATATTTTTAAGCTAACAGGCTATTTTCTCACCCTTATTCCGCCGGATGCATATTCCTCTCCCGGTAACCCCATACTTTCCCAAGCCGGATTTAGGCGCGACACCTGCGGCCGCGGTTGACGCACGGGCCGCTCACCCGCTACTGAAAAAGTCCCTTCGACGTGGATTTTCCTATGGCCGCAATCACGCCTCCGCCTTCCCGGATTTATCTGCTGCGGCACGCCGAAGCCGCTTGGGCCGCACCTGGACAACGTGATTTCGACCGCCCGCTCAGCGACAAAGGCTATGCCGAGGCCGAACTCGTCGCCGACAGGGCCGCGGACAAGGGGTATCGGCCGGATCTCGTACTGAGTTCGACAGCGGCGCGTTGCCGGGACACGGCCGATGCCGTACATCGGGCCATGGGTTCCACACTCGACCTTCGTTTCGTCGACGAGCTTTATAATGCCTCACAGGACATCTATCTCGAGATCATCGATGCCCAGCAGGCGATCGACTCAGTCATGCTGGTGGGCCACAACCCGACGATGGAGCAAACGCTGGAAGCGTTGATCGGCCACGAGGCACTCTGTCAGGCATTGCCGACCGGCTTTCCGACGGCCGGTCTTGTGGTTCTGGACTATGACGGTGTGTCGGCAGGCTGGCGTCTCGTCGATTTCGTGATCGACTAAGCTCTTTTCGCGGAACGTCTTTTCGCGTCGATCCGGGGTTCCTATATGGCTTGTCACGATACAACCGGGATTCCGCCTTGCCGCCCAGCCTGACCTCCTTCACCGATGACGCGCGCATCGCCCTCGACAATTTCGCGGACCGGGCATCTGGCCTGATCAATCCAACTGTGCGCCTTGGCGTCACCGGCCTATCGCGCTCTGGCAAGACCGTCTTCATTTCCTCCCTCGTCCACAACCTGCTGCACGGCGGCCGGCTGCCGCTCTTCGAGCCAGTGCAGTCCGGTCGTGTCTCGGCGGTCCGGCTTGAGCAGCAGCCGGATGATGCAGTGCCGCGCTTCCAGTATGAAGATCACATCCGCTCCCTCGTGAAGGACCGCGTCTGGCCGGATTCCACACGCGCCATCTCGGAATTGCGCATCACACTCGAATATCAAAGTGCCAGCGGCTGGAATCGTCTCTTCTCGCCCGGTCGGTTGTCGATCGATATCGTCGATTATCCTGGTGAATGGCTGCTCGACCTGCCGCTGCTCGCAAAGAACTATCGCGCGTTCTGCGAGGAAACGATTGCCTTGGCCAAAACGGGCGTTCGCGCAGACCTTTCGCACGCTTGGCTGACACTCGCCCACACCGCGGACATCAGTGCTCCCGCCGACGAAATGCGGGCCCGCGACCTTGCAACTTCCTTTGCCGATTACCTCAAAGCCTGCAAAGCAGACGAACGCTCGCTTTCCACGCTCCCACCCGGCCGCTTTCTATTGCCTGGCGACCTCGATGGCTCTCCCGCCCTGACCTTTGCGCCGCTCGCGCTTCCGCCCGAGGGCAAAGCACAAAAGGGATCGCTGTGGGCGATGATGGAACGACGCTACGAGGCCTATAAATCGGTCGTCGTGAAGCCTTTCTTTCGCGAGCACTTTGCCCGTCTCGACAGGCAGATCGTGCTGGTCGATGCGCTGCAAGCCATCAACCGTGGCCCCGAGGCGGTACAGGACCTCGAACGCGCCCTGACGGACGTTCTTGCATGCTTCCGACCAGGCACGAATTCCTGGCTGTCTTCATTGCTTGGCCGCCGCATCGACCGCGTCCTGGTTGCCGCGACCAAGGCCGACCACCTGCATCATGAAAGCCACGACCGGCTCGACGCCCTCACCCGCCGCCTGGTTGAGCGCGCAGCTGAGCGCATTGGAATGGCGGGGGCAGGAATCGACGTCATGGCACTTGCCTCTGTCCGCGCCACCCGCGAAGCGACAGTGAAACGCAACGGTCATGACCTCCCGGTCATCGTCGGGACACCGATGGAGGGAGAAACCATTGGTGGTGAACGTTTCGATGGCCATAGGAAGAGGGCGATATTTCCGGGAGACCTTCCTGCGGACCCGGAGAACCTGTTCGAGCGAATCGAATCTGGAGAGCCCGACACCTCGCTGCCCGATATAAATGTCGTGCGCTTTCGTCCACCGCACCTCGAAGAAACGGGCGGCGGCATAAAGCTTTCGGTCCCACATATTCGCCTCGACCGCGCCATGCAGTTTCTGTTCGGAGATCGCCTCGCATGATCAAGCCACCATCCGAACAGCCGGTCCACCGCGCGCCGGCCGCGTTTTCTTATGAAGAGGACCCAGCGGTCCGACCGACAATCGAGACCAAACACCGCCAGCGAAAGCCAGGCAGCTTCACCGACGAGGTCGTGCTGACCGCCGACGAGGACGATCCATTCCTCAATCCTGAAAAGGATGTCCCTCCCGTGCCGGGCGCCGTTCCCCGCAAGCGCGGCACGTCGTTTGCGAAAATCGCAGCGGCCGCATTCGGCATTCTCTTCTCGCTTGCCTTCGGCCTTTGGACCGACAGTCTTATCCGCAATCTTTTCAGCCGCGCCGATTGGCTGGGCTATGCGGCGCTCGCGGCGCTGGCGATCGGCGTTCTGGCTGTGATTGCCATCGTTGTTCGCGAAACAGCCGGAATGATGCGATTGACGGCTGTGCAGGGGATCAAGGCGGAAGCGGAGACCGCCATGGTCGAGGCTAAGCCGGCGAAGGCGCGCGCACTGGTCAAGCGCCTGGAAACCTTGCTGTCCGACAAGCCCGAGACGGCAAAAGGCCGAGCCACTCTCAAGGCGGCGGAAGCTGATATCATCGACGCGCCACACCTCATTGCCCTCGCGGAACGCGAACTCCTGGCCCCGCTCGACAGGCAAGCCCGAGCTCTGATCGTCAATGCATCGAAAAGGGTCTCCATCGTCACCGCTGTCAGCCCACGCGCCATCGTCGATCTGCTCTACGTACTTTATGAAGCTGCCCGACTCGTTCGCGCGATGGCGGAGCTCTACGGCGGTCGGCCTGGCACACTCGGCATGATCCGACTCATGCGAGATGTTCTGGCGCATCTCGCCGTTACCGGCTCAATCGCTGTCGGCGACAGCCTTGTGCAGCAGGTGCTCGGCCATGGACTGGCCTCGAAACTGTCGGCGCGCCTTGGCGAGGGCGTCATCAACGGCCTGATGACCGCCCGCATCGGAATCGCTGCCATGGATCTCTGCCGTCCCCTTTCCTTCCATGCCCTGAAACGTCCGGGAATCGGCGACTTCATCGGCGATTTGACTCCCTCGATGACGTCGCGCGACAAGAATTCCTGAGAATTGACGGTTTTGTTGCGCCCCGCCGCGTCTCAAACACGGCGTGGAAATACTTGTCGTGAATTCAATACTCTACCGCCACACTCTCACATTCCGCCAACTGCGAAAACGCCCCGCTCGTCAGTGTTTTCGGATGACGGGAAACCAACTGTTAACCATTATTCGGCAAAACTTGGCACCAGTTAAGCGATGGTGTCGCCAGGGAAAATCCATGTATTCGCGCAAGTTTCTTCTTCTTTTCGGGCTCGCTGCGGTGGCGCTGTCACCAGTCGCCGACATGGCCCCGTCCGCGACAGCTGCAACACGTGACAAAGCCTTCTTCGAGTCCGTCGCCGGCACCTGGCGAGGTCCCGGCGAGATCGTTGCCGGCAAGTACAAAGGCACGAAATTCACCTGCAATCTCGTAGGGGAACCGGTCAGCGCGGGCGGCACGGGTATCAAGCTTGACGGAAGTTGCAGGGTTGGTGTCTTCAAGCAGCCGATGACGGCGCTCATCACGCAGTCCGGCAGTTCCTATAAGGGCAAGTTCCTTGATGGTGCCGATGGCAAGGGTCTCGACGTCGTTTCGGGTGCGGTAACGCAGGATACGGTGGTCGTCGGCCTCAACCGCTCCAAGCTGAACGGCGCTATGATTGCTCGCGTCAAAGACGACAAGACCATGAACGTTACCGTTTCCGTTAAGGTCGAAAGCCAGATGATCCCGGTCATCGGCCTGACGCTTACGCGCCAACTCGACGAAATCGCCGTCGGCTCCGTCGAATAATTCCAACGCGTACCTGAAAGCGGCGGATTTCCCGCCGCTTTTTTGTTTCAGACGGTATGCCACCAAGTGCTGCGGTCATCGGCAACCTCGATCCCCTGCACATCAGCCTTCATCAGCCATTCGCGAACCGGTGCCCCATTGACGAGCAGTTTCGGAGCAAAGTCGGCAAGCGGCATCAACACGAAGCCACGGTCCGTCATGCGCGGGTGCGGGAGTTCGAGACGCGGCGCCGATTGCACCACATCGGCATAGGTCAGGATATCGATATCGAGTGTTCGCGGTCCCCACCGCTCGATGCGCTCTCGTTTCATCCCTCGTTCGATATCGAGGCAGACGTCGAGAAGCGCCTCTGGAGCAAGCGTTGTCTGGACTTCAGCGCAAGCGTTGAAGAAATAGGACTGGTCGGTTTTGCCCCAGGGCGGCGTACGATAGAGCCGCGACACCGCTACCACCCGGCAATCGGACCGTCGGTCAAGCGCTCTTAGTGCGACCGCCATCGCATGGACGGGCTCGCCGAGATTGCCGCCGAGGCCAAGTGTTGCGGTCTTGAAAACGGACTCAGGCAAAGTGTTCGATGCTCACCTGGACGAAATCCAGAACACCCGGCACCGGCGCGTTCGGCTTGCGGACAGTAATCTTTGCACGCTTGACCTGCGGAAACTTTGCG
>Ga0209025_1005058_pt1 | contig 10979 bp, 10 predicted proteins | sample AraplaMF_Col_mLB_FD_184256 | JGI IMG/M metagenome (GOLD analysis project Ga0209025, IMG submission 184256) | Arabidopsis root microbial communities from the University of North Carolina, USA - plate scrape MF_Col_mLB (SPAdes) (version 2) | ecosystem: Host-associated > Plants > Roots > Endosphere...
TCTTACCGATTATTTCAGTTGCATGTTGTCTATTCTTAATGGTAAATTTACCATTAAAAACATGGATATACTTCGGTGTTTGGTTAGCAATCGGAGTAGTTGTATACTTTGTTTATTCGAAAAAACACAGTCATTTAAAAGAAGATGGAAGTTCGCAGGATAGTTTAGAAAAAGCTAATTAAAAGCTAATTAAAAGGGATATAAGATAGTAAGCCTTGTGCGTCTAGGGAACGCGCAAGGCTTTTTTCTTTTGGAAAAATAAAGGAGAACAATATTGTGTTGTCGAATTTTTATGTCGGAATATAGGAAGGGGTGGAAACGTGAAGACGAAAGTTGTCGTTGGAGCAGAGGGATATAATAATAACCCAGGTTGGTTACATACAAATGAGGATGAATTAAATTTATTAAGAAGAGAAATGTGGCTTGAAAAGTTTAATCCAAATTCGTTATCAATCATTTTAGCAGAACATGTATGGGAACATTTATCATATGAAGAAGGTATTGAAGCAGCCAAAGTTTGTTATGAGTTTTTAGAAGATAGTGGATATATTCGCTGTGCAGTGCCGGATGCATTTTTCCCAAATGAAGAATATCAGCGTGGTGTGCAAGTGGGAGGACCTGGCCCGTTAGATCATCCAGCTGCAAGCCATAAAATTGTACATAACTACAAAACGATTATATCTATGTTTGAAGCAGCAGGTTTTCAAGTAAAGCTTTTAGAATACTGTGATGAGAATGGCCAGTTTCATTATAGTGATTGGGAAGAGAACGGTGGATTTATTTATCGATCGAAACGTTTTGATCATAGAAATCAAGATGGTAAATTAGGATTCGCTTCGTTAATTGTGGATGCAGTAAAAGTTAATAAATAAGAAGGGATGCACGATAGTTTTCGTGCATCCTTTTTGTATGAAGAGCATGATAGATGCGGAGAATATTTATATGTTTATTTTGAAATGTGAACGAAATGTTCGAAAAAATGTATGAGAATTCATTGACACATATGAATGGACGCTCATATAATAAAAGTATAAGATATATGAATAGTTGTTCATATGTTCAAATAAAGAGGTGAGCTGTGATGGCTGAAAATAAAGTAGAAACGCAACAGGAAGCATGTTCTCAAACGATAATTCACGAGGAAATCGTGGATCAAGTAAAACAAACAATTCCGACTGATGAAAGTTTAAGCAAAGTAGCAGAATTATTTAAAGTATTAGGTGACCGTACACGTACGAGAATATTACATGCATTATTTGAAGCTGAAATGTGTGTTTGTGATTTAGCTTATTTATTAGGGATGACGCAATCTTCAATCTCACATCAGCTTCGTGTATTAAAGCAAGCAAAGCTTGTAAAGAACCGTAAAGAAGGAAAGGTAGTTTATTATTCATTAGCTGATCAACACGTAATTCATATCTTCGAGCAAGCGTTTGAACACGTAAACGAGGAAGAATAAAAACGCGAGGAGGGAGAACGATGGCAGAAGCATTAGTGAAAAAGAAACTTATGCTAGAAGGGTTAGATTGTGCGAATTGTGCAATGAAAATTGAAAAGGGTGTTGGGAATATAGAGGGAGTAACGTCTTGTTCTGTAAACTTTGCAACTAAGACGATGCTTTTAGAAACACCACAAAATAAAGAAAATCAAGTTGTTACGGAAGCGAAGCAGCTCGTTACAAAATTAGAGCCGCATATTAAGGTGCAAGAAGAGAAAAAAACAAAAGTGGCGAAAGAAGTATTTATATTAGAAGGTTTAGACTGTGCGAACTGTGCAATGAAGATTGAAAATAAGGTAAAGGAAATGCCAACAGTTTCAGAAGCGACTGTTGATTTCGTATCAAAAAAATTAAGAGTAGAAGTTGCGAATAAAAGAGAACTTGAGTCGACTGTGCAAGATATAAAAAATGTCGTTCAAAAGTTAGAGCCAGATGTAAAAGTTGTTCGTGAAGAGGAAAAAGGACACGACCACGGCCATGATCATGGTGATGGAAATGTGAAAAAAATGATAGGAAGATTAGTAGTCGGTGGAATTTTGACAGGAATTGCTGCATTAGCCGGATTACCGCAAATGATAACAATTCCATTATTCGTTCTTGCTTATTTATTAATAGGTGGAGATATTGTTTGGAGAGCGGTAAGAAACATCACTCGCGGCCAAGTATTCGATGAAAACTTTTTAATGGCAATTGCAACTTTAGGAGCTTTCGCGATTCAACAATATCCAGAAGCAGTTGCAGTAATGTTATTCTACCAAGTAGGGGAATTGTTCCAAAGTATTGCTGTAAATCGCTCTCGAAAATCAATTACTTCATTAATGGATATTCGTCCTGATTATGCAAATGTGAAAGTTGGAAATGAAACGAAACAAGTATCACCAGAAGATGTGCAAATTGGTGAGTATATTATCGTGAAACCGGGTGAAAAAGTACCGTTAGACGGGAAAGTAGTTGAGGGAACATCAATGATGGATACTTCAGCGTTAACAGGTGAATCTGTACCGCGTGAAGTAGAAGTTGGTAATGACGTATTAAGTGGTTTTGTAAACCAAAATGGTGTATTAACAATTGAAGTTACAAAAGAATTTGGTGAATCGACTGTATCAAAAATCTTAGATTTAGTACAAAATGCAAGTAGCAAAAAAGCGCCAACAGAAAACTTTATTACGAAGTTTGCGCGTTATTATACGCCAGTCGTAGTTATTACAGCGGCGATTATGGCATTTATTCCACCACTTATTTTAGAGGGTGCTACGTTCTCTGATTGGATTTATAGAGCTTTAGTGTTCTTAGTAATCTCTTGTCCATGTGCACTCGTTGTATCGATTCCTCTTGGGTTCTTTGGAGGTATTGGTGGGGCATCTAAAAGTGGTATTTTAGTAAAAGGAAGTAACTATTTAGAAGCATTGAATGATGTGAAATATATCGTTTTTGATAAAACAGGAACATTAACAAAAGGTGTCTTTAAAGTTACGAAGATGGAGCCTAGTGAAGGTACTACAGCTGAAGAGTTATTAGAATATGCAGCATTTGCAGAAGTATATTCAAATCATCCGATTGCACAATCTATTCGAAATGCATATGGAAAATCAATCGATGAAAATAGTATTGAAGACTATAGTGAAATTTCAGGTCATGGTACGGTTGTAAAGGTACAGGGAAAAGAAATTTTCGCAGGTAATGCTAAATTAATGAGAAAAGAAAACATTACATTTAAGCAACCAAATACAGTAGGTACACTAGTTCATGTTGCTGTAGATGGTAAATATGTCGGTTATATTGTGATCTCTGATGAGGTAAAAGAGGATTCAAAACAAGCAATCCAAAAGTTAAAAGAACTAGGTATTAAGAAGACAGTCATGTTAACTGGTGATGCGAAATCAGTTGGTGAAGCTGTTGGTAAAGAATTAGGTTTAGATGAAGTGCATGCCGAATTATTACCACACCAAAAAGTAGAAGAAATCGAAAAAATTGATGCAGCAAAACACGGTAAAGAAAAGATTGCATTCGTCGGTGATGGTATTAACGATACGCCAGTATTAGCGAGAGCGGACGTTGGTATTGCGATGGGCGGTTTAGGATCAGATGCAGCAATTGAAGCTGCTGACATCGTCATTATGACTGATGAACCTTCAAAAATCGCGACAGCTGTAAAAATTGCAAAACGTACACGTAGTATTGTATGGCAAAATATTATATTTGCATTAGGTATAAAAGGGCTAGTTTTGTTACTTGGTGCCTTTGGTATTGCAACAATGTGGGAAGCGGTCTTCTCAGATGTTGGTGTTACGCTACTTGCAGTATTAAATGCAATGCGTGTACTACGAGTAAAAGATTTATAAAAAAGAGGACGCAACCTGCGTCCTCTTTTTTATTGGTTATTTTGTTGAAATTGACTCAAGAAAATAATATCAAATATTATTTTGTTTTTAAATAATTTAATATATAAATTTACAAAAATATAATATTCTTCTTATTATTTTAATATATTTTTTACAAATATCCATATAGTATTGAAAAATGGAGAAGTGGGGGAGGGACAAAACCCCACTGATTAAAGCTTCACTTTATCTTTGTATGTTTTTTTCAACTTGTTCTCGAACAGTTTGAATATAATTCATTTTATGATCCCAACATTCTTGGCTTAAATCGACAGGGTACTCTTCAGGGTTTAAAGTTCGCATATACTCTTCCCAGAATAGCGAGAGGCTGCGTTCGTTATACTTTTGAATATCTAATATATTAGGTAATTCATACGCTCTTTTACCGTTAATGAAAATATCTTGATGCAGTTCGCGTGCTTCAAAGTTTGTTACGAATTTACTTATATAGGTATGAACTGGATGAAACATTTTTAAACGTTCTTCTTTTCCGGGTTCTTCTGACTCTAAGGCAATATAATCGCCCTCTGCATGATCGTTAACACGGTTGATAATACGATAAATTCTTTTAAGTCCTGGGGTTGTAATTTTTTCAGGATTAGATGAAATCTTAATCGTATCATTTAATTTTCCGTCAGTATCTTCAATAGCGACTAGTTTATAAACAGCCCCTAATGCGGGCTGCTCAAAGGATGTAATCAGTTTTGTACCAACACCCCATACATCAATTTTTGCCCCTTGAGATTTCAAGTGCATAATAGTATATTCATCTAAATCGCTAGAAGCGATAATTTTTGTTTTTGTAAATCCAGCTGCGTCAAGTTGTTTTCTGGCTTCCTTTGATAAATATGCCATATCACCGCTATCAAGGCGAATGCCATAAAAATCGATACGATCCCCGAACTCTTTTGCAACACGAATCGCATTTGGAACACCAGATTTTAATGTGTCGTATGTATCGACAAGAAATACACATTTTTTATGTGTTTCAGCATATTTTTTAAATGCAACATATTCATCGCGATATGCTTGAACGAAAGAATGGGCATGTGTGCCAGCTACAGGGATGCCAAAGCGTTTCCCTGCACGAACGTTACTTGTAGATGAAAAACCACCAATAAAGGCAGCACGTGTTCCCCAAAGGGCAGCATCAAACTCATGAGCGCGTCTTGTACCGAACTCTAAAAGCTCATCATTATTTGCAGCGTGCTTCATACGTGCAGCTTTTGTAGCAATTAATGTTTGGTAATTTACAATATTTAAGAGGGCGGTTTCAATTATTTGTGCCTCACCGAGTGGTGCATCAACCCGTAATAAAGGCTCGTTATTAAAAACAACTTCACCTTCTTGCATACTACGAATCGTTCCAGTAAATTTCATGTTTTGTAAATAATGAAGGAAGTCTTCTTCAAATTGCAGCTCTGCTAAATAAGCGATGTCACTTTCGGTAAAACTGAAATTTTCTATGTACTCTACAATTTTCTCAAGACCTGCAAAAACAGCATAGCCATTTTCAAATGGAAGCTTTCGAAAGTATAAATCAAAAACAGAACGGCGATTATGAATACCATCTTTCCAATATGTATAAGCCATGTTGATTTGATATAAATCTGTATGTAAGGCGTAACTATCGTCTTTATAATGATTCATTGCGAAAACACCTCCGTAATTTGGTTATAGTATACCAATTTTTCCCCTTGCGTAGCAAAGAAGTAATAGGGATTGAAGTCAAGAGAGAAAAAAATGAAATAATGCATATTTTTTAGAAAATTTACATTTATCAATTTATATTTCTCTGGATTTTATGTATTATTAGAGTAATGGGGGTAATGAGAATGGAGGAGGACAATGCAACAAACATTAGAAAAAATAGGCAAGCAAGTTTTTTATAAACGGCTACAGCAAAAAATGACACAAGAAGAATTATGTCAGGGCATTTGTTCTGTCTCATACTTAAGTAAGATCGAAAATGGAAAGATTGAAGCATCGGAAGAAATTCTACAATTGCTCTGCACAAGACTAGAAATTGCTGTGACGGATTTGAGAGATGTAGAAGAAGATGTGAAGGTGAAGTTGGACGAGTGGTTGAATGCATTAATTCGTTTGGACAAGGCGCAGGTTGAACGTATATATAATGAATTACAAGAAGATATGCAACATGTTTTAGATTTTGAAATCATAAATTATTATAAACTACTTAATATACGTTATTTAATGATAAAAAGGGACTTGCTGACGATTGCAGAAGAGTTGGAGAAACTTAAGAAGGCATATAAGAAATTCTCGCCTTTTCAAAAGTTGTTGTATACGTATAGTAAAGGATTATTATGCTGTTTACAATATAAGTGGAAAAAGGGATTAAGTTATTTGTTAGAGACAGAAATCATGGCAAAAGAGCTAGGATACCATGAGACAGGAATTTATTATAATATCGCTCTTACTTATAGTCATTTGGAAATCCAACATCTTACGTTGCATTTTGCAAATATTGCACTAGAGGCATTTAGAAATGAGTATAAATTTAGGAACGTGATAAACTGTCAAATTCTTATTGCATTAAGTTATGCAGAACAGGGGCAATATGAGGAAGCTTTAAAAATGTATGAGAGTATACTGAGGGAATCAGAGGCTTTTGCAGATAAAGATGTTCTAATGGCTATTACTTTAAGTAATATCGGGAATATATACTATAAAAAGAAAACATATAATCGAGCGAAAGATTATTATTTAGAGAGTTTACAACTTCAAAAACAAATAGATTTAAATTATATAGATACATTATATGAAATGGCATTAGCGTGTATTAAATTAGAGCAGTTTGAAGAAGCGAGAGAATGGATTGAGAAAGGTATTGGCGCTGCTAAACGTGAAGAGAGATTTAATACAAAATTGTATTTACTGCTTATGCTTCGAAATAAGTATTTTGAAGAGGCACAAGAGTATAAACAATTTTTGGAATTAGAAGCTATTCCGTTTTATAAATCAGCAGGCAATAAAATAGAACTGAAGAAAGTATATGTGGAGCTTGCGGAATATTTTTCGAAGTCACTAAACTTTGAACAAAGTAATCACTATTATAAGCTAGTTATTGAAATGTTAGAAAATCATAAGGAGGATGAAAAATGAAAAAAGCATTAGCTGGAATTTTAGCAGTTGCAGTAGTACTTACAATTGTAGGCGGAGTACAGTATACGAGTAAACCGGATACTTATGGATTAGATACTAGTGTATCACAAACTGTAAATGCATAATATTGAAAAACCCCTTTCCAAATGGAAAGGGGTTTTTCAATATTTGTTCCTCAAAATTCTACAACACTTGAGAAAGAAATTAATTGAATTTTTAGTATATTAATAGTGGAAACATAATGCTAATATGAAACTACTCTTTTCAAAAATTTTTTATTAGGGGGAAGGTTATATGAAAAGAAAGAGTTTAGCGTTAGTGTTAGCGACAGGAATGGCAGTTACTACGTTCGGAGGGACAGGCTCTGCGTTTGCGGATTCTAAAAATGTGCTCTCTACGAAAAAGTACAATGAGACGGTACAGTCACCTGAGTTTATTTCTGGTGATCTAACTGGAGCAACTGGTAAGAAAGCGGAATCTGTTGTGTTTGATTACTTAAACGCGGCAAAAGGTGATTATAAGTTAGGGGAAAAGAGTGCGCAAGATTCTTTCAAAGTGAAACAAGTGAAAAAAGACGCTGTGACTGATTCAACAGTAGTACGTATGCAACAAGTTTACGAGGGAGTACCTGTATGGGGATCTACTCAAGTAGCTCACGTAAGTAAAGATGGCTCTTTAAAGGTATTGTCTGGAACAGTTGCGCCTGATTTAGACAAGAAGGAAAAGTTGAAAAATAAAAATAAGATTGAAGGCGCAAAAGCAATTGAAATCGCGCAACAAGATTTAGGAGTAACACCTAAATATGAGGTGGAACCAAAAGCGGACTTATATGTATATCAAAATGGTGAAGAAACGACATATGCATACGTTGTGAATTTAAACTTCTTAGAGCCAAATCCAGGAAACTATTATTATTTCATTGAAGCAGAAAGCGGTAAAGTATTAAATAAATATAATAAAATTGATCATGTAACAAATGATGATAAGTCACCAGTTAAACAAGATGCTCCTAAACAGGATGCGAAAGCGGTTGTAAAACCTGTAACAGGAACGAATAAGGTGGGAACTGGTAAAGGTGTATTAGGAGATACAAAATCGCTTAATACAACGTTATCTGGATCGTCTTACTATTTACAGGATAATACACGTGGAGCAACGATTTTTACATATGATGCGAAAAATCGTTCGACGTTACCAGGAACATTATGGGCAGATGCAGATAATGCTTTCAATGCGGCATATGATGCAGCAGCAGTAGATGCTCATTACTATGCAGGTAAAACATATGATTATTATAAAGCTACATTTAACAGAAACTCTATTAATGATGCAGGAGCACCATTAAAATCAACAGTTCATTACGGAAGTAAGTATAATAACGCGTTCTGGAATGGCTCTCAAATGGTATACGGAGATGGTGATGGTGTAACATTTACTTCATTATCTGGCGGTATTGATGTAATTGGTCACGAATTAACACATGCTGTTACGGAGAACAGTTCAGATTTAATTTATCAAAATGAATCAGGAGCGCTAAATGAAGCAATTTCTGATATCTTTGGTACTTTAGTAGAATTCTATGATAACCGTAACCCGGATTGGGAGATTGGTGAAGATATTTATACACCTGGTAAAGCGGGAGATGCACTTCGTTCTATGAGTGATCCAGCGAAATATGGTGACCCAGACCACTATTCTAAGCGTTACACTGGTTCAAGTGATAACGGTGGTGTTCATACAAATAGCGGTATTATTAACAAACAAGCGTATTTATTAGCAAATGGTGGTACGCATTCTGGTGTAACTGTAACTGGTATCGGTAAAGATAAATTAGGTGCGATTTACTACCGTGCAAATACACAGTATTTCACGCAATCTACTACATTTAGTCAAGCTCGTGCTGGTGCAGTACAAGCTGCAGCGGATTTATATGGTGCTAGCTCTGCAGAAGTAAATGCAGTGAAGCAATCATTTAGTGCTGTTGGTGTAAACTAAGGCTTTAAAGGATAGTTATTAATAAAATACTTCAAAAATAAAGAAGGAGCATAGGCTCCTTCTTTATTTTTTTCTCCATTTTTTCCACAAATAAAACAATCCAACACACCCCGCGATTGCTACAATCCACTTCGCTTCATTCGTTCCATTCATGACATGATAGGCAGAATATACTTCGATTAACAAAGCCGGTATTTTACCTATTGTACTGGCAATACTGAAGGGTAGTAATGACATTTTGCCTAGAGCTGCAAATAAAGTAACGATACTGGACGGAATGAAAGGGATAAAGCGAAAAGATAGGACGAGTAGAAATGCCTCTCTGCCTTCTACGTAAAGAAGACGCTCTACCTTTGGATACTTATTTACTTTATCGTGAGTGAACTTTTGAAGGCCTATACGATAAATATAAAACGAGATAATAGCCCCTAATGCCTCACCTGCGATCGAAATAATGGTTCCGTTTGTTACACCAAAGAGCTGTATGTTAATAGCGGTCAAAAAAATACTAGGGATAAAACCTAAAAGACTGATGATGATGTTGATTAAGATACTAAGTGGAATTGCGATTGAATAATAGTCTGTTAAGAAGTTTTGAATTGTTTCAGCCATTCTTTAAAATCCTTTATCTTTTTTTGCATTACACCATATTTCCATTGTATAGGCAAGGGGGAATTTACATAATGTAGAAAAGTGTTGATAAAACGACTTTTATATACCTTATACAGGTATTTGGTATATAAAATAAGGGGTATATTTTAATTTATCGAAAAACACTCCATAAATCCTGTTACTAAAGGATTTATGGAGTGTTTCAAATGGTGTTTTAATCCAGGAAATAATTATAAAATCATAGGGGTATATTTTAAAGTGGGTGAAAAACAGTGGTTTGATGAAAATAGAGTGGTAAATATAACAAAATAGCTGAAGGATTTAAAAAATGTATGTGTTTTTTCTTTGTGAAATTGACTTTTAGTGGAGTTACGATAATAATCATGGAAGAGGTGATATGATGAAACGAATAAGTAGTCTTTTCTTCAGTAGTTTACTGGCATTAATGCTGATCTTAAGTGGATGTGCAGGAAAAGAACAAAAAACAGAGAAACAAACAGGGAATCAATCGACATCAGTAGAAAAAATTAGTGATAATATTTTAGATGAAATGGAAGGGCCACCTAAAAATGGTCATACGATTGAAAGACATGTAGGTAAATCAGAAGAGGATTTGAAGAATCGTTTGAAGACAGATAAAGTATCAGCGGCAAGTACATACTATGATAAGGAAACAGCCACGAAAGCTGTAAAAGATAGTTTGAAGCAACATGATAAGGAAATTCAAGATTGGTTAAAAAATTCTAAAGAGGCTCGTCTCGTATTAAATACAACTCATTCATTCCCCGTTGGAAAAACGGTAATAAAGAAAAATATGAATGTAAAAGACAAGTTAGTAAAAACTGTTACTGTTTTAGCGAGAGATAAGTCAGGAGATTTAGGATATAAGATTATTACTTCTTATCCATCTGACAAATAAGAAGGGGGAGTACATATGTATACGACATTACAATACTTTCTTAAATCATACTGTACGTTAAGTATTCATGAGGATGAAATAATAAGCGTGATGGAAGAGTTTATAGAGCAAGAAGATGAAGAGATTGTTTTGAAATTACGCGATGAATTATTATATATGAAGAAAAAGGATACTTGGGAAGAGGCGTGCGTATTAGCTGCGAAGCAAGGGAATCGTATGTGGTCGTTAGAAGAAACGAAAGACCATCTTGCAACCTTTTTAGTATTATTGCAAAAGAAAAAGGCGTGAGTAGATCACGCCTTTTTTGTTTTTTGAAATTTTCCTGTTTATTAGCACCTCATTGTTTTGGAGCGCTTTTATATACGCTTTTTGAAATTTGTCCATTTGAGATTACTTCACCGTTTTGTGTTACTTTTTTATACGTTACCGCTGTTATTTTGTCATTAGC
>Ga0209025_1005059_pt1 | contig 10978 bp, 10 predicted proteins | sample AraplaMF_Col_mLB_FD_184256 | JGI IMG/M metagenome (GOLD analysis project Ga0209025, IMG submission 184256) | Arabidopsis root microbial communities from the University of North Carolina, USA - plate scrape MF_Col_mLB (SPAdes) (version 2) | ecosystem: Host-associated > Plants > Roots > Endosphere...
TTCAGATACAAGAATTGAATGAAAAGCGTGAAGATGTACCAGGTTCAAGCAACCCTTATGATTGGGGATTATCACAAAGAAGAGATTCCCTGGCTTATTATGAAAAAGGAAAATTGAAAAAAGATATTGATTTTTCCACATTTAAAGAGTCAGAACTTGAAAAAGAAGTTAACTATTTTGTCCAAAATTGCAAAGAACAATATCAGAAGTAATCACATAATCATTGAAAGGTGGTGATATAGTGGCGATTACACAGAGGGAATTAAAAAAAGAAAAAGATATGGTAGCAAACCTATTAAGAGCCAATGGTCAGGATTATAACCATTGGCTTCATTTACATCATCAGAAATACATTGAAGAAAATCAAGATTTAGTAATGAAAGCTTTACAAGCTTATAAAGCAACATCAACAGAAGTAAAAGAAGACAGCAAGCCGAGCGAGTCAAGTCAGCTTAGCAACGTATAAGAATCCAAAAATGAAAAGGGAGTGAATGTATATGTTTGAAACAATTGCTCAAATGTTAGTGTTAGGTGATGCGATGGATGGTCTAATTAATACGGGTAATTCATTTATTACTTGGATGCAAAGAGGAGCAATGGTGAGTACAGCTATTGTATTTTGCTGGGGCGCTTATCTATTAATTTGGGGTGGTGAACGTGGAAGACATAAATGTATTTGGTGGTTTATTGGTGGGGCAGCCGGACTCGTTATCGTAATGGGATGCCAATACTTAGCAGAGAGCGTAAATAGTAATGTCAAATTTGGTCAAATCTTATTCCCGTTTCTTTGGATGAAATAGTGAACAAATATAAATAAGGCAATGAGGAAGCTATGCAAAGGGTATGGCTTTTTTTGTTGCCTTTTTTCATGGAATTTAGAGTGAATGTGAGAAAGGAGAAGCCATGTTTGTCATTTTTAAAAGTAGTAATGGAACAGAAATTGAGTCGAGTAAGCAATATTCGTTTTATGAAGCTTATACCTTAACCAAACGATTAGAACGCGTTTATAGAGAAGAAGGGCGACAAGAACATATTGATTTTGATTTGTTAGATGGTCATTCTAATGAAATCTATAACGGTACATTATCACTCGGTTCTGGTTATGCAGATCACATTTTTGATCACATTTCAAAAAAAATGAATGTGATGGAATTAGATCCGGAACAAGAGGAACAAAAGAAGGAGCTGTTAGAAACGTTAGAAAGGGAAATCAATGATTCTCCTTTTCATGAAGAATATGAATATCAAGAAGAATTACCAGAAAGAAAGGAGGAACCCTCCTATAGTCCATCGGATGAAGTGAAAACAAAAGTAAAGCCTGGAAAGGAAAATAGAAAAGGATTCAAGATGATTGCGAGTGTCATAGGAAGTGTGGTGTTAATTGGAGTTGGTGCCATATTTGCCTTTAAGCTATTCTCTTCCAATCCAGTTTCAAGTGCAAATGCTGGTTCTGAACAATATGTAGTAAAAGGATTACAACAGGCAGCCATTCAACAGTATGGAGAAGCCGTTAAATACTTTGATAAGGTCAATTACACAGAATTAGATAAAGATAGTCAGAAAGCAGTTTTATTTACTTATTTATTAAATGGAAAGGCAAATAAGGCATTACAGTATGAACCGAAATTTGCAGAAAGTGTGGTTGCTTATTTTATCGGGATAGACAACATGAATAAAATCAATGAAATTGATGTCAAAAATGATGTGATCGATTTTGAAAAGGCAGCGCTTAATAAAAAATATGAAGAGGTAATCAAGCTTAAAGGAAAAGTCAATATAGATGGTAGACGTGAAAAGCTCATTGTTGAAGCTTTTGTAAATCTAAAAAAATATGAAGATTGTTATTCTTTTGCCAAAACACAAGCAAATAAAAACTTGATGAAAGAGGTCAAAGAATTAGAGAAACGAGATGTTCAACAATCTACGATAAGCGAAGAGGAAAAGAAAGCTAAGATTGAAAAAATTGATAAAGATCTAAAGGACATCTAAGGGGGAAGAAATAACATGCCATTAAATTATGAGAATCTGTATAAAAAGATGGGAATTGTTTTTCTTGGTGGTTCATTGATATTGGGCACTACAGGGTGCAGTTGGTTTGGAAGTAAGGAATCATCAAAAAGTAAGCCAGCTATTACAAAAAAAATAGATAAGAATAAGCCGGAGGAAAAGAAAGAAAATCTGAACAAACAAGATTTTGAAGCAATTACAGAGAATGCAATTCAAAGTAAAGATAATGAGGTTGCTTATGTACTAGATGAGATTGATAAATCAAAAATTAATTTCAAAGATAAATCCATTGTAAGTAATCTTCAAAATGGCGATGAAACTACTTCTCGTGTTCTAGCACTCTTTGATAAAGAAACAACAGATAAAACACTTCAAGATACGACAAAAGATAATGTGATTGCAGCTATTACAGATAATAAGCCACAAGTAATCGTGAACGGAGATCATTTTGCGTTTGGCGATCAAAATATTGATTCTTCAGTAGCGAGTATAGGAGATATTCTTCCACCAGAGAAGAAGCCAGATGAAATTGTGAATCCACCAGTTACACCGGAAGGTGAGAATGGTAATACGGAAAATACAGGGACAGAAAAGCCGAAACCGCCAGTAGATCCGCCAACGGATCCAGAAAAGCCGAAACCGCCAGTAGATCCGCCAACGGATCCAGAAAAGCCGAAACCACCGGTAGATCCACCAACGGATCCAGAAAAGCCAAAACCGCCGGTAGATCCACCAACGGAACCAGAGAAACCAAAACCACCGGTAGATCCGCCAGTAGATCCACCAACGGATCCAGAAAAGCCAAAACCACCGGTAGATCCGCCAGTAGATCCACCAACGGATCCAGAAAAGCCGAAACCACCGGTAGATCCGCCAGTAGATCCACCAACGGATCCAGAAAAGCCAAAACCACCGGTAGATCCGCCAGTAGATCCACCAACGGATCCAGAAAAGCCGAAACCACCGGTAGATCCGCCAGTAGATCCACCAACGGATCCAGAGAAACCGAAACCACCGGTAGATCCGCCAGTAGATCCACCAACGGATCCAGAAAAGCCAAAACCACCGGTAGATCCACCAACGGATCCAGAGAAACCGAAACCACCAGTAGATCCGCCAACGGATCCAGAAAAGCCGAAACCGCCGGTAGATCCACCAACGGATCCAGAGAAACCGAAACCGCCGGTAGATCCACCAACGGATCCAGAGAAACCGAAACCACCAGTAGATCCGCCAACGGATCCAGAAAAGCCGAAACCGCCGGTAGATCCACCAACGGATCCAGAGAAACCGAAACCGCCAGTAGATCCACCAACAGAACCAGAGAAACCGACAGAACCGGAGAAGCCAGTTCTGAAACAAAATGAAAAGATGGTAGCGAGTAAATAATGAAAAAATCATTTGGTATTGCCAAAAAGGTACTCATAAAAAGAGTGCCTTTTTAATTTGAAAATACATGTAATCTAATTTTTCGCTGAAAGGAGTCATATAAATGTTTGTTAATAGTACAAATGCAGTACAAATTTCAAATCTAGATAAAAGTTTAATGTTGGTGGGTAGAGTGGGGACAGGAAAAACGAGGGAATTGAAGAGAATAGCTTTAAGCTTGCAAAAAGTTTTAGTGTTAGATCCATTGAAAGAGTACAAGGAATTAAAGAAACAATCAGGTGGTCATGTGACTTTACAATATTTAGAATACGAATTTAGTGATGGAAACCGACAGTTCAAGATTACAAAAGATGTAATAAATATAGCCAAACAATTTGAATATGTGATTGTAGATGAAACCAATTATTTATGTCAGGAAGATTTTATATATTTTCTTCAACAAATGAAGGATTCCAATATAAAAGTAATAGCAAGCTTTCAAGAAATGCCATCAGATGCCCAGATTACTAAGAAGTTTCGATATATCATGTGTTTAGATGTAACGAATGTTTTCGATAAGAAAACAGAGTATGAAAATATAATTATGATTCGGGATTTGGCTTAAAGGAGTAACACGTGTGGCTAGATTGAACAGAGGTGATTCTTTGATATGTATAGTGAAAAGATATCAATCAAATATAAATTAGCTGAAAAAGAAGTACTCATTCCATTGAGTGCTTTTTTGTTTGTAGGAATGTTTTTAATTGCTAATTTTTTACTCAATTTATCTTTAGAGCTGATAGAAACAACATTTAGTGACTTATTACATCCCAAACCATTTCATATGGATGTAGGATTTCTTTTTCGGATGCCGATTGCAGAGCATCCGATGTATTACTTGCTTGTTTTCCTTATAGTGATTGGAACGATAGCAAGAACAGTGTACAAATTGAAATCTTCCTTTAAAAATTTAAATAATCATCAGAAAGGGTCTAGTCGTTTTACAACAGTTGAAGAGTTGAAAAAACAATACCGAGCTGTACCAGATCGAGAGGAATCATTTAAAGGTGGCGGTGGTGTTGTTATCTCCCGACTAGGTGACAAGGTATTCATTGATGATAGCCCCGTAAACAACTTAATCATTGGTACAACACGCTCTGGTAAAGGGGAAACCTTTGTATTTCCTACAATTGATGTCTATTCTAGAGCGGAACATAAACCATCTTTAATTTTTAATGATCCAAAGGGTGAATTATTCAGTGCATCGAAAGAAACGTTGGAAGAACGAGGGTATCACATTGAAGTTTTGAATTTGTTAAACCCACTTGATTCTATGAGCTATAACTTGTTACAGCTCGTCAAAGATGCCTATAAAGATGGGGATTATTCAACGGCACAGGCATTATGTAAAACACTCTCACACACTTTGTATTACAACCCAACTGTAAAAGATCCTTTTTGGCAACAGTGCGCCATGAGCTTGTGTAACGCCATGATATTAGCAGTTACAGATAAATGCATTGCGGAAGGTACAGAAGAAAAAATCACAATGTATGCAGTTGCAAATATGTTGTCAGAACTTGGCTCAAAAGAGGTTATCGTAGATCCAAAAGCAGATCCACAAAACGCATTAGATTTATACTTTGAAGGTTTGCCAGCAGATAGTGTTGCGAAAATGCAATATGCAACCTCAAACTTCTCGAAAGGAACGACACGTGGCGGAATCTTCACCCAAACAATGAACGGACTCTCTATTTTTACGTTCGATGAAATTGCAAAAATGACTTCGAAAAATAGTGTGGATTTAAAACGTGTAGGGTTTGGAAAAACGATAAAAGGAAAAGTAACACCTAGAAAACGAGTAGAAATTGTATTTCCGGATGGCTCAAAGGAGTCTATCAAAGCAGATATTACAGGACGTTTTGCATTAGATTTTAAACAAGTAATACAAGTTGGAGATGCCATTCAATGTAATGAAAAGGAAAATCCTAAAACGAAAACATCTATTTCCATTACAAAAATAGATGAAAAAACGGGTCATACAGAATTTAAAGTAGTAGAAGACAATGAAGATATGAAAATAACAAAAGTGGATTATTTCAATAAACCAGTTGCTATTTTTATGATTACACCAGACTTTGATTCTTCGAACCATGTAATTGCTTCTATTTTCGTAAGACAGCTTTATTTCATATTAGCTAAGGGTGCATCCCTTGCTCGTGGAGGGAAATGTCACCGTGAAGTGGTTTTTTGCCTAGATGAGTTTGGAAATATGCCGAGTATTGAAGGAATGGCAAATATTATCACGGTTTGTCTTGGTAGAAATGTTCGCTTTAACCTTATAATCCAGGCATATGCACAATTAAAAAATAAGTATGGTGAGGATGCAGATACGATTGATGGAAACTGTGGGAATACAATCTACATTCTAACGAACGATCAAGAAACCGCTGAAAAAGTGTCCAAAAAACTAGGGAATCAGACAATTAACCTACCTTCCCGAAGTGGAAAAGGTCTTTCTACTGATAAAAATAAAACGGAAGGTCTAGATCAACGACCATTGTTAACATCAAATGAACTTATGAATTTTAAAGAAGGAGAAAGTGCCGTTATTCGTGTCATAAAACGTCAGGATAATAACAGAAAACGGATCAGACCTCGCCCGATTTATAATACGGAGGAAACAGCCTTAAAATACAGATGGGAGTACTTAGGAGTAGAGTTCGATACAGATAAATCTATTTTAGATATAGATATTGATTCTCTACATGATGATGTAAATCCCAAATCACTCATTGTAGATTTTCTAAGAGAGAGAAAAGCAGAACAAATTGAGAAAAAAACATCAGAACCAGAACAAGTACAAGAACAAGAAGCTTCTTCCCAAATAGAGACAACGCAGCCAGTAGAAGAACCAACAATGATGGGAATTGATGAAGAGATTCCGGAAGAGGCGTTTCAGCAGGAAGATAGCCCGTTTAATTCCCTCTCCATTGAAAATTGGAAAGAAAAAACGGTTAATGAATTTTTTGAATCTGATTTAGCGGTTTTGAAACTGGTTGATAAGTTCTTTTTAGCGCAGTTAGGCAAATCAATAGATGAAGTTGAAAATCAAGAAATGGGCGAGTTTTACAGTGAATTTCAAATGTTAGCTCACAATGACCACATCGACAAAAGTGTTTATCAAGCAGTTGAAAACAAGATTAATCGAATCTTACGTGATTTAGAAGAAAAAGAACAAGTAACGAGTTAGAAAAGCACTCAAATGATTGAGTGCTTTTTTGAATCCAAACATAAAGGAGGAAGAGAGAATGCGTGTACCGACAATAACGGATAAAATGCAATTGATTTTAGATAGTTACTCGCCATTTGTAACAGAAGAAAATGAGGTCATTCTTGGTCTAGAAGATGCGGTTCTTTTCCTTTCAGTAGATCGGGAACAAAAAGGTAAATTGATTATTCGTATTGACAGATTGAATGAAAGAGTGAATTGGACAGCAAAAGAAGTATTAGGGCAGTAATAAGCATGAGAGGAGGATAAATAGTGAAAGATGAAGAGATTTTAAAAACTATAGAAGCGTTCTCGGATTATCTTCAAGTAGGAGACGTCGTGAATTATGTATTGCGTTGGCTAGGATGGTTCCTAATTGTAGGCTTATCTTTAGTTGTAGATGCTTTAGAGGGTGTGACAGATGCCATACTGGGGATTAAAGGATTCTTTAATTCACCAGAAATACAAAATTTTGTTGATATGTTATATCCATTGTTTGTCGTTCTTTTAGCCATATCATTTTTATATATTGGCTACATGTTCATTATGAATAAACAAATGAACCGTTCTCAAATTATCATCAATATTTTTGTAACACTGAGTGTACTTTGTTTATTAAGTACTGGTATGACAAAGGTTGATAAGTTCACCGATGATGCCATAGCAGTTGTAAAATCAGAACAAAAAGGCTCTTTGAGTGATGAAATTATTAAGAAGAATATAACAGATATAGCAGTAATAGATGAAAATAAATGGAAAAAGAAAGAAGACATGAATCCGAAGAATCATATTCCAGAAAAAAACATCAGGCAGATAGATATTACTGAAAAAATAGATAAAGATTTTGAATTTGCAAAGGATAAAAAGTTATCAGATGACGGACAGGAAATTTTAAAAAATAAAAGAGTAATGGATGGGATGGGAGTTGCATCTTTAGCTGAATTAAAAGATGGATGGTTTGATTTCTTCCCAGAAAAGTATTATCGCTGGCATTGGAATTTCTGGAATATATTCTTTACTTTACTGATAACTGGTGCAACTTTGTTATTGGTGAGTATTAAATTAGCTAGGTTATTTTATGAATTGGCATTTAACTACTTGTTAGCGAACATATTAGCACCAGCCGATGTTGCAAATGGTCAAAAATTAAAAGCGGTGTTATCGAATATCCTCAATATATTTATAGCAACAATTATGATATTCCTATCTTTGAAGCTATATATAATGGGAACAACGTTTCTCCATGACAAATTAAATGGTGTACCTTATCTTATTGCATTGGCCGCATTTAGTATGGCAGTTCTAGATGGCCCGGCAGTCGTGGAAAGGCTATTTGGAATAGATATTGGATTAAAGAGCAGTTGGGGCATGTTAGCAGGTGGTTTCGCACTTGGTAAAGGAATTGGCGGTCTTGCAAATTCAAAGCCAATGAAAGGTCTAGGAAATATGATTGGAAAAGGGGCAAAAGGTGCAGCGGAAGGAACTGGTGTTGCAGCAGCAAAAACAGCAAGTGCGGCAGCGATGGCAACAGGTGGCATGGCTGGTCTTATAAGTGGCATGAAAAAAGGGAATGAGTCTGAAAATAAAGAGTCCTTGCAAGATCAAATGAAAAAAGCAGATCAGAAGAAAGTAAATGGAAATGATTTAGCAAAAAATGAAAAAGAAAAAGGTAACTTAAATAAGGAAGAAGATAAAAAGAATGTTGGTAATCCATCTATTCAAGAAGATATGAAAAAAGAAGGGAATGAAAAACCAGAGGTAGCAAGTGGGCAAGAAGCTGGAACAACAAGTCTTCAAGATGAAATGAAGGAAGCTGGAAAAGTAAGTGGAACAAGTGAAGGAAACCCAGCGGTAGGAGGGGTAAAGCAAGGAGCAAGTGAAGGAAGCCAAACGCCAGGAACAGTGAGACAAGGAGCGAGTGAAGGAAGCCAAACACAGGGAACAGTAAGACAAGGAACAAGTGAAGGAAATCCAACAGCCGGAGCGGTAAGGCAAGGAGCAAGTGAAGGGAACCCAACAGCAGGAACAGTAAGACAAGGAACAAGTGAAGGAAATCAAACGGCAGGAACAGTAAGACAAGGAGCAAATGAAGGAAGTCAAACACCAGGACCAGTACCAAGCGGAGGAAGCCCGGCACCAATGGAAACATCAAGATCAGTACCAAGCGTAAGTAGCCCGGCACCAATGGAAACATCAAGACCAGTATCAAGTGGAGGAAGCCCGGCACCAATGGAAACATCAAGACCAGTATCAAGTGGAAGTAGTCCGGTACCAATGGGAACATCAAGACCAGTATCAAGTGGAAGTAGCCCGGCACCAATGGGAACATCAAGACCAGTATCAAGTGGAAGTAGTCCGGTACCAATGGGAACATCAAGACCAGTACCAAGCGGAAGTAGCGCGACACCAATGGAAACATCAAGACCAGTAACAGGTGGAAGTAGCCCGGCACCTGTGGAATCGCCAAGATCAGTATCAAGTGGAAGTAGCCCAGCATCAGCCAATATCGTAACGGTGACACATAGTAGCCCAAGTGTTCCTTATGAAAGTGATAAAGAAGTGGCAGCAAGTAGTAGTCATGAAACACGTACATTAGGACAATATGCAACAGATACAGTTAAAAAGGGCTATAGCTCTACTACATCATCCATTAAACATAAGGCAAAAGGAGTGCAAGAGCGAATTCATAACTCTGAAACGGTACAAAATACAAAGCGTTTTTATCAGATGGGTCAAAATACGGGTAGAAGTTGGAGAGATATAGTAAGCAAAAATAAAAAGAATACTGATGAAAAATAAGCGTAATCGTACGCTTATTTTTTATTGTCGAAAAGGAGGGAATACCAATGAGAAGCTATCGGATTCCGAAGGAAATCAGTACAGAATTACGGATTAATAAAGTGCTTTATTTAATAGATTTCTTTTTATTAATTGGTTTATTAGTTGTAACGATGATTCTTAGGAACTTCGTACATGATTCCTTTCAATTACCATTTGTTATTTTCATGGCAGCTATTGCAATTATCATGATTTGGCGACCAAGTACGAATCCTCAAAAACGAATGTATGAAGTGTTGATTATTACATTGTTAAGAAGAAAAGGCGCATATTGTGCCATTGATAACGATCAATAAGGGAGGGATCACATATGGCGTTATTCAGCGAAAAAGATGTAGAGAAACAAGAGCCAAAACAACTAGAAAGACCGAAGAAAAAAGCATTTCGATTTAACGAAGAAAATGTAAAAGAATCACTTTCTGAACCAAAAGAAATTGTGAAAGTGGTACCCGACAAAAAGAAAGAAGAAAAACCAAAGGTAGAACCAAAAGTAAAAAAACAGAAGAAAGAAAAGCCAAAGAAAGGCGCTTCGAAAAAGAAAAATCCAAAACTTTTAGGTTTTTTATCTAGAAAAAAGAAAGAAGCACCACCAAAGGTAAAGAAAAGTATTGCGGAAATTATGCAAATTGTAGACATGACAGAGGATGGCATATTTGAACTGAAAAATGAGGAGTTTTTAGAAATTCTTCAAGTGGAAGGTGATGATATGTTCTCTAAGAATAGCGACGAGCAAGCATTTGTCATTTTCTCACATGCGTATTTTTATCAAGCCTACAAACAGTCCATTAAACTCGTTTTTTTAAACTTTCCATGTCAAACAACCGAACAACAACGTTATATAGAGAAGAAAATTAAAGAATGTACCAGTCTTTTGTATGAACGAATTTTAAATCAAAAGTTAAAAGAACTTCAGTTTTTAGAATGGGGCAGAACCAATCGTGAAGCCTTCTTATTTATTTATGGAGAGACGGAATTAATCGTAAAAGAACGTGTAGATGCAGCAAAGCGATATATCAAACGCTCTACTGAACTATTAGAGGTGGATGAAGAGAAAAAGTTAGAGCTTATGTTTAAATTGTTTAATCAAAATGCAAAATTAGGAACGAAAAATATATGGTAGTAAGGGGGCAACAATATGTTTGCGTTCAAGAGTAAAAAATCTAAAAAAGAAAAACAAGAGGAACTAAAAAAGAAGAAAGGTTACAACCCCTTTTTAGTGGCTAGAGTTCAGCCACAAGGGGGAATTAGTTTTAAAGAAAGTTATTTTCAAACAGGTGATGGATTAGGTACTTGCATTCATGTCTATGATTATCCAACAGAGGTAAATGATTTTTGGTTAGAGCAAATTATGAATATGCCGAATGTGATCACAACATTAGATGTCATGAGTGATAATCGAAATGAAGTTGTTGAATCGATTAATAAATCCATGAGTGAACAAAGTGTTCGGCATGATACAGCGAAGGATAATATAGATCGAATCGATGCGAAAAA
>Ga0209025_1005062_pt1 | contig 10976 bp, 10 predicted proteins | sample AraplaMF_Col_mLB_FD_184256 | JGI IMG/M metagenome (GOLD analysis project Ga0209025, IMG submission 184256) | Arabidopsis root microbial communities from the University of North Carolina, USA - plate scrape MF_Col_mLB (SPAdes) (version 2) | ecosystem: Host-associated > Plants > Roots > Endosphere...
CAATTCGGATCGGCGCGGTGAAGTACAATATCGAGACAGAAGACATTGAGTTTTTTGATCGTTATATTCAACCTACAAAACGAGTGTCCTTAAGCCGCTTTTGCAAAGAGTTAACCGGTATTAACGATACTGATTTAGTCGGTGCAAGTAATTTTAAAAATGTTTTTGAAGACTTTTTAACCTGGATTGGCGGAATTAAAAAATCCCGTTTTTTCTCCTGGTCTACCAGCGATTTATCCCGTTTAAAAATAGATGCGGCAAAGCACGAAATCTCTCTTGCTACTATAAAGAAAATAGAACAGCGTTATGTTGATTTTCAAGCAATTTTTACAAAGCGTGTTTCTAAAAATAACGTATCAGTAGAAAATGGGTTAGCTTTATATAATTTGCAGTTTGAGGGTAAAAAGCACAATCCGATGTATGATGCGTATAACACTCTTCGCATATACCTAAGCTTTTTGAACGAGCCAGTGCAGTCTGATTTCATTATGATAAAGCAATTTATTTTGGAAGAAGTACCGCAGAACATTAAAGAAATGAATGCAGCGCTTAGAACTACCATACAAAAAGACCTCCACATATTTGCGGAAGAGTTAAATGAAATGTATAAAATGAAAGATGCGGTAAAAATTATAAAGAGAACTCAAAGAATCGTTAAAAAATACGAAAATATTGTTATCAATCGCTCTGGTTTGTTTTCGGAGGAAAATAGTTTTCATGTCGGTCTTTTACTGGATTTTTATCATAATTTGCTGCTTTGTTATAATGAACATCTCGAATATTCATCGAAAATTATCATTTTAGATGAGAGCACTCTATACCCTTTAAACCAGCTTTCTTTAAAGAGAGGATGAAAATCCGTTCTCTTTGGTACATAATTTAGCTCTTTCCTTATCCCCTTGTTCCCGTTCATTCCATAAACTCTCAAGAACGGAATCATCATTATAATCTTCCCTTATTAATAATAAAGTTTTAGGCCTCAATTAGGTCTAAATAAGTTTACTTACTACGGAATTATGTATTTTACACTAAATAAAAAAGCAGACACAATTGGTCTGCTTATAATACTAGCTATCCTGCTATCCTAACAGTCTGATTTTAGCTTTTGTGATTATTATTGGATTGATTTACCACTTAATGCATCGCAGATAATCTAAACAGTTTATCAATTTTAATGTTTCACAACAGTTACATACGTAACTTTACTTACATTATTCGAAGCATCTTTAGCAGTTACGTTTAATTTAGTTCCTTTTTTCTGTATAGGGATACTAACAGAGAATAATCCCTTTGAATTTGCTTTTGCATACCCAATTCTATTCTTCCCTATATTAACAGTTACGGTAGAGTTAGCTTCTGCTTTTCCTGTCACAACCTTATCATTATCATCTACTTTATTAACTGCTGGCTTGTTTGGTGGAGTAACGTCAGCTTTTACAACTGTTATATAGGTAAGTTTACTTACATTTCCCGCACTATCTTTAGCAGTTACATTCAGCGTAGTGCCTGCTTTTTGAACTGGAATACTAACAGAGAATGATCCCTTTGAACTTGCCTTTGCATACCCAATTCGTTTTTTACCTACATTAACAGTTACAGTTGAACCTGCTTCCGCTTTACCAGTTATAACTTTATCGTTATTGTCTACTTTATTAACAGTAGGTTTATTTGGCGCAACAGTATCTTTGTCAGCTTCAAATTGAGTAGAGATTCCATATATAGCATCATAATCATTTCCGTTTAGATCTAAAACAGGTATGTAATACGTGCCCGCTTTATTAACTTTATATCCTTGCACTTCCACTCCATCATCATATTCAGAACCTAAGTATTCTAAATAACCATGATCTTGATATTCATATTCAGTTGCTAAAAATAGTAAATCGATATTGGAAGTAGTATCTGTTCCACCCGCTACTAGTAAAGTCCCTTTTCCAGATACGTTCACCTTATAAAAATCTATATCAAGAGTATCGTCGAATTGTCCAAATGTTACTCTCTCGTTTAGTAGTGTATCTGCTATTTTGAAATCATCATTAGGCTCACTTTCATACATTGGCTGACCACTACTGCCCTTAATACTTGCACTTGATGCATTAAATTTTTTCGTAGAAAAACCTTTAGGTGTTTCTAATGTAATTAAAGTTTGTTCTTTAATTTCCCTTAGCGCATAGGGATTAATAACATTATGATTTAACGGTTTATCAGATTTCAATCGGCTTTCAATGGTTTTCTTTGAAGACTCATAGTTATTTTCAGCTGCTTGAGTTGTGCTTACTGATAATGAGGAAGCTAGTAAACCTACAGATAATAATGAGATGATACCCTTTTTCTTCATTTAATCTCTCCCTTAACCATATGTAATTACTTTATAACTACGACTATCATACTACTTAATTTTTAACATAACCATATAATTCTATATTCAAATTCCGACAAAAAAAGACAGCCATTTTTAATGGGGCTGTCTTCCTCTAAATCTTTTACTATTTTTATATCTGTGGAGGAAAAGATGTTTAGTTTTATAATGTACTTTCTCTTTACGAAAGTGAAATGAACTATAAAATGAAGCATAGATAAATCATATATCGGTTGTATTTAAGAGTGTCAGTATCTAACATTTTTTGTTCTTTTGAAAGATAGAGAAAAAACTTTTCTATACGTTAGTTACTACGTTTTAATTTTTGAAAAATCCATTTTATTACAATTTATAGTCAACAGGAATTAAAATCCCAAAAGTATATATAATAGCTACTTTTGAGGTTTTGTATCGCTCTTTTTATGTTTAATAAACAGCTTATTTTATTGGTAACCGTCTAACGTAACATCAGTAATTGACCCATCACTAGGATTTACTTGATACCACCCTTGTGTAGCTGTATGCCCTTCTCCTGTTTCTTCATTATCAACAACATTTTCATAAACATGGATAATATAGTTTCCTGAGTCGTCAACGTGATCATATGCTACAAGGAGAGGTGAATCTTCAGATATGCCTTGCTGATCACGAACCAGCTGGATAGCTTGTTCTTGGGAAACTGTTTGTTCGGCTGTTTCCTCTTCCTCAATTGCTTCTGTATCTTCTTCCTGCTCTGGTTCTGATTCCGTTTGGGCCTCATCTTCTGAATCAGCCTGAGCTTCTTCCTCGTCCGCTTTTGCCTGAGCTTCCTCTTCCTCCTGCTGTTTCTTTTCTTCTTCTGCTAAACGTTCTTCCTCCGCTTTACGATCTGCTTCTGCCTGAGCTTCAGCTTCTGCATCCGCTTTGGCCTGCGCCTCTTCTTCTTTTTGTCGGTCTTCTTCTAGTTGTGCATAGTAATCATCTAATTCCTTTTCCATTTGCTGCTGTTCAAGGTCAGATAATTGCTTTTGTTGTTCTTGTATTTGATTTTGAAGCAAAGCAATTTGTTCTTCTGAAGCATTATCAACAAAATTGATGTTTTCTACATAATCACCACTGGCGTCAAAATTAACTTCCATCATACAAAAAACATTTTGCTCTTGATTAATGCCATAGTAAATATATTGATTGTCACCTACTTGGATATACTGATAACCATTCATTACATTTAATAAGTAATCGCGATCCGCTTCTTTAGAATTAACTGCTTTTTTAATTGTTGATGCTTTTGTTTGTAATGTATTCGGCGATGATTCTTTTACAGCCGTTTTGTTGCCATTTTCTTTCGTATGAACCGCTGTTGATTTCTCTGTAGGCTCTTCTTTTTGCGATACAGTTTCACTAGATTCATCGCTACAGGCTGCTAGCAATATAGCTAATAATGGAATACCAAAAGCAACTTTCAACATTTTCATAGACTATTATCCCCTTTTTTTATCTTTTTTTAGGTTTTACATAATTCTAAAGAACCACAAAACCTTAGGGGTTATTATACCAAAATTAAGAAAATATAAGAATATTTTCTTGTGTTGTTTATGGAATTTTTTGAAAAAATTATCTTTTTATGCATAAAAAAACACAAAGCCATATACTTTTTTCAGAACACGGCTTTGTGTTTTCGTAACAGATGTTAATGATGAAATCCATTGTCGTATTTCGTGTCTTTAAGAACAGGTCTATCCAACGAGTTAAGAAATTCAACGGCTTGTTTGAAATTAACCATAAATAAATGAGCAAGGTCTCTTGAAAATCCATTTCTAACAACAATGCGCATGATTGTGATTTCTTCCATGTCTGCTGGGAGTGGGTAAGCAGGAACTTGCCATCCGTACGTACGCAGTTGTCTAGACAAATCATAAAGAGTCCAGTTTGGTGTATAGTCTTCTTTCAGTTTCCAAGCAAGAACCGGGATATCTGAACCATCAGCAAGAATTTCGAATGCGTCCATTTCTCCAATTTCTTTGCTAAGAAACAGCGCGTTTTCTTGGGAGGTTTTTTGCACGGCATAATAGCCGTCTTTACCTAAACGCAAGAAATTGTAGTACTGCAAAAGGACTTGTGCTCCTGGTCTAGAGAAGTTGAGCGCAAAAGTTGGCATGTTGCCCCCTAAATAAGAAACGCGGAAAATAAGATCTTCAGGCAAGTCCTCTTTTTCTCTCCAAATTACCCATCCCAAGCCAGGGTAAACTAAACCATACTTGTGTCCTGACACGTTAATGGACTTTACTCGCGGCAAGCGGAAATCCCAGATAAGGTCTGGTTGAAGAAATGGAGCGATAAAACCTCCAGAAGCAGCATCTACATGGATAGGAATATCCAACCCTGTTTTTTCCTGTAACTCATCCAATGCTTTTGCGATAGCAGCAATTGGTTCGTAAACCCCTGTATACGTGACTCCAAGAATCGGTACGACGCCAATTGTATTTTCGTCAACCGCATTAATCACGCCTTCTGCATCTAAATAAGGATGATCTGGATTAATGTTCACATAACGAGGCTCTACGTCCCAATAGTTTGCGAACTTCTCCCATACCACTTGAACCGATGAACTAAATACAATATTGGGGCGGTCCGTTGATAGCCCTTTAATTTTACGCAGTTTCTGCCAGCGTCTTTTTAACGCTAGTCCACCAAGCATACATGCTTCAGATGAACCTGTAGTAGAAACGCCCATCGTGGTATCAGGATTAGGTGAATTCCACAAATTCGCTAAAATACGTACACATCTCTCTTCAATAGCCGCTGTCTGCGGATACTCATCTTTATCGATCATATTTTTATCAAAAGATTCTCCGTACAAACGCTTTGCATCAGGCTCCATCCACGTAGTAACAAACGTAGCTAAATTCAAGCGGGCATTTCCGTCTAAAGCAATTTCGTCATGAATGATTTGATAAGCCGTTTCCGGAAGCATACCTTGATCACCGATACGCAGTCTTGGAATCGTCACTTCTCCTTGTCGAGAAAAAAGCGGATTAACAGGAAATTCATCAGGTAAATTTTTTTGTTCACGATGTGGGTGCCATTGAGGCATAAAGTATCATCTCCTTATGTATATCTAACAAATTGCTTTACGTTCACCTGGTGTTATAACAAGCAGGTCTCCTTTACACATTATGAGCTTTGAAACCTATTTTCATTCTTTACATTATCCGCAGCACATAAGGGTGACCTTTATTTAGTGATACTCATAAAAATCTGCTTGGTACAACTTAAGGGTAAAAAAATATGGTAATATATTCTAAAGGAGGTTTTCGGATGGAGAAACAAGGGATTATCTTGCAAGACAAGTTTTTCGAATTAGGTGAATCTCCTATTTATAATGAATCACAAGACGTTGTTGGAAATGTCACATATAAGTTATCTATTGCTAATAAATTTGAGATTTTAAAGGACGAAGAAATTATATTTACAGGTAAATCTAAAATGTTTGCCCTCATGCCAAAGCTGATTATTTCTGATCATCAAGGAAATGAAGTTGGCATGATTCAACGGAAATTCACTTTTTTTAAAAAGAAGTATCTTTATATCAGAAACGATGGCGATACATATGAAATTACGGGGAATATAACAGATCGCAAATTCGACGTTTTGCGTTCCGGCGTTCCTATCATTCAAGTCCGCACACTCTCTTCTTTTCTGTCATTACGTCCCCACACGTTTGCTTTAGAATTTCTCGAACCTGATCTTGATAAGTGGGAAGGAATTGCGGTTGTACAAGGCGTAAGGATGATGGTGAAAGACGAAAACAGCAGTACAGCTACTGCTCCGGCTCAATAGTGGTTATATGATATTAAAAAACGAACAAACTTCAATATAAAGTTTGTTCGTTTTTTAATTAAGGGCCAAATACTAATGTACCGATGACAGGGTAGCTAATTGGTACAAGAAACAAGATGATATTTAAAATAATCGCCCATAGACAGAGCTTGTCTTTTTTTATAAAGAAACCAATAATTGCAGGAACAATCATGAGCGGAACTAAAAAGATAGGTGCGATAATAGGCAGTCCTTGAAGCTTTTCAGCCGCAATAAGTCCTGTAAAAAAGTTAAGGATCAATAAAGTATTAATAATGACATATAAAAGTGAAATTCCTCCAAGAATCCCACCTATTATCCCACTTTTAGTTGTTTTAACAGTGGCATCCACGTTTCTATCACCTCTTTTTTAGAAATATAAGTAAACTATACTATAATGTGGTTTTTATTGTAAAGATATGAAGAAAATAACTAATGAAAGACTATTACGAAAAAGCACTGTAGCGATTGCTACAGTGCTTTTTATAAACAGTGCATTTTTTCCTCTGCTTCTTTCCAAGGAACCGTATAGCCCTGTCCTTTGGCGCAAAAGACGGAGGATGAACTGTATTCGGGATCCGCCTCTTTATTGTAGCGGATTCGTTCAATAACTTCTTCTTCATTATGACAGCGTTCATACCCTCCGAATAATAGAGACATCGCTCCTTTTCCATGCGTAAAAGATGCTAGCGTCGAACCGTAGGTCATAAAAGTAGCAACAGGAACTTTTCCTGTAATAATCGCTTTGTTTTCGGTTGTTACAGGAGAATCAAAGCGACCGTGTGCGCTTTGAACATCAGCTAATACTCTTCCCATTTGATCAATATCTACTTTAATTTTAAAGTCATAATACGGTTCCAGCACAATGTTTTTGGCTTTTTCTAACCCTTGTCGTAATGCTCGGTACGTTGCTTCTCTAAAATCTCCTCCGCTTGTATGCTTGTTATGAGCTCGTCCGGTACACAACGTCACTTTTATATCAGTAATAGGCGAACCTGTCAGCAAACCGTGATGCGGCTTTTCAAATATATGCTGACGGACTAGATTTTGATACCCAACGGACAAATCGTCGGCGTGACAAGCATTTTCAAAAGTAATTCCGCTGTTTCGTTCCGCTGCTTCTATTTTCAAATGAACTTCTGCATAGTGTTTCAACGGTTCAAAATGCCCGTAGCCCATCACTGTATTTTGAATGGATTCTTTGTACAAAATTTCTGGTTCTTCAAACTGTACGTTTATATTAAAACGTTCTTTTATCAGTTTTTCGAGAACTTCAAGCTGAATTGCTCCCATCACATGAATATGAAGTTCTTGAGTCCTTTCTTCCCACGTCACATGTAAAGAAGGGTCTTCAGCATCTAATAATCGAAAAAGTTTAATTCCTTCTTTTGGATGAACAGAAGGCTCAAAAACAACTTTTGATTTTAACGTAGGCAAAAGTTCGTAGGACCGGCTTTCTTTTAACGTTCCAAGACCGTCTCCAATCGATGCTGAAGACAATCCTGTAACTGCAAAAAGTTCGCCGGCTGAACCTTCATTAACGTTTTTAAATGTGCTTCCGTTATAAGCGCGAATTTGAGTAATTTTTTCTTCGTATAGCTCTCCGTTTTTTTCATAAGCCACTTCATCACGCACCTGCAGTGTCCCGCTAAGAGCTTTGATAAACGTGATACGCATGCCGTTTTCATCGTGCCGAATTTTATATACACGCCCTGAAAATGCTTCTTCCTTCGAGTAGCGAGTTTCTGTTAACAAATCAACCTTCTCTAAAAATTCTTTAATACCGATGTCTTGTAAAGCTGAACCACTCGCACACGGGAAAAGCTGATTGGCTTGAATAAGCTTTTGCATAGCCGCTCTCCAATAAGCTTGATCATTCTTACCTTCCATAAATGCATCTAGAAGCTCTTCATCTTTTTCAGCTATAAATTCAATAAGTTCCTCACTTAACGAGCCATCTAGAAGCTCTGACGTTATGTCAAAAACATCGGGGGTTAAGTTGTGTTTAATATCATTTATAACACGTTCAGGATCTGCTCCTACACGATCGATTTTATTGATGAAAAAGAATACGGGCACACGATGTTTTTGAAGCAGCTGCCAAACCGTTTCTGTATGGCCTTCGACTCCTTCTACTGCACTTAAGATAACAATGGCATAGTCCATCACTTGAATAGAACGTTCCATTTCAGGTGAAAAATCGACGTGGCCCGGCGTATCAATTAAATAGTAAGTAGAACCGTTATATGAAAAAGTTCCTTGATCGGCAAATACCGTAATTCCTCGTTCTTTTTCAATCGCATGGGTATCAAGAAAGGAGTCTTTGTGGTCAACTCTTCCTCGCTGTTTAATACTTTTTGTATGATAAAGAAGCTGCTCGGAAAACGTAGTCTTCCCTGCATCCACATGCGCTGCAATGCCGATTGTTTTATTAGATTGTTTCATTGTTAAATACCACCTTACTGCTGTATGTATAGCTGTTACTCTCTATTTTATAATAATCGTAAGAAAAAGTGGACGACAAAGAATTAGAGCTGCTTACATCAAAAAAGAATGCGTGATTAAACATCGCATTCCTTTTTTGTACGGCTTTTGGTATCTTTTTTGCCTTTTGCTATAAAAATAGCTGCTATAAGGCACCCAATTCCAGCTAAATGCATGATGTTATTACCTGTCGCGCCTAGACTGTTACTAGTCAACCCAACTAAAATGCTACCAAATATAATCAATAAAACAGCAAACATGAACTTCAATTTCTTCACTCTCCGTTAGTAAGTTATTAAATATGATTTGCATATGGATCATATAAACCAGTAAGTAATAATAGACTTGCTGATAAAATCAATGTTCCTGCGATTAACAAACTGTTGCTACATACCTTTTTTCTCTTCTTGCGTAAAAACATTCCTGATATAAGAAATAGTAGTGCGACAGATAGTAGAATTAACCCTATACCAATATTCAATCTTTCTTTCTCTCTCTCCCTTATGCATGTATTCCTTATCATCTAGTTAACCATAATATTATTATGAAAATAAAAAACGAATTTGAACGTTTACCCAACCTTAATTGATTTATATGTTATCATACATAAATTGTTAAAAATACATTTTTTCACCTTTCACTATCAAAAAAGCAGCCTCTTTACTAAGAGACTGCTTTTTTTAATGACAACTGATAAAACCGTTTAAGAAGCTTTTTTTAATTGTTCTTTTTGTTTTTGTTGATAAGAAGAAAAATAAATAAGACCTACAAATACAGCTCCACCTATCATATTTCCAATAAAGGTAGGGACAATATTTGTCATAAAATCAAACCAAGTAAAGTGACCTGCAAAAATAGCAGCGGGAATAATAAACATATTGGCTACAACGTGCTGAAAGCCAATCGCAACAAATGCCATAATAGGAAACCAAATACCAAGAATTTTCCCCGTAACATCTTCAGCACCGTATGAAAGCCAAATAGCTAAACATACAAGCCAGTTGCAGCCCACAGCGGAAATAAGCGTTTTAAAAAACAATTCATCAATTTTAGCTTGAGCAATTGCTACCGTTTTATCTAAAAAAGGCCCTGTTTCTGTTAAACCTACAATATGTCCAAAGAAATATGCGATAAATGCGGCACCTAAAAAGTTAGCAAGCGTGACCCAAAACCAGTTATGAAGCAAGTGACGAAGTGAAATTTTTCTTGCATACAGGGCAATGGAAACAGACATCATATTCCCTGTAATAAGCTCCGCTCCCCCAAGTACAACCAGCATAAGACCTACAGGAAAGACGGCCCCTCCTAAAAGATTCGATAAACTTCCCCATTCAGCTGGTAAATTACCAATTACGCGTACATCTAGTAAAAAGCCAAGCGCAATAAACGCGCCTCCTAAAAACCCAAGCATGAGAATGGAAGAAAGGGACAGCTTCGTTTTTGAAATCCCTGCTTCTAAAGCGATGTTTAACATTTTATCCGGCTTGTGAAATGCCATAAAACTCCTCCTTAACTAAAAAAGGCAGCACTCAAAAACACCTTTTACACAAGGTTTTTGAATGCTGCCTAATAATCCTGCACTTTCTTTACAGTATATCAGTCATCATTATCTATAATAAAATCAAATAAAAAACAAGCAGATCCTACTTCTCTTTCATTTAATTAAATTATGTATTTTACGTTGTTCTACTGAATATTGGTTTCAAACACAAACACAGAAACAGCGATATCTTCTTCTACTTTGATATCAGAAAATAAGTACTCCAGCTTAGCTCCTAACAAGTCTTCAAGCCCCTCTGGAGGAGATGAAGCGTACAGGTTTTGAATAAGCTTTGTTCTTGCCATATGTACCGTCTCTTTACCTTCGGTTGTTCTCGCGATAAATTGTTCAGCTGGCGTTAAGTTGCCGTACAAAGTTGAAATAGCCATATTTTGAACAAATACAGTATGAATTCGTTCTGGACCTTTTCCAAAAAGTTTTTTGCGCAGCTTTCGGATAATATCATTAAAATCATGTATTTTCTTAGACACTGGTGTATGCCCCCGCTTATCTCGAGTATGTCTATCCTGCTCATTCAAGTTTTCAACTAAGAATAAGTTACATTATACATGACGACGTTTACATTGTATACAATGTATCTGTTTTACCCCCGTTAATCCAAACAATCGCAAAACCATTACGAAATGATAAAAAAAATCCTTCACTTATTAAAGTGAAGGATTACCTTTATATCTCTACTTAAAGGTTACAAATGGATTCTCAGTTACCAAAGAAATAACTAAGAACTTTGACAAG
>Ga0209025_1005065_pt1 | contig 10973 bp, 9 predicted proteins | sample AraplaMF_Col_mLB_FD_184256 | JGI IMG/M metagenome (GOLD analysis project Ga0209025, IMG submission 184256) | Arabidopsis root microbial communities from the University of North Carolina, USA - plate scrape MF_Col_mLB (SPAdes) (version 2) | ecosystem: Host-associated > Plants > Roots > Endosphere ...
AGGAAACTTGACACGTGACATCGGTACGAATGTTATCGGGGCCGAGGCAGTTGAAATCGGTATGATCGATGATGTAGGAGGAGTGGGCCAGGCCATGAGAAAACTAAATAGCTTCATGGAAGAAAGAAGGCCAAAAATTGCCGGGGAAGAGGAGGGGCTTCTGCAATGACGCTTTATACGATCGTTCCTGAAGAAATAATTTTCCCTCATCACCATGAAAAGACGGCAAATTTAATAGAAATGATCTACAATGGTGTACATGTGATGGTTGAACATGACGGTGGCCGTACGTTTCGCATTGATCGAATCGTCAGCACCGATCCTGAAGATTATATGAATGTACACATTCAGCCTGGAGCTGTCATAAATGTGTTCGAACATATGAACCATTAGTAAATACGACTAACTGAGGTAAATTATGATATACTGGAATGAAAATCAGCAGCCGCTTGGCTGCTTTATTCATTATATGGGAAAAATGTCCGCCTAAAGAATGAATGGTATATATATCAAGGACAGGGTCATATTTATTTGGTATAATCAGTAGCGAACGTTTGTTTCGTGAAGGGAAATCAAGTAGTGATGTTGAATAGGAAAGTTAGAATAGTTTCATGAAGAATCAGGTGATATTATGGCAAAGAAGAAACGCAGAAAAAAGAATAGTACAGAGAAGTTAAAACTAACGCTTAAATATGAATTGATCGGCCTCACTTTAATAGGTTTGGCCATCATTGCCATTGCCAAGCTTGGAGCAGTGGGAAACGGGACGGTCTTTTTAATCCGCTTCTTCATGGGGGAATGGTATATCCTCTTTTTGTTGGGAGCAATTGCAGCTGGTTTCTATTTGATGATAAAGAGAGAGGTCCCGTACCTGTTGAAACGGCAATTGGTCGGGATGTACTTCCTTGTTGCGAGCATGCTCCTGCTAAGTCATGTTACCCTGTTTAACATGCTTGCAGATGGGGGACCATTTACGAAGCCCAGCGTCATTTCGAATACATGGGAACTATTCTGGATGGAAGTGACCGGCAAGGCCAGCTCAAAGGACCTTGGGGGCGGTATGATTGGAGCGATATTATTTGCAGCTTCATACTTTTTATTCGACGAAGCTGGATCGAAAATCGTTTCATTCCTCTTTATCATTGTAGGTGCCGTCCTATTGACCGGTAAAACGTTAGGTGAAACCCTCGGGAAGTTTTTCAGGGGTCTTGGAGGCTTTTTCATAAAGCAATGGTCCGCATTCAGAGATGATGTGAAAACGTGGAATGAAGACAAAAAAGAAAAGAAAAAGAATCCCGTGAAAAAGAAGAAACGGCAAAACGAACCGGTGGAAGATACGGATCAGGCCCCTCTAGAAGAGGAAACACAGGAAATGGCGACGGAACGGATCATTTCCAGCTTTGCTGATAAAGCCTATAATGACGAAAACGAAATAATTCCCGCTGTTCCGGAAACTGCAGCTGAAAATGCAGGGGACCAGGATGATGCCGTTCCGCCTATGAATTTTACGGAAGTGGAGAATAAAGAATATCTTTTACCGCCTCTTTCTTTGTTATTGCAGCCTAAAAAAACCGACCAAAGCGGAGAGTACCAATTGATTCATGAAAATGCGGCAAAACTTGAGCGCACCTTTCATAGCTTTGGAGTGAAAGCGAGGGTCACTCAAGTTCATTTAGGCCCTGCCGTAACCAAATACGAAGTACATCCGGATGTAGGGGTGAAGGTAAGTAAAATTGTCAGCCTATCCGATGACTTGGCCCTTGCACTTGCCGCAAAGGATATTAGGATCGAAGCGCCGATTCCCGGAAAATCGGCAATCGGAATAGAAGTGCCTAACTCCGAAGTGGCGATGGTGTCATTAAGGGAAGTTTTGGAGGCCAAAGAAGTTGACAAGCCTGACGCAAAACTGCAAATAGGCTTAGGGCGGAATATTTCCGGTGAAGCGGTTAAGGCGGAGCTCAATAAAATGCCGCATTTACTAGTGGCTGGTGCAACGGGCAGCGGGAAATCCGTTTGTATCAATGGGATTATTACGAGTATTCTGATGCGGGCAAAACCGCATGAAGTGAAAATGATGATGATCGATCCAAAAATGGTCGAGTTGAATGTCTATAATGGAATTCCCCACTTACTCGCACCTGTAGTGACCAATCCGAAGAAAGCTGCACAGGCTCTGCAAAAAGTGGTCAGTGAAATGGAAAGGCGCTATGAGCTCTTTTCTCATTCCGGTACGCGAAATATTGAAGGCTACAATGATTACATTAACCGGTATAACATTGAAGAAGACGCCAAACAACCGCTCTTGCCTTATATCGTAGTCATTGTCGATGAGCTGGCAGATTTGATGATGGTCGCTTCTAACGATGTAGAGGATGCCATCACAAGGCTTGCACAAATGGCACGTGCTGCTGGCATCCACTTGATAATTGCCACTCAGCGGCCATCCGTAGATGTAATTACAGGGGTCATTAAAGCGAACATCCCATCTAGGATTGCCTTTAGTGTCTCATCAATGACCGATTCGAGAACGATCCTCGACATGGGCGGGGCCGAAAAACTGTTAGGCCGGGGTGACATGCTCTTCCTGCCTTCAGGAGCTTCAAAACCGGTCCGCGTCCAAGGGGCCTTTTTATCCGACAATGAAGTCGAGGAAGTTGTCACATATGTCATTTCACAGCAAAAAGCACAATACAACGAAGAAATGATACCCGATGAAATTGCAGAAACCTCAAATGGTGAAGTCGAAGATGATTTATATGGGGATGCGGTATCCTTGATCGTAGAAATGCAGACTGCATCAGTTTCCATGCTGCAGCGCCGTTTCCGGATTGGCTATACCCGGGCAGCCAGATTGATTGATGAAATGGAAGCTAGGGGAATTGTCGGTCCTTATGAAGGCAGTAAACCACGAAATGTATTGGTTACAAAAGATGAACAAGATGAAGCGCATTCATCATAGGTAAAGAAAAAACCGGGCAGCTGCCCGGTTTTTTAAATATTCATCGCCTCGTCTAAATGTTTAAGGCAGAAGTCGGTAATCATCGCTTCTTCATCTTCTTCTAAATCGAATTCGAGTGCGCCTTCGTTCCCTTTTTCAAAAATATCATATTTAATCAATTTGCCTTTTTGTTCTTCTACAGCAAAAAGCACCCGGATATATAAACCATTTTCTGAAAAGAGCTCATCCTCTTCAGGCACTTCAATATCCAGGAACAACTCGTAACGTTCCCCGGACAAAATACCAAATGGATCATTCAATTTTTCGATTGTGTATTCTGTAATCTTTAACATCTTGTGTACATCCCTTCAAAGAAGATAAATCCTATTATACAGGAAAAAAGCATCTTGAACATAGCTGCATGCATCTTGCATTTTTTTTAAAATTTATCTGATTTAGGAGAATAATCGTACAAATTCCGCGGCCACATCTAGATTGAAAGACACAGGGAAGGGTAATTTCTCCTAAATTCTTTTAAAGTAAATAGTAAAACACTATTTATTTATATTAAAAAAAATGTTATATTATTTTCGATTAGTAGGAATGATTCAACATCAGAGGTCTGATGTCTTAAGAAATTAGCTGGGGGAAACTGTATGTCAATAAAATCAGATAGTCGACATTTATATTTGCAGGTCATTGATTACCTGAAGCAGGATATTGAAGCTGGAGTCTATCAGGAAAATGAAAAATTCCCTTCAGAATTCGATCTTGCGAAAAAATTGGGAGTTAGTAGGGCGACACTTCGAGAAGCGCTGCGAATTTTGGAAGAAGAAAACATTATCATTCGCCGCCATGGAGTTGGGACTTTCGTCAATCCGAAACCTCGGTTCACTTCAGGTATCGAGCAATTAAAAAGTGTCACGAACATGATTGAAGAGGCAGGGATGAAGCCGGGTACGATTTTCTTAAGCTCGACGGCCCAAGAACCTACAGAAGAGGATATACGCAGGTTTTCTTGTTCAACAGACGAACGCATCGTCAGCATCGAACGAGTAAGGACAGCGAATGGGGAGCCAGTCGTCTACTGTATTGACAAAATTCCTGAATCTATTCTTTCAGAAAATTTTGACCGTAATGATGAGTCTCTTTTTGATATTTTGGAAAGAGATGCGCATCGGAAAATTACGCATGCCGTAGCGGAGATTGAGCCCATTGGATATCATGAGAAAGTTTCTCCTATCCTTAAATGCTCGCCAGAAGCCGCGCTACTCGTTTTAAAGCAGATGCATCTGGATGATTGGGACCAGCCTATCCTGTATTCTGTTAACTACTTTAAAGCCAATATGTTCAGCTTTCATGTTCTTCGTAAACGTGTGTAGGCCTTGACTCTGCATACGGATGAATGCAAGCGATTGTTTCGATTCCAAAAAAAGTCGATCAAAACGTATGCAAAAAAAATTAACGAGAAGTGAAAACGCAAACATGAATGACTTTTCAGAACATTCCTGCTCAAAAAACTATGTAAATTAGGGGGATAAAAATTGAAAAAGCGCAAATTAGGACTAGCTCTTTCACTTGTTCTTGCAGCCGGTACGCTACTGGGAGCATGTGGTAATTCGGAGAATGATGATAAAGAATCTTCAAATGGGAAAAACAAAGATAACTTCACTGTTGCGATGGTAACTGATACTGGCGGCGTGGATGACGAGTCGTTCAACCAATCCGCTTGGAAGGGCATTCAGGAATTCGGTAAGGATAATGGTCTGGAAAAAGGTAAAGATGGCTACAACTACCTGCAATCTAAATCTGATGCCGATTACGCTAAGAACCTGAATACGCTTGTACGTGAAGATTACCAACTAATCTATGGTATCGGTTTTCTTTTAGCGGAAGCTGTTGGTGAAGTGGCTGACCAACGTCCGGATTCACACTTTGCCATCGTGGATACAGTTGTAGACAAAAAGAATGTAGCCAGCATTAATTTTAAAGAGCAGCAAGGTTCTTTCCTAGTAGGTGTAATTGCCGGAATGCAAACGAAAACAAACAAAGTCGGTTTTATCGGCGGAGTTGAATCTGAGTTAATCAAGAAATTCGAAGTTGGCTTTAAGGCTGGGGTTTTATCAGTAAATCCGGATGCAAAAGTTGAAGTTAAATATGCCGGGGATTTCAATAAAGCTGACATCGGTAAATCAACTGCAGGCTCCATGTATTCTTCAGGTATCGATATCATTTATCATGCTGCTGGCGGAACTGGAAAAGGTGTATTCACTGAAGCAGTAGAGCAAAAGCAAAAAGATCCTAAGAGAGAAATCTATGTTATTGGTGTAGATAGCGACCAAGCTAAATTGGGGGCAGTTCCTGGAACAGACGATAACATCACTCTGACTTCCATGCTAAAACGTGTTGACGTGGCAGTTAAAGACCTTTCCGAGAAAGCGAAAGAAGGGAAATTCCCAGGCGGAAAAGTAATTGAGTACGGTATCGAAGAAAATGGTGTAGGCATTTCCGAAACAAAAGATAACGTAACAGAAGAATCTTTAAAAGCGGTCGAAGAATGGACAGAAAAAATTAAATCAGGTGAATTCGTCGTTCCGGGTACGGATGAAGAATTCGAAAAACTTGATTTATAAGCTGTAATGCCGGAAAGAATAGGGAGGCAGAATTGCCCTCTATTCTTTCTTTTCCCAATCACGCTTTGAAACTGAAAAAATATCGAATGAAAAACTATGAAAGAATCGTAGTTTTTCATTTGGTTTTTTTAAAAAAATCAATAAGCTAGTAAAAGCAATTAAATGATTTAAGAATATTTACACTCATTTTAGGAGTTGATAATACGTGGAATATGTAATTGAGATGCTTAATATCCGTAAGGAATTCCCCGGCATCGTCGCAAATGATAACGTTACACTTCAGGTTAAAAAAGGGGAGATTCACGCATTATTAGGTGAAAATGGCGCGGGTAAATCCACTTTGATGAATGTTTTATTCGGCTTATACCAGCCTGAGCAGGGAGAAATCCGTGTGAATGGCAAGCCAGTCAAGATTACCAGTCCCAACATTGCCAATGATTTAGGAATTGGGATGGTCCATCAGCATTTTATGCTCGTTGACCCTTTTACAGTAACGGAAAATATCATTTTAGGAAAAGAACCATCCAAAGCGGGTAAGATCGATTTAAAAGAAGCGAGCGAGGAAGTTAGGAAACTATCAGAACAATATCAGCTTCGTGTTGACCCCTATGCGAAAATTGCCGATATTTCAATAGGGATGCAGCAGCGTGTCGAGATTCTTAAGACGCTTTACCGTGGTGCGGAAATATTGATTTTTGATGAACCGACCGCTGTATTGACTCCTCAAGAAATCAAGGAATTGATTTATATTATGAAAGCCCTTATCAAAGAGGGTAAATCTATCATTTTAATCACACACAAACTTAAGGAAATCATGGAGGTTTGTGACCGGGTAACGGTTATCCGCAAAGGGCAAGGAATTGGTACAGTGAACGTCAACGAAACGAATCCTAACGAATTGGCGAGCTTGATGGTCGGTAGGGAAGTTCTATTCAAGACGGAAAAAACGGCCGCTACTCCTTCGGATGTGGTTCTCGAGGTTCAGGAACTGGAAGTCAAGGATTCCCGGGGCGTTTCAGCTGTTCGGAACTTGGATTTAACAGTCCGTGCAGGAGAAATTGTCGGTATTGCCGGTGTAGATGGAAACGGTCAATCCGAACTGATTGAGGCATTGGCTGGCCTAAGGAAGACAACAGCTGGTTCGATCATGCTAAATGGAAAAGAAATCAGGAATCTGAAGCCGCGTAAAATCACTGAAGCAGGTGTCGGCCATATTCCAGAAGACAGGCATAAGCATGGCTTGGTTCTCGATTACAGCATTGGGGAAAATATTGTCTTGCAAACCTACTATCAAAGGCCTTTTTCAAAAGCCGGTATCTTGAACTCAAAGAAAATATTTGAAAAAGCCCGTTCATTGATCAAAAGCTATGATGTTCGGACTCCGAGTGAATATACCCCGGCAAGGGCTCTTTCTGGCGGGAATCAGCAAAAAGCGATCATCGGCCGGGAAGTTGATAGGAACCCGGATTTATTGATTGCCGCACAGCCAACACGCGGGCTTGATGTAGGAGCGATCGAGTTTATCCATAAACGGCTCATTGAACAGCGTGATGCAGGAAAAGCGGTACTTCTCATTTCATTTGAATTGGAAGAAATCATGAATGTGAGCGATAGGATTGCCGTTATATACGAAGGGGAAATCGTCGCAATTGTCGATCCGAAAGAAACGACTGAACAGGAGCTTGGCCTTCTAATGGCCGGCAGTAAACGGACGGAAGCAGGTGGAAAACAAAATGTCTAAGTATTTATCTAAATTAACGAGTCCGTTAATAGCAGTTATCCTCGGCTTAGTCGTTGGGGCCATAATCATGTTGGTAAGCGGCTATGACCCAGTTGCCGGCTATGGCTCCATGGTAAATGGAATTATCGGGGATTCTTATTATGTAGGGGAATCCGTCAGGACAATCATCCCTTATATCCTTGCCGGTTTGGCAGTGGCTTTTGCTTTTCGCACGGGCCTTTTCAATATCGGTGTAGAAGGGCAATTAATTGTAGGCTGGCTGGCGGCAGTTTGGGTCGGAATCGCTTTTGATCTTCCGAGGATCATCCATTTGCCATTGGCCATATTAGCTGGTGCAGCTGCTGGTGCATTGTGGGCTTTTATCCCTGGTTATTTAAAAGCTAAGTTCCGTGTACATGAAGTAATCGTTTCCATCATGTTGAATTATACAGCTTTATATGTGACGAATTATTTAATTAGGAATGTAATGACTGACAAGCTGGATAAAACAGAAAGAATTGCTGATACAGCATCACTGCGGTCTCCTTTTTTTGAAAGCATTACGGATTTTTCCCGGATGCATTGGGGAATAGTGGTAGCGATTATTTGCGTAATCATCATGTGGTTCCTGCTTGAAAGGACCAAAACCGGCTTTGAACTGAAAGCGGTAGGTTTCAATCAGCACGCGTCCGAGTATGCAGGGATGAGTGTCAATAAGAACATCATACTTTCCATGGTTATTTCAGGTGCTTTTGCAGGACTTGCGGGTGCGATGGAAGGCCTTGGAACTTTCGGTTATGCCGCGGTCAAAGGCGGGTTCACAGGCATGGGCTTTGATGGGATTGCAGTAGCCTTATTAGGGGCGAATACGGCTATTGGTGTTGTGCTTGCAGCCTTATTATTTGGGGGACTGAAAGCCGGGGCCTTAAATATGCCGCTAGAAACCGGAATACCTAGTGAAATTGTGGATATTGTCATAGCATTGATCATTTTCTTCGTAGCATCCAGTTATTTTATTCGTTGGATTGCCGCTCGATTTAAGAAAGGGGTGAAATAAGTGGATTTTTTCCAAGTATTACAAATTATTATTCCATCTATGATAGCTCTAGCTGCTCCACTTATTTTTACTTCACTCGGAGGAGTGTTTTCTGAACGGGCTGGTGTCATAAACATCGGTTTAGAAGGTTTGATGGTCATTGGTGCCTTTACGGGAATTGTTTTTAACTTAATGTTTGCTGATGTATTTGGGGAATGGACTCCTTGGCTCGCAGTCTTAGCGGCAATGATTGCCGGCTTGCTGTTTTCCATTCTGCACGCTGTGGCATGCATTACGTTCAGGGCGGACCAAACGGTTAGTGGGGTTGCCATCAACTTGTTGGCAGTAGGTCTGACCATGTTTTTGGTGAAGCTGATTTTTGACAAAGGTCAAACTGATAGAATCACAGAAACATTCCCAAGGATTGATGTTCCATTATTAAGTGATATTCCATTTATTGGGCCCATCTTTTTCGCAAATGGTTATTACATCGTATATATAGCGATTCTCATATCTTTTGTCGTTTGGTATGTTCTTTATAAAACACCATTCGGGTTAAGGATTCGTGCAGTGGGGGAACATCCCATGGCTGCTGATACGATGGGTGTCAATGTTACGAAAATCCGATATGCCGCCGTTTTATTATCAGGTGCTTTTGGAGGTATCGGCGGAGCGATTTATGCTACCATCTTTTCAAATGAATTCAATCATGCGACAATTAATGGTCAAGGTTTCATGGCCATTGCCGCCATGATTTTTGGTAAGTGGCACCCGATCGGGGCAATGGGAGCAGCTTTATTCTTTGGTTTGGCTCAAAGTTTAAGTATCGTTGGCTCGAGCCTTCCCTTCTTCAAGGATATTCCATCAGTTTACCTCTTGATCGCTCCTTATGTTCTGACGATCATTGCGCTGACTGGTTTCATTGGACGTGCTGATGCTCCAAAAGCATCCGGACAGCCATACATCAAAGGGAAAAGATAAGTGTCTAACCGGTCAGCAAACTGTGCTGGCCGGTTTTTTCTTTAGAGATTGAGCCATAAATGATGGTGAGCTGGTGAAAAACCAAAAAAAGTAGCTGTAACTTGCATGATTTTTCCTTTCACATGTATATTTTAAGTAGATGTTTAAAAGAGTTCCAAACTACAAACAATAAGCTAATAAAGGTGATTTATATAATGAGGAGGATTATTCATGTCTATTGCTTCCGATACAATTACGGAAAAAAGCGGCTACAAGCTTCATGTGGTCCGGACGGATAAGTATAAAACGAATACTCTCGTGCTGAAGATGAAGGCCGCTTTGACAAAAGAGGACGTTACATATCGTGCACTGCTGCCATATGTGTTACAAAGCAATACAAGTAAATATCCTACAACACCCGAGCTTCGATCTTATCTTGATGATTTATATGGAGCAGGGTTTTATGTCGATGTAGCTAAAAAAGGAGAATATCAAATCATAAGTTTTACGATTGATATCGTCAATGAAAAATTCCTTAGTGATTCAACCCCGCTTCTCGAAAAGGCTTTTGGGTTATTATCAGAGGTGATCTTCAATCCGAAGAAAAACGGTGAAGCCTTTGACCCTAAAACGGTTTCCAATGAAATCCGTTCCTTAAAACAGCGGATTCAATCTATTTCCGATGACAAAATGCGTTATTCAGCTACACGTCTAGTAGAGGAAATGTGCAAAAACGAACCATATGCTTTAGAAGCGAGCGGTAATCTTCAAGACTTGGAAGCGATAACTCCAGAGTCCCTATTCGCCTACTATAAAAAAATGCTGTCGGAAGATGAAATCGATTTATATGTAATCGGCGACATCGATGGATCGGAAGTGGAGGCACTGGCTGACAAGTATGTGTCGTTGCAAGATCGTGAGCCTGTTAGACTGCCGAGGGATACGGGCAAGGCAGTGGAGAAGGAAAAAGAAATCATCGAGAATTCGGATGTGAAACAAGGGAAATTGAATATCGGTTATCGAACCCAAGTTGCATACGGTGATCCGGATTATTATGCTCTTCAGCTTTTCAATGGGATTTTTGGTGGCTTTTCACATTCAAAACTTTTCATTAATGTCAGGGAGAAAGCCAGCCTTGCTTATTATGCAGCCTCAAGGCTTGAAAGTCATAAAGGACTATTGATGGTCATGGCCGGCATTGAAAATGCCAACTACAAGCAGGCATTGGATATCATTCATGCACAAATGAAGGAAATGAAGCAAGGGAACTTTTCCGATGAAGAACTTGCACAGACAAAGGCGGTCGTTAAGAACCAGCTCCTTGAAACCATTGACGTTTCGAGAGGGCTTGTGGAAATTTTATATCATAATGTGATTTCCGGGCAGGATATATCACTCGACGAGTGGTTTGCAAAAACAGAGCGGACGACAAAGGAAGAAATCATTGCAGTTGGTCAAAAGATCCAGCTTGATACGGTTTATTTCCTAACGGAAGCGGAGGTGCAAGGGTAATGGAAAAAATAGCATTCACTCAATTGAAAGAAGAGCTTTTCCATGAAAAAATGGATAATGGTCTCGAAGTATATATTCTTCCGAAAAGCGGGTTCAATAAATCATTTGCGACTTTCACGACGAATTATGGTTCAATCGACAACCATTTTAAACCATTGAATGAAACGGAATTCA
>Ga0209025_1005072_pt1 | contig 10966 bp, 10 predicted proteins | sample AraplaMF_Col_mLB_FD_184256 | JGI IMG/M metagenome (GOLD analysis project Ga0209025, IMG submission 184256) | Arabidopsis root microbial communities from the University of North Carolina, USA - plate scrape MF_Col_mLB (SPAdes) (version 2) | ecosystem: Host-associated > Plants > Roots > Endosphere...
TGAAGCAGAAGAACACATGCGTGAGTTTCTTCGTAAAAAGACTCTTGCATGGTTAGATAAAGAACTTGATATTGTTTTACCTGAAAAGATAAGGGTAGATACTCGTGAATACTTCAAACAAAAAAAACCTAACTAAATCGCCATGACGAATTAGTTAGAGTTTTTTTGTTTTTTTATATTAATTCCATCATGTGAGTACTTCATCACAAATTCCTTCTTTAAATATCACATTTAATTAACTCATAAAGTTTCAAATTGATTAACATTAAAATTCTAAAAAATACAATTTTATTTTCGTAAAAAGTAAATGAATTTATGTGTTCAGATATTTTAAATATAGTGAAAATTGCCTTTGAAAAAGGAGCAGAGTATACGAAAGAAATCGTAGCTCGTATGGGCCGCGCTGGTACAGTTAGCGAAAGAAGCTTAGGATATCCAGATGCAGGTGTACTTGCACTTGGGGTTATCTTTACGGAGATTGCGGGTAGTTTGAAATAGGAATTAGAAAGTCCCTCTGCCTTAGGGCGGAGGGACTTTTATATATTCTTCATTTGTATCTATATCAAATTTTTCAGTGCTTTTGCTTATTTGAGAGATGTCTTCAATTAAATTGTATTTTAGACTTAGTTTTTTTGTGATTGCAGCTTATCAATTTTCCAGTGTGCTTCTAGAGATTCTAAAGAGCTTTCAATATAAAACATATATTCATCTGCGGTACCTGGTACTTCAAAAGCTATTTTCAATTCTACCGTTTCATTTGGTTTAACTTGTATATCAGAAGGGTTTTGATCAAGCACCTTTCCTTCATAGGTCTTTCCGTTTTTTTCATCTTTTAAGTTATATTTTAATTCTGATAGACCAATCATTTGACCCCGTACATTTTTTACAGAGACATTAACAACGATAGAATCGTTGCTATCATTTAAATATGCACTTTGAACCTCAGTCAAGTAATAGCCTCCCTTAGCACTCTCACCAACTAATAAAATACCTTGTTCCAAGCGGCTCATATTTTCTTTTTCTTCAAAATTTATTAATTCTTCATTTTCATTTTTTGCGGTTGGTTCTTCTATTGGACCATTTTCAACGGTGCTATCTTTTTTATCTTGTGTGCAAGCAGCCGTAACACTGACTAATACTAGAATTAAAGTAAGTAATATGAATGATTTTCTCATAAAATTGATCTGTCTCCTTAAGTTTTTCAATTTTGTGCAACTATACATATTATAAAGCGATTCTATTAATATTAACATAATGTCTCATTATTGGATTAAAATAGGGTATTTTAGACACTTTATTCTTGTTTTTTATTAATATGATTGATGTATTTACTCTAGTTGTAGTGAAATCGTCCGTTGTTATCATTCCTACTGTATCATTAATAAACATCTTCATAATATATAATTAGTATTATTTTATTCTTCAAATATCTCCGGCTTCTCCACTCTAAATGATTTCACCTCACCACATTCTAAACAAAATGTAGTTAATAGTTTGGAACGTTTCCCCACTGAAAAGAGCCTACTAGAATCATCTTCACAAACATATGCATGATAGGCAAATCCAACTCTGCCTTCTTTAAATGTAGTAGAACCACAATTCTCGCATCGTTTATTTTTCATGCTACTAACACCTCTTTTGGTTCGTATTTATTTTGATGTGTTTTTACGATAGAAGTAAAGTAATTTGGTTATACATGATGTTTTCGACATGATACAACATACCCCTTTATATATTCGCAAGTAAAACAACATAATACCCTTATAAATCTCTATAACAATATAGTTTTCCATATATCATTTAATATTTATCGGAAAAATAAGTATTAAAATATTGTTTTTTATTATTCTGATGATTATAATAAATGGAAATCAAACAATTCTTATGTTGAGAAGTGGAGGGACGGGCCCTATGAAACTTCGGCAACCTCGTTTTAGACGAAAGGTGCCAAATCCTGCAGGTGAAAAAACACCTGAAAGATAAGAGCGGTTCACTTAGTCAAGAAGGCTACTCTTATTTCGATAAGAGTAGCTTTTTTTATGACTAAAAGTTAAAGGGGGAATAGGTAGTGGAGTATGGTTTTTGGTTACCGATTTTTGGGGGATGGCTTCGAAATGTAGATGATGAATCTATGCCGCCTACGTTTGAGTATGCAAAACAAACAGCGCAAGCGGCAGAACAATTAGGTTTTTCAACAACTCTTATTGCAGAATTAAATTTAAATGATATAAAAGGTGTGTCAGCACCAAGTTTAGAGGCGTGGACAACTGCGGCAGCACTTGCAGCAGTGACGGATAAATTAGAGATTATGACAGCTGTAAGACCTGGCTTTCATAATCCAGCTGTTACAGCGAAAATGGCAGCGAATATCGATCAATTAAGTAATGGTCGTTTTACATTGAATGTAGTTTCAGCATGGTGGGAAGAAGAAGCAAGACAGTACGGCGGGGTATTTACCGCACATGATGAAAGATATGATCGCACGGAGGAATTTGTAACAATTTTGAAGGAACTTTGGAAAGAAGAAGTGTTTTCTTATAAAGGGAACTTTTATGAGCTTCATCATACACATTTAAGTCCAAAACCTGTGCAGAAACAAGGCATTAAGCTTTATGCAGGTGGTGAGAGTGAGCGAGGAAAAGAGGTCATTGTAAACCACGCGGATGCATATGTAATGCATGGCGGAACGGTAGAAGAAGTATCTGTGAAAATAGAAGATATGAAGAATCGTAGAAAGAAAGTTACAGAGGAGCCATTGCAGTCATTCGGGCTTGCCGCTTACGTCATTTGTCGTGATACAGAAGAAGAGGCATTAGAAGAATGGAAACGCATAACGGATGTGAAAGATGATGCTTTAGGTTATGCGGGTTACCAAGACTTTATTAGTAAATCGCATTTGGAACAGCAAGTGAAGCTCAATGATTATTCCGTATCTAATCGTGGGTTACGTCCTAATTTAATCGGAACACCAGAACAAATTGCAGAAAGGATACTTGCTTTTGAAAAAGTGGGTGTTACGTTATTACTTTTACAATTTTCGCCACAGCTTGAAGAGATGAAACGATTTTCTGAAAAAGTGATGCCATTAGTTGAAGCAAAAAGAAAGGAATGGATTACAAATGAGTAAAATTTACATATTACATGAGAATAAGGAATGGACGAATCATTTAGTGAAAAGGTTGGAAGAACTGGAGTTACCGTATGAGGAATGGCTTTTAAATGAGGGAACACTGCCGTTAGAACAAGAACCTCCCCAAGGTGTTTTTTATAGCCGCATGAGTGCTTCTTCACATACGAGAGGGCATCGATATGCACCTGAGCTGACTGAAGGGGTTCTTGCTTGGTTAGAGGGGTACGGACGAACAGTATTTAATGGGTCTCGTGCATTACGTCTTGAAGTAAGCAAATTGAATCAATATGCAGCATTAAGAAAATTTGGGATACAAGTGCCGAAAACAATTGGTGCTGTTGGCCGTGATCATATAGTAAAAGCGGCAAGGGAGTTAGGGGAAGTACCGTTCATTACAAAGCATAACCGTGCAGGTAAAGGCCTTGGTGTTCAGCTGTTTCATTCCATTGATGCTTTAGAACAATATTTGGATGGTCCGGCGTTTGAAGAACCCATTGATGGAATTACTTTAATCCAGCAATATATTGAAGCGCCAGAACCATATATTACACGTTGTGAGTTTGTAGGCGGCGAGTTTGTATATGCGGTTAAAGTAGATACATCAGAAGGATTTGAGCTTTGTCCAGCAGATGCGTGCTCTATTCACGATGCTTTTTGCCCAGTAGGAGAAGAGAGTAAGAAAGAGTCGTCATCAAAATTTGAAATTATATCAGATTTCCAAGAGCCGATTATTGAGCAGTACAAAGAGTTTTTGAAAGAAAATGAAATTACCGTCGCTGGTATTGAATTTATTCGCAGTTCGGATGGAACAATTTATACGTATGATATTAATACAAACACAAACTATAATTCTGATGCAGAGTCTGTAGCGAATCAATTTGGTATGCTGGAGCTTGCTAAATTCCTTGGAATAGAATTAGAAAAACAAGTAGAGTCAGTTAAATAATGTTGATTAAAAAATAAGGTTCTGGTGCAAATATAGGAAAAAAGAAGAGATAGCACATTTTATCGGTGAAAGATCGTTCGGTAGAGGAGCTGTAGTTGGTGGGAAAAGGTTAGGATACCTTGATGCAGGTTGGGGTTATCTTTACGGAGATTGCGGGTAGTTTGAAATAGGAATGAGAAAATCCCCTCTGCCTTGTGGTGGAGGGGATTTTTTTATAGTTGATTGATATATCTAAAAAAGAAGTGGCGAAACAAATGAACAAAAGTAGTTAGAAAATTCTATGCTTACTTTTTCAGTATAATAGTTATAGATGAAAGGAGCATGTGATGTTTAATTTTATAATTGCTGGGGCTTTATTGTTTATATTATTTTTATTTTTATTTTTTAAAGATCGGAGACGAATTAGTTTAGCTTTTATTCTCACATTAAGTTTAGGCTGTTTCTTCCTAAGTATTTTTGATGCTTTATCACAATCAGAGGTTAATGAGTTTTCTCGCTTATTATTATTAGGAATAGTTTTTGGATTAATCCCTTTAGGGATATTGTTTGTTGCTCTGTATCTTTTATTTAATGGAAAAGTCATGATGCAACGTGAAGGAAGAAGATTAGGTAATTTATTATCTTTATTATTGAGTTTTGCAGTATTTGGTATTATTGGTTTATTAATGAAACTTGCATTTAGTGTGTATCATCCTAGTTTCTATATGTATTATGTAACAGTCGTACTGTTATTTTTATACTTTGCATATATATTTATGAGTTACTTAACTTATGCAGTACTTTATCATTTTATAAAGGTAAAATACATACCTGATTTTATTATTGTTTTGGGGTCAGGTTTAATTGGTGGGGATAGAGTGCCTCCATTATTAGCATCTCGTTTGGATAAAGGGATGGATGAGTATATTAAGTATGGCCGTATCCCTAAAATTATAGTTTCTGGTGGACAAGGTCCAGATGAATTAGTAAGTGAAGCGGCTGCTATGAAAAAATATTTAGTGGAAAAAGGCATGAATGAGAAAGATGTGTTAACGGAAGATAAGTCTCGAAACACATTGCAAAATATGCTATTTTCTAAAAAGATTATGGACACTATAAAAACTGACCACAAGAGTATATTTGTTACAAATAATTATCATGTATTTAGAGCTAGTATTTATGCAAGATTATCGGGTTTGAAATGTGAAGGTGTTGGTTCTAACACAGCAAGATATTATTTACCAAGTGCATTTTTACGAGAATATATCGGTATATTAGTCATGTATAAATGGTGGCATGCTACTTTTGTAGCTATTTTATTGTTATTTGTATTGTGGTCGATGTAGTTATACTATTTTGAATGCTCCAGTATTGGAGCATTTTTTTATTTTATTTCACTTTTCATAGGAGGGCTATTCATAAAAAAGACGCCCCATAAGGTGCCGTCCTCTGTATTTTAATTTACTATCTCACGCATTTCCCCCTGCATAAAAAATATTTCTCAACATTTTATTTGTTGAAAAAGATTGAATATTCTCTATAAAGAGAATATTATGTTTCTATCGGCAAAAAAAACGATAATTCGCAGACACTGGGGAGGAAATGCATTGAAAAAGAATAAGAAGTTAAAACCTTTATCAGTTTTAGCAACAGCGGCAGTACTAAGTAGTAGTTTTGCTTTTGGAAGTCATGCGGCGGCTGAAACACCAACACCATCTCTACCAATAGATGAGCATTTAATACCGGAGGAGCGTTTGGCAGAAGCGCTAAAACAACGGGGCGTAATTGATCAATCTGCATCACAAGCTGAGACGTCAAAGGCTGTCGAAAAATATGTTGAGAAAAAGAAAGGGGAAAACCCTGGTAAAGAAATCTTGACGGGAGATAGTCTTACGCAAGAAGCTTCTGATTTTATGAAAAAAGTAAAAGATGCAAAAATGAAGGAAAATGAAAAGGCGCAACAGCCAACAGTAGGGCCAGTAGCTGGACCAGGTGCAGGATTGAATTCTAGTAAATTAAATGGAAAAGTCCCTACTGCACCAGCGAAGCAAGAAGAGTACAACGGTGCTGTTCGAAAAGATAAAGTGCTTGTTTTACTCGTAGAATTTAGCGATTTTAAGCATAACAATATTGATCAAGAGCCAGGATACATGTACTCTAAGGACTTTAATCGTGAACATTATCAAAAAATGTTATTTGGTGATGAACCATTTACTCTATTTGATGGATCGAAGATTAATACATTTAAACAATATTATGAAGAACAATCTGGCGGGAGCTACACAGTTGATGGAACTGTAACGGAATGGCTTACTGTTCCAGGGAAAGCTTCAGATTACGGTTCGGATGCAGGAACTGGTCATGATAATAAGGGTCCTTTAGGGCCACGTGATCTTGTGAAAGAAGCATTAAAAGCAGCGGTAGCAAAAGGAATTAATTTAGCAGATTATGATCAATTTGATCAATACGATCAAAATGGTGATGGAAATAAAAACGAGCCAGATGGCATTATTGATCATTTAATGGTTGTACATGCTGGCGTTGGTCAAGAAGCTGGCGGCGGTAAATTGAAAGATGATGCAATTTGGTCTCATCGTTCAAAACTTGGATCAAAACCATATGCGATTGATGGCACAAAATCTTCTGTTTCGAATTGGGGCGGAAAGATGGCTGCATACGATTATACAATCGAGCCTGAAGATGGAGCGGTTGGTGTGTTTGCGCATGAGTATGGTCATGATTTAGGCTTACCAGATGAGTACGATACAAAGTACTCAGGACAAGGTGAACCTATTGAGTCATGGTCTATTATGAGTGGCGGCAGCTGGGCTGGAAAAATTGCAGGAACAGAGCCAACAAGTTTCTCACCACAAAATAAAGAGTTTTTCCAAAAGAATATGAATGGCAACTGGGCGAATATCGTTGAGGTAGATTATGATAAACTTCGCACGGGAGTCGGTGTTGCAACATATTTAGATCAAAGTGTTACAAAATCAAAACGACCAGGAATCGTTCGTGTTAACTTGCCAGACAAAGATATTAAAAATATCGAGTCAGCATTTGGTAAGAAGTTTTATTACAGCACAAAAGGAAATGACATTCATACAACACTTGAGACACCAGTATTTGACTTAACAAATGCAACGAATGCTAAGTTCGATTATAAAGCATTCTACGAACTTGAAGCGAAGTATGATTTCCTTGACGTATATGCGATTGCAGAAGACGGAACGAAGACACGTATTGATAGAATGGGCGAAAAAGATGTAAAAGGCGGCGCAGATACAACTGATGGTAAGTGGGTTGATAAATCATACGATTTAAGCCAATTCAAAGGGAAAAAAGTAAAACTGCAATTTGAGTATTTAACAGATATTGCAGTAGCTTATAAAGGATTTGCGTTAGATAATGCTGCATTAACTGTCGATGGGAAAGTTGTTTTCTCTGATGATGCAGAAGGTCAGCCAGCAATGACGTTAAAAGGATTTACTGTATCTAACGGATTGGAACAGAAAAAAAATAACTACTATGTAGAGTGGAGAAATTACGCTGGTTCTGACACGGCGTTACAACATGCACGTGGTCCAGTCTTTAATACAGGAATGGTTGTATGGTATGCGGATCAAAGCTTTACAGATAACTGGGTAGGCGTTCATCCAGGTGAAGGATTCTTAGGAGTAGTAGATTCTCATCCAGAGGCAATCGTAGGTACATTAAACGGACAACCGACTGTGAAGAGCAGTACGCGTTATCAAATTGCCGATGCTGCATTCTCATTTGATCAAGCGCCAGCATGGAGAGTGGATTCGCCAACTCGCGGTATCTTTGACTATAAAGGATTACCAGGGGTTGCAAAATTTGATGACTCTAAGCAGTACATCAACAGCGCGATTCCAGATGCAGGACGTAAGTTACCGAAACTAGGATTGAAGTTTGAAGTAGTAGGTCAAGCTGAAGACAAGTCTGCAGGTGCAGTTTGGATTCATCGATAGAATAAGGTGAAATTAAGAGGGAGCTGCCCTATAAGTTGGTGAAACCGACTTATGGACAGCTCTCTTCTTATTCTAGAAACGTGGCAGTTTAGTTTAGGAACCAGTTCATTGGAAAGGAAGATATAAAATTCATTTTCAATAAAAACGAGAAATGATATCGCTAGTCAATTTCCTTTTCCTTCCACATGCGAGGTATAAAACAAAGGGAGAAAGTCAGTAGCGGTTCTGTTATATTCTGTATAGCAGCGATTTATATTTCGAGAAATCAAAATAGATTTATGTAGCATGTCGCTTTAGTTTTAAAAGTAGAAATAAATCAGTAAATTACAATGTAGCATGATTCAAATTAATTGAAATGCATGAGCAAAAATACATTCTCATACGAGATTTTTATTAAATTACAAAATACTTATCAGACTTGATTGTAAGAAATGATAAGTATCGTTGGTATAATTGTATTGTTATTATCCTTAAGACCATTTAAAGAAGACCTTGATAATTGATTTTTTATGATGTACAGAAAAAATTAATTATCACATCCTTTTATTTTCACACTAGAACCTAAAAAGAGGTTCTGTTACAAAGTTTTTTAACAAGAAAAAGTTATGTTGCAAAAAGGGTTATGCCTATTAATTATATGAAGAGAGGCATGTAGTGTGTTACTAGACAAAAATACTTGATACACCAATGTTACCTTCACTCACCCTCCTCATTATTATAAGCTAATAGTGGTTCGTACATCATTATAGCGTGATTCTCCGTTACATATTGGTCTTCTATAAACTGTTTCTGTTGATTATATACTTTACGCTGAATAACATTATGTCGTATATAACCACCCCAGTATGCAGATTGGATTGAGTGTTCTTTTTCATATACTTCATATTGATAAAGCTGCGGATGGGCAATTCTCCACTCACCGACTAAATGCTTATCTGTAATATAAAGGTGAAGTTGATACGATTGGTCCGTTTCATTTTTGATTTGTAAATCCAAATAATTATAAGAACAAGTCGCTCCACTTCCAAATGGTTGGGTCCGCTTGGAATCAGGAAAGACATCAAAACTATGACGATATCGCTCTGTTACTGTCAATGGTGTATGTAAGGTCATCCAATATATTAAATTTGAAAGCTGACAAAGCCCTCCTCCAATGCCTGCTTGAAAAGATCCATAGTGTAGTATCATGCCCTCTACATACCCTTTTCTCCTCGTAGGCTTACCTATTAAACGCCAGTAAGAGAATGTTTCTCCCGGTCTAATGACGATACCATTTAGTTGTTTAATAGCAATCTTCAAATTAACAACTTTATTTTGTTGATACCACATATCTACATCTTTGAGCTTACGAAGTAGTATCGTTCGGTGCTGAATCGCTGTATAGGGTAACTTTTCTTGTTGAAACGTTTTTGCATATGTTTTTCCATCTGCTAACCACTGAATGTACCTCTTTGTAGAGTAATACCATGTCCCTAGTAGAATGCGATACTTAGACCGCTGTTTAGGACGTAAGTTCACTAAATTCATTTTATTTCCTCTCTCCATCGTTTTCATATGTTACCATTTTCGTAATTACGATCCCAATCAATTGCCGTATTAATGCCTTTGAATTTACCCAAGCTTTCCCACACAGAACTGTAATATTAATTGTCGCATTCTCTCGTTTTTTAACTACATTCTTATATGTATATCCATCAATAAATTGTACTTTTCTTAGCTGCATAGTAATTAACATAAATAGATAAAAGACGCAAAAAAACAGTATAATTAATCTAATGAGGACCTTGTTTTTTCCATTTTTCGAATTGCTTATAGTCATGTGAAACTCTGCCTCAATATGATAAATTCAAATAAACACATTATAAATATAAAGGATAACCTTAAACAAAGAATAATGAAAATTAAAGAAATTCTAAAGGATTAATATATTTTTACTAAATATTGATTGATAATAAGTTGTTTTTTGAGACTTTACTAGGTTCTGTTGCAAAGTTTCTTAGCAAATAAAAAGTTAAGTTAATTACAATGAATTATGTTAAAAGGTATGTTCTCAGGATTATATTGTAATTTTAATGGAGATAGCATTGTTTTTTAGGCTACATTTTAGCGAAATAAAAGCTCAAAAAGCGATATGTATATTTACAATGTTACATTAGTGTTTTTCTTTTTATTTATATATTCGCAAGTGAAATAGCATGATATTAGTATGAATTACTATAGTAATATGAGTTTTTGCATATTTTTAAATTTAATATATCCTCCGAAAAGTTTTAATTGTATAATGTGTTTTGTCATATTCTTTTAGAATTTTCGACAAAAAATAACAAAAATAGAAGACGTATTGGGAGAATGCATTATGTACATAAAACTATTAAAATCAATTACATCATTATCACTTATTGGTGGTGCTTTATTATATACAAATGGCAGTGATGTGAAAGCTGCGGAAGCGGGCGTTTTTTCTGATGTACCAACATCGCACTGGTCCTATCCGGCGATTAAAGATTTAGCGGGTAAAAATATTATTTCAGGTTATGGAAATGGAAAGTTTGGTTTTGGTGATGTTGCGACGCGGGAGCAAGTTGCAGCGTTAATTTATCGTGTGTTAGTACCGAATAAGCAAGGTGGTACGTTTAGTAATGATGGTGCTCGTTATGTATTACAAGATGGGTCTACTTTAAATAATCCGTATCGTGATATTCGCTCAGGTTCTACAATGTTTCCAGAAGAGGTTTTAACGTTAACGAAATTGGGAATTTTTAAAGGTGATGGAAATGGCGGTTTTAGACCGAAAGATTCTGTTAGCCGCGCAGAAATGGCGCAAATTATTAAAAATGCGTTCCAAGTTTCAGCTAAACAAAAACATACATTTAATGATGTTCCAAATGGATTTTGGGCAGAAAACGCGATTAGTGCGGT
>Ga0209025_1005073_pt1 | contig 10965 bp, 17 predicted proteins | sample AraplaMF_Col_mLB_FD_184256 | JGI IMG/M metagenome (GOLD analysis project Ga0209025, IMG submission 184256) | Arabidopsis root microbial communities from the University of North Carolina, USA - plate scrape MF_Col_mLB (SPAdes) (version 2) | ecosystem: Host-associated > Plants > Roots > Endosphere...
ATGGTTGTAGGAATTATATTTATTTGCACAAAAATATCGTTTCTATTTCAACCGATTGGTATCTTCATATCAACATTATTTTTCCCAATTTTAATCGCGTTATTTTTATACTTCATTTTTAATCCATTGTTAGTCTTTTTGGAGAATAAAAAAGTACCGAGAGGTTTAGCGATTTTACTATTGTATCTTTTTATCATCACATTAACTGGAGTTGCTATTGGAGTAGTCGTTCCAACCATCTCACAGCAGCTAATGGATTTAGTGAAAAACATGCCGACTTATATAAAAGAGGGAAAAGTATACATACAAGATCTATCCCATCATAGATTATTTGAATGGCTATCTACACAAAACTACGTTTCCATTGAGACAATTGAGAAAAATGCAATTGAATACTTAAAGGAAATACCAAACACAATTACGTCGAGTGCAACGGCTTTATTTGGTATTATCACGAACGTGGCATTAGTTATTTTTACAGTACCGTTCATTTTATTTTATATGTTTAAAGATGGACATGCATTTCCAGGAAAAGCCGTTAGTGTATTACCAGAGTCTTACCGTGAAGAGGGACTTCGTATCATAAAGGAAACGAACGAAACATTATCTGCATATATTCAAGGGCAAGCGCTCGTTTGTATGTTTATTGGTGCCTTTACATTTACTGGTTATTTAATCATCGGTTTACCGTATGCATTCGTTTTAGGGATTATCGCAGCACTTACAAACATTATTCCAAATTTGGGCCCGTTTATCGGAGCAGCACCAGCTGTCATTGTAGGTCTGTTCGTTTCTCCAATGCAAGCTCTGTACGTAATTATCATTGTAACGATAGTACAGCAGTTTGAAAGTAACATCATTTCACCGCGTATTATGAGCTCGAAATTAAACATTCACCCGTTAACGATCATTATTCTTATTTTAGGGGTAGGTAATTTCGCGGGAATCATCGGAATGATTTTAGCAGTGCCAGTTTATGCGGTAACGAAAACAGTTGTTTCGAACTTAGTGAGATTGTTTAAGACGAAACGAAGTAATCGGAAATAGAAAAAATTAGGGAAGATACACCGCTGAAAAAGTGGTGTATCTTTTCAAATTTTTAGAGTGTATGAAATGCGTATTATTATATATTTTTTACACATCAAATTAACTGCAACGCATGTATAAATTATTCCTGCTAAACTACGTGGAATCCCTCTGAACTATCCAAATCATTTCTTTACACCGCGTTATTAACATCATAATCGACTCCTTTCGTTTCTAATATAATTTCAAATAATTATAGGTGAGTGTAGTACTTGCTTCTACGATCACGAATTTCATCTATAATCTTTTTATATTGTTTCTGTTGTTTTACTTCATCTGCAGATATAGTTTCTTTTTGAATCGTAATGGTTAAAAAGAAAAGGTGAAACTTCATACATGAATTCCTCCTTTCAAATCGGAATTACAGGTGACTACAATAGTGACTTTGTCGTTCTTTGACGTTGCCCATAGCCTGTTCAATTTGTCGGTCATGAAGCGTATCAGACTCAGATAGTTTGTTTTTTTGAATCGTAATAGTTAAAAAGAATACTTTGAATTTCATTGGATTTTTACCCCTTTATAATTTATTTAGTAAAGACGGTTGTAATAAGAGGACTGTCGTTCTTTTACTTCGTCCATAATATTTTTAATTTGTTGTTCGTTAGAAAGTTCATCTTTTGAAAGTTTACGTTTTTGAATGGTAATCGTTAAAAAGAAAGCTTTAAATTTCATTAGGATATTGCCCCTTTAAAAATATATTTTTAATACATTTGCGTATAGTATGAACTTTTAATGTCAGTTATTTTATCAGTCATTTGTTTTAATTGTTGTTTACGAATGATTTCATCTTCAGATAAAGTGTTTTTCTGAAGTACAGTCGTAAAAAAGAAAATATGAAAAGTCATAAATGAATTCCTCCTTTCGAAAAGGAATTACAGGTGATCACAATAAAGCGCTTGGCGCTCCTTAACATCATTCATAGCTTTTTCAATTTGCTCATTATGGAAAATTTCATCTTTGGAAATTGTATTTCTTTGAATCGTAATACTTAAAAACAATACGCTAATAGTCATCGAATGTTGCTCCTTTCTTAAAAAAATAATGTAAGAGACTAAAAAATCGCACAAAAAAGCCACAGGAAGATATAGTTCTCCTATGGCTAGGCGTGAAAAAGCCACAGGAAAGTATACGACCTCCTGTGGCGAATTTATGAATTAATAGAAATAAAGTACGATTTTCAATTCTCCGTTAGGGTGGTCGAATTCATATTCAATTGTCCGAAAAACAAAGGTGCAGTTAACGCTAATGTTAAAGCATGTAATTGTAATTTCATCATTTCCTTCGACCTCCTTTTAGAATATTTTTCTTACGTTAGTAATTATATACAATTAATGGATAATTGTAAACATAAAAAGTGAAAATTTTTAATTTTGATTAAAATGCGTATATTTTAAAGGGTTTTGAGAAGAAGTATTGTAATGAACGAAATATCGATAAAAATGGGGGATGCTAAATGAAATATATGCATCGTAATGTGGTTGTTATGCTAACAATTTTTTTATTTATTACTGCTTGTTCTAGCGGAGAAAGAATAAAAGAAATATCTGATATTGAACCTGGTGCTTTTAAGAAATATGCTGGGACATATGTTGGTAATAACTCAGATGTGGTTGCAATTGTTAATCATTTACCCGGTGGTGAAACATTTCAAAGTATAAGTTTAGAGAATGAAAGTATAAAGGTGAACTATGGTGCACGAGGGAATGGAGCCCTTACAGAAGATATGGTTGAGACGTATTGGTTTGATGGTAAGGATACGATGAAGAAGAATTTTCTCTTTAATACTATTTATCTTGCGGTTTTAGTACCGAATGCGAAAGGGTATGAGTTTCAGATTGAAAATCAAAGCTTTGCATTAAAAAGAGAGGAACTTTTACCCATACTGTATAAAGAACTTAATGATTTACCAAGGGATGATCTTATATGGAATATGGGAATCGTAATGAATTTCTTTTACGGTAATCAAGAAAAAATAGAAAAGCTAGTTAATAATAAAGATTTTCGAAAGCAATTTTTTAATGAACATCCTGTGCGTGAATCTAAGTGATATGGAGGAAGAGGTGGTTATTTAACGATTGAAAATAAGGACATTTTTTAAAGGGGGTCATTCAGTATCGAATGATTCTTTTTTTGATGAAAATTATGGAAAAAAATATAACGTTGTGCTATGGTTAATTACATAAGTAATGAACCTATGAACCTAAGGTGGTGAAATCGTGAAACCTACTCTAGAACAAAATAAGTTAATATACATACAAATTGCAGAAACAATTGAATCTGATATTTTAAAAGACATATTACTTGAAGAAGAACAAGTTCCGTCGACAAATCAATTTGCGAAGATGTTACAAATTAATCCGGCTACAGCTGCAAAAGGAGTAAATCTACTAGTAGATGAGGGGATTTTATATAAAAAGAGAGGGATCGGGATGTTTGTTACAAAGGGAGCAAAAGAAGTCGTACTAAAAAAAAGACAAAATACATTTATGACCGAGTATTTACCTAAAGTGTGGGAAGAAGCAAAAGTACTAGAAATATCAAAAGACGAATTGATGGACATGATACACAAAATTACGAAGGAGGGGAAAGAGGGATGATTGCACTTGAAACGAAAGATTTAACGAAAAAATATAAAAAGAAACTAGCTGTCAATGAAGTAACAATTTCATTGGAAGAACATAAAATATATGGTTTGCTTGGAAGAAACGGAGCGGGGAAAACAACATTATTAAACATACTTGCAGGTCAAATTATTTCAAGTAGTGGAAGTGTATCTATATTTGGTGAAAATGTTTTTGAAAATAGTAAAGCGATGCGAAGCATTTGTTTTGTTAGAGTGAAAGAAGAAGGGCATTTAAGTAATAAAATTAAAGAGATTTTTGAGCTATGTAACATGTTTTATAAAAATTGGGATCAGAAATATGCTGAAGAACTGGCAGGGAAGTTTCAGCTTAATATGAAAGAGAAATACCATAAATTATCACACGGTATGCAAACAGTCGTAGGAATTATTCAAGGTCTAGCAAGTAGAGCACCAATTACAATTTTTGATGAACCAACTACAGGTTTAGACGCAGCACATCGTGAGTTATTTTATAGTTTACTATTAGAAGATTACGGTGAGTATCCTCGAACAATTATATTATCAACACATTTAGTAGAAGAAGTAACCCATGTTATTGAAGATGTAATTATCATGAAAGAAGGAAGATTAGTTGTTCAATCATCGGTGGAAGATTTATTACAACAGGGGCATATAATTTCAGGAATAAAAGATAAAGTAGATGAATTTTCGATAAATAAAAAAATTATAAATCGAGAAGTCTATGGAAATAAAGGCATTACTGTTATATGGGAAGAACTTTCTAATGAAGATTATTACTCTCTTGAAAAAGAAGGTTTAGTAATTGATAGAATTACATTACAAAAATTATTTATTCACATAACTGGTGGTGAAGTGAAATGAAGATGTTAATGAAGCAGTTGAAGTTACATATTAATTTTCATTATAAAGCAATTTTAATATTTTGGATTGTAGCTTTATTAATAAAAGGGGCTTTAAATGCTGCTCATTTAAATGAATTGAAAATTAGTTATCTACCCGAAATTATCAATAACCCTTCAATAGCAATTATGATGTTTATAGTAGTCAGTACTTTCAATATACAAGATGATTTATTTCGTTTAGCTATTTCATTTGGTGTAACGAGAATTCAATATTTCATCGGAGCGATTTGTTATATTGTACTGCAATCTGCGTTATTTTCATTTCTTCAAGTTATACTTTTACAAGACATAAAATATAATTTAGGGAATGTTAGCATTGGAGAACAATTAACACAACAATTTATTTTACAATTTTTGTTTTATGTTACGACAGCATGTTTCTTCCAAGTAGTAGTAGTTTTTAAACAAAGATTTCAGTGGATTGGTCTCATGATTGGTGGAACGCTTTTCTTATCAACAAACAGTTTGCTTTATGGAGAAGTAGGGATAAAAGGTTTATTATTTACAAGCGATCTATCTTTAATAGATATTCCCTATTTTACTGTGATTTCAATTGGATTAACCATTCTATATATCATAACTAGTAGTATATTTATTCGTAAAGTTTCATTTGAGCAAATGGTTTAAAATATTGTTAGATTATTATAGAAAGAGGGAAGACAATGGGAGATACTTCTTCACTAATAACCGTCTTTTTATGCGTGGCACTGCTAATTTTTTGGCGACGATATCGTTCTATGTATAAGCCAATTAAGGGGACGGGAAAACGTATTTTGTGGCCATTACTATTTTTAACACCGGGTATTTTATTGTTTTTTGGTCCAGTACACCCAGCTATATTACAAGTGACTATAGCAGTATTCATTGGAGTTCTTTTCGCTGTGCCACTTATAGTTCTAACAAATTATGAGCGAAGAGATGATGGGAATATTTATACGAAAAAAAGTGCAGCCTTTTTAATTACCTTTATTGGAATTGTTATTTTAAGATATGGTTCAAGACAATATATTGTTGACTTAGATCAGCAAACAATAGGTTTATTATTTTACGTAGTTGCAGTATCGTATATTATTCCGTGGAGAATTGCTTGTTATATAAAATTTAGGAAAGTTTTAAGAGAAAATAATAACCATGCCATATGAAAACTTCTCATTTGAGAAGTTTTTTATTTTTATATGCAAGCAAAATAATTTGTTGAAGTTCAAGCTACCATACAATATGATAAATATAAAAAAATTGAGAGGGAGTAGGGGATATAAAAGTGCGTACAATTCTACTGTTTTTACATAATATGCACATAGATGAAATAGAGAGTGTCAGAGAAAAGCATGATCCTTTATTCGGATTAATTCCTCCTCATATAACAATTGTATTCCCGTTTGAAAGTTCTATTTCGAATGATGAGCTGGAAGTACATATTTTGAATGTGGCGAATGGGGTTCAACCGATTGAAATTGAGTTTGCTAACCGGATAAGTAGCAAGGGAGAGTATCTATTTTTGGAAGTGGAAAGAGGGAAAGAAAAAATAGAAGAATTACACGATAGATTGTATACAGGTCCTTTACTGCAATTTTTGAGAACGGATATTCCATACATACCACATGTAACAGTTGGGAGAAAAGAAAGTGCCGAGTTAGCAGCTAAAGTAGTAAAGGATATGCCTAGTTTTCATGAAAAGTTAAATTGTGTAATTGATAGAATTAGCGTGGAGCGAATTGGAGAGAACGGGGAATCAATTATTGAATTTGAAGTACCATTACAAAAAAGCTGACAAAAGTCAGCTTTTTTATTTCGAACTATGGAGTAAAGCACCAATTGCACCACTATAACCGCCGTCTTGTAAAAAGACTGGTATTTTGTTTTGATATTCTGTATAGCTACTAATAATATTTTGAAGATGTACGTTATTACATAGAGTAGAACCGATGTAAATGATATGGTCAATATTTTTTGCTTCGGCGAATTGAAGACTTAATGCTGTGACGACTTCACCGACAAGTCCTTGAACGGTAGCTAGTATATCTGAACTACTATAATTTGAGTCTGTAATGGCCGCTTTTCCAAAATTGCTAGCAGTTAAGTTGTTATCAATAGGGGAGAGAATACCGCCATAAATATCTCCAACCGTAATATCTAGACTTTTTCTTGATCCTATATTCGTAAGCGGTAGCACATCTTCAAAATGATCTATATTTGTTAATAGTTTTGAAAGACCCATAATTGTTCCGCCGCCAACTCCAGTTCCACCAGCGCGAATGTATTGTTTGTCGTGAACGTAGTGAATGGAAGTACCTGTACCGATATTTGTTAGGACAAAGTTCTGTATAGCACGTTTTTCTTCTTTTAGTATGAATCGTACTCCCCCTAATGTAGCTTCGAACTCGTTTAATTCTACTATTTTAAATGAATCTGAAAGTAGTTCTTCTAACTGTTTAGCTTTGCCACCTGTAATGCATAATTGTGTAATTGAATTATGACTTTGAAGCCATTCTTTAACTCTTTCTTGTTCATATGAATAAAATTTTTCGAAAACTAATTTGTTCATTTCGTTAAAGTAAGCAATTTTTGTTAATGTTCCCCCAGCATCAATACCAACAACATTCCGCATTTTCCTACCCCTTACTATGTGATCTGTTTAATCAGCTTGATATATTAATAGCTTTTCAATGGTAACGATTGATTGACCGTTTACAGAGGCAATTCCTTTCCCAAGAATAAAACCTCGTCTGTTACGTGTTAATTCATAATGTAAGTCAAGTTTATCACCGGGATACGCATTTGCATGAAATTCCACCCCATCTAATGAGGAGAGGAAACCAAGTCCTTCAGATTCACCTGTACTGACAAAGGCACTAAGTTGCGCTAGTGCTTCTACAATTAACATATGAGGCATATAGTTTTGATTGTTATTAATAAACCACTCATTATTTGTAATCAGTTTGTATCCTGTAGCTGATTGAGATTCTGTAACGCTTGTAATTTTATCGATCATTAAAAATGGATAGCGATGGGGAAGAGTATCTTTAATATTCATATCGTACCTCCAGGAATAATAATACCCCTGCTACAGTTAAGCAGGGGAGTTATTATTAATTTTTAACTAATTCTTCTATTTTTTCAATAGAGAAAATACCGCTATTTTTAATGTTTTCAACTACTTCTTGTAATACTACTTTATCTTGAACGAGTGCAATACGTACAAAGCCTTCTCCGTGAGGTCCAAATGCATGACCTGGTGTAACAACGACATTCGCACGATCCATTAATGCATAAGCGAAATCTATAGAAGTCCAGCCTTTCGGAATTTCAGCCCAGACGAACATACTACCAGCTGGTTTATCAACATTCCAACCAAATGTTCGGAATCCATCAACTAAAGTATCTCTACGTTCTTGATAAATACCGCGATTTTTTTCGCAAAACGAAGCGCCATTTCTTAGCGCAGCTGATGCTGCTTTTTGAATTGGTAAAAACACGCCGTAATCTGTATTTGATTTAAATTGAGTAAGTGCACGAACAATTTCTTCATTTCCAATCATATAACCAATACGGCTACCTGCTAAACTATAACTTTTTGACAAAGAGTTGATTTCTATGCCAACTTCTTTAGCTTCAGGTACAGAGAGGAAGCTAATTGGTTTATTACCATCAAAATAAAATTCAGCATAAGCAAAATCATGGACGACAATAATATTATGCTTTTTCGCGAATGCGATTACCTCTTTAAAGAAATCTTCATGAGCCATTGCTGGAACTGGATTTCCTGGGAAGTTCAAAATCATCATCTTCGCTTTATTGGCAATTTCTTCAGGGATAACTTCTAAGTTAGGTAAGAAATCATTTTCTTTCTTTAATGGCATGTAGTAAGATGTTGCGCCGGCCATTTGAATTCCTGTTTCATAAGCCGTATATCCTGGGTCAGGAACTAATATAATATCTCCCGGATTTGCAAAAACCATCGGTAAATGAACGAGTCCGTCTTGTGAACCCATTAATAATAAAACTTCTTTATCGGCATTTAAAATAACGTTATGAGTGTTGTTGTAATATTCAGTTACAGCTTCGTGAAATTCTTGTATGCCTGTTAATGTGTATCCATAGCTTTCTTTTTCACTCGCCGTATGTACCATTGCTTCTCTTACGAAATCAGCAGGAGGCATATCGGGATTCCCGATACTTAAATCAATCATTTTATGACCTGCTGCAATTTTCTCTTTTTTATAGGCCCCTAATTCACTAAATATAGAAGATTGGAATGCTTTCATTCTAGTTGCTAACGTGTAAGTCATCAAAACCCCTCCTAAAAACAGTGTTTTCTTTCTGCGTTTTTAATTATTCTGAAAACACATGTTAACATTTTATCATTTTTTTATGAAAATTAAAACGATTGACAAATTTAGAGGGAGGATAATAAGGGGAAAATAAAAATAACGCAGAAAATATTTTCTACGTTATAAATGACAATTATTTGTTTACTTTTTTGTATGTACATGTTTTTTCAGTTGTAAAAAAGTATACATTTAATTTATTATCGACAACTTTTAAAGATTGATCCGATGTAAACGAGTTACCATAATCAATACGATACACGTTAGAATTTTTAACAAACGATCCTTTAAATAAATCTTCTTTTTTATTTGTTGTTTGCATTTCCACTAAATTGTGAACAACCTTTTCTTTCTTTTCCTCTTTTACAACTGTTTCAAATTTATAATATACAGGGCATTCACCTTTTTTATTATCAATGACCTCCCAAGAGCCGTATATATCATTATTGCTACATCCACTAAGTAGAACGATTAATATAGGGAAAATAAATAGAAACTTTTTCATTGTGTACTCCTTTCTTATTCGTTTTTATAAACGTGCGAATACGATAGGAATATTGTAAAAAATAAAGTTTAAATTTTTATAAAGAATTATTAAATTTCACATAAAAATTTGGAGAAAGGTGAGATTTTTAAAATAAAAAGGCATGAATCTAGTGTAATGCTAGATTCATGCCTAGTACTCTATCTTATGTTATGTTTTTTGAGGATAAATGAAGCGGAAAGAAGAATGACAATTCCATTTACAATATATACATTTACAATAACGAAGACTTGGTTAGCTACTCCCAAACCACCTTTATCGAATATAGATGTGAGTGCTGTAGTAGTCAAAAAGATAATGGGAGTTAACAATAAAAATAGGAAACCTGCAACAATCCTTCTTTTAAAGTTATTTTGAGATAAGGAAATGGCTAAAAAATTAAGGACGCCAAACATGACCAATGAAAAAAGAAGGATAATTAATAATTGGATGCCATAAGACATTTCCACAGCTCTTTTTTGAAAAACTATAATTTATTTTATTCGAAAGTAGTAGGGGATACTCCTTTAAATATTTGAACTACATAAAGAAAATAGGTTTTAATCCTTGAAATTCAAAAAGAATGGACCCAGTAAAATACGGGATCCATTCTTAAGAAGTATTAGTTTTACATATTCGCAGATTGTGACGTTTGTTTTTTAAATTGTTTCTGCTTAGATAAGGAAATAAAAATAATCAACAACGAAATAACTCCGAAGATGAGAACCATATATTGTAACCCAATCGTATCTAAGAAGAAGCCAGTTCCAAGTAAGACAATTTGGAACATAACTCTCTCAAACATATTACGGAATGAGAAGAGGCGACCGTGATAGCTTTTTTCTACTTTCGTTTGGAAAATTGTCGACATAATGGGGAAGAAACAGCCGACACTAAAGCCAAACAAACCAAACGATGTAAGAGCCATCCATTTTATATCGCTAAAGAACAATGAAAGGTGTGCAAAAGCGGTACAAACAGCGAAGAAATATAACAATTTTTCAGGTTTGAAATGGTCAGATAAACGTTTAATAACGAAGGCACCTAACATAAATGCGACACCTTCAATTGTATATATAAATCCTTTAATCGTTGGATCATGTTGCATTTCGCTAATGTTAATAACCATTAAATTGAATCCAGCTATAAATAATAGAGGGATAATACTTAATATAAGTGCTGTAAAAGCAATAGGAATTCCTTTTAAAATACGAAATACTTCCATAAAGCTATTATCTTTAGCTGATTCTTTACTTGAAGTAGTTGACTTTTTATCCTCAAATTGTAGGAAGAAAGTTGAGAGGAATAATAAAGCGTATGCTGCCATTGAGAAGGCATACATATACTGTAAACTCATTACAACTAAAAGAATTCCACCTAGTGAAGTACCCGCAATACGAGCGATTGTACCAACATTCATATGTACACCGTTCATCTGTAATAACTCATGCTCACGAACGATTAGAGGAATTACAGATTGTAATGCAGGGAAATAAAATGCAGCTGAAATTTGAAGTGCAA
>Ga0209025_1005075_pt1 | contig 10965 bp, 10 predicted proteins | sample AraplaMF_Col_mLB_FD_184256 | JGI IMG/M metagenome (GOLD analysis project Ga0209025, IMG submission 184256) | Arabidopsis root microbial communities from the University of North Carolina, USA - plate scrape MF_Col_mLB (SPAdes) (version 2) | ecosystem: Host-associated > Plants > Roots > Endosphere...
GTCAGCGTCGGGCTGTCGATATCTTGAGCATGGGCCAGCAGCTCGGCCTGGGTGATCAGCCGCGCGCCGCTGTCCTCGGCGATCGCCGCCAGCGTCACCGCCGACGTCGTCGGATCGTCGTTGACCGCGGTAATGTCGAGGCTCGCCGTGCCGCCGACACTGCCACCGTGACCGTCGTCGATCGTGTAGCTGAAGGAAACCCCGGTGTCATCGTTGGCCGCCGGCGTATAGGTCCAGGTGCCGTCACCATTGTCGTGGAGCGCGCCGCCTCCAACCGAGATCTGCAGGTTTTTCGCCGTCAGGGCGTCGCCGTCGACGTCGTTGGCATTGGCCAGGAGCTCCGCCTGCGTAATCACCCGCGCGCCGTTGTCTTCGGCGATCGCCGCCAGCGTCGCCGCCGTGGCCGTCGGAGTGTCATTGCTGCCGTTGACCGTAACGACAATGTCCTTGCTTGCGGTACCGTCGGCAGACCAGACCGTCAGCGTCTCAGTCACAACCTGTCCGGCTTTGAGCGACTGTGTTGCTTCACGCCCATTTTCGAGCGTGTAGCTCCATTCGCCTGTCGCCGGATTGAAAGAGAAGTTGCCGTAGGTACCCTTCAGCGCAGCTTCCGACGCTGCCTTGAAATGCTTCTCTCCGAGGTCGACGTCATATACCGCCACCGTTCCGGAGGCGGACGGGGCGCCTGGATCGTTGTTGTTTGTTCCGCCCGCCTCCGTCACGGTCCCCGTGAACTTTCCGCCTAGAGACGCGGCATCGTTTTGGCCGCCGATGTCCAATGTCACCTTGGCATAGCTGAGCGTTCCGTTGCCCAGCCGGATGGAATAATAGAAGGAGTCCTGGATGTGGTCCGATGCTGAGAGCGCATCGATGCTTCTGGCGCTGCCGGGCGTGTTCGAACCGTCATCGAGCCTGAACTCGACTTTTCCGTCGTAGATGCGTATCCAGTTTCCGGCTGCGGTCCTCTCCCAACTCGTCGTGACGTTGCTCTTCAGAAGCTCGGACATCATATCGGAGCCACCGTCGTCGACCGACCAAAGCGTTTTTGCCTTCCCGCCGAGGTCGTTTGCCATGACATCGAGGGTGATGGTGTTCGTGGTGGAATTGTAGAGGCCAGATGACTTCAGCTGCTCCTCGGTCCACGCATAGGCGTCACCCTGCGCCTGCGGTGCATTGCTGAACGACGTCGTGCTTCCACCACCCGTGGTCTGCGTAGCCATGACTTTACCCCTCCCGTCATGCGTGCCCCGGTATCCGGGGACTGTGGTGTTACGCGATTTCCACCCGGTGGCGCTTTTGTGTCACCGGTGATCCCATCCCACCGTTGATTGAAATCCTTCAAGCGGAGCGCAAAAACGTCCCGAAGCATCGATGTTCTGTGCGGAGCGACCGCGTTCGAACCCGCGACTACCTGGTCGCGATCGCCTGATTGGTCGAACGTCCGTAGAAGAAGCGACGCAACAATTCTCGTCCAAGCAGAGGCAAGAAATCGGGCCAGTCTGAGCCGGTTTCATTGCAGCAGGCACGCCCTCTCGGGGCGAGAAATGTCCGCGCACGACTACTCCTATCGGGGCAGCCGAGAAAACAGCCGCTCCCTAACTAACTTCCTGAAATTTATGTTGGTTTCCTCAGCCGGTTTTTCCCCAATCGGCCTTGACACCCCATATCCTTAATGGATTCATAACATATTTCATGGAGTAGAAAAGAGAAGATTTCAATTTGCTAAATTAAAGATTGTGAACAAAGTTAACGCGCTTTCGAGCCGAAAGACTGGGCGAAAACGAAACACCCGACCCTTAGGGAACATCTGCGGGGATTGGAGAACACGGATCGCCAGCCGTTGGGAACGGCAAATGTCCGTCGCAGTTGCGCCCCTACCGTTCATGCCGCCGAAGGGTCTCGGCCATTGTGACGGCTGACGCGTGGTGCCCTCGCCGAGCGGCCAAAAAACTAAAGGGACTTAGGGCTGCGGCTCTCCGGCTGGGAGTATGTTCACGTCGCAATCGACGACGCCTCCGCATCGCCTTCTCGCAGATCTTGCCGAATGAGCGACAAGAAAGCGCGGCCGCCTTCCTCAATGCGGCCGTCGCCTATTATGCCGGTCTCGGTGTCGCCGTTGCCCGTGTCATGACAGACAATGGCGCCTGCTAGGGGTCGTGTCATGGATGCTGGCCTCCATCCAGCATCCAATACGAATGACAAATCTGCCGATTTGGGAATCTCATGCGCTTCCGAAGAGCCGTGAACCGCATTAGCTGCGAAGCATTCCGACCGTTTCTTCCGTCGTCCAAAGGCCATTCGCCATGTACCTAAAGTTGATGAGGGCCGCCAGGTAGCCATCGCCTTCGGGAATTTTCGGTGCGGCAACGGCGTCGCGGACCACGGCTACCTCAAATCCCAGTTCGAGAAATTCCCGCAAATGCGATTCCACGCACATGTTGGCGAGCATGCCTGCCAGGATGATCTGATCGACGCGCTGTTTTCGGAGCTGGAAGGGAAGGTCATTGGCTTGCGGGCCATAAAGTTTATGTGGCGAGCAGATGATCGTCTTCCCATCCTCGATATACTGCTTGAACTCCGGAAGAAAGTCCGCGCCCGATCCTCTGAACCCGTCCAACGTATAGGGGCCCTTGCGATCGAATATCCCAACCTGGTGTTGGAATATTTCCAGAGGTCCCTGGATCTTCCAATCGTGATCCCAAGGATAGTAGTGGTGCGGAGAGATCGCGACCACGATCCCCGCAGCCTTCGCGGCCTGAAACAATCGCGAGAGATTCGGAACGACATTGTGTTCCGTCACGCTCTCACCAACGACCGGCCAAGCCCTGCCTGCGGGGCTCATGAAGTCGATTTGAGGGTCGATGACCACCAGTGCGGCCCTTGATGGGTCCAGCTTCATATTGCCCTTCCCAAGGGCCGGGTTGGCGGGGTCGGCATAGGCATCCATCGTGGCGGCCTGAGCCGTCGATGCTCCGGCTACGGTCACGGCCGATGCAGCAGCGACGCCGGCGAACGTCTTGAGAAATGAACGTCTTTGTGAATTGCAGCAGTGGTCATCGTGCATGTGTCGTTCCTTCAAGGTGATGTCAGTTGAGGCAGTGGCTATATCGCCAATTTCGCACCAGGGATGGTTGCCGGCGCCGCTACCGCGCAGGCTAAAATGCTACGCCCTTACAAAGGCGAGTAGGTCGGGGTTCACGACATCGGCATGGGTGGTGCACATGCCGTGTGGGAGATTTTTGTAGATCTTCAGCGTGCTATTCTTCAGCAGCTTTGCCGAGAGCGGCGCGGAGTCGGCGATCGGTACGATCTGATCGTCATTGCCGTGCATCACGAGCGTCGGCACGCCAATGGTCTTGAGATCCTCGGTGAAATCTGTCTCGGAGAACGCCTTGATGCCGTCGTAATGGGCCTTGGCGCCGCCCATCATGCCCTGGCGCCACCAGTTCTGGATCACCGCTTGCGAGATCTCCGCTCCGGGCCGGTTGTAGCTATAGAAAGGTCCGCTCGCGACATCGAGGTAGAACTGCGCACGATTGGCGGCGAGCTGCTGTCGGAAACCGTCGAAGACTTCGATCGGCAGGCCGCCGGGATTGGCCGGCGTCCTGACCATGATCGGCGGCACGGCGCCGATCAGCACCAGCTTGGCGACGCGGCCCTGGGGCTGGCCGTACTGAGCCACGTAGTGCGCCGCCTCGCCGCCACCGGTGGAGTGGCCGATATGGACTGCGTTTCTGAGGTCGAGATGTTCGACCACGGCGGCGACGTCGGCCGCGTAGTGATCCATGTCGTGACCGTCGCTGACCTGGGCGGAGCGGCCGTGGCCGCGTCGATCATGAGCGACGACGCGATAGCCTTGCGCGAGGAAATAAAGCATCTGGGTATCCCAGTCGTCTGCGCTCAACGGCCAGCCATGGTGAAAAACGATCGGCTGTGCGTCGCGGGGACCCCAGTCCTTGTAAAAAATCTCGACGTCGCCCTTGGTAGTCACAGTGCCCATGCTGTTGATCCTTTCAGATTGCGTGTTGTTTGGAATGGAGGGCTGAGAGGCAGCCGGCAGGACTGGCAGAGCCGAGAAAGCCGCAGCGCTCAGGCCGAACAGTAGGAGGTCACGGCGGACCGGATCGACAACCTTGGGAAATGTCCTGCTCATTGGCGGCTCCATTGCTCAACGGGATTGACAGCACGATACGAGCAAGCATCAATGTCGCAAACGACAATAATCCCGGGATTTAGGACATGGCCCGTCGCGTGACATTTCTCGTCTATCCGGGATTCGTGCTGCTTGACCTCAGCGGCCCGCTTGAGGTGCTGTCCAATGCCGGCGTGATATCGGGGAGGCCCTATGACCTCCGGGTTGCGTCCATCGGAGGAGGATTGGTGCGCAGCACCTGCGATCTGGAGGTTGCAACGGTGCCGCTGACGATCGAGGCGACGGACACGTTCATTGTCGTCGGCGGGCGGGAGCCGCCGGAAGGGGCGTGGGTGAGTGAGATCGCGAATGCCGTTCGCGGCGCATCAGCGCGGGCCCGCCGCACCGCGAGCGTCTGCACGGGGGCTTTCCTGCTGGCGGAAAGCGGACTCTTGAACGGGCGCGCCGCGACGACCCATTGGTTCTACGCACCGAAGCTGCAGGCCCGATATCCGGCGCTCCAAGTCGATGGCGACCGCATCTTCACCAGCGATAATGGTGTGTGGACGTCGGCAGGCATGTCGGCAGGCATCGATATGACGCTGGCCCTCGTTGAGGAAGATCTCGGTAAGGAGATAGCCCAGGCGGTCGCGCGCATGCTTGTGGTCTACTACCGGCGACCGGGCGGTCAGTATCAGTTCTCGTCGTTGCTCGACTTCGATCCCGGCTCCGATCGCATCCGCAAGACCCTGAGCTATGCGCGGGAACATCTGGCCGAAAACCTTTCGGTGGAGCGCCTCGCCGACGTCGCGAACCTGAGCGTCCGCCAGTTCGGGCGTGCCTTCTCCTCTTCCACCGGCATGACGCCTGCCAAGGCCGTCGAGCGGCTGCGCGTGGAGGCAGCGCGTCCCCTGATCGAGGAGGGCCGGCTGTCATTCGACGAGATCGGCCGTCTTGTCGGGTTCACCGATCCGGATCGCATGGCCCAGAGCTTCATCCGGATCTTCGGCCATACGCCGCAGGAGATGCGGCGTATGGCCAGACAGGCTCCTTCTGCTGCGGAGCGCCGGACGGCATGATGAACCGAGGTGTCGCATTGTTCCAACGCCTCGATAGATCGGTGTGCGTTTCGTTCGGGAAACGGCCGGATGTCGCTTGGCAGATGGGATGGTATCGCCCCGAGACTATCGCAAGAGGTTCTCCATGGTCACCTGAGAGTTGTGTGATCGAGCAACCTCTTCGATCAGTGATGAACAACGTGACATCGTCGCTGCCTCCGTATGCCGCGCGTGATGTTCACTCGACTGGAGCGCGACGGGTGCCGGGAGGACGGCGATTTGTGCTGCTCACACAGCAGCCCCCTGTTGGACTGTTTCATACGTGCTCAAGGTCAGGCCGATATCTTTTGTAAGAAGATCGATGGCCTTTTTCTCATTGCGCGCGAGAGCGGCCTCCATCAGCGCCGTATGATGTTCCACATTCGAAGCCTTTTTGAGGAGCTCGGAATATTGCTGCTCGTCGAGGTGGTCGGGCCCTCTTCCGGCGAGCGCCGGTGAAAAAAACAGGTTCCGCTGGTGGCGGTGCAGCTGAACGTAGAACTGCATGAGGGACCGCTTCAGCCAGATCGAGGGGCTGCCATTCAAGAGCGCATGGTGAAACGCATCGTGCCGTTCCTCCCATCGCGCGAGCTCCTTTTCCGGCATGTTCGCGCGTAGCGGCTCGACCTGTGCGAAGCCGTAGTGCGCGGCGACCACTTGCTGTTCCCAGCTCTCGTCACCGAGCCGGATAGCTTCCCGCAACAATTCCGTCTCGACCACCGCGCGGGCCTTCTGCAGGTCGTACAGTTCTTCATGGGAGACGCTGGCAACGCGATAGCCGCGATTATGCGAAAACGTCACAAGCCGTTCGGCCTCAAGGCGCGACAGGGCCTCTCGCAGCGGCGTCATGCCAAGACCGTAACGCTCGCTCAGCGAGGAAATCGTCAAAGGCGTTTCCGGAGCAAGATGTGCATCGAGAATGTCGCGCCGCAGGCGCGCAAACGCCTCTTCCATCTTTGACATTGCCGCAGTGCCTTTGCTGTTCAACTTGCTCGTCCCATCCATATCGATAATCCACATTATACATAATCCGATCGATCACACATAATCGTTGCGGAGAATTTATGATAGTGCTACGGATTATATACGATCTGATGGATCATCGATAATCTCTGCTGAGGAGAAGGGATTTGGAGAGCCTGGAGGAGCGCAAGGGAGGCTTTCCGCGACCCCGCAGCCTGTGACGGCACGGTGTCGGCATCAGACCGTCGGCAATCGAACAACCAAGGCTTCGGCCGCATCCCGCGGGCCGGAGACATCAAACGGAGGAAGAAAAATGGTATCGCGACACCCCTGGAAGGGCCGTATCGGTATGGCAATCGGCACGGTCGTGGCTGGCTTGACCCTGCTCGGCATCAATCCTTACGGCGCTGCAGCCGCGCCGACGGCAAGCTCGGGCGGTTCTGTGACGGTCGGATTCGACGATACCGCACCCCTGGCGAGCCTGGTGCCGGAGAAGTACCGGAAGGCCGGCGTCCTTACCGTGGCGACCCAGCCCGATTTCGAGCCGGCCAACTTCACGCCGATCGGCGAGACCGGCATCAAGGGCTACAATGTCGATCTCATGGAGGCGATGGCCGCCAAGCTCGGCCTGCCGGTGCAGTGGGACAAGGTTCCCTTCGACCAGATCCTGATCGGCATGCAGAGCAAGAAGTTCGATGCCGCCATTGCCGGCATGACCGACCGTAAGAACCGTCAGGAAAAGGTCGACTTCATCGATTACCAGCTCGCCGGCTCAGTGTTCATGATCGCCAAGGGCAATCCCAAGGGCATCACCGGCAACGTGAGTGGCGGCTGCGGCATTACGCTCGGCGACGTCAAGGGCAGCGATGCACAGCGTCTGGTCGACCTGATGGCCGCCGCCTGCACCGCCGAAGGCAAGGAGCCGACCAAGCTCATCTCCTATCCCAACAGCAGCGACAAGAACCTCGCTCTTACGTCCGGTCGTGTCGATGCGATGATCTGGCCGGACCTTGCCGTTGCGGTCCTGAAGCGGGAGACCGGTGACATGCTCGATTCCCTGCCGATCGAATTCGAGCCGAAGGTTTATCTCGGCATAACTTTCAACAAGGAAGAAGCCGCGTTGCGCGACGCCTTCGTCGCCGCCCTCAAAGCCATCCACGAAGACGGCACCTATGACAAGATCCTAGCCGACTGGCAGGTCGAGGTCATCAAACTCGACGACTACGGCGTCAACTTGGCGAAGGACTGATCCCGATGTCGAACCTCAACGGCAAGGGGCTTGCTGAGGACCGGCTGGGTCCGGCTGTCGCGCATTACGTGCGGCAGCCGGGCGACGAGCCCCCAAGCCAGGACGGACCGGTTCGCGCCAAGCAACGGACGAAATACGGACAGATTGCCACAGCGCTGATCGCGATCACGCTTCTGGCGATGTTCGTTGCCTCCCAGGCCGGCAATCCGAACATGGAGTGGGGTGTTGTGGCCCAGTTCATGCTGCACCCCGTCGTTCTCGGCGGTGTCGGCGTAACGATCGAGCTTTCCATCCTTGCGATGCTGATCTCCATCGTGCTTGCCTTCTTCATTGCGCTGATGATGCAGAGCGACAATAAGGTCGCCAGCGCCATCGGACGCATCTATGTCTGGTTCTTCCGCGGCGTGCCGATGCTGGTTCAGGTCCTGCTCTGGTACAATCTCGCGGTCCTTTTCCCGACGATCCTCGGCTACAGTACCAACTCGCTGATTTCCGGCTTCTCCGCCGGCCTGATCGCCCTGTCGCTCGCCGAATCTGGCTATATGGCGGAAATCATCCGCGGCGGCATGCTTTCGGTGCCCGCCGGCCAGACGGATGCCGGCATGAGCCTCGGGCTCACCCGGGGCCAGGCCTTGCGGCAGATCGTCCTGCCGCAGAGCATCCGGGTAATCCTGCCGCCGACGGGCAACCAGTTCATCGGCATGCTCAAGGCGACGTCCCTCGTCTCCGTCATCGGCGGCAGCGATCTCTTGACGCGCGTCCAGCTCATCTACGGCCAGAACTTCAAGATCCTGCCGCTGCTGATCGTTGCAGCGCTCTGGTATCTGATCCTCGTCACCGTCGCCAGCATCGGCCAGCATTTCCTCGAAAAGCGCTTCAGCGTCACCCAGCCCGGTTCGCGGCTGGCGCGCAAGAAGAAGCCGCGTCCGGGGCTTGCAAGCCTCGCAACGAAAGGAGACCGGGCATGACGGTGACGGCAACCACAATGCTCAAGGTCGAGGGCGTCAACAAATGGCTCGGTGAAAACCATGTCCTGCGCGGTGTCGATATCACGGTCAGGAAAGGCGAGATCGTCTGCGTGCTGGGGCCGTCCGGCTCGGGCAAGAGCACGCTTCTGCGCTGCATCAACCATCTCGATCCTGTCGATGGCGGGCTCATCGAGGTGGCGGGCGAGCGCATTGGCTACGAAATCCGTGACGGAGTGCTTTACGAGCAGCCGGAGCGGGCGATTGCCAAGGCCCGCCAGCATATCGGCATGGTGTTCCAGCACTTCAACCTGTTCGGCCACATGACCGCGCTGGAAAATGTCGTCTACGGCCCGGTGAAGATCCTCAAGCGTTCGCGCAAGGAGGCGGTGGAGAAGGCGCAGGGCCTGCTTGCCCTCGTCGGCATGTCCGAGCGGGCTTCCGCCTATCCGAGCCAGCTTTCCGGCGGCCAGCAGCAGCGGGTGGCGATCGCACGGGCGCTCGCCATGGAGCCGCGGCTGATGATGTTCGACGAGCCGACCAGCGCGCTCGACCCGGAACTCGTCGGCGAGGTGCTGACTACCATGCGCAAGGTCGCCGAGGAAGGCATGACCATGCTCGTCGTCACCCACGAGATCGGCTTTGCCCGCGAGGTCGCCGACCGCGCGGTGTTCATGGATCAGGGCCGCGTCGTCGAAGACGGGCCGGCACGCGACGTGCTCGATAATCCCAGGCACGAAAGGACAGCGGCCTTCCTGCGCCGCGTCCGCTGATTTCTCCCTACATATGAATAAGGAATGACAGCTGTGACAGACAGAAACTACACGCTGAGCAATGTCCGCCCCTGGGGCGGTGACGCCGTGGATATCGTCATCGAAGACGGGAAGATTGCGGCGATCCGTCCTGCCGGGCAATCTGCCGCCAGCGGTGTCGATGGCGACGGGCTTGTCGCGCTTCCGGGGTTCATCAACACCCATGCGCATGTCGACAAGAGCTGGTGGGGCAAGCCGTGGGTGTCCTATAGCTACTCCGAGCGCCCGACCGTCGAGGGGTGGATCGCCAACGAGCGCGCCCAGCGCGACAAATACGGCATCCCGAATGCGTCCTCCAGCGCTGCGGTGCTGCGCCAGTTCATCCGCAACGGCACGACGGCGACACGCACCCATATCGATGTCGATCTCGGTGTCGGGCTGCGCGGGCTGGAATGCGTGCAGGCGGCGCGCGCCGAAGTGGGCGATGCCATCCAGGTCGAGACGGTCGCCTTCCCGCAGGACGGCGTGCTGCGCCGCCCCGGGGTCATGAAGCTTCTGGACGAGGCCGCCGCCGCCGGCGTCGACAAGATCGGCGGGCTCGATCCGGGCACGATCGACGGCGATGTCGAAAAGGTGCTGGACGGCCTGTTCGACATTGCGGTGAACCGCAATGTCGGTCTCGACCTGCATCTGCACGAATTCGGCTCCCTGGGCGTCTACGAGTTCCGGCAGGTGATGCGGCGCACGATCGATGCCGGCATGCAGGGCAAGGTGACGATCTCGCACGGCTTCGTGCTCGGCACGCTGCCGGCGAAAGTGCAGGAGGAGATCGTCGAAAAGCTAGCGGAAGCGGGCGTCTCGTGGACGACCGTGGCGATGGGCGGAACGGCGCCACTGCCGCGGCAGCAAATGCAGACGCATGGCGTGCCGCTGGGTCTCGGCACGGACGGTATCCGCGATCTGTGGTCGCCCTTCGGCGACGGCGACATGCTGCGCGTCGCACATCAGTTCGCGCGCCTGCACGGGCTGCGCCACGACGACAAGCTGGTTGCCGCGGTGGATCTGGCGACCCGGCGCGGCGCGCATTTCGTTGGACGTGACGTTCACGACCTGGCCGTGGGTGCGCGCGCCGATATCGTGCTGGTCGATGCCGAGAACGTACCCGATGCGCTGGTGCGCTGCCCGCCACGCCGGCTGGTCATTTCTGGCGGACGCGTGGTCGCGCGCAATGGAGACGTGCTCGTCTAAGCAAGACCGGAACGGCGCACAGGACCGAGCCGAGACAGCCAGAGCGTTGGAGCGACCTGCTGTCTCGGCTCGGTCCTATCCTTTCAGATGGGCCACTACCGCCGGTGGCGATGGCAGCGAACCAGACCGGAGGTTCCCTACCAACCCGTCGGCAAATCCATCGGAACGACGCGCCCGCTTGTGGGCGCTGGCCCGATGGACCGAGGGAATGCGCTCGGCCGCGGCCGCATCGATCGCCTTGCCTTCGCGAAAATCGTCGATCTGGTCATGGGCCACGCCATGCACTTCTTCGTCCCGCTTGAGGGGCGCGGCGGATTCGAGATCGGCGAAGCCGCGCTCCTCGACGCGGCCGATATGATCCGGATCCTTCGGATTATCTTGGACGGGAAGGAATGAGACGGCAGGACGATTCAACCTGGACTTTGGTCTGAAGCGGAGTGACAAAGGTCCTAGTTGCATTGCCGAATCTACGTTCCGCCGCCATTGGTACTGAAGCGTCAACCGGCATTGGCCCAACCACCGTTTGCGCTAGTGATCCCAGAGCGCGCCCCCCAGCCCC
>Ga0209025_1005077_pt1 | contig 10963 bp, 9 predicted proteins | sample AraplaMF_Col_mLB_FD_184256 | JGI IMG/M metagenome (GOLD analysis project Ga0209025, IMG submission 184256) | Arabidopsis root microbial communities from the University of North Carolina, USA - plate scrape MF_Col_mLB (SPAdes) (version 2) | ecosystem: Host-associated > Plants > Roots > Endosphere ...
CAGGAGCATCGTTGCTTGCGAACTTCGCCTTCAATGCTGCGCCGTAATCCGCACCGCCGCCCACTGTCTGAATATCGAGTTTAATATTCGGATGAGTCTTCTCGAACTCGCCCTTTAGGCGGTTGAGAGCCTCAGCAATCTCGACTTTGAATTGAAATATCTTAACCGTCTTTACTTCTTGATTTCCCTTCCCTTGATCGCCGCTAGAGCCCGTTGTTCCTCCATCGCTCTTCGATCCACATCCCGCCAGCATAACGGATACTGCCAACATCATTAACAAAGACCATTTCGCAACTCGCTTCATTGCAAGACCTCCCTTTGTCTTTTTCCCTTTTCATTCATTCGGTTTCTATACCAATTTCCTCACTGTACCATTTCCACATGTTCCACAACTCATTCGTTGGAACCATCAACAACCCAGCAGCATAATTGGCTAAGGTTAACTACCAGTGGTTCTTACCGCTTGCTGCATCTTGATTATAGCCCTTGTTTTGCAAGCGGTTACACAGAGAGAATTGACCGATTAGGTGGAATTCATTGATCGATTCATGTACTAATTACCCCTTGACCGAACCGGCAGTAATCCCTTCGATAATATACTTCTGCATCGCCAAGAAGAAGATCACGATCGGCGTTATACCAAGCACGAGTGCTGGCAGTGCGAGATCCCACTGCTTCGTGAACTGTCCGAAGAATGCATATGTTGCGAGCGGAATCGTCCGCAGGCTGGCACTCTGCAGCATAAGCGATGGCAGCAAGTAGTCATTCCAGATCCATAAGCTATTTAGAATCGCAACCGTAACGAACATCGGCTTCAGCAGCGGAAATACAACCTTCCAGAACACGCCATAGGGTGAACAACCATCCACGACAGCAGCTTCTTCAATCTCAAGCGGAACGGATTTAATGAAGCCGTGGAACAGGAATACCGACAGCGGCGCTCCAAATCCTAGATAACACACAACCAGCCCTAGCATACTATCGGTTAGCTTCAACGTTCCCGTTACCTTCACAAGAGGAATCATGATCGATTGGAACGGGATGACCATTGCCGCAACGAACAGCATGAACAACGTTCGATTGAAGCGCGTATTGTGGCGAACCATCCGATATGCCGCCATAGCGCTTGTTAAGCCTACGAGCAGAACGCTTACTACCGTAATAAGCAATGAATTGGTGAATGCTTGCGGGAACTTCGTCATTTCCCATGCCTTCTGATAGTTCGCCCATTCGAACGATTCCGGCCAGCTTGCCGCGTTGGACAGCAGATCCCCGAAGGACTTCACCGAATTGACGAGCAAGAAGTAGAACGGGACAAGGAAGACAAGCCCTACAATAACCATCAAGACTTCTAAAATAAAGGTTCGCATATTGTATGATTTAATGGCTTCCATTACATATCAACCTCCTTGCTCTTCGTGATGCGCACTTGGATGAGCGTAATGGCAGAGACAATCAAGAAGAATACGAGCGCCTTCGCTGTGCCGAGGCCGTACCGATTGTTCTGGAATGCTTCTAAGTAAATGTTAAGCGCAACCGATTCTGTTGATTTGAACGGGCCGCCCTTCGTCAGGGACAAGTTCAGATCGAACATCTTGAACGACCAAGAGATCGCCAAGAACAAGCATACCGTTACAGCCGGCATAATCAGCGGGATGATAATGTTGCGCAGCACCTGTCCCCGGGTTGCCCCGTCAATTTCTGCGGCTTCCAGCACGTCTTTGGGCACATTCATCATTGCTGCAATATAGATAACCATCAAGTAACCGGCAGTCTGCCAGACAAATACGATAATGATTCCCCAGAAGGCCGTTGTCTCGTCACCGAGCCATGGCAGGTTGAAAAATTCAATCCCCGTCATCTCTCCTACCGCTGCAAATCCCTTAATGAAAATGAACTGCCAGATGAAGCCAAGCAGCAGCCCCCCGATGACATTCGGCATAAAAAATACCGTCCGCAGCACGTTGCGCAGCTTCAGTTGTCGGGTCAAAATATAAGCCAGCGCGAAGCCGAATAAGTTCGTTAGTATAATGCCGACGACCGTAAAGCGTGTCGTAAACCAGAAGGCTGGGAAGAAATCCGAGTCCTTCGCAAATATTTGAATGAAATTATCGAGCCCTACCCACTTCACAGTACCCGCGACTCCATTCCAATCGGTGAAGGAATAGTACATGCCGAGCACAAAAGGAATTGCGACGATAAGGGTAAAAAAGAATGCCGCAGGTCCGATGAAAAAGACTTGCTGCAGGGCTTGAGATGATCGTTTACGCGACATCCGACTCTCTCCTTTTCAACAGAAATAATAGAGGTTATTCGTTCTTGTTGCTTTCAGTATGCACGCGAATGTAAACGGTTACCACAGATGGTCTTGAACGAAAAGGTGGAATATATTGACCCCCTCCCAATGTAAGCGTTACACTGTGAATCTGAGGGGGCGAATGTATGCGGTGGAACAGTATCCGTACCAAACTTATTTTATTTATGCTCATTGCCACTATCGTCCCGACTGTAGCGACGATGATCATTTCATACAGCTATACGACGGATTCACTAGAGAAGCGCGCCATTGAGCAAAGCCATCAGCTAATGTTCCAAGGGAAGACGAACTTAGCGAATTTCGTGGACAATTTGAACCGTGCCTCCTTAACGATCTATACCGACTATGAATTTTATCGCCAGCTGGACAGAGGCTATGACGATTACACGTTCGATTCCTATACCTATGTCACGCTGCAAAATATGGCATCGTCTATGAACGGAATATGGCAGGTGTACTTCTATCGCACCGAAACGAAGCGCGCCTCGCTGGTCATTCAGAGCGTGCCTCGGCGCATCTACGATGCGAAGCTCTATGAGGATACAGCCCGCTATGCGAAGAACGGCATTCAGATGCAGCCTACACATTTAAGCCATACGTACGGGTTCTCCTCGTCACCGTTCTACTTCCCGAGTGTACAGGTATTCACCTTGCACCGGCCGATTTACCGCATCCCGGCCAACGATCGCATTGGGATGCTGTCAGTCGATGTGAAGCTTGAATCACTCGCTCAAATTATGGATCAGCTGTACACGCAGGAGCAGGAAAGCATCTATCTGCTAGATGATTCCGGACACGTCTTCTACGCAGATGACCGACAAATCATTGGACAGCAGCTCGAAGCAAGCTGGTACAACCGCGAACAAATCAACAAGAAAGAAAGTGGCCACTACGAGCAGAATGGAGCCATTTTCATTCATGAGCGCGTTGCGACGCCGCTGGCGAATTGGACGCTCGTGAAGAAGATACCGAAATCGTACTTGCTGCAGGAGGCGAATCAGGCCGCAGTCATTAACATGATGCTCATCGCCCTGTCGCTGATTGTCATCATTATTGCTACGATCGTCGTATCGTTCCGCATTACAAAGCCGATACGTCAGCTCGTCCGCTACATCAACCAAGTGCAAACGGGGAACTTGCGCGTAAATATCCAACCTGTCAGCAACGATGAGATCGGCGTCGTCCTGAAGCGATTCCGCAATATGATGGATATGATCAACAACCTTATTTTGCGGGAATATCAGCTTGAGCTTGCGAACAAATCAAACCAGCTCAAAGCGCTGCAGGCCCAAATTAACCCGCATTTCATGAACAATGCGCTGCAATCGATTGGAACACTGGCGCTGCAGCATAATGCGCCGCATATTTATAAGCTTGTCACCGCGCTGGGTAAGATGATGCGCTACAGCATGTATACGGACAAGAGCACAGCAACCGTGCAAGAAGAGCTCGAACATGTGAAGGCCTATTTGCAGCTGCAATTACAGCGATTCGAAGACACTTTCCAAGCCGTATTCGATATTGACGAGCGAACGCTGGACACTCAAGTGCCGAAGATGACGCTGCAGCCTCTCGTCGAGAACTATTTCAAGCACGGAATAGACCGTTCCGTACCGAGTGGGCAGCTTGCCATTCGCACCAGATATATTGAGCGAACAGAACAAGCACAAGGCATAGTTGTCCCCTGTCTGCAGCTAATCGTTGAAGATAACGGTCGAGGCATGACCTTGATGCGTAGAATCGAACTGAACGAGAGGCTGAAGGAGGTACATCCAGAGCTGCTGGGCACACGAACAAGCCATACCTTGTCACGGGACGAATTCGTCTCGGATTCCTCCTCTGGCTCGCCGTCCAGCATTGGACTGGTCAATGTGCTCGCCCGGCTGCAGCTGTTCACCGACGGCAAATCTACGATGAGAGTCGAGGAGCAGGATCCACAAGGCACTCGTATTGTGATAGAGCTGGAATTGGAGCGTGATAACTAACATGATGAAGGCATTAATCGTAGACGATGAGAAGCACGTACGGGATGCAATCCGATTGCTTGTAGAATGGGATACACACGGAATTGATACGATTATGGAGGCTGCGGACGGCGAGCAGGCTGTCGAACTGATTCAACAGCACAAGCCTCAGCTGGTCATGACCGACATGATGATGCCGACCATGAGCGGAACAGCGCTTATGGAGTGGATGAGCCGCCATGCTCCTTCAAGCAAGATCATTGCCATCAGCGGGCATGATGATTTCTCACTCGTTCGCCATGCTATGCAGCATGGTGGCATGGATTATATATTGAAACCAATCGACCCCGATGCAGTTAATAACGCCATCGGCAAGGCGGTCGCCGCGTGGAAGCAAGAGGAGGACGTTCGCCAATCAAGCCAGCAGCAGCGCATGCAAGCCAACGAATTCAAGCCAATGCTGGCTGAGAAGCTGTGGTCTGGTTTATTGGACGATCCTTGTGTCTATGAAGGAAATGTGCGCAGATTGCAGCGCGAGTTCTATCTCCCCGAAGCCATCACGTGCGCTCGGCTTGCTGTAGCTCGAATTCACGCAGGGCACGTCAATTGGCGCGGGAAATTCGGCGAGAATAGACATCTGCTATTCTACTCGCTTGTCAATATTGCCGATGAACTGCTGAACGGCAAGACCTACGCATCGGATGGGCAGCGTAATCACGTATCGACTTGCGGCACCGCTTTCCGCTATGGCGCCCCGGAAGGCGAGCTTATTATCCTCATGTGGGATTCTCCCATGCGGCTGGAGGCTGTGCTGGATCAACTGAATGCCGGGCTGGAACAGACCTTCAAGCACCGACTGCACTTCGGTGTATCGAGTTCATTCTCCCTACCCGCAGGAATCTCCGCCGGATATGCCGAAGCCAAACATGCGTTAATGCACCGCAATTTGCTCAAGCACAGAACGCATATCCATAAGTCTAAGGTTACAACGGAATCATTAGCGGATGAGACCGCGCGAATCGCTTCTCCCCCTCAGCATACGGGAGTCTCCAAGCAGATCCGACTTGCCTCCTTCGAGGAGGAATGGAGACTTGCTCTGTTAAGCGGGCATAAAGAACAGCTCCGTCAGGCCGTGCACGCCTTCATCGAAGCACAGAAGCAGCTGTCGCAGCTAACCCCGGATATGCTTATTGGGTGGATGAAGGAGTGGGAAGCCTTTCGTGTTCGGATGGAGCAAGCTGCCGCTCCAGATGCCGCTTCAGTTGAGGAAATGCACGCTGGTATACCAGATCAGATGTCTATTCACTTCCATTGTCCCGAATGTATGGATGATTTCTCATGGAGCGACTGGGAGCAGGCCTGGCTGTCTTCCCTTACTCAGCTGTCCGGCCTGCTGGTGCAGCAAAAGAAGGAAGAACAGCACATCATTTATGATATCGCCAAGTACGTGGAGCAGCACTATCATGAGGAGGTATCGCTGCAGGATATCGCGCAGCGCTTCTATGTAAGCCGCGAATACATCTCTCGCAAATTCAAGCAGCAGCTCGGCATTAACCTGTCTGACTATATAACGAATATTCGCATGGACAAAGCACTCCGGCTGCTGCTCAACCCCCACCTGCGCATCGCTCAGGTGGCCGAGATGGTTGGGTATCAGGATGAGAAATATTTCAGTAAAGTATTCAAGAAGACACAAGGCATGTCACCAAACACATATCGCAAGCAGCAAATGAATCCGTAACCGTACTATATTGCAGAACAGGGGCGTCCCATGAATAGAAGCGAAAGCTACCCTCATAGAACGCCCCATCTTTTATTATAAAAACAAAGCTATTCTCTAGGGGCATAGCTATGCTATGCATCTAATCAGCGGAAAGGGCCGCCCAGCAAAGTAAGGGTAACGACCGCGTTAGCTCCCTCCAGTGTACCTATCCACAAATACTTCCGACTATCGGAGAATTTGCGCTTATGACGAGACTTGGTAGTAAGAATGATCATGCACACTCCTTATAGGTGTCAGGTACCGCCCGAAAGCGGTTACTTTGCGAAATCACCGTCATTCCACCCTCTGGCACTATCATCGTCAATCAAGACTGCTGCGATGCAGCGCCGAAATTTCAACATAGCAGTGGTACGATCCACCTGAAAGAGTAGCATTCGCTTATTAGATAGAAATTACGGCATTAATCTCGTGTTTCCTTATGTAAGATCCGCCTCTTCTTCCACCACGCAATGATAAGCAGAAGCAGTGGATACACGAGCAGCACAGTTGCAGAAAAAAGAGGCTCCGTTGTCATAAATAAATCCACCATATCCTGCAAATTATCGGAAATCCAGAAACTCATCGCGATGATGAGAACGCCAATCGGAAAAATGATTGGCCGATAATCCTTGAGCTTCAACCACTGCGCGGTTCCAAGCACAAGCACGTAATACCAGGCGGCAATTTGTACGAAGCCCCCCATTACCCATAGAACGACTACCACCGCCTCCACATGTTCAAAGAAACCTGCAAGGCTGATGTAGCGAGACGCCACAAATACAGGGAACGTGAACATGGATGTCAGCGGACCAAATAAAAACAAGCAAACGAAATTCGTGAGCACCATGGTAAGCAGCGTAAGGATTAGCGGTGATAAGCTCCATTTTAGTCGGCTGCGGTTGCCGATTGCATAAGGAAGGAAAAATCCGATCAACAAAAATTCCAAAAACCAAGTTGCGGGTGTAATCGAACCCTTCAATACCGGCCTCCATCCATTGTTCAAAATCGGGAACACCTCTGTTGCACTCAGCTCAGGAAGGAGAAACAAAGGGATGCAGACCAATAAAATCATAAACAAAGGAGCGATGAGCAAGGCAAACTTGCCAATGACTTCAATCCCTCCACGGATAGCTACTGCACTTACGAATATAAGAGCTGTATTGATGACTGTCTCAGGCGTACGAATAAGGAGGGAACCGACGATAAACTCTCCATATTCCCTTACAATGAGCCCTGCTCCATGCAGTAGGAAAAATAGGAGCACTCCGTTCGCTATCATCCCGGCCCAGCGTCCAATGAGTGCGGGTGCATACTCGACCATCGTCATCTCGGGATAGTACCGATTTAGGCGCATGGCAATATATAGTGTGATAAATCCCGCTACCGAGCCAATAATCGATGTCATCCATGCATCTCGGCCCGCGATTTGGGAAGCTACCGTTGGAATCACGAGCACGGCTGTAGCGCACACCATCAAATAGGTCAGCATGCACAGCTGCGGCCAAGTTATTCGCCCTCGTTCCATACCCTTGCCAACTCCCTCTTTTTATTGGATTATGATGGTTGCTTCAACCACAACAACAGCGGCTTATATACGAAATCAATCCATTGTCGGGGCGACGTCCACGGCGGGAACTGGCTTACAGAAACAACAACGACCCAGGCGAGCCCCCACAACACAAAAAACACACGTTTTTCTCTGTCATTCTGCTTGGAAAAAGTACCGATCTTCCATTCCCAGATCAGATTGACAATCAACAGCAGGCTCATTCCCGCTAGAAAATAGTTCCCCATTAATGCACACCCGCCTTCTGCTCAATGGTGCTTGTGATGCTGCCTGGCCTCTCAATCAGGGCATGTACATCAATTTCGGTTTTCATGTTGGCATAAATGCGATCCCAATTTGGCCCGATCTGCTCTTTCCACTGTGAAGGATACTTTCGATGCACACGTGCTGCGAAATCGAACACATCGGCGGTCAGCTTCTGCTGTGAAGTCTTAATAGATTGCTTAATCAGCTGCTCAATGTTCGCTTCTATCCGGGTTTCCGCTTGACGCGCTTGATCAGAATCAGACACGTCCAGCCTCGTGCTATTTTGCGTCATATCCATGAAGGCAACCAGCTTCATATGCATTGTCAGCTGCTTTCCATCCCAATACGGATCGAACGTCAACGTATTGCGGCGAACTCGAAGCGACAAACAGTCCTTTCCATCCCCTTCCTTGCACAAAGAGACCGTTAAACGCTTCTTCTCCCCACGCAGCCACATCACACCAACCACATCTTTACCGCCTATTTCGCCAACATAATGATCCTTTTTGAAGACTGACAGCTTATCTATCGAAGGGACACGGACACCAAGTTCGCTCGTCTTCCATTCCACATACGGTGCAAACCCCATCGATGAATCTCCAGCCATCATCTTCATATAATCAAGCAGCGTAACATCCCATATTGAACGCGACTTGCCAAGATCCTTAAACATCTCTGCAACGTTTTGATGGAGCTGAGGCATCGACTTGAGAAAATCACTTGCTTCCCCATCTGTAATAAATATAAGCGCATGTTCACGCGGATTCTGATATCGCAGGAAGAAGTCGAAATGCTTCAGCAGCCCCTCTTGTGCCAGCTTTTTGCTAATTACGTACACTTCCGTTTGTCCCCAAAATATATATCTCGGCATCTTATTTTGCAGCTCAAATACGGCCTCGCCAAGTGTTTTCCCATTTGCCGAGAATACTGTCGTTGAGCCTCCTCCCCCCTCCTTGCCCCCGCTGGACGTAGCCGAAGCTCCTCCTTCCTTAGGGACATATACCTGCAATGTCGTCTTTATCCCCCCATCCCCGTCCTGATCCAATCCGGCAGCAAGAATAATGGAGAGCTGCTCAATTTCAGTCCGATCCCAGCAGCTTGCAAGCAGGGGTACCAGCAGACAGAGAAGAATTATGCTTGCTAAATATCGAATCACCCGAGTCAAATGCATACTCACCTCTATCCTCCATGAGAATAATCAACCCTAAAGGCTTTCTTGACATGACAGCATCCCGTTTCTTATTCTCTGCCTATCAAGCTGCCTTCTAGGTTCCCCCTCTGCCTCTGCTACCCCCGACTTCCATTCGCGCAGATACATCGCGCTCCATTTGGGTATTCTCCGTCCATACGGGAACACGAAGAAAAATATCTTTGAGCTCTTCTTTGCGCATTGGCGCAATTCCTGACATATAAGGGATACCGAACGATCTCAATGTAAACAGATGTGTCATCAGCAATATGACCCCCATCATTAATCCCAGCATGCCTAGCATGCCCGAGAGGATCATCATAGGAAAGCGCAGCAGCCGCACGGCGATTCCCAAGTTGTAATGCGGCACTAAAAATGAGGATACCCCTGTAATCGCGACAACCATAACCATTGGAGCAGAGACGAGCCCTGCAGTTATTGCGGCTTGACCAATAACGAGAGCACCGACGATGCTGATTGCAGAACCAACCTGCTGTGGCAGCCGCGCGCCCGCTTCACGAAGCGCCTCGAACATAATCTCCATCAAGAACGCCTCTACAAGCGCTGGAAATGGGACTTGGCTGCGGGCTTTAGCCATCGTTAATATGAGAGCAGTTGGAATCATCTCCTGATGGTAGGTGATAATGGCTACATAAAGAGAGGGACCAATTAATGAAATCACGAGGCAAATGTAGCGCAGCCAGCGGATGATGGTGCCGAAGTGGTGGCGCTCATAGTAATCCTCAGGAGATTGCAAGAACGATGCCCACAGTCCTGGCGCAATGAGGGCAACTGGCGACCCATCAACCAATATGACGATACGTCCCTCAAGTAAATGGGAGGAAGCTACATCTGGACGCTCTGTAGTAAGTAACTGGGGAAATGGAGATGCCGGCATATCCTCCAAGCATTCTTCCACATAACCGCTGTCCAGCACACTTTGCAAGGACATGCCTTCCAGACGCTTCCGCACTTCTTCCAGCAATCGGGGGTCCACAATGCCTTCTATATAGACGTACCGGATTTCTGTGAGAGTCAATTCACCACGCTTTAACGACACCATCTTCAACCGTGGTGTTCGAACACGACGACGAAGCAATGCTGCGTTTGTCTGCAGCGTTTCTACGAATCCATCCCTTGGGCCGCGTACCACCGATTCCGCAGACGGCTCTGATACGCCCCGCTGATCGAACTTTATCGCATCAATCGTAAATCCAGCAGATGAACGGTGAGGTATAAGCAAGGTCAAGCCTGCTAATACTGCTTCCATTGCCGCCTCCATTGAATGAGTCGGCGTCACCTTCACAGCCGTAACCGTTCGCAGAATATCCTCTGCCAGTACATTAGCGGAGTCTGGCTTGTCCGGATAACGCTGCTTTAGCGGTTCAATAATATGCTCATCCAGCATCGCCGTATCCGTCAGCCCATCCAGATAACATAAGGTAGCCTTCTTGCCTCCCTGCAACTCGAAGGTGTAAAAAATCATGTCTTCACACTGCCGAAAGCAATCCTTCAAGAAGACAACATTGTTCTCTCCATAGGAGGACCATTCTACATTTTGCGGCATACCTGCTTGTGCAGTTCCGTTATGCTGCTCTTCTGTTGTAGGCATATAACCCCTCCTCCTTCGAAGTTCCCTACACTGAATACTGACTCTGTACCGAGTCTCCGTCTTCTCCCAATATAGGATTACATGTTCAACTGAAAATTATGAGTTGACAAAGAGTTTTGGGCATGATATATTTATCTCGAATTGGAGATATTAATTTTCAAGATATCAAAACTCCTTACCATAAAGGTGGTGAATGACAGATGACCAGACCTCGTACGGATGCATTCGATCCCGAGATTCAACAATCATTGAAGCTGTTCGTTGTCCTATCCCGCGCATCTAGGGCACTAATGGATTACGCCCAGC
>Ga0209025_1005079_pt1 | contig 10959 bp, 11 predicted proteins | sample AraplaMF_Col_mLB_FD_184256 | JGI IMG/M metagenome (GOLD analysis project Ga0209025, IMG submission 184256) | Arabidopsis root microbial communities from the University of North Carolina, USA - plate scrape MF_Col_mLB (SPAdes) (version 2) | ecosystem: Host-associated > Plants > Roots > Endosphere...
CGCAGTTATCACAAATTTTAAACTTCCGATTAATTGCTGTTACAAGAAATAATAAGCATACAGAAGAGTTACTGCGCCTTGGTGCTGCATATGTAATTGATACTTCCACTGCCCCGCTTTATGAAACCGTTATGGAATTAACAAACGGGATTGGTGCGGATGCTGCGATTGACTCTATCGGAGGACCAGATGGAAATGCATTAGCTTTCTCCTTACGTCCAAACGGGCACTTTTTAACGATCGGTCTTCTATCAGGAATACAAGTAAACTGGGCAGAGATTGTCACGAAAGCAAAAGTGCACGCGAACATATTTCATTTACGACATTGGAATAAAGAAGTGTCACCATATAAATGGCAAGAAACGTTTCGTCACTTAATTCGCTTAGTAGAAAATAAGCAATTACGTTTTATGAAAGTCCATTCTACGTATGACTTAGCGGATGTGAAAGCGGCAGTTGATGTCGTGCAGTCTGCTGAGAAAACGAAATGGAAAGTGTTTTTGACGAGTTATTGAATGTAAAGGAAACGTATACGTTTAAATAACAGTATTCGTTAAAACTTCTTGTTTTAATTTAAGATACAAATTGGTAAAACGTTTTATTTCATTTTGATATTTATGGAGGTTCCTATGTCCGCTATAGGTTTCTATTCCTACTTCGGTTAGTTTATTAATTACTAATTTCCATTCCTCCCATACTGTTGTTTCGCTTAACATTCCATTATAAAATTTATCAAATTGATCAATAAGATAGAAGTTTGATAATATCTCTGATACATCCCTTTTTGCGCTTAAGGCAACAATACAAAAAGGGATTATTTTTTGTGTCGTTGGTATAGATTCTCTAGTAAAACTCATTCTCTTTTCTAACCAATGATTGATATCCAAGACACCAAATGCTGTATCAATAGGAATCCATTGTTTGAGATTATTGTTGTAGTACTCCAGCCACCTATGATCGTTATGATTCCAACCAAATATCGAATAGAAATCCCCATGTTTTTCAATTAAATTAAGCGAAAAGTTTTGTCTTTCCATACTTTCGGAATGAGAATTTATTTCCAAGATCCACCTAGTTTCTATTCCTATATGAGTTAATACTTTTTCGACTACCCTTGCCTGCTCTGCGCAATTCCCTGCTCTTCTTGCTAAAATCTCTTCTACTGTCCTTTCCGCGTAATCAGTTTGTACCCATTCAAACTCTTCATTTAACCAAGCAAAGATTGTATTCACTTTTTCGCTTTCATCTTTTATTCCTTGTATTCTCTCATTAATTTCATTACATATTCCAACATTAAATTCCAACTTCAAGTTCCCCCTTTACCTTTTCATCTACAATATTTTAACATATTTCTTAATTTTCAAATATCAACAGTCTCATTCTGCTCCATACTTACATTGTCTAAAAATAACATTGTCAACCGAACTTAAATTGGTTATCATAAAAACGAATATAACAGGAGATGAGCAGATGAATATGAACGAAAAGAAATCTTTTTCAAAAGTTTCTCGTCGGAAATTAGTCGATGAAGTGCTAGAACGTCTACAAGAGAAAATCTTTTCTGGCGAGTATGAAGTTGGCGACCGCCTCCCTACAGAGCCGCAATTAATGGAAGAGCTAGGGGTAGGACGTTCAACATTGCGAGAAAGCATAAAGATATTAGTACATGCTGGCATATTAGAAGTTCGACAAGGACAAGGTACTCGTATTGTCTCACTCAATACAACGCAAGATTCATTTGAAAAACGACTGCAAGCAGCTAATATACATCATGTGTATGAAGCACGAAATATGTTAGATAAAGAAGTAGCAATGTTAGCGGCACAGCGCCGAAGTGACGAGGATCTTTTATACTTAAAAGGACATTTGAGTAAAAGAAAAAATGCCCTTCAAGAAGGAAATTATGTAGCATACATAGATGCAGACATTCAGTTTCATCTAGCCATTGCAAAGGCGAGCAAAAACGAAGTTCTACTTGATTTGTATGAATCTTTCGTACCTGCCCTTCGCCACATTTTAAGCCAATTCATATTACATACAGCGGACTATGAAGATAACTCTGACATTCATGAAAAGTTATTCCAAGCGATTTTAAAACAAAATACTGAAGAGGCACGAACATACGCTGTTCAAAATTTGGAGCTGAAATAAGCTCCTTATCTATTACACACAAACATCAGATGATATACTCAATAACATCTGATGTTTAAGAGAGGAGAAAGTGAAATTGAAACATCAAGAACGAACTTATTTGTATATACTAGCACTATTTTTTGTTTCTATTAATTTACGTATCGGAATTACATCTGTTTCACCTGTATTAGAAACAATTCGACAAGACTTACATATAAGCAATTTTTCCGTTAGTTTTTTAACAGCTATTCCTGTTTTTTGTATGGGGACATTCGCCTTACTGACTGGGAAGGTAATTAAAAAATATGGGGCAGAAAAATCAATTATGGCTTGTCTTATTTTAATTGGCTTAGCAACATGTATGAGGGCCTTTACCTTTTCTATTTCCACATTATTCGCGAGTGCTTTATTTATCGGTATTGGCATTGCACTTGCAGGCCCGTTACTATCAGGGTTTATTAAAGAAAAATTCCCTACGAAAATCGGCTTAATGATTGGCATATATTCAGTAGGTATGGGAACTGGTGCTTCTTTAAGTGCAGGATTAACGATTCCTTTACAACATGTATTAAAAGGATCTTGGAATATGGCACTCGCTTTTTGGGGTGTACTTACGATTATTGCTATTATATGTTGGTATCCCGTTATGAAACGAAAAAAGAATACAAGTACACAAAATAAAAAGAATAGTAGCTTACCTTTAAGAAATAAAAAAGCATGGTTGTTCACAATCTTTTTCGGGATACAATCAGGAATCTTTTATTCCATCACGACTTGGCTTGCGCCGGCAAATCAAAGTATGGGGGTAAGTAGCGAACAAGCGGGGACTCTTATAACTGTTTTTACAGTGATTCAAATGATATGTAGCTTTTTCATTCCAACATTAGCGGATATTTATAAAAACAGAGCACTTTGGTTATTAGGAAGTATATGCTTTGTACTCGTAGGTTTATCGCTTATGATTTACCCATTAACTACACCATGGGTCCCTTCTATTTTACTAGGTGTCGGGCTCGGCGGGGTATTTCCACTCGCTCTTATGCTGCCGCTATATGAAACAAAATCTTCAGAAGATGCGAGTGCATGGACTGCTATGATGCAATCAGGAGGATATATTATAGGCGGATTCATTCCCGTCCTAGCAGGAATCGCTCGTGACTATTTTAATAGTTATACGCAAGTTTTTATTATAATGACACTTTTAAGCTTCATTTTATTCCTATTAACTTTAATCATGAATAAAAGGACAAGAAATGCAGAAGATCTTGTCTCCGCTTAAATTAAAAATGTTAATATATGGTATAATTTAATTAAAAACGAAAGGAGCTTCTAACATGTGGTTCATTTCGGCAATCGCGCCTGTTATACTAGTCGGGGGAATTGTAGTATTTGTAATAAAAAGATTGGAACATAAATATAAGAACGGAAAATTAGGTAAGAAAAAATCCCAAAAAGCTCAAAATTTATTAGATAGTCTCATACCTATGGGAATGCTTGTTGGCTGTATGATTGGTTTGATTTTCGGTATGTTTTTCCCGGAATTCTCCCTGCTTTCATTTAGTTTAGGGGCCGGAATAGGCTATTTATTTGGTTATTTCGCCTATGAAATTTATAGTAAGACAGGAGACAATTTCTCGTAATCCAAAAAGAATAATCAGGACAGTACATAGTCGTCATATACAATATGTACTGTCCTTTATTTTTGCATCAATGCTATCATCTTACCTTTCACATCCTATACACCTTTTCTTACCTTAAATAACAATTTTATTATTTGTCATATAATTAACACCTTCGTTAAACATATATAAAGATTGCTATATTCCTTACTTTTCTCCTTGAAAACGTTATATACTACATTTGAAATAAGCAAGTGTGTCTGCTTATTATCTAAATTCCCGTGCAATACCCCTCACGAAATGCTAGGAGCAATCCTAGCATTTTTTACAATAACGTTAGCCGAAAAGGTTTTGCCCATTTTCACTTTAGCCATGAAACAAAAAAATCCCCTCAAAGCATAAGCTTCAAGGGGTGAGCCTGTATTTTTACTTACTTATATACGTACAGCTGTACCACTTACAGCAACCATTAACATTCCATCACGAACAACCTCATAATCTACGTCAATACCAACGATAGCGTTCGCACCTTTTTGTTTTGCAAGTTCTTTCATTTCATCCATTGCGATATCACGAGCTTCTTTTAGCTTGCTTTCGTAAGAACCAGCACGACCACCGACAACATCACGAACAGAAGCGAATAAATCGCGGACAATATTTGCACCCATAATAGCTTCACCATTTACAATATCGATATACTCAATAATTTCTTTACCTTGAATTCCAGACGTTGTTGTTACAATCATGACTGACACTCTCCTAATAAGTTGTAGTTTGAATAAGCTTTCTTATGTCTTTATTATGACATGGAACAAGCAACGAATCTATTGAATTACCTTACAGGAGTGTGACAATTTTGTAAGAATAAAACGACTATTATGTTCAATAAAGCGCTTTTACATTCGGATACATAAATGATTCTCTATTTTCTTTCCAATCCTTTTCTACTTCTTTAAAAGTTGGTCGCCCTAATTCTTCCTTGTTTCCCTGTTTATGAAACCATTTCTTTACATACTTCTCTCCATTTTTATTTTGCACTGTACAAAGGAAGCTATTACTACTATCCTTTAATATTTTTACAATCACGATAAGACACCCCTTCTCTCTTAAACTTGATCTTTTACTATAAGCCCTTCCTCTCTTATAGTCATACGACTCCTTGGCCGCGCCAAAGTTGTAAGATCAAAAAACGATATTCACTATGTTTAATATGTGACGTACATATTATTTAAAGAAATCCGAGTTATACGCATTGTGCTTATCAAATATTTTATAAATTTCTAACTTATCATCTAATGTTGCATCTACTAAAATTAATATATTTCCATCGTAAATGTATTCTTCATATTTCTTAGCATGTTCCTCAGGAATGCCTAATCCGATAAATGCTCCTATTAAACTTCCAGCTCCTCCGCCAATACCGGCTCCCCCAATAGCTGCTGCGATAGGTCCTGCCGCTACGATTGGACCCATTCCAGATACGGCAAGTACACCAAGACCTGTTAATAAACCACCGAGTCCGCCTGCTACTCCTCCTGCCACAAGCCCTGTTGCTGAAAAGATATCCGCTTTATGTGCAGTTTCATGATTCACTTTTTCACCCGATTTCTCTTCCAGATGTTCAATTTCCTTTTGATCCTTCGCAATAGCTGAAATGTTATCAGCTGAGTATCCTTTATCACTTAATTCATTAATAACACATGCCGCATCATCAATTGTTCTAAAAACACCTACTATTTTTCTATCTACATTCATAACTAGTAACCTCCTAAAGTTTTATATCATGTATCTTTATCTTTCTTCATTTCTGTATACACTAATCTTCTTATTAACATAACCATTTACCAAAAAAGCGAATAGTAAAAGCATTACAAGCGAACTACTTAACAAGTAAATTAAATCAAATGTAATATCAATTATCAGTTCATTCATGTATACCCGACTCCTTTTTATTTAAAGTAAAAGTATATTTTTATAGACTAGAAATCTTTCAATTCATCTTCATTCAATCTCTTTGTAGTATATGTATACCCTTCGTAACCCTTTCTAAACGTAAAAAACTATAATTATATTTTTTCTTATTTATATGTTTAACATTTTTTAAAACGGGTATGTTTATATTGTTATACTTACTATACGGAAAGGAATATTTCGATGAATGCAATCCAATCTACTACTATTCTTTATAATGAAACACCTACAATAACGCAGATTCATCACTTTTATGCTTTAATGACAACATTTCAAACGAATGTATTTATAAGTAAACATGGAACACTTACTTCTATTAAAAACTTAAGCACATTAGTTTCCTTTTTCCTTACTGTCAAAAAGAAAGAACTTGTATTATTTATCTTTGAAGGAATAGATGCAAACAAAGCTTTAAGAACACTCTTTCCTTCTTAAAAGTTTTATGATCCCCTATTCCCTCGATTGTTACTTTTCATATATCGTTTTATATTTCAAAATGATTTCCTCAATTCAAAAAGAGACCCCCTAATACAATAGGGGGATTTCTAGTTTGGCCTTACGAAAACTGATATAATATATATTACGTTTTTTATTCTGTACAATTGAAAATTGTTAATAACCTTGAAGGTAGGAATTTTTAATGAACTCGAAAGCAAAATTTAGTATTCGCTACAAAATTATGGCTGGTTATTTAGTTATCATTTTGTTCTTACTTATTTCTTTCATTATGCTAAACAATGAGATTTCCAGTTTACAAAAATCTCGTAATTTTATTATTGATCACGATTTTAAAGTTCTTAATTTAACGAATCAAGTGGAGAAAGAATTACTAACAATTGAAAATAAAGCGAAAGGATTTATCACTTCTAATGATGCAAATTACGTTCAATCCCTTAACGCTGCGGAAAAGGATTACGAAAAACATTATCAAGATCTTTTTGCTCTATTAGAGGATAACCCCTCTCAGCAAGAAAAGTTAAAACAGATTAATGAAAACATTACTAGTTGGATTAATAAAGAGATTCACCCACTTATTACAAATAGCAATCGTAATAACGTACAAGCAATCGATACGACTCAAATTCAGTCACTACAATCGCAGGTAACTAACTTCCGTAGTGTAGAGGAGCAGCTAACGAAGAAAAGAGCTGCACAATTAGATACGGAAAATAATAAATTAGAGCTTTGGTTATACAGTTTGTTGTTCTTACTTTCTTGTATTTCTATTATCGTTTCACTCTATATTTCGAATTCCATTACAAAAACGATTAAAAATGTAATTCAAGCTATTAAATCCATTTCTTCTAAAGAAAAAATTACGGAAAGAATTCATGTAAACACTCATGATGAAATAAAGGATTTGGCTCATACAACAAACCATCTACTAGACGAAATATCGAAAAGAGAGTGGTTGCAAACCGAGCTTGCAGAATTAATTTTAATGTATCAAGGTGTATCTTCTATTGAGATGTTAGGGAACAAAATTCTTAGTGGAATGATACAAAAAACGCAAACTTCTTGCGGTGCATTTTATGTACGTGAAGAAATTGAAGACACTGTCTACTATGTGAAGAAAGCTTCTTTCGCCGATCAAGGTTCTGATGTTGGGAAGCAATCCATTAAAATGGGTGAAGGTTTAATTGGGCAATGTGCTTTAGAAAAGCAAAGCTTTATTCTTAGAGAAATACCAGAAGAATTTCGTTATGTCACTAGCGGCTTATTAGAAATACGCCCTCAAAACCTACTAGTTATCCCTATCTTATTTGAAGATGAAGTGATTGCAGTAATGGAGTTAGTAAGTGTAACTGACATTTCAGATTTACATCAAGATTTAATTCAACAAACTGTTGATAACCTAGGTTTAACGATCCATAGTATTATGGGACGTATGCGAATTCAAACTCTTTTACATGAATCACAAGCAATGACAGAAGAGTTGCAAGTTCAATCAGAAGAATTGCAAACACAAGCTGAAGAACTACAAATGCAAGCCGAAGAATTAAGAACAACGAATGAACAACTAGAGTCTAGAACGGAAGAGGCGGAGCAGAAGACAGCTGACTTACAAATTACTAAATCAGAATTAGAAGAAAAAGCAAGTGAGTTATTACGTAGCTCAAAATACAAATCTGAATTCCTAGCAAATATGTCACATGAATTACGCACACCGTTAAATAGTATTTTACTATTATCTGAAATGTTAAAAGAAAATCATGATAATCATTTATCCGACGATGAAATTGAATTAGCAACCGTTATTCATTCATCAGGGAAAGATTTACTTACTTTAATTAATGACATACTAGATTTATCTAAAGTAGAAGCCGGCAAACTAGACATCATTTTTGAAGCAACGAACATAAGTGATATGGCAGCAAATATGCATCAAAACTTTTTACATATAGCTGCACAAAAAAATGTCGAATTTACGATTGAAGACAGTGATATTATTCCTGATTTGTTTTATACAGATGCAAAACGGATTGAACAAATTATTAAAAACTTATTATCCAATGCATTTAAATTTACGGAAAAAGGATTCGTTTCTTTACATTTCGATTCAATAGAAACAGCCAATTTAAGTCATGAAATGCAGTCTATTAGCAATGATTGGATGAAAATTTCGGTAAAAGATACTGGTATTGGTATCGCTAAAGAACAGCATCAACTTATTTTCGAAGCCTTTCAACAGGCAGATGGCGCAACGATTCGAAAATACGGTGGTACAGGCTTAGGGTTATCTATTTGTAAAGAGTTTGCTAGATTATTAGGTGGTTGGATTACGTTAGAGAGTAATGTCGGAGAAGGCAGTACTTTCACCGTATATATCCCTAACCTTCCAAATGGGTTAACTGATATACAAGTATCCAATTTAGAAGTTGCAGCAACGATAGAAGATGTTATTCCTGCTGAAGTTGTTGAGGAAACTACCGTGACGCCAGAAACAAATAACGTCTTCCAAGAGAAAACTATTTTAATTGTCGATGATGATCATCGAAATATATTTGCATTACAAAATGCATTAAAAAAACAACATGCCAACATTATTACTGCGCAAAACGGCATAGAGTGTTTAGACATACTAAAAAACAATACAAATATTGACCTTATTTTAATGGATATTATGATGCCGAATATGGACGGTTATGAAACGATGGAACATATCCGAATGAACTTAGGGTTACATGAAATACCTATTATCGCATTAACTGCTAAAGCAATGCCAAATGATAAAGAAAAATGTTTATCTGCTGGCGCTTCAGATTATATAAGTAAACCATTAAATTTACATCAACTCTATTCAGTAATGAGTGTATGGTTAATAAAATAAGTGAGGTTTAGTTTAAGTGGAAAATAAGTATTATAATTTTGATCCATCCATAGATATGGATAAGCGCACGAACTTAGAAATTGAATTACTATTAGAAGCGGTATTTAAACTATCTGGCTTCGATTTTCGCCAATATGCTCGCACATCTATTTATAGAAGAATTTGCAATCGAATGCAGCTCTCTAATATCCCTACCATTTCAAAATTAATTGAAAAAGTAATTCATGAGGAAGGGGTTTTAGAACAGTTATTAAATGATTTCTCCATTAATGTAACTGAAATGTTCCGTAATCCTAACTTTTTTAAAGCGCTAAGAGAGCATGTGATTCCTGAATTAAAAAAGTATCCTGAAATTAGAATTTGGCATGCTGGATGCGCAACTGGTGAAGAAGTATTATCCATGTCCATCTTACTTCACGAAGAAGGATTAAGTGAAAAAGCTATTATTTACGCAACAGATATGAATACAAATGTGTTAGAAAAAGCAAAACAAGGCATCCTTCCGTTAAATAAAATGCAAACTTATACGAAAAATTATTTACAAGCTGGCGGTACACAAGCATTTTCTAACTATTATTCAACAGATAATCGTTTTGCTTATTTTAATCCTTCTCTTTTACAAAACATTATTTTTGCACAACATAATTTAGTAACAGATCAATCTTTTAACGAATTTCATATTATACTTTGCCGTAACGTTTTAATTTACTTTACGAGTAAACTTCAAAACCAAGTACAGCAACTATTTTATGAAAGTTTAGGTCACAACGGATTCCTATGTTTAGGAAATAAAGAAACTCTCCGTTTTTCACATATAATGCCGCATTATATCCAATTTAATCCGAACGAACAAATCTATCAAAAAATACAATAAAAAGCGTATGAAATCCCCTTTTTGGATTTCATACGCTTTTTATTTCGCATTCGTTTGTATCATAATGAGGCACATATCATCTGATTGTTCTTTCTTCTGTTCTTCCTTATAAAACCCTTCGATCTCTTCTTCTAAATCTCCCCATTTTCTTTCTGTAAAAGCACGTAATTTCTCTTCAGCCTCAAATTCATCATGTGCAATTGCTTCAAGAACACCATCTGTAAACAATACGATTTGAGCGTTCTTCTCAAAAGGTATAACGGTCTTTTTAACTTTTATTTCATCAAAAAATCCTACTGCACAACTTCCTCGATTTAGTTCAACCATATTTGTCTCATCAACTAAAACGTATCCAGAAGGATGTCCTGCATTTACATATTCAATCGTTCTCTTTTCTGTATCTACTACTAAATATATCGCTGTAAAATAATATGGAATATCGTCATTCTCATTATGTAAAAGAGTCATATATTTATTTAAGTCTTTAATGACAAGTTCTGGATCGATTAAAGATTTAATCGTTTCACGTAATACAGACGAGATAAACATACAAACTAATGAAGCAGATATACCATGTCCCATCACATCTAATAATATAATACCGTAGCGGTTTTCATCGATTTTATACCAATAATACATATCTCCAGCTAATTTAAATGAAGGTAAGTAACTTGCTTCAATTTTTATATGATCTTCTCGTAATGGGCTACTTAATAAGTTTCTTTGTACTTGCGTTGCTAAATCTAATTCATTACGAAGGTTTTCTTCTTGTTCTTTATGCCAATTTAATTCCGATTTCAAGCGTAATGCTACACGCATACGCGCTAACAATTCAACTTTATTTATCGGTTTCGTAATATAATCCATTGCCCCTATATCTAGCGCTTCAGCTAATTTATTCGCGTCTTCTAAAGCTGTTACAAAAATAATAGGAATATCTTTAAACTTCTCCTCGTTTTGTAATCGCCTACAAACTTCAAGTCCATCAATTTCAGGCATCATAATATCTAATAGTATTAAATCAATTTCAT
>Ga0209025_1005081_pt1 | contig 10956 bp, 11 predicted proteins | sample AraplaMF_Col_mLB_FD_184256 | JGI IMG/M metagenome (GOLD analysis project Ga0209025, IMG submission 184256) | Arabidopsis root microbial communities from the University of North Carolina, USA - plate scrape MF_Col_mLB (SPAdes) (version 2) | ecosystem: Host-associated > Plants > Roots > Endosphere...
AACTCATCGCGATCCCCTCTCCATCGCAGTTGATCAGGCCCGTCGGTCGCATTCCATGGATGCTCCACCGTACGGTTTCCATGGATTGGAGCATGGGGCGGGAGGACTGGCAAGGCGCGGTGCGGCGCGATTTTTGGCGCTGGCGGCCCCATGGCAGGATGTGGGCATCACGCGTTGCGAGGGGACCGATGGCGATGGGAAAGGGAAGGGCGTTCTTCGGCGCCGCGATGGCCGCGTGCCTGGCGCTGGCCGCGGTCGCCTGCGGGCGTTCGGCGCCGGAGGAGCGCTTGCGGGAAACGATGGGAGAGTTGCAGGCGGCGATCGAGAAGAAGGACGCGTCCGCGCTGGCGGACGTGCTCGCGGAGGATTTCATTGGTCCCGGCGCGATGGATCGCGCGGGCGCGCGGCGCATGGCGCAACTGATGTTCCTTCGCCACGGGGCGGTCGGCGCGAACGTGGGGCCGGTCGCGATCGAACTGCAACCGGGGCATGCGACGGCGCGGTTCAATGTCGCGTTGACGGGACGTTCCGGGCAGCTGTTGCCCGACGCGGCGCGGCTGTACGACGTCACCACCGGCTGGCGTGAGGTGGACGGGGAGTGGCGGATGACGAGCGTGGAGTGGGTGGGGAGGCTGTAACAACCGCAACGCCAATGCCGCCAACGTAGGATGGTTTCGCAAAGCGAAACCCATCCTGCGGCACTCGTAGCCCGGGTAAGCGAAGCGCACCCGGGGCTCTCGACGTGGCAAACCCGGGTGCGCTTCGCTTACCCGGGCTACAGAAGCGGTTCAACCACTGCAACGCAAACGTAGGATGGGTTTCGCAAGACGAAACCCATCATTCAGGCGTGTCAGGCAATGGGTTTCGCCCGGTGAACCCCTTTCCACGGACATCGCGAATGCGAGCGTGATCGCACGCCCCGGCCCTCACCCCAACCCCTCTCCCGGTGGGAGAGGGGTTGGCAGCATCACGATCCCAACAACGTAAGCGCCGCCGCTTACAACCCCTTCTTCGCCGCCAGCTGCCGCAGCACGTAATGCAGGATGCCGCCGTGGCGGAAGTATTCGACTTCCTTCGGCGTCAGCAGCATCACCTTCACTTCGAAAGACACCGTGCTGCCGTCCTTGCGCGTGGCGGTGACGGTTGCGCGCTTGGATTCGCCGTCCTTCAGGCCGGTGACCGCGAAGGTTTCCGAACCGTCCAACCCCAACGTCTGCGCGTTCTCGCCTTCCTTGAACAGCAGCGGCAGCACGCCCATGCCGACCAGGTTCGAACGGTGGATGCGCTCGAAGCTCTCGGCGATCACCGCCTTCACGCCCAGCAGAATAGTGCCCTTGGCCGCCCAGTCGCGCGACGAACCGGTGCCGTATTCCTTGCCCGCGATGACCACCAGCGGCACGCCGTCGGCCTTGTACTTCATGGCCGCGTCGTAGATCGACATCTTCTCCGGCGGGTTGGAGCCGAAATAGAGCGTATTGCCGCCTTCCTCGCCGCCGAACATCAGGTTCTTGATGCGGATGTTGGCGAAGGTGCCGCGCACCATCACGTCGTCGTTGCCGCGGCGGCTGCCGTAGCTGTTGAAGTCCGCCGGCTGCACGCCGCGTTCGATGAGGAAGCGGCCCGCAGGCGAATCCTTCTTGATGTTGCCGGCCGGCGAGATGTGGTCGGTGGTGATCGAATCGCCGAACAGCCCCAGCACGCGCGCGCCGTGGATGTCGTCGATCGTGCCTACCTGCATGCTCATGCCGTCGAAGTACGGCGGGTTCTTGATATACGTCGACGCGCCGTCCCACGCGAACGACTCGCCTTCCGGCGAGGCGATCGTGTTCCAGCGCGTGTCGCCCTTGAACACGTCGGCATAGTTCTGCGCGAACAGTTCCGGGCCGACCGTCGCGGCGATGACGTCGCCGATTTCCTTGTTCGTCGGCCACACGTCGCGCAGGAACACGTCCTGTCCGTCGGCGCCCTTGCCCAGCGGTTCGCGGCTGAGGTCGATGTCGACCGTGCCGGCGATCGCGTACGCCACCACCAGCGGCGGCGACGCGAGGTAGTTCATCTTCACTTCCGGATGCACGCGGCCTTCGAAGTTGCGGTTGCCCGACAACACCGACGCGACCACCAGGTCGCCCGACGCGATGCCCGCGCTGACTTCGGTCGGTAGCGGACCGGAGTTTCCGATGCACGTCGTGCAGCCGTAGCCGACGACGTAGAAACCGAGCTTTTCCAGGTCGTCCAGCACGCCGGCCTTGCGCAGGTAATCGGTGACCACCAGCGAGCCCGGCCCGAGCGAGGTCTTCACCCACGGCTTCGCCTTCAGCCCGAGCTTCGCCGCGTTGCGCGCGAGCAGACCCGCGCCGAGCATCACCGCCGGGTTGGACGTGTTCGTGCACGACGTGATCGCGGCGATCACCACCGCGCCGTCCTTCAGACGCACGTTCTCGTCGTTGATGCGGATGTCCGCGATGCCCTTGTGCAGCGCCTCGTTGCCGACCGCCGCGCCGCCGCCTTCGGCGACGAAGTTGGAGACATCGCTGGAGCGCTTGTCGCGGCCCTGCGTCAGCGGCGCGAGGTTGTCTCGGTAGTTCTGCTTCACGTCCACCAGCAGCACGCGATCCTGCGGGCGCTTCGGGCCGGCGAGCGAAGGCTTCACGTCGCCCAGGTCGAGTTCGAGCGTCGTCGAATAGCTGGCTTCCGGTGCGCCCGGTTCGTGCCACAGGCCCTGCGCTTTCGCGTACGCCTCGACCAGCGCGATGTGCGCATCGCTGCGGCCGGAAAGACGCAGGTAGTTCAGCGATTCGGCGTCGATCGGGAAGATGCCGCAGGTCGCGCCGTACTCGGGCGCCATGTTGGCGATGGTCGCGCGATCGGCCAGCGGCAGGTGTTGCAGGCCGTCGCCGAAGAACTCGACGAACTTCCCCACCACTCCCAGCTTGCGCAGCATCTGCGTGACGGTAAGCACCAGGTCGGTGGCGGTCGTGCCTTCGGGCAGCGCGCCGGTCAGCTTGAAGCCGACCACCTGCGGAATCAGCATCGACGATGGTTGGCCGAGCATCGCCGCTTCGGCCTCGATGCCGCCCACGCCCCAGCCCAGCACGCCGATGCCGTTGATCATCGTGGTGTGGCTGTCGGTACCGAAGACGGTGTCGGGGAAGGCGAGTTGCTGGCCGTCGACGTCGCGCTCGACCACCACGCGCGCGAGGTTCTCCAGGTTCACCTGGTGGACGATGCCGGTGTTCGGCGGCACGACCTTGAAGTTGTCGAACGCCTTCTGTCCCCAGCGCAGGAAGCTGTAGCGCTCCATGTTGCGCTGGAATTCGATCTTGCCGTTGAGGTCCAGCGCATCGGGCGTGCCGAACACGTCGACCTGCACGGAATGGTCGATGACCAGTTCGGACGGGATCAGCGGATTGATCTGCTTCGGATTGCCGCCGAGCCTGGTCACCGCATCGCGCATCGCCGCGAGGTCGACCACGCACGGCACGCCGGTGAAGTCCTGCAGCACCACGCGCGCGGGCATGAAGGCGATCTCGGTGTCGGGCTCGGCCTTGCAGTCCCACTTCGCGACGGCTTCGATGTGCTCCTTGCCGACCGTCACGCCGCCGTCCTCGTGGCGCAACAGGTTCTCCAGCAGGATCTTCATGGAATAGGGCAGGCGGCCGATATCGAAGCGTTCGCCAAGCGCCGGCAGGCTGAAATACGTGAGCGAGCGACCACCGACGGAAAGCTGGCGGCGGGTCGAAAAGGAGTCTTGGGACATGGGGGCCTCCTGGCGGCGTGGCTGAATGGCGAGTCTGGCTCGGAGATCGATCGATTATCCGCTCCCCGCGTTAAGGCGACCGGACGACGGTCCAGATCCTGAATGCGGGTCCCCATTGTGCGCTTGCATTGGCATGCGCGATTGAGTATGGGCGGGAAGGTATGTATCATTCGTGCATACCGAATGGGTCGGTCGCAGGAGGTCGGACGTGGAAGCCATCGTTGCCGAACGGGGCCAGATCACCTTGCCCAAGGCCGTACGCGACGCGCTGGGCCTGACCAAGGGCACCCATCTGAAGGTCGAGCTGGAAGGCGGTCGCATCATCCTGCGCAAGAACGTGGACGACGCGATCTCGCGCGCACGCGGCCGCTTCAAGCTGCCCGAAGGCGTGACCACCGACGACATCATGCGCGAGCTGCGTGGGCGCGCCCCGGGCGACCCGGTGGACGTCTGATCCCATGACCACGCCCGCCGGCAACACCATCGCCATCGACACCTCGGTGCTGATCGACCTGCTCGGCGAGGACGCCGGCATGGCCGATGCCGCCGAACAGTGCGTTCGCGATGCGCTTGCGCAGGGGCCGGTCGTGCTGTGCGACGTGGTCGTCAGCGAGATCACCGCCGGCCTCGGCCATGGCACCGACATCATGGACGTGGTCGAGGAGATGGGCATGCGCTACCTGCCGGTGGAGCGCCGTTCGGCGATCCGCGCAGGCGAAATGCAGCGCCGCTTCAACCAGCGCCGTGCCGCGGGGCAGGGCAGTCCGATGTCCCCCCGCACCGTTCCGGACTTCATCGTGGGCGCGCACGCGCTGCTGCAATGCGCCGGCCTGATCACCCGCGATGCCGGGTTTTTCCGCGACTACTTCAAGGGTCTGAAGATCATCGTCCCGAAGACGGTCGCTTGAACGCATCACGTCACAACGCCTGAGTTTTTCCTGGAGAGAACCATGTTGGAAGCCTATCGCCACCACGTTGCCGAGCGCGCCGCGCTGGGCATCCCGCCGCTGCCGCTGACCGCACAGCAGACCGCCGACGTCATCGAACTGCTGAAGGCTCCGCCGGCGGGCGAGGAAGGCTTCCTGCTCGACCTCATCACCAACCGCGTGCCGGCGGGCGTCGACGATGCCGCCAAGGTCAAGGCGTCCTACCTCGCCGCCGTCGCTTTCGGCACCGAGAAGAACGCGCTGATTTCCCGCGCCCGCGCCACCGAACTGCTGGGCACGATGCTCGGCGGCTACAACATCCATCCGCTGGTGGAACTGCTGGACGACGCCGAAGTCGGCACCGTCGCCGCGAACGCGCTCAAGCACACGCTGCTGATGTTCGACGCCTTCCATGACGTGCAGGAAAAGGCCGAGAAGGGCAACGCGAACGCCAAGTCCGTGCTGCAGAGCTGGGCCGATGCCGAGTGGTTCACCAGCCGTCCGGAAGTGCCGGAGTCGATGACGATCACCGTCTTCAAGGTGACCGGCGAAACCAACACCGACGACCTGTCGCCGGCCCCCGACGCCACCACGCGCCCGGACATCCCGCTGCACGCGTTGGCGATGCTGAAGAACAAGCGCGACGGCATCGAGCCGGAAGAAGACGGCAAGCGCGGTCCGGTCGCCTTCATCGAATCGCTGAAGGCCAAGGGCCACCTGGTCGCGTACGTCGGCGACGTCGTCGGCACCGGTTCCAGCCGCAAGTCCGCCACCAACTCGGTGCTGTGGTTCACCGGCGAGGACATCCCGTTCATCCCGAACAAGCGCTTCGGCGGCGTGTGCCTGGGTTCGAAGATCGCACCGATCTTCTACAACACGATGGAAGACGCCGGCGCACTGCCGATCGAGCTCGACGTGTCGCAGATGGACATGGGCGACGTGGTCGAACTGCGTCCGTACGAAGGCAAGGCGCTGAAGAACGGCACAGTGATCTCCGAGTTCACGGTGAAGTCCGACGTGCTCTTCGACGAAGTGCGCGCCGGCGGCCGCATTCCGCTGATCGTCGGTCGCGGCCTCACCGCCAAGGCGCGTGAAGCGCTGGGCCTGCCGGCCTCGACCCTGTTCCGCCTGCCGCAGAACCCGGCCGATACCGGCAAGGGCTACTCGCTGGCGCAGAAGATGGTCGGTCGCGCCTGCGGCCTGCCGGAGAACAAGGGCATTCGTCCGGGCACGTACTGCGAGCCGAAGATGACCTCGGTGGGTTCGCAGGACACCACCGGCCCGATGACCCGCGACGAGCTGAAGGACCTGGCGTGCCTGGGCTTCTCGGCCGACCTGGTCATGCAGTCGTTCTGCCACACGGCCGCCTACCCGAAGCCCGTGGACGTCAAGACGCACCACGAGCTGCCGGCCTTCATCAGCAACCGTGGCGGCATCGCGCTGCGCCCGGGCGACGGCGTGATCCACAGCTGGCTCAACCGCATGCTGCTGCCCGACACCGTCGGTACCGGCGGCGACTCGCACACGCGCTTCCCAGTGGGCATCTCGTTCCCGGCGGGCTCGGGCCTGGTGGCCTTCGCCGCCGCCACGGGCGTCATGCCGCTGGACATGCCGGAATCGGTGCTGGTGCGCTTCAAGGGTGAGATGCAGCCGGGTGTCACGCTGCGCGACCTGGTCAACGCGATCCCGCTGGCCGCGATCAAGCAGGGCCTGCTGACCGTCGCCAAGCAGGGCAAGAAGAACATCTTCTCCGGTCGCATCCTCGAGATCGAAGGCCTGCCGACCCTGAAGGTCGAACAGGCGTTCGAACTGTCCGACGCCTCGGCCGAGCGCTCGGCCGCCGGTTGCACGGTCAAGCTCGACAAGGAGCCGATCGTCGAATACCTCACCAGCAACATCACGCTGCTGAAGTGGATGATCGCCGAGGGTTACGCCGATCCGCGCTCGCTCGCCCGCCGCATCAAGGCGATGGAAGCGTGGCTGGCCAACCCGCAGCTGCTGGAAGGCGATGCCGATGCCGAGTACGCCGCGGTCATCGAGATCGACCTCAACGAAATCGTCGAGCCGATCCTGGCCTGCCCGAACGATCCGGACGACGTGAAGACGCTGTCCGACGTCGCCGGCGCGAAGATCGACGAGGTCTTCATCGGTTCGTGCATGACCAACATCGGCCACTTCCGCGCCGCCGCGAAGCTGCTGGAAGGCAAGCGCGACATCCCGACCCGCCTGTGGGTCGCGCCGCCGACCAAGATGGACGCCTCCGAGCTGACCAAGGAAGGCCACTACGGCACCTTCGGCACGGCCGGCGCGCGCATGGAAATGCCGGGCTGCTCGCTGTGCATGGGCAACCAGGCGCAGGCGCGCGAGGGCGCGACGGTGTTCTCCACCTCGACCCGCAACTTCCCGAACCGCCTGGGCCGCAACACCAACGTGTACCTGGGTTCGGCCGAACTCGCGGCGATCTGCTCGCGCCTGGGCCGCATCCCGACCCGCGAGGAATACATGGCCGACATCGGCGTGATCAACGCGAAGGGTGCCGAGATCTACCGCTACATGAACTTCGACCAGATCGAGGATTACCGCCAGGTGGCGGAGACGGTCGCGGCCTGATCGGCGACTGCGTGATGCGTTGAACGAAAACCCCGGCTTCGGCCGGGGTTTTTGTTTTTGATCCTGCTCTCGTAGCCGCGTAAGCGAAGCGCACCCGGGGTTGGGCGTGACAGGTCCCGGGTGCGCTTCGCTTACCCGGGCTACGAAGCGGTATCGCGCGGCGCGCAACGAGCCCAACCAGAACCTGCGGCCCCCGTCGCAAACCGCGAACAAACCTCACGTCCTGGCCGCCGGCCCACATCCAATGCGTGAAAACAGTCAAGGACTTCAGTCCTGTGCCGCTATCTCATAGGCGGCACGCAGGGGGATGCGACATGAAGACGGACAAGCCGGCCCGGTTCGACCGGGTGGAGCAGGCGATGCGCTGGACGATACTGGCGGCATTGGGGGCCGCGGTCTGGTGGGCGGTGGCGGCGGGCCCGGTCGCGGGCTGATCGCGAGCGCCGGACGCGCCAGCGACGACGCGACGCTCAGCACGCGTCGCTCAGCGCTCCAGATGGTCGCGAACCGCGGCCAGCAGGGCGCTGCGTCGTAGCAGGAAATCCCAGAGGCTGCCGCCGCACTGGCGCCACAGGACGGCCGAACGCACGGCCGCGAGCAGGATCGCGCGCACTTCCGACACCACCGTCGCCTGGCCGAGGTAATGCGGGTTGCCCTGCACCAACACGCGCGGGCGCAGATGGCTCAGCGTTTCGGCATACAGCGAACCCAGCGCGCCCATCACGTCCGGATGCGTGCTGCCCATCCGCTCGGCATTGCCGGCCTGCGCACGGATGCCCGACTGGACGCGCCGGCCCATGTCGCCGTCGCGCACGAAGCGGCGCTCCAGCTGCATCACCGCCAGCACCAGTCGCGGCAGCTGCTCGTCGCGCTGCGAACTGCCGAAGTAATCGCGCAGCAGCGTCAGACCGGGGCGCAGCGACTCGATGTCGCCGTACACCGCCGAGGGCGTCGGCGCGTCGATGCGGAACACCGAATCCATCGCGGTGGCGAGGATGGCGGCGTTGGCCTGTCCGGTGTCCGCGACGCGCCGTACCTGGGCCAGGGCCTGCACGAGGCCGGCGAGGGCGAGGACGCGCGTGGACATCGACGTGTTCTGGGTCATGCAGCTCGAGCCTTCAATCGTTCTTCAAGGGGCGCGTCCGTGGCGGCGATCACCGCGCCACCCAGGCAGACATCGCCGTCGTAAAGCACCAGGGATTGCCCCGGCGTGACCGCACGCTGCGCGCGCGCGAAGCGCACCGCCAGCGAACCGTCCTCGCGCACCTGCACTTCGCAGGCTTCGTCGGCCTGGCGATAGCGCGTCTGTGCGGTGCATTCGAAGCGCGCGGCCGGCGGACTGCCCGCGACCCAGTGCGCCGTTTCCGACCACAGCGCCTGCGAGTGCAGCCACGGGCTGTCGGCGCCCTGGTCGACGTAGAGCACGTTCTCCGCCACGTCCTTGCCCACGACGTACCACGGCGCCGCTTCAAAACCGCGCACGCCGCCGATGTTCAGGCCTTCGCGCTGGCCGAGCGTGAAATAGAACACGCCGGGATGACGACCGATGACGTGCCCGTCGGGCGTACGCATCTCGCCTTCGCGGGCGGGCAGGTAACGGCCGAGGAACTCGCGGAAATCGCGCTCGCCGATGAAACAGATGCCAGTGGAGTCCTTCTTCGCCGCGGTCGGCAGGCCGGCGTCGAGCGCCATTTGCCGCACGTCGCGCTTGAGCAATCCGCCCAGCGGGAATTTCGTCGCCGCCAGTTGCGCCTGCCCGAGCTGGTGCAGGAAGTAGCTCTGGTCCTTGCTGCGATCGACCGCGCGCAGCAGCAGGTGGCGGTCGCCGCGCTGTTCGACGCGCGCGTAGTGGCCGGTCGCGATGAACTCCGCGCCCAGCGCACGCGCCGCATCGAGGAAATACTTGAACTTGATCTCGCGGTTGCACAGCACGTCCGGATTCGGCGTGCGGCCGGCGGCGTACTCGGCGAGGAAGTGTTCGAACACGCCCTTCCAGTATTCGCCGGAGAAATCGCGGAAATGGATCGGGATGCCGAGGCGTCCGCTGACCGCTACGGCGTCGCGGCGGTCGTCTTCGGCGCGGCAATCTCCCGATCCGTCATCCGCCCAGTTCTGCATGAACAACCCGGCGAGCGCTTCGCCCTCATCGCGCAGTCGCAGCGCGGCGACGGAGGAATCGACGCCTCCGGACATGCCGACGATGGTGCGCGGTGTGGTGCTCATGCCAGGTGCTGCGTGATGTCCAGCGAATGACGGCGACCGCCGAGGAAGTCGGCGGCCACGCGCCAGACCAGCGGGCTGCGATGACGCGGCTGCGCGGCTTCCAGTTCGCTCGGCGTCATCCAGACCGCGCGCACGATGCCTTCGTCGAGCGGGCGCGCGGAATCGTGCGCGACCGGCTCGGCAGCGAAGGCGAAGCGCAGGTAGTGACGGCCGCCGGTGCCATCGGGATTCACCGGCGCCTTCCACTGGTACGCACCGACGAACGCGGTCAGGCGCACGTCCCAGCCGGTTTCCTCGCGCGTTTCGCGCAGCGCGGCTTCGATCAGCGTCTCGTCCGGTTCCAGATGGCCCGCCGGCTGATTGAGCACCAGCTTGCCGCCCACGGTCTCCTCGACCATCAGCAGCCGCCCGCCATCGACCACCACCGTGGCGACGGTGACGTCCGGTTGCCAGAAGCGGCCTTGACGGTAGGTCATCAGAATTCGTCCTTGCCGGTCAGCTCCCGTTCCATCTGGTCGGCGGTGCGCAGCACGAAGTCCAGCGTGTCGTCGAGCTGGCTCTGCGTCGCATCGGCCGCGAGCTTCACCACGAACACCGCCATGTCGCCCTGCTTGACCCATCCGCCCAGCTTGCTGGACTGGCTGTCCTCGAGCAGGCGATTGGCGACGTCCACCGGGAATGCGCCGTTGGGGGCGCGATACGCCGGCGCCCAGATCTCGCGCACCTTCACCTCGCCGAAGCTTTCCAGGGAGGAGATCACGAACGCGAGCTGCGAACGGTCGTTGTCCATGCCGAAAGTGAGCTTGTAGTCGCCGTCCTTGTCCACTTCGTACTTGTACTGCAGGGCGTCCAGCTGGCGGGCGATCGTCGGATCGGCGGAACGGACCGTTTCACGCGTGGAAGCCGTGTCGGCGGCGACGGCCGGCATGGCGACCGAAAGCGACAGCAGGGCAACGGCGAGAGCGTGAATTCGCATGTGCGTTCCTTGTAGATGAAGGGAGTCCGGTCGTTCCGGAACCGGTTGTTCCGGAAATCGGGACATTGTGCCGGCCCGCAACCCGACGCGTCCACGCAGGCCTCCACGGAGGGTTTGGGCGCCGGCCTATAATCCCGCCATGGCCAAACAGACCGAACACGAGCATCAGCATGGCGTCCTGGTGGAAACGGGCAAGCCGGAAGTCGCCCGCCCGCCGCTGTATTCCGTCCTGCTGCTGAACGACGACTACACCCCGATGGACTTCGTGGTGGAGGTTCTCATGCGTTTTTTCGCGATGAACGCCGAAAAGGCGACCCAGATCATGCTGCACGTGCATACCCGCGGCCGTGGCGTCTGCGGCGTTTTCACCCGCGAGGTCGCAGAATCGAAAGTGGCGCAGGTGAACGAATTTTCAAGACTCAACCAACATCCCTTGCTGTGCACGATGGAAAAGGCCTAAAAGT
>Ga0209025_1005083_pt1 | contig 10947 bp, 8 predicted proteins | sample AraplaMF_Col_mLB_FD_184256 | JGI IMG/M metagenome (GOLD analysis project Ga0209025, IMG submission 184256) | Arabidopsis root microbial communities from the University of North Carolina, USA - plate scrape MF_Col_mLB (SPAdes) (version 2) | ecosystem: Host-associated > Plants > Roots > Endosphere ...
TCGGCGTCGACTGGATTGCGCTGTCGTTCGTGCAGCGTCCCGAGGATATCCAGGAGATCAAGGCGATCGTGCAGGACCGCGCCGGAATCGTTGCAAAACTGGAAAAGCCTGCCGCGATCCAGAGTCTGGACGCCATCGTTGCCGAAGCCGACGCGGTGATGGTGGCGCGCGGCGATCTCGGCGTGGAGATGCCAGCCGAGCAGGTGCCATCGCTCCAGAAGCAGATCGTGCGCGCCTGCCGCAAGGCGGGCAAGCCAGTCATTGTGGCCACGCAGATGCTGGAGTCGATGATCGCGACGCCTGTACCCACGCGCGCCGAAGCCTCCGATGTGGCCACGGCCGTCTACGACGGCGCCGATGCGGTCATGCTCTCGGCGGAATCGGCCTCGGGCCGGTATCCCGTGGAAGCTGTGACGATGATGAACAGCATCATCACGCGCACCGAATCCGATCCGCATTATCACGACGCGATTCAGTCTTCGCATACCCCACCGCGCGCCGAGGCAGCCGATGCCATCGGCTATGCGGTGCGACATGTGGCCGGGCTGCTCAAGGTCCCGGCCACCGTCGCCTACACCAGTTCGGGCTATTCCGCGCTGCGCATGGCACGTGAGCGCCCCGAAGTGCCAATCCTGGGCATGACGCCGCGTATCGCCACAGCTCGCCGCCTGGCACTCGCCTGGGGTGTCCATGCCGTGCTGTGCCATGAAGTCGTGGATGTGCTTGAAATGACCGACCTGGCAAGCCGAACCGTCGTCAAGGAACGCTTCGGCGAACCCGGCGAGTCGATCGTGATCTCCGCCGGCTTGCCGTTCACCGTGGCGGGCACTACCAATCTTCTGCGCATCGCGCAGATCTAGCACGTCAACACGCATTGCCATCACTACAATCAAAGGAGACAACCATGCGTACCTTCACGACTCAACGCGTCCGTGGCCTCTGCGGGCTTTTCGTGATCGGCTTTGGAATCTGCGCAGCGTCGCAGGCATCTGCACAGGACTGGCCGGCCAAGCCGATTAGCCTGGTCGTTCCGTTCCCGTCTGGCGGCACGACCGATGTCCTGGCACGCGCGCTGGGCGATCAGTTGTCCAAAGCGCTCGGCCAGCCCGTCATTGTCGAAAACCGTCCAGGCGCGGGCGCCACGGTCGGCGCTGACTACGTTGCGAAAGCCAAGCCCGATGGCTACACGCTGTTGATGGGCGCTGTGCACCACACCATCGCCACGTCGGTCTACAAGAAGCTCCCCTACAGCTTCCAGAAGGACCTGACCCCGGTCTCCACACTGGCGATGGTCCCCAACGTGCTGGTCATCAACAGCGCGAAGACGCCTGCAAAGAATGTGGCCGAGCTTGTCGCACTGGCGAAGAAGGCATCTCCAGAGTTGTCGTATGGCTCCAATGGCAACGGCACTGCGCAACACCTGATCGGCACCCAGTTCCAGGCGACAACCGGCGTCAAGTTGCTGCATGTGCCGTACAAGGGGAGTGGTCCGCTGACCACGGACCTGCTGGGCGGTCAGGTCTCCATGTCCTTCGACACCCTGACGACGGTGCTGCCGCATATCAAGGGCGGCAAGTTGAAAGCGCTGGCAGTCACCACGGCAAAGCGTTCCAGCGCCTTGCCTGACGTACCGACGATGGATGAGGCGGGTCTCAAAGGCTTCGACATTGGTACGTGGTTCGGCGTGCTCGCTCCCGCAGCAACACCCAAGCCCGTCGTCACCAAACTTAACACCGAAATCGTGAAGATTGTCAGCTCACCCGACTTCCAGCAACGTATGCTCGCTGCAGGTGCCGAGCCAATGTCTAGTACGCCTGAAGCTTTTGCCAAGCGCATCAATGATGAGACCAGCAAGTTCGCTGCCCTCGTAAAGGAGGGCAATGTCACCATCGAATAGTTTCGAGATGCTGCCTCAGGGGAAGTGAACAGTGATGCGCGACTGGAGACAGACCGCCGAGTGGGTCTTCTGCGCCCCAGCCGCGCAGAGCATTAGATATGACGTGGCATCTGTCTGATAGGGGATATCAACGGCCCCGCACGCCCGTGCCGACATCCGAAAATGGCCAGCCCTACGACATATGAGCAAAGCCTGGACACGTGATGTTGGCGCATTATCCGGATGAACAACTTCACCGCGCTTTCTCCGGTTGCATATGAGCGAGTGGCTCATTGACAACTTGAGCATCGTCAATCTTCGCGGCACGGGCCGTCATCCATGCCAGTACTGCACCGATGAGCAGCAGCGTTGCGCTGGCTTCAAGCGTGCTGCGGTAGCCGTATGTATCGAAGAGGATGCCACCCACGGTAGAGCCCAGTGCGATCGAAAGTTGGACGACTGCCACCATCAGGCCACCGCCTGCCTCGGCATGGTCCGGAAACGTGCGCGTGATCCAGCTCCACCAACCGACGGGCGCGGCAGTTGCCACCAGCCCCCACAATGCCAGAAGCACGACCACACTGATGGTGTGATGGCCCAGGCCGATCAGTGCGAGTGCGATGGCGGCCATCAACATCGGAATTGCCACGAGCGTGGCATGGAACGCCCGCTTCAGCACGGCGCCGATCAGCATGGTGCCGACAAATCCCGCCATGCCGATGGCCAGCAGGATCAGGGACAAGCCGGATGCATCGACATGCGTGACCGTTTCGAGAAAAGGCCGAACGTAAGTGAACAGCGTGAATTGCCCGGAGAAGAATACGCCGGCTGCGAGCATGCCCAGCCGCACTACCGGGCGCTTCAGGTGCACGAAAACATTGCTGCTGCCTTTGGGTCGGATCGGCACTGGCATGGCGGGAAGGCTGAACCATTGCCAGGCGAGTGCCAGGAGGGCAATCGGGACGAGGCAATAGAATGCGCCGCGCCAGCCGATGAGTGCGCCGAGATAGCTGCCGACCGGTGCCGCCACGACTGTGGCCAATGCGTTGCCGCTATTGAAGATTGCCAATGCGCGTGGCACCTGGTGCGTGGGCACCAGGCGGATTGCCGTGGCCGCCGACATCGACCAGAAGCCGCCGACCACAACCCCGATCAATGCGCGCCCGGCCATGTAAACGCTGTAGTTCGGGGCCGCCGCGATAACGGCACCCGATGCCGCCATGACCGCCGAAAGCCCAAGCAGCAGCAACTTTCGGTTCATGCTGCCCGCCATGGCTGAGATGAACAGACTCGTGACGACGGCAAAGGCGCCGGAGATGGCAATGCCCTGCCCTGTCATTCCTTCAGTGACATGCAGGTCTGCGGACATCGGTGTCAGCAGACTTACGGGCATGAACTCCGAGGCAATCAGCGCGAAGACACAGAGCGTCATCGCGAAGACGCCGCTCCAGTAGGCCGGCGGCTGCGAACCTTGTGCAGGCGAGTCCGGATATGTTGGGGAGGTGCTGGGTAGTGCGGTGTTTTCCATCGGCCGAATGATCCGGGCTACGGCCGCCGGCGACTAGCCGGTCAATACTTGTTGCCTTGATGAGCCGGACTCATGAAACGATTGATGAACTGCTTTCATGATGGCAATGAGCCATTGTGCGTAATCGAAACGCCGCCTATTCGATACCATACCGCGATCCCCCGCCTCTCTTCCGTCCATGACAACGATAAACATCAACGGCCAGGTTCATGAGGTCGACCTCTCCCCCGACACCCCACTGCTGTGGACGCTGCGCGATGCTCTGGGCTTTACCGGCACCAAGTTCGGTTGCGGCATGGCGCTTTGCGGCGCCTGCACCGTACATGTGGATGGGCAACCCGTCCGCTCCTGTGTCACGCCGATCTCCGGCATTGGCACCAAGCGCGTACGCACGATCGAATCGATGGATGCCGATCGCGTAGGCCGGGCCGTCCAGGATGCCTGGGTCGAGCTGGGCGTGGCCCAGTGCGGCTATTGTCAGGCCGGGCAGATCATGACGGCTACCGCGCTGTTGAAAGCGAATCCGAAGCCCACTGACGAGCAGATCGTGGCGGGGATGAGCGGCAATCTGTGCCGCTGTGGCACGTACACGCGCATCAATGCTGCGGTGAAGCTGGCATCGTCACGCCTTGCGGCCAACAAGACGGGAGCCAAGGCATGACTCGCACCGACCTCGAAACCCTCGAACAACCGGCGCGCCGTCGCATCCTGCAGGCAGGCGCGGTGTTCGCGCTGTCTCTGCAGTTCGGCGGACTGGTCACCAAGGCCGCCGCTGCCGAACCCGAGAAGAAATTCGGTGGCGCGGCGATGCCGGGCGGTGTCGTTGACGATCCGCTGGTGTTCGTCTCGATTGCGCGGGATGGCACCGTGACCATCGTGGCGCATCGAGCCGAGATGGGCACGGGTGTGCGAACCAGCCTGCCGATGGTTGTCGCCGACGAGATGGAGGCGGACTGGAGCCGCGTCAGAATCGTTCAGGCCGATGCCAACGAAGCGCGCTACGGCAGCCAGAATGTGGACGGATCGCGCAGCATGCGGCATTTCCTGGCGCCGATGCGTCGGGTGGGTGCGTCGGCAAGGCAAATGCTCGAAGCCGCTGCTGCCGCGCAATGGAAGGTGCCGGTCACGGAGGTGCAGGCGCGTAATCACGAAGTGATTCATGCGGCAACCGGACGCCGGATCGGATATGGCGATCTGGCCGCAGCCGCGATGCAGCAGCCAGTGCCAAAGCGCGACCAACTTCGGCTCAAGCAGCCGGACGCATTCCGCTACATCGGCAAGGGCAGGATCATGCCGGCCGACAGTCGTGATATTGCGCAAGGCAAGGCGACCTACGGTATCGACGTGCGGCTGCCGGGCATGGTCTACGCGGTCATCGCCCGCCCGCCTGTCCATGGTGGCAAGCTGCGCAAGGTCGACAGCACCGATACGCTGAAGGTTCCGGGCGTCCTGCGGGTCGTCGAGCTGAAAGGCTACGACGGTCCGCCGTTGTTCAATCCCGTGGGTGGGGTGGCCGTGGTGGCTACCAATACATGGGCGGCGATGCAGGGCCGCGCGGCGCTCAAGCTCGAATGGGACGATGGCGCCAATGGCCGCTACGATTCCGTCGCGTTCCGCCGCACGCTCGAAGCGGCCGTGCGACAGCCAGGCAAGGCGCTACGCAGCGATGGCGATGCCGTGGCGGCGTTGTCGGCGGCCGGCAGCCAGCGCAAGGTCTCGGCCCAGTACTACATTCCGCATCTTGCGCATGCCTCGATGGAAACGCCCGTGGCAACGGCGCGTTTCGTTGACGGCAAGTGCGAGATCTGGGCGCCTTCGCAAGCGCCCCAGGGTGCATTGGAAAGCGTGGCGAAGCACGTCGGCCTCGACGTCAAGGACGTCACGCTGCATGTCACGTTGCTGGGCGGCGGCTTCGGCCGCAAGTCGATGGCCGACTTCATTTCCGAAGCGGCGTTGGTGTCGAAGGCGATGGACGGCAAGCCCGTCAAGCTGCAGTGGACGCGCGACGACGATATCCACCACGACTATTTCCACACGGTATCGGTCGAGCACATGGAGTCCGTGTTGGATGCCAGCGGCAAGCCGACGGCATGGCTGCACCGGTCCGCCGCGCCGACCATTACCTCCACGTTCAAGGTAGGCGCCGAAGGCAAAGCTGCATTCGAAGCGGGCATGACGGCCATCAACGTCCCGTTCCAGATCCCGTCGATCCGGCTGGAGTCGGCCGACGTGCCGGCGCACACGCGCATTGGCTGGTTCCGCTCGGTGTCCAATATTCCGCACGCGTTTGCCGTGCAGAGCTTCGTTGCCGAGCTGGCGCATCAGGCGCGGCGCGATCCGAAGGATTACCTGCTGGAGCTGATCGGCCCGCCGCGCAAGATCGATCCCTCGACACTCTCGGACACGTGGAACTACAACGAATCGCCGGACGTGTATCCCCTGGATACCGGACGCATGCGGCGCGTCATCGAGGAAGCGGCGCGCAGGGCGAATTGGGGTCGCAAGCTGCCCAAGGGGCACGGCCTTGGCATTGCCATGGCGTACAGCTTCGTGACCTATGTGGCCACCGTTGTGGAAGTGGCGGTGGATGGCAAGGGCCAGATCACCATTCCGCGCGTGGACATGGCGATCGATTGCGGACCGCAGGTCAACCCCGAGCGCATCCGTTCACAGGTGGAAGGCGGATGCGTGATGGGGATCAGCCTGGCGATGCTGGGCGAGATCACGTTCAAGGACGGCCGCGTCCAGCAAAGCAACTTCCACGACTTCGAGATCCTGCGCTCGCACATGGCACCTCGGGCCATCCATACGTGGATGGTCGGCGGCGATTTCGACGTACCGCCCGGTGGTGTGGGCGAGCCGCCCGTGCCGCCCATCGCGCCTGCACTCTGCAACGCGATCTTTGCGGCAACGGGGACACGGATCCGGTCCCTGCCTATCCGTGACCAGCTTTCGCAGGCTTAGCAGCGGTGACGCCATCCGGGTGGTACCGGATGGCGTCGATCACGATCTTGAGCGCGCGCGACGACTGCCTGCGGCTCGGATAGAACGCGTGATAGCCCGGGAAGGTCGGGCACCAGTCCTCCATCACCTTGATGAGTTTGCCTTTCTCCACGTAGGACTGGACGACCGGCGTCGGCAGGAACACCAGCCCAAAGCCATCCAGGGCGGCATTGATCATCTGGTTGACGCTATTGCAAATGACCTGCCCTTCCACACGGGCCTGCAACTTCCTGGATCCCTTCGCCAGTTCCCACGCATAGAGGCCGCCGCTAGTGGGAAGGCGCAGGTTGATGCATCGGTGCGACAACAGGTCGCGCGGCACCATCGGTTTTTCGCGGCCCTTGAAATATGCGGGTGACCCCGCCATGGCCATTTTCACATCGGGACTGATGCGCACTGCAATCATGTCCTTCTCGATCTGGTCGCCAAACCGCACGCCGATGTCGTAGCGATCACCCACGATGTTGGTGAGTCCGTAATCGACCGTCAATTCGACGTTGAGGTCCGGATAGTGCGGGAGTACCTTGGCGAGGCGTGGCCAGATGATGGCATCGATCGGATGGTCGACGGACGTAATGCGAATGGTGCCCGCCGGGCGTTCGCCAAGTTCGGCCACGGCGGACAGGTCGGCTTCGATTTCCTCGAATTTTGGACCAATGGACCGGACCAGCAGTTCGCCCGCGTCGGTCGTCGACACACTGCGCGTGGTCCGCGTCAGCAGCCGCACACCTAGTTTCGCTTCCAGATTGCGGATGGTGTGGCTCAGCGCGGATTGCGTGACGTCGAGGCGCGCTGCTGCGCGCGTGAAGCTCCGCTCGCGGGCGACGGTGACCAATGCAAGCAGATCGTTGAGATTGTGGCGGGGCATCGCAGCTCGCTGTGAAAAAATGCAGCCTGGCGTCGAGAGTGACGCAATGAAACCATTTCATGAATGGTCCGGCTATTGTTCAGCTTGGCACGTGCGACGCGCAAATGTTTTGTGGATAAGCCCTGTGCAACCCTCGGATATTCCAAGTCTCCCCGCTCAGCGTCCTAGCCGACGAAGCACCCATTGCCCGCGAGTTGTAGATAGCACAGATGTCCCCGCCCTCTCCTGCTCTCATCCGCTGAAATACTGCGACATCACGCGGATGAACATGCCCGGCGTTTCCGAGAACGGAAAATGCCCGGCATCCTCGAACTCCACCAGCAGCGCACCGGGAATGCCGCGTGCAATGGCGCGGCTGGCGCGCGGCGGGCAGACCCAGTCGTGCTTGCCGACGAGCACCAGGGTCCGGGTGTCGATCTGCCCGAGCCGGGGGCGCAGGTCGTAGGACGGTGCCACGGCGGTCATGAAGTGCCGCATCATGTCGACCGAGGCGATGCTGAGTGCGGTGAGCACGGGCGGCACGTCCATATGGGCGGGCGCCGCGTAGTACGGGCCAACATGGCGGAAGAACGCCTCGACGCTTTCGGCGGAAATATCGCCACCGAACAGCCGGGCCGCCACGGCCAGTGTTTCGGGGCTGGCGCGCGAGGCCAGCGACGGTGCCGGCTCGTCGGTATCGTCCATGATCGGCTGCACGGTGGGCGAGCTGCTGCACAGCACCAGCCCCTTCACCAGCGCCGGATGGCGCAGCGCCATGTGCATGGCGACGAAACCGCCTGCCGAGTGGCCGAACACGTGCACGTGATGCAGCCCGAGGTACGCGCAGAGTGCGGCAACGTCATCCGCCATCTGCTCCAGCGTGCAGGTTTCCAGCGGCGGACGCCCCGAGCGACCTTGCCCGCGCAGATCGACGTAGAGCAGTTGTGCCTCGTCGCGCAGGCCGGACAGGCCGGGTTTCAGATAGCCGTGATCGAAGCCGAGTCCGCCGTGGATCACCACCAGCACCGGTTTTTCAATCAGCCTGCCCGCCCCTGGGCGAAAACCTTCGCCGTCGATGTCGAAGAAGATTTCTGTGCCGTTGATCGTGGCCTGCATGAACGTCTCGCGGTGTCTGTGGTTTAAGCCGCGAAGCTTCTCAGGGACGGCGATCGCGATTTGTCGGAATCGCCCGGTTTTTCCGAAGGTGCACCGGCTTTTGGTATTAGCTCGCTAACTTGGAACGCGATGTCTTGCGAAGTGGCGGTCTCGTCGCTGGACGAAAGGATATCTTTCCCGGACGAATTGGCAAGCCGGAAGGTCGCCGCGAGCCAATACTAGGGACACCATCAGACGCAGCAGGAGATCCCATCATGAATGCCCGCCATCCCCAACCCGCCCCGGCCCTTGCCGTACAGCAGTGGTTCAACTCGGACCGTCCCATCACGCTGGAGAGCTTGCGTGGCAAGGTCGTCGTGATCGAGGCATTCCAGATGCTGTGTCCGGGCTGTGTGTCGCATGGTTTGCCGCAGGCGGCGCGCGTGCACCAGACGTTTTCTGCGTCCGAAGTTGCGGTGATCGGCCTGCATACCGTGTTCGAGCATCACGATGCGATGACGCCCACCGCGCTCAAGGCGTTCCTGCACGAATACCGCATTCCGTTTCCGGTAGGCGTGGACCGCCCCGACGGGCACGATGGCGTCCCGCAGACCATGCGGGCCTATGCGATGCGTGGCACGCCGACGCTGATCCTGATCGATGCCCGGGGCAATCTGCGCCAGCAGCATTTCGGATCGGTGGCGGACCTCACGCTCGGCGCGCAGATCGCGGAACTGGTGCTGGAAGCGCGGCAAGATGCGGCCCGGACGGACGAGGTTGCGCGTCAGGCGGAAGGTGCCCCAGTCGAGGAAGGCTGCGCGTCGGGTGCGTGTCCGGTTGACGCGCGATGAGTGTCGCGTGAAGCCAGCGTGAGGGTGGCGTGTTTTAGCCGCCTTCGCCCCGCACCGCCGCCTCGATCTTCGCCACGTCGATCTTCTTCATCGTCATCATCGCGTTGAAGGCCCGCTTGGCAGCCGCCTTGTCCGATCCCATCACGGCATCGGTCAGCACGCGCGGCGAAATCTGCCACGACAGGCCCCAACGGTCCTTGCACCAGCCGCAGTCGCTTTCCTGCCCGCCGTTGTTGACGATGGCGTTCCAGAGCCGGTCGGTTTCTTCCTGATCATCTGTAGCGATCTGGAACGAGAACGACTCGTTGTGCTTGAAGTACGGCCCCCCGTTCAGGCCCATGCACGGAATGCCGGCCACCGTGAAATCCACGGTCAGCACATCGCCTTCCTTGCCGTTGGGGTAGTCGCCCGGCGCGCGATGGACGGCCGTTACCACGCTGTCGGGAAACGTCTCTGCATAAAAGTTGGCGGCGTCGAGTGCGTCGCCGTCATACCACAGACAAATGGTGTTCTTGCTCGTCATGCGGGTCTCCTGTTTGTCATCACTGCGTAAGAATTGGCGCCGGGCGCGGTGCTGCGCCGATGTGCCTCGCGTGTGTCAATCAATGTACTGCAATGTCGGCGAGCGAATGTGGACACCCGCGTGCGGAAATCGCCCGCAAGTGCGTCTCGCGTCATGAACCTGTCACTGGTGTCTCCTAGTCTTGCGGCCTGCCTCACCGGGCAGCCCCGATTCGAATAACGAGCCGATAAAAAAAGACACCATGGAAGAAACCAGATTCATACGCGGATTCGCAGCCGCGTGCCTCGCCGCGCTGTTGCTGAGCGCCTGCGGCGGGAGCGATGACGACAAGCCCACGCAACCTCCGGCCGGCACGCAACCCGGCGCCTCGGCCCCCGCCGTCGACAAGCGCTGCGCGCCCTGATCCGCTCGCATCGTCTCGCACGCCCGCTCCGCTCACTGACTCATTCGCTCAGTCATAAAAAACATGATCTCCCGCCGCAAGTTTCTGCAGGCGGCCACTGGCACGGCATTCTCCGCCGCCGCCCTGGCCGCCTTCCCGCCCAGCATCCGCCGCGCACTGGCCATTCCCGCCAATAACGCCACGGGCACCATTGCCGATGTCGAGCACGTCGTCATCCTGATGCAGGAAAATCGTTCCTTCGACCACTACTTCGGCACGCTCAAGGGCGTGCGCGGTTTTGGCGATCGCATCACGGTTCCGCTGCCGAACGGTCGCAACATCTGGCAACAAGGCCGCGCCAACGGCAGCATCCTGACGCCGTATCACCTCGATGGCACCAGTAACAACGCGCAGCGCGTGTCCGGCACGCCGCATACGTGGGTAGACAGCCAGAACGCCTGGGACCATGGCCGCATGTCGCGCTGGCCCGTGTCGAAGAACGATGTCTCGATGGGCTACTACAAGGAACAGGAAATCCCGTTCCAGTTCGCGCTCGCCAGGGCGTTCACGATGTGCGATGCGTATCACTGCGCGATGCACACCGGCACCGACGCCAATCGCTCGTTCCACATCACCGGCACCAACGGCGTGATGCCGCAGAACCGTGCCTTCGTGAACAACGAGTGGGATGCGATCAACGGCATCGCCGCCGATGCCAACGTGGGCTACACGTGGACCACCTACGCAGAACGTCTGGAGACTGCCGGCATCAGCTGGATCAGCTACCAGAACATGCCCGATGAGTGGGGCGACAACATGCTGGGCGCGTTCCAGAACTTCCG
>Ga0209025_1005090_pt1 | contig 10938 bp, 10 predicted proteins | sample AraplaMF_Col_mLB_FD_184256 | JGI IMG/M metagenome (GOLD analysis project Ga0209025, IMG submission 184256) | Arabidopsis root microbial communities from the University of North Carolina, USA - plate scrape MF_Col_mLB (SPAdes) (version 2) | ecosystem: Host-associated > Plants > Roots > Endosphere...
CAATCCGCAAAATCAGCCCGAAACAGCATATAATCATAGGCTGACCGATAGGGCGGTTAGCTCAGGGGTAGAGCACTGCATTCACACTGCAGGGGTCGCAAGTTCGAAACTTGCACCGCCCACCAGAATTTGACGAACAAAAAAGGCCAAGTCTTGCGACTTGGCCTTTTTTCATTGGGCGCCGTTTTTCAGCGACTTAGAGCACTTCGCTCGCGAAATCAGCCAAGCGCGAACGCTCACCGCGTGCCAGCGTGATGTGCCCACCATGCGGCCAGCCCTTGAAGCGGTCGACGGCAAAGGTCATGCCCGAGGAGCCCTCGGTCAGGTAGGGCGTGTCGATCTGCGCCAGGTTGCCCATGCAGATGATCTTGGTGCCCGGGCCGGCCCGTGTGATCAGCGTTTTCATCTGCTTTGGCGTCAGGTTTTGCGCCTCGTCGATGATGACGTACTTGTTCAGGAAGGTACGGCCGCGCATGAAGTTCATGCTCTTGACCTTGATGCGCGAGCGGATCAGCTCATTGGTGGCCGCGCGGCCCCACTCGCCCGAGCCGCTGTCGGTCTTGCCCAGCACTTCCAGGTTGTCATCCAGTGCGCCCATCCAGGGGCCCATTTTTTCCTCTTCGGTGCCCGGCAGGAAGCCGATGTCTTCACCAACCGAAACGGTGGCGCGCGTCATGATGATTTCGGTGTAGCGGCGATCATCGAGCACTTGCGTGAGGCCGCTGGCCAGCGCCATCAGCGTCTTGCCGGTGCCCGCCGTGCCGGCCAGGGTGACGAAGTCCACTTCCGGGTCCATCAACAGGTTCATCGCGAAGTTTTGCTCGCGGTTGCGCGTGGTGACGCCCCAGACGGCGTTTTTGAGGTGGTTGTAGTCCTTCAAGGTCTTCAGGACGGCTGTTTTGGCCCGGATTTCCGTCACACGGGCATACAGGGGCGGCTCGCCCGGAGCCTCAAAAAACACGAACTGATTGATCAGCAAGCTGCCCACGATGGGGCCGGTGATACGGTAGAAGGTGTGGCTGCCTTGTTGCCAGCTTTCGATGGTCTTGCTCTGGCGCGTCCAGAAATCAGCCGGAAGGGCCAGCGAACCGGAATACAGCAGGTCGCCGTCTTCCAGCGTTTTGTCGTTCTGGTAGTCGTCGGTGGCCAAGCCCAGGGCGCGCGCCTTGACGCGCATATTGATGTCCTTGGACACCAGGACCACCTCGCGCGGCGCGTATTCCTTGCGAAGTGCTTCTACCACCCCCAGGATCTGGTTGTCGGCCTTGCCCTGCGGCAGGCTCATGGGCAGCGTGTAGTCCAGCGGTTTGGTCTGGAAAAACAGACTGCCGCCCGCTTCGGGGTGGCCGGTGGTGTCCAGCTTCAAGCCCTTGCCGATATCGGCGCCCTGGGCGCCTGCCAGCGCGTCCAGCGTGCGGCTGGTCTGGCGGGCGTTGCGCGCTACTTCGGTCATGCCCTTTTTGTGGCCGTCGAGCTCTTCGAGCACGATCATGGGCAGGAAGATGTCGTGTTCCTCGAAGCGGAACAGGCACATCGGGTCGTGCATCAGCACATTGGTGTCCAGCACGAACAGCTTGGCCGGGCCCGTGCGTTTGGGTTTTTTCGGCTTGGCCGGCTCGGGCAGGACGATGCTTTCTTTTTTACGGCTGTTCGCGGGGGTTCTGTCCGGGTTGGCGGGCTCTTTGCCTTTGAAGGCCACCGGGTGGCTGCCTTCCCCTGCCGCACGGCTGTCAAACAGGTCCATTACCGGAGGTTTTTGGGCGGATTCGGCGCGCTCCGTTTTCCGAGCGACCTTCGAAGGCGAGCGAGCGGGCGCGTCAAGCGCATCAGGGGAGAGCAGGGCGGCACGTTTTGTCGGGGCGGGGGGCAGGGGCATAGTGCTTAAAACTCTCTAAAAAGGAAGGGTTCCAGAAGCGAAAAAGCCGCCTTGAAACCAGGGCGGCTTTGTCTTTTGGCGCAGTTGCGAAACTCAACAGCATGAGTTCATTATGCACAACTCAGGTGACAGGGCAATCGTTTGTTGCTAACTGGCCTCAGCAGGGTTCAGGCGGCCTTTTTGAGGGCTTTGACGGCCTTGAGCACGTCGTCCACATGGCCGGGGACTTTCAGGCCGCGCCATTCTTCCTTGAGCAGGCCGTCGGCGCCGATCAGGAAGGTGCTGCGCTCAATGCCTTTGACCTTTTTGCCGTACATGATCTTGTTTTTGACAACGCCGAACATGTGGCACATTTTTTCTTCTGTGTCCGCAATCAGCTCGAAGGGCAGTTCAAGCTTGGACTTGAACTCATCATGGGACTTCATGTTGTCGCGGGAGACGCCGAAGACGGTCGCGCCGGCCTTGACGAAGTCTTTATAGCGGTCACGGAACTGCATGGCTTCCGTGGTGCAGCCGGGCGTGTTGTCCTTGGGGTAGAAGTACAGCACCACGACCTTGCCGAGGTGGGATTGGTTGGAAACCTTGATGCCGCCGGTGGCGATCGCTTCAAATTCGGGGAGTGGTTTATTGACGACGACTGCCATACTGAGTAGACCCTGACGAAAGTAGTTGTAATTGGCCGCGCCTTTTGGCAACCGGCCTGGGACGTCGTCCCGGGATATGGCACCAAATGCAACCCTAGATTTTACCCTGAAAGAGGGGGCATTTCAGCCCTCTGTTCCTCCTGTTTCAATCAGCAAGGCGGCAATCACTTGCCGGCCTTCACCGGCAAGGATGTTGTAGGTACGGCAGGCCGCGAGTGTGTCCATGGTCTCGACGCCGATGCGGTGTTCCATCAGGCTGCGCAGGAACGCGGGCGGCACAAAGCGCAGGCGGGCACCGCTGCCGAAGATCACGAGTTCGGGCCGGGTTTCGGCAAGCAAGGCGAAATGCTCCGCCGTAAGCTGCTCAAAGCGCGCGCATTTCCAGTCGAATTTCTCGCCGCGCGAGCCGATCACCACGCTGTGCTCGATTTTTTCTGCGACCCCGTCGCGCCCCAAACCCACCCAGCCGGGGCCGTAACCGAGGATGGACTGGACGTCGAGGCGGTCTGGCTGGAGTTTCATGCAGGGAATGCTCTGGGCGTTGGGAAGGCGTGGCGCGGCTGTGCGTGGGAGCTTGTACGCCGCTGTTTTGCCAGCGAAAAGCCTCTTTTATGTGGTCAAATTATAGATTCCGCCCCAATTCCGTGCCGCAATGTGCCGCATCTCCCCGGTTGGCAGCATGGTGAGCGGCGCGGTCCCCGTCCAAAGCCTTCTTAACGTTTCATGAAACCGATCACCAAATCCGCCAAGCTTGCCAATGTGCTGTACGACATCCGCGGCCCGATCATGGACGCCGCCAAGCAGATGGAGGAAGAGGGCCAGAAGCTCATCAAGCTCAATATCGGCAACCTTGCGGTGTTCGGTTTTGACGCGCCCGAGGAGGTCCAGCAGGACATGATCCGCAACCTGCCCGCCTCGGCCGGCTATTCGGACAGCAAGGGCATTTTTGCCGCGCGCAAGGCGGTGATGCACGAAACCCAGAAGCAGGGCATCAAGGGCGTCACGCTGGACGACATCTATCTGGGCAACGGCGCCAGCGAACTGATCTCCATGGCCACCAACGCCTTGCTCGACGACGGCGATGAACTGCTGCTGCCTGCTCCCGACTACCCGCTGTGGACCGCGTCCACCAGCCTCTCGGGCGGCACGCCGGTGCATTACCGCTGTGATGAAAGCAATGGCTGGATGCCTAACCTGGACGACATCCGCGCCAGGATCACGCCCCGGACCAAGGCCATCGTCGTCATTAACCCCAATAACCCGACGGGTGCGCTGTATTCCGACGAGCTGCTCAAGGGTATCATCGATATCGCGCGCGAGCATGGCCTGGTCATCCTCGCCGACGAGGTCTACGACAAGGTGCTGTATGACGGCGTCAAGCACACGGCCATCGCCAGCCTCTCGACCGACGTGCTCACGCTGACCTTCAACTCGCTGTCCAAGAGCTACCGTTCCTGCGGCTACCGCGCCGGCTGGCTGGTGGTGTCCGGCCCCAAGAAGCAGGCGCAGGACTACATCGAAGGCCTGAACATGCTGGCCAATATGAAGCTGTGCTCCAACGTGCCGGGCCAATGGGCCGTCCAGACGGCATTGGGCGGCTACCAGAGCATCAACGACCTGACCTGCGAAGGCGGGCGCCTGCGCCGCCAGCGCGACCTCGCCTACGAACTCATTACCGCCATTCCAGGCGTTACCTGTGTCAAACCCAGCGCCGCGCTCTACATGTTCCCGCGGCTTGATCCCAAGGTCTACCCGATCAAGGATGATCGCCAGTTCTTCCTGGAACTCCTCAAGGAGACCAAGGTCATGCTGGTGCAGGGCACGGGCTTTAACTGGGCCGAGCCGGATCACTTTCGCATCGTCTTTCTCCCGCATGAGGAAGACCTGCGCGAAGCCATTGGGCGCATTGCGAAGTTTCTTGAGAACTACCGCAACACCCGAACTTGATCCTGTATCCAGCCTCTCCTTTCTCCGCTGCCCTGACGGCGGCGAGCCTCCAGATCACTTAAAGCAAGACCTCAGCGACTATGAAACCGACGAATTTGAGCCCCATCCGCGTAGGCCTTCTGGGCATAGGTACCGTGGGCAGCGGCACCTACAACGTGCTCCAGCGCAACCAGGAAGAAATCCGCCGCCGCGCCGGCCGGGGCATTGAAATCACCATGGTCGCCGACCTCGACGTGGCGCGCGCCAAGGCGGCCGTCGGCGCGGGCGTGCAGGTGGTGGACGACGCGCGCAAGGTCGTGGCCAGCCCCGACGTCGACATCGTCATCGAACTCATAGGCGGCTACGGCATCGCCAAACAACTGGTGCTGGAAGCCATCGAGGCCGGCAAGCATGTCGTCACCGCCAACAAGGCGTTGCTGGCCGTGCACGGCACCGAGATTTTCGCGGCGGCCCACCGCAAGGGCGTGATGGTGGCGTTTGAGGCGGCCGTGGCCGGCGGCATTCCCATCATCAAGGCGCTGCGCGAGGGCCTTACCGCCAACAGCATCCAGTGGATCGCCGGCATCATCAACGGCACCACCAACTTCATCCTGTCCGAGATGCGCGACAAGGGCCTGGACTTTGACGCCGTGCTCAAGGAAGCGCAGCGCCTGGGCTACGCCGAAGCCGACCCCACCTTCGACATCGAAGGCGTGGACGCCGGCCACAAGGTCACCCTGATGTCGGCCATCGCCTTCGGTATCCCGGTACAGTTCGACAAGGCCTACGTCGAAGGCATCACCGGCCTGGCCGCTCAGGACATCCGCTATGCCGAACAGCTCGGCTACCGCATCAAGCTGCTGGGCATCACCAAGCGCGCCGCCAACGGCATCGAGCTGCGCGTGCACCCCAGCCTGGTGCCGGCCAAGCGCCTGATCGCCAATGTGGAAGGTGCGATGAACGCCGTGGTGGTGCAGGGCGACGCCGTCGGCACCACGCTGTACTACGGCAAAGGCGCGGGCAGCGAGCCCACCGCCAGCGCTGTGATCGCCGACCTGGTCGATATCGCCCGCCTGCACACGGCCGATCCCGAACACCGCGTGCCGCACCTGGCCTTCCAGCCTGACGCCATGAGCGACCTGCCCGTGGTGCCCATGTCCGACGTCGTCACCAGCTACTACCTGCGCCTCAAGGTCGCGGACGAGGCCGGCGTGCTGGCCAAGGTCACCGGTATCCTGGCGAGCGCGGACATCAGCATAGACGCCGTGCTGCAGCGCGAAGCCGATGAAGTGGGCGGTGAAGGCTCCACCCACACCGATCTCATCATCCTCACGCATGACTGCGTGGAAGCGAAGATGAACAACGCCCTGGCGCAAATGCAGGCGCTGCCCACGGTGCTGGCGCCCATCACGCGCATCCGCAAGGAGGAACTGGCCTGATGCAGTACCTCTCCACCCGCGGCCACGCCGACCGCAAGCGCTTTTGCGAGATACTGCTCGAGGGCCTGGCGCCGGACGGCGGCCTCTACCTGCCCGAAACCTATCCGCAGGTTAGTGAGGCGACGCTGGCCAAATGGCGCGGCCTGGCTTATGCCGACCTGGCCTTCGAAATCCTCTCGCTGTATGTCGACGACATTCCCGCAACTGACCTGCAGGCGATCTGCCGCAAGACCTATACCGAAGAGGTGTTCGGCACGAAAGCCATCGTCCCGCTGAAAAAACTCGAAGACGGCCTGTACCTTGAAGCCCTGTCCAACGGCCCCACACTGGCCTTCAAGGACATGGCCATGCAACTGCTGGGCAACCTGTTCGAATACGAACTGGCGCGCCGCGGCGAAGAGCTCAACATCCTGGGCGCCACCAGCGGCGACACCGGCAGTGCGGCTGAGTACGCGATGCGCGGCAAAAAAGGCGTGCGCGTGTTCATGACTTCGCCGAACGGCCGCATGAGCCCCTTCCAGCAGGCGCAGATGTTCAGCCTGCAGGACGAAAACATCCACAACATCGCGGTCGAAGGCGTGTTCGACGACTGCCAGGACATCGTCAAGGCGGTGTCCAACGACCTGGCCTTCAAGCGCCAGTACAAGATCGGCACCGTCAACTCCATCAACTGGGCGCGTTTGATGGCGCAGGTGGTCTACTACTTCGCCGGTTACTTCCAGGCCACGAACAGCAACACCGCCAAGGTCGACTTCACGGTGCCCTCGGGCAACTTCGGCAACGTCTGCGCCGGCCATGTGGCCCGCATGATGGGCCTGCCCATTGGCAAGCTGGTGGTGGCCACCAACGAGAACGACGTGCTCGACGAGTTCTTCCGTACCGGCGTCTACCGCGTGCGCAGCAGCGCCGACACGCACGAGACCTCCAGCCCCTCCATGGACATTTCCAAGGCCTCGAACTTCGAGCGCTTTGTGTTCGACCTGCTGGGCCGCGACGGCGCCAAGACCAGGGCCTTGTTCCACGACCAGCTCGGCAGCCTGGGTCGCTTTGACCTCAGCGCCGAGCCGGCTTTCAAGGCGGCCGCACAGCGCTACGGCTTTGTGAGCGGCAAGAGCACCCATGCCGACCGCCTCGCGACGATTCGCGATACCCACAAGCGCTTCGCCACCACCATAGACACGCACACCGCCGACGGCGTGAAGGTGGCGCGCGAGCAGTTGCAGCCCGGCGTACCCATGGTCGTGCTGGAGACCGCGCTGCCCATCAAGTTTGCCGCCACAATCGAAGAGGCACTGGGCCACGTGCCCGAGCGGCCTGCCAAGTTCGAAGGCATCGAAGAGCTGCCCAAGCGCGTCAAGGTACTGCCCGCCGATGCGGCCGTGATCAAGCGCTATATCGCCGACCATGTGCATTGATCCGGGCCGCGACCCGTCCTGGAAAGCCCGGTCATGAACGTCATCGGCTTTGCCGGCTACTCCGGTTCGGGCAAGACCACGCTGGTCGAAAAGCTGATCCCCGCGCTCAAGGCGCGCGGCCTGCGCGTGTCGGTGGTCAAGCATGCCCACCACAAATTCGACATCGACCACCCCGGCAAGGACACCTTCCGCCACCGCGTGGCCGGTGCCTTTGAGGTGGTGGTGGCTTCGCAAAACCGGATGGCGCTGATGCGCGAGTTTGAAAAGCCGGCCGAGATGACGGTGCACCAGCTGATCGCCGAGCTTTACGGCGGTGTGGATTGGGTGCTGGTCGAAGGCTTCAAGAGCAGCGACCTGCTCAAGATCGAGGTCTGGCGCGGCCCCTCGGCCGACTACGCCGGCAAGCCCTGCCTCTACATGGATGACGATTTCATCGTCGCCATCGCCACCGACGCCCCCGGCCAGCTGCCCCAGGCAACCTTGCGCCCCGTGCTGGATTTGAATGACGGCGATGCCGTGGCCGAGTACCTGGTCAACAATCAGGAGCGTTTTGCCTATTCCTTCGAAGACCGTTTCGGCTAGGCCCGGGTAACGGCCAGCCCCAAGCCAGCCAGCTTCGTTCTGCTCTGTTCTGTTCATGCCCTTGTTCCGGACACCCCGACCATGAGTTCTGCCTCCACCACCGCGCCAGCCAGCCCCGCACCCCAGCCTGGCCGCGCGCCCCTGAAACCGCTGGACCAGGCGCTGGCCGAATTGCTGGCCCGCGCAGCGCCGCTGTCCGGTGTTGAGGCGGTCTCCACTTTTGATGCGGACGGCCGTGTGCTGGCCCAGGACCTGGTCTCCAGCCTCGACGTGCCGGCGCACGACAACAGCTCCATGGACGGTTATGCCGTGCGCGCTTCCGACTGGGCCGAGGGCGCCGTGCTGCGGGTCGGTCAGCGCATTCCGGCCGGCAGCAGCGGCCATGCGCTGGCGCCGGCCTCGGCGGCGCGAATCTTTACCGGCGCGCCCATTCCGCCCGAGGCCGATGCCGTGGTCATGCAGGAAGACTGCGAGGCCGTGGATGAGGGCGTGCGCATCAAGGCCCAGCCCCAGCCCGGCCAATGGATTCGCCGCCGCGGCGAGGACGTGGCCGCCGGTGCCGTGGTGCTGCGCCGCGGTGAACGCCTGACACCCGCCTCGCTGGGCCTGGCCGCCAGCATAGGCTTTGACAAATTGCAGGTCGCGCCCCGGGTGCGCGTGGCCTTGTTCTCGACCGGCGATGAACTCGTCATGCCCGGCGAGGTCGCACCGGCCGACATGAAGCCCGGCGCCATCTACAACTCCAATCGCTTCTTTTTGCGCGCCTTGCTGCTGCGCCTGGGCTGCACGGTGACCGACCTCGGCATCGTGCCCGACCGCCTCGACGCCACCATCGCCGCGCTCAAGAGCGCCAGCGAAGCGCACGACCTGATCCTCACCAGCGGCGGCGTGTCCGTTGGCGAGGAAGATCACATCAAGCCGGCCGTGCAAGCGCTGGGCGAACTCGCGCTCTGGCAGATCGCCATGAAGCCCGGCAAGCCTTTCGCCTACGGCAAGCTCGGCGACGCGCACTTCATCGGCCTGCCGGGCAACCCGGTGTCCAGCTTTGTGACCTTTCTGGTGCTGGTGCGTCCTTTCCTGTTCAAGCTGCAGGGTGCGGCCGAGGTGGCCGCCAGCCCCATCGCATTGCCCGCGCATTTCGACTGGCCCAAGGCCGACAAGCGCCGCGAGTTCTTGCGCGCCAGGCGCAACGCCGCCGGCGGGCTGGAACTGTTCGGCAACCAGAGCTCGGGTGTGCTGACCTCTGCCGTCTGGGGCGATGGCGTGATCGACAACCCGGCCGGCCAGGCGATTGCCCATGGCGACATGGTGCAGTTCATCCCGTTTTCGGCGCTGATGGCCTGACGCGCCGCATCAAGGCCTTTGCATGAAAGTCACCGTCAAATACTTTGCCTCCATCCGCGAAGCCATAGGGCAGGGCAGCGAGCTGCGCGACACCAGCGCTACCACGTTGGGGGCCCTGCGCGACGAACTGCTCGCGGCCACGCCCGCGCACGCTGCCAGCCTGGCGCGCGGCAGGTCGGTGCGCATGGCGCTCAACCAGGTCATGTGCGATGAAACGGCCGCCCTCAGCGAAGGCTGCGAAGTCGCATTCTTTCCGCCTGTGACCGGCGGCTGAGCCTGCCCCTTCAGGCGGCCAGCAGTGCGTCCAGCGCTTGCAGGCGTTCGGCCAGTTCGGTGGAGGCCCGTGTCATCGGGCTGCGCAGTTCATTACGAAGCAGGCCTTGCCCGGCCAGTACGGCCTTGAGCGGCCCCGGGTTGGGCTCGGCGAACAGGCCTTCAATCAGCGGCTGCAGCGGTGTCCACAAGGCCTCGGCCCCCGCCAGGTCGCCTGCCTGGATGCGCCGCAGCACTTCCACAAAACGTTCGGTGTGCAGATGGGCGGCTGCCGCAATCGCGCCCTGGCCGCCCTGCGAGGCGGTGGTGAAAATATTCAGGTCCTCGCCCGCCAGCACCTGCAAGCGCCCATCAGCAATCAGCGCTCGCGTTTTGGCCGGGTCGCCGCCGCAGTCCTTGAGCGCCTGGATGCACGGGTGATCGGCCAGCGCCAGGATGGTTTCAAGCTCCATGCGGCTGCCCGTGCGGTAGGGAATGTCATAGAGGATCACCGGCACGGCACTCACGTCGGCCAGGGCGGTGAACCATTCGATCAGCCCGGCCTGCGAAGGCCGGATATAGCTGGGCGCGGGCAGCAGGATGCCGGCCAGGCCCAGTGTGCCCAGGGCCTTGATGCGCGCCGCCGTCTTGCCCAGGTGGTAGCCCGAAAGGCCCATCACCACCGGCAGGCCGGGTGCCTCGGCCATCACGGTTTGCAGCGTCTGCAGTTGCTCGTCCTCGTCCAGGGCCGCAGCTTCGCCGGTGGAGCCGCAGACCACCAGCCCGGCGATGCCGCTGCCCTTGTAGTGCGCCACAAGGCGCTTGAGTGCGCTGTGGTCGACCTTGCCCTGGTCAAACGGGGTGACAAGAGGGATCCAGAGACCCGAGAAATCGGTGTTGGTTTGATCGGCCTGGTTGGCACTGAGCGCTGTTTGCATGAAGACACATCCCAAAAACTGACCGGCTTGAAAGGCCGCCATCAGAACAAGAGAAGGGTGTCCGCAAAAGACTTGGAAAGTAACCGGCGGTTCCATCGCTCATTCGACGACGGAACCGCAGCCCCGGTCAAATGAGCAACGGTTTTTTCGATTTGCTGGCGCACACCCCAAAGCTGCCGGCGCTGCAGAGCGTCCGGGTGGCAAGGGGGAAGGTGTAGCCAGTCATGCGGCAAATCTTACCGTAGGCGGCTGCTTTGAGGGTGGGCGAGTGGCAAAATTGCCACTATGGCTTCACCGCGCGTCCTGATCACCATCGCTGACTTCAACCTCGCCGACGAGGTGGCCGCACTGCGCGCCGGCGACAAGCGGGTGGGCGCCGTCTGCACTTTCACGGGCACGGTGAGAGACCGCAATGACGGCCTGAGCGTCAGCAGCATGGAGCTGGAGCACTACCCCGGCATGACCGAAAAAGCCATAGAGGCCATGATCGACGAGGCCATGGCGCGCTTTGACATCTTCGGC
>Ga0209025_1005093_pt1 | contig 10929 bp, 4 predicted proteins | sample AraplaMF_Col_mLB_FD_184256 | JGI IMG/M metagenome (GOLD analysis project Ga0209025, IMG submission 184256) | Arabidopsis root microbial communities from the University of North Carolina, USA - plate scrape MF_Col_mLB (SPAdes) (version 2) | ecosystem: Host-associated > Plants > Roots > Endosphere ...
TCTCGATATAGATATGCTTGCGTGCAGCGCGGATAGCATCGCGCGTCAGGCGAAACGCCTCATAGTGACCGCGCTTGCCGATCAGGCCGGGTTCTGTAAGCGCGATCGCCGCTGTGGCGTCGGTCATTTCGGCTGGCACCATAACGGGCCAGCATGGCTCCCGCGGCGTTGACGGTTCAATCTTCTGACCCGTCGACTTTTTCCAGCGGCGACGGGCGACGTCGCCGATCAGGCTTGCCGCCTGCCCGGAAACCATCGACTGCATATCATGCACAGGCTCGTAAGGCGTGCCGTCAGGAGAGCGGCGAACCGGATTGCTGACCCGGTGATCCGGTTCGTCCCAGCGCCGCGCCGTCAGGTCGATACCGCCGAGAAAACCGAGACTGTCGTCGATCGACACCAGCTTCTGATGATGGCAGCCGCGCAGCGGATGGCGGAGGTCAAAACGCATGGTGATCTGCGGATGAGAAGAAAAGCCGCTCTCGCGGAAGAGCCGCAGCGACTTGCCGGAATAAACGGGGCCCATGCCCCAGACGAGAATGCGGATCTGCAGTGCCGGGTTCTCATCGGCGAGCGACAGCAGCAATTCGCCTAGCGTTTCCGAGCTCTGCTTCGGCCGCAGCCGGATATCGGGATTGAAATCCCAGCCGACGATCCAGATCGTCTGGCGCGCCTGACGCAGCGCCTGATCGAGCGCCGAGAAATAGGCGGCGCCATCGACAAGGAAGGCAACTTTCGAGGCTTTACCGGACCGCCAAGCGTTGCGGCCCGTGCGAATGATACCGCCGGGCACGGCGGGAATGGCAGCCTTCACCGTGCGCCGGGCCGCGCCGGCGATGAATTCCATGGTATTCGCCGTCTTGCGGCTTGCGCCGATCGCCTGAAAATCCGTCATCCCTGCCCGCTGCCCCACGCTTTTTCGATGCGTCCCTTAACGTGCGAGGCTTCGCGGAAGTTCCGGCGCGTGATGCAAAAAATTCCCGATGTCCAAGGCCTTGCGGCAATAGCGGCCTTGCCCCGGCAGCAAATTTCGCCCATCCCTTGAGAAAATCGGGAGGACCACGATATGCGAAACTATTCAGCCTGCATCGAATGGCTCTTTGCCACGCCGGACGACCGCTTCGAAGACCGCATCGCCCGCGCCGCCGCGGCCGGCCTCGGCTTCATCGAATTCTGGCGCTGGACCGACAAGGATCTCGACGCGATCGAGGCCGCGCTGAACCGCACCGGCCTCAAGGTCTCTAGCCTTGTCGCCGAACCGATGATCCCGCTGACCGACATCAACAACCGCGAAACCTGGCTGGAAGGGCTCACCCAATCCGTCGCCGTCGCCAAACGCCTCGGCGCCCCCGTCCTGATCGCCCAGGCCGGTGACGATCTCCCTGGCCTCTCCCGGCGGGAACAGCGCGAAGCCTTGATCGGCACGCTGCGCGCCGCCGCCGACATCCTTCAGGGCACCGGCGTGCGCCTCGGCGTCGAGCCGCTCAACACCCGTATCGACCACATCGGCTACTACCTGGATTCAACCCGCGAAGCCCTCGACATCATCGACGAAGTCAACCGCCCAGAAATCGGCATCACCTACGACATCTACCACTCTGCCGTGATGGACGAGAAAACCGAGGACGTCATCGCCAACCGCATCTCCCGCATCATCCACGTCCACATCGCCGACCACCCCGGCCGCAACGATCCGGGCACCGGCAGCATAGACCTGCGCCATCGGCTGGATTGGCTGTTTGATCACGGCTACCAGGGCGCAATTGGCATGGAGTATCGGCCGCTGACGGCGGATGCGGCGGCAGTGAAGGCGGCGCTGGAGACGCTTGGGACTGAATAGCTACCGACACCGGCGCTGTCAGCACGTAGTGCCAAGCCTGCTGGTCGGTAGGCTTGGCACTAACCCTCACCGGTTCGAAATCAGGCGAACTGGAAATCCGTGGACTGCAGATTCGTTGTGAGCACGTTTTGCAGTGTAATCGTGTTGTTCGCATTGGCAGTAATCAATGTGTCGCTCCCGGATTGAGTGGATGCGGCAAGCAATGCTGCCCAATCTGCAAAGACACTGTGATCGATCCTGATCGTGTCATGGACAGTGCCAGTTGCTGCAAAATCCGTGATCGTGTCGTGTCCCCAGTTCGGTAGATAGACGAAGAAATCCGCACCGGCTCCGCCGGTCAGAATATCATCACCGGCCCCACCGGTCAGAATATCGCTACCGGCGCCGCCGATCAGCGTATCCGAGCCATCACCGCCGTTGAGCGTGTCATTGCCGGCCCCCCCGGCAATGACGTTATCGAGCGTATTTCCTGTACCCTTGAAGGCCGCCGTTCCGGTATAGGTGAGGTTCTCGATGTCGGCGCCGAGCGTATAGCTGGCCAGTGTCGTCTTGACCGTATCAGTCCCCTCACTGGCATTCTCCGTGACGACATCGCCTGCATTGTCGACGATGTAGATATCGTCGCCCAGGCCACCAATCATGACGTCTGCGCCGGCGCCACCATTCAGCGTGTCATTGCCTGAACCGCCGGTTAGTTTGTCAGCCGCCGCCCCGCCGGTAATGATGTTGCCGAGATCGTTGCCAGTGCCGGCGAATGCCGCCTTCCCGGTATAGGTCAGGTTCTCTACGTTGGCGATCGACGCCAGTGAGTATGTTGCGAGAGCTGTCTTGATCGTGTCCGTGCCGGCATCGGCAGCTTCCGTGACGACATCGCCTGCATTGTCGACGATGTAGGTATCGTCGCCCGCGCCACCCACCAGCGTATCAATGCCGATACCGCCATCCAGTGTGTCGTTGCCGCCACCGCCGACCAGCCTGTCGGCACCCGTGCCGCCGCTCAGTGTGTCATTACCCGAACTGCCGGTGATCGTATTGTCGAGCGTATTGCCAGTGCCGGTAAAATTGCCGGTGCCGGTATAGGTTAGATTCTCGATCGCAGTTCGCGTTGCGATCGAATAAACGGCAAGCGAGGTGCGGATTTCATCAGTGCCTGCATTCGCCGCTTCCGTCACGACGTCAGCGGTATTATCAACGACATAAATGTCGTCACCCAGGCCGCCGATCAGGGTATCAGCTCCAGCCCCCCCATCGAGAACATCATTCCCGGTGTTGCCGGTAATGACGTTCGCCAGGAGATTGCCAGTGCCGGTAAAATTGCCGGTGCCGGTATAGGTTAGATTCTCGATATTGACGAGGGCAGCGAGAGAATAACTGGAAAGCGTCGTCTTGATTAGGTCGGTGCCAGCCTTGGCATTCTCGCTAACCGTATCACCCTCATCGTCGACGATGTAGGTGTCATTGCCGAGACCACCAATCAGCGTATCAGCACCAGTTCCGCCATCGAGAATGTCGGCGCCAGCCGCACCTGTGATCGTGTTGGCAAGCTCATTGCCGGTTCCCTTGAAGGCCGCCGTTCCCGTATAGGTCAGGTTCTCCACATTCGAGCCAAGCGTATAGCTGGTAAGCGTTGTTTTGACCGTATCCGTCCCCTCACCGGCATTCTCGGTGACGGTATCGCCGGTATTGTCGACAATATAGGTATCGTCGCCGACGTCACCGATCATGGCGTCTGCGCCGGCCCCGCCGTTCAGCGTGTCGTTGCCAATCCCGCCCGTAATCGTGTTGGCAAGCGTATTGCCGGTGCCAACAAAATCGCCGCCACCGGTATAGACGAGCTTCTCGACATTGGCCGCGAGCGTCAGAGCAGAAAGGGCGGTCTTGACCGTATCGGTTCCCGCATTGGCCGCTTCCGTCACCACGTCAGCCGCGTTGTCGACGATGTAAATGTCATCGCCAAGGCCACCAATCAGCGTATCCGCACCCGCGCCGCCATCCAGCGTATCCGCCCCCTTGCCGCCGGTGATGACGTTCACCAAACCGTTGCCAGTACCGGTAAAGCCGTCCACGCCTGTGTAGGTCAGGTTCTCGACATTGGCGATATCCGCCAGCGAATAGCTCACAAGTGCCGTCTTGATCAGGTCAGTGCCCGCATTGGCATCCTCAGTGACCGCATCACCCATATCGTCGACGATATAGGTGTCATTGCCCACACCGCCGATCAGCGTGTCAGCGCCAGTCCCACCATCAAGTAAATCGGCGCCACTGCCCCCGGCAATGACGTTATCGAGCGTATTTCCGGTACCCTTGAAGGCCGCCGTGCCGGTATAGGTCAGGTTCTCGACAGCAGGCTTGGAGGCAAGCGAATAGCTGGTCAGCGTCGTCTTGATCGTATCGGTGCCCTCGCCGGCATTCTCCGTGACGATATCGGCGGCATTGTCGACAATATAAGTGTCATCGCCGAGGCCACCGATCATCGTATCGATGCCAGCTCCGCCGTTCAGCGTGTCATTGCCGGAACCGCCGGTCAGCTTGTCGGCTGCAGCACCGCCGGTGATGACGTTGCCGAGACTATTTCCGGTGCCGGTGAAGGCTACCTTGCCGGTATAGGTCAGGTTCTCGATATTGGCGCCGAGCGTGTAGCTTACGAGCGCCGTCCTGATCGTGTCGGTACCGGCGTTGGCCGCTTCCGTGACCGTGTCACCGGCATCGACGACATAGGTATCATCACCCGCACCGCCGATCAGCGTGTCGGCTCCAGTACCACCATCCAGCGTGTCGTTGCCCGAACCGCCGGTGATGACATTGACCAGGGCATTGCCAGTGCCGGTAAAATTGCCGGTGCCGGTATAGGTGAGGTTCTCGATCGCCGTGCGTGTGGCGAGCGAATAGGTGGTGAGCGATGTGCGAATCTCGTCAGTCCCGGCACTCGCCGCCTCGGTGACGATATCGGCGGTATTGTCGACATAGTAGATATCGTTGCCCAGGCCGCCGATCATCGTATCGGCGCCGCCACCGCCATCCAGCGTGTCGTTGCCCTTGCCGCCGGTGATGACGTTCGCCAGACCGTTGCCGGTGCCGGTAAAGTCACCCGTACCGGTATAGGTCAGGTTCTCGACATTGGCGATCGCGGCCAGCGAGTAAGTCGACAATGCCGTCTTGATCGTATCCGTTCCGGCATTTGCCGCCTCGGTGACGATGTCGCTGGCATCGCTGACGATGTAAGTGTCGTTGCCGAGACCGCCGATCAGCGTATCCGTGCCGGTGCCACCGTCGAGGATGTCGGCGCCTGACCCGCCGGTGATCTTGTTGGCGAGGTTGTTGCCGGTGCCGGTGAAGGCCGCCGTGCCGGTATAGGTCAGGTTCTCGACGTTATCGACCGCAGCCAGCGAATAAATAGCAAGCGTCGTTTTTATGGTGTCCGTACCACCACCATTGTCCTCGGTGATGACGTCACCGTTATTGTCGACAATATAGGTATCGTCGCCAGCCCCACCTATCATCCAGTCAGCACCCGCACCGCCATTCAGCGTGTCGTTGCCAGAACCGCCAGCAATAAGGTTGACAAGCGCGTTGCCCGTACCCGCAAAATTACCGTTGCCCTCATAGAAGAGATTCTCGACATTGGCTGCGAGCGTCAGCACAGAAAGGCTTGTGTTGACGGTATCGGTTCCCGCATTCGCTGCTTCCGTTACCACATCAGTGACACTGTCCACGAAATAACTGTCATTGCCTAGGCCACCGATCATGGTGTCGGCTCCGGCACCGCCATCCAGCACATCGTTGCCCTTGCCGCCGGTGATGACGTTCCCCAGACCGTTGCCGGTGCCAATAAAGTCATCCGTGCCGGTGTAGGTCAGGTTCTCGACATTGGTGAGCGTATCAAGCGAATAAGTCGCGAGAGCCGTCTTGATCAGATCCGTGCCGGCATTGAGATCTTCAATAACGGCATCGCCAGCATCATCGACAATATAGGTATCATTGCCGAGCCCGCCGATCAGCGTGTCGGCGCCGGTACCGCCATCCAACGTGTCATTTCCGGCGCCGCCCGTCAGCGTATTGCTGAGTTCGTTGCCGACAAGCGTGTCGTTGCCGGAGCCGGCGATGGCATTTTCAATCAGTGATGCGGTATTGCCCTGAAAAAGAAGGGCGTTGAAGATATTGCCGCGAGCGTACCCACCATTCGGGCCGCCACCGAGATACGCCAGCTGTCCCTGCGAGAAGAACGAATAGCCGCCGGCCCGCAGATCGATCCTCAGATTGGTCTTGTAGGCACTCAGATCATAGGTATCGCTGCCGCCACCATCCCAGATGGTTGCGAAGATCCGGTTCGCCGCCGGCGTGATCGCCGCGACGCCGTTGACGTAGGTGATACCGCTGCTCGGATCCCACTTGTAGACAGTGTCGCCGCTGTTGGTCGTGTAGTTCGCGCCATACATCTGCTGAAGCGCCGCGATATCCAGCATCATGAAGGTCTGGGGCGCGCCGTTCTGCTCGTAGGTATAGCCGTTGGCATCGTCTCCTACGTAGGAGCGATAGGTCATCGTCGTGTATTCGATGGAATCATAGGCATCGGGGACGATGATTGAGTTGCCGATGGCAGGATCAGCCTCATGACCATGCTTCAACCCAAGCGCATGACCAAGCTCATGCATCAGCGTTTGGCCGGCGTAATTGCCGAATTCAGGCTTGCGATAATCGCTTGCTGTACCGGCATAGGCCGTTCCGAACCACACGTCGCCCGACCACGGATCGCTACCGGGATAATAAGTCCATGCGGTGTCGGGATCGGAAGACTGCGCGAAGCGAATGGATGCGGTGGTCGGATCAGCCGCCTGCTCGAAGGTGGCGTTCGTGAAGCCCTCTACCGAGAAGCCATCATTCGCCGTGTTTCCGTAAGACTGATCCAGGAAAAACAGCGCCATGTTCTGCTGCGCCTGAGATATCGCCGCAAACTTGTGGTCTGGTTCACCATCATACTGGTACGACGAGGCACTTGTCGGAAATGCATAGGTGATCGTTCCGCTCCAGGCGTATCCCGTCAGGACACCATCGATCCTGTCGTCACCCGTAAAGCCCACATACGTCGTAGAAGTATAACCGCCTGCCATATCGCCGCCTGCCTATGCCCATTGCCTTGCGCATTATCCAGCCGCCGCCGGCGGCCCGATGTCAAGATTATCGCTCCCGCATCGCCTCGGCGGCGACTTCGACCAGCGGGGAGAACACATATTCCAGGATCCGGCGGTCGCCGGTCCGGACTTCGGCGGTCGCCGCCATGCCTGCCGTCAGCTTTATGTCGTGGCCATCGGCCGCGATGCTTTCGGTGTCGAGGCTGAGCGTCACCGGAAAGACCAGGTTCTGAACTCTTTCCGCGCCACCAAAGGTGTCGCCGCCCTGCCGTAGCGCCGCGTCGCCCTCGCGCCGTGCCGCGTCCGGTTCGGGGATCGCGTCCGTGGCGATCTTCGTCACCCGTGCCGGGATCGTCCCGTAGCGGGTGAAGGGAAAGGCGTCGAGCTTGACCACTGCCTCCTGGCCGACCTTGATAAAGCCGATATCTTTGTTCAGCGCGTAGACTTCGAGCTCCAGCGCGCTGCCCTCCGGCACCACCCGCATCACATCCTGGCCGACGGTGACCACCTGGCCGACGCTGGTGATCGACGAGGCCTGAACCGTGCCGTCGATCGGGCTGCGCAGCGACATCTGCTCGCGCGAGTTTCTGGCCTTCGCCAGTCGCTGTTCCAGCTCCTCGACACGGCGCTCCGCATCGCCAAGCCGCTCCAGCTGGTCGCTCAGAAACGCGCGCGTCATCTTTTCCTTTTCGCGCGCATAGACTTCGATGCCGGCAGCCGCGTCGGCAAGCTGGCCCTCCTGAATGGCGAGCTGCGTCGCCTGCTCTTTCAGCGTCTCGGTCGCATCGATGACGCTCGCCATCGTGCCGGCCTCCTTCGAGGCCAGCGAATTGCGCATCATCACCCGCTCCCGCAGTGTTTCCACCAGCGAATTCTGGGCCGCGACCGTCGCCGTCAGGCGGTCCCGCTCAACTTCCTTCTGATGCTTCTGCGCCTCGAGCGAGGCCATCGTCGCCTCGTGCTGCTCGATATCGCCGAGCAGGATGCCTTCCTCGCGCAGCCGCAGCTCTTCCGGCGTCCCGGCATCCCAGGAAATTTGAGGCAAGGACCCGCCTTGCTGCGAGCGGATATAATCGACGACGGCCTTGCGGCGCAGCACCTCGGCGCGCACCGATGCCAGCCCCTTGGCCGCATCGGTCTCGTCGGCGATCGCATCGGTCGGATCGAGCTCGAGCAGAATGTCGCCCGCCTTGACATGCGCCCCGTTCGCCGGCGGCAGGGCCTTCACCTTGCCGGTCAGCAGTGGCTGCACCACCTTGACGCGGCCAGTCGGCTGGATCTTGCCCTGCGCAGCCGCAATGATGTCGATATGCCCGACATAGGACCAGATCAGCGCGGTGGCCGCAAAAGCGCAGATGGTGAGGATCATCGCCATCCTCACCGGCGATGGCGGGGTCTCCAGGATCTCCAGCGCCGGCGGCAGAAACTCGTGATCGGATCGTTTCGCCGGGCGAGCCGGAAGCCCTGCATAGCGAACGGCGGCACCATTCTTCATGCCCCGCCTCCATCGTTCTGCAGCGCCCAGAGCCGGGCGTAGAGCCCGTCCTTCCGCTTCACCAGATCGTCATGGCTGCCGCTCTCGACGATACGCCCGTCGGTCATACCGATGATCCGGTTGCAACGCCGCACGGTCGCCAGCCGGTGGGCAATAATGATGACCGTACGGCCCTGCGCAATACGGTGCATGTTCGTCTGCACGATGCGCTCGCTCTCGTAGTCGAGCGCGCTGGTCGCCTCGTCGAAGATCAGGATCGGCGGATTGGTCGCCAGCGCCCGGGCAATGGCGATCCGCTGGCGCTCACCGCCGGAAAGATTGGCGCCGCGCTCCTCGATCATCGTGTCATAGCCCTGCGGCAGACAGCTGATGAATTCGTCGGCGCCAGCAAGCTTGGCGACGGCAATCACCTGCCCTCTCTGCATCGCCGGATTGGAGAGGGCGATATTGTCGTGGATCGTCCGGTTGAATAGCAGGTTTTCCTGCAGGACGACGCCTATATGGCTGCGCAACCAGGCTGGATCGAGTTGAGAGAGATCGGCACCATCGAGAAGCAGCTGCCCCTCCTCGGGGCTGTAAAGCCGCTGGATGAGTTTCGTCAGCGTCGATTTTCCGGAGCCCGACGGGCCGACGATGCCGACGACCTCGCCGGCCTTGATGTCGAGAGAGACCTGCTTCAGGACCTCGGGCGAGCCGGGGCGATAGCGGAAGTTGACGTTGCGCAACTCGATATTGCCCCTCGGCGTCGGAAGAGCCATGCGGTTACCCGGTTGACGCTCGACAGGCGTGTTCAGAATATCGCCAAGGCGATCGACAGAGATTTGGACCTGCTGAAAATCCTGCCAGAGCTGTGATAACCGCAGCACCGGCTGCGTCACCTGCCCGGCAATCATGTTGAACGCGACGAGCGCGCCCACCGTCAGCTCACCGTCGATAACAGCCTTGGCGCCGAACAGCAGAAGGGCGGCCGTCGCCAGTTTGCTGACATATTGGATGGCATTCTGACCGCCAGCACCGAGCAATGTTGCATCGAACGCCGTCCTCACATAGGCGGCGAGCTTCTCTTCCCACTGGGCCTGCATGACAGGCTCGACCGCCGCCGCCTTGACGGTATGCACGCCGACCACTGCCTCGACGAGGAACTGCTGGCTTGCAGCGCCCCGATTGAATTTCTCCTTCACCAGCTCGCGAAGAGATGGCCGCACCACGACCCCTATCAGGATATAAATTGGGATGGATGCGATGACGATCAGCGTCAGGCTCCAGGAATAGGCCAGGAGCACAGCGATGAAGACGCAGGTAAAGACAACGTCGAGCGCCGAAAAAAGCCCCTGCCCAGTCAGGAAGGTCCGGATCGTCTCAAGCTCGCGAACGCGCGCCACTGTCTGACCCGCAGACCGCGTCTCGAAATAGCCAAGCGGCAAGCGCAGCAAATGATGAAACAGTCTCTGGCCGAGCTCCACATCTATTCGGTTCGTCGTATGCGCGAGCGCATAGGTTCGCAAATATTGGAGAACGACGTCAAACAGGCCAATGATGGCAATGCCAGCCACCAGTACGAAAAGCGTCGAATAACCTTTATGCGTCAGGACCTTGTCGACAACGACCTGAAAAAACAGCGGTGTTACCAGCGCAAAAATCTGCACAAAGAGCGAGGCAAGTAGGACATGCCCGAGCGGCTTCCGGTAGCGCCAGATGGACGGGAAGAACCATTTGAATCCGAACTCGCGGGGATCAGATCCTTCACCACCGATGCGCCGCCCCACAAGAATAACGCGAGAGCCGATCTCAGCGAGGATGTCAGCCGGCGAAATCTCCCGATCGGCCCTCGTTACAGGATCGACAATCCGGTATTTCCCCGATGGGTTCACCCCACCAAGCACATGGAAAGCGCCTCGAACCTCGACGATTGCCGGAACAGGCATGCTGCGGAGTCGATGCTCAGTAAGCTTTTCGACAACACGCGCCTTGAGTCCGATAATCTTTGCTGCACGCTGAATATCGGAAGCCTGCACAGCGCGTCCCTTCAGCGCAAGATCATGCTGCAACTGCATGGGGTCGGCAGCGATTCGGTAAAACGCAGCGATCCCGCAGAGCGCACGAAGACCGGAGTCATGATGCTGCAAAACGATGCCATCCATTTGCTGAACAATTCCTCCGGCTGCAAATCTATTAGGCCCGAGTCGCACGCCCAGAGACCAATGCAGCTACCTGATGATGATTTATCTCACTCGGAGGTAGAGTGCTATGTGTATATTAGTGCTCACAATATTTCGCATTGGTCGTGACTGAGGAGCAACAATGTACCTAAAGTGGAATTTCGTCAGTTAGTAGAAAAATCAGTTGTGCATCGGGTTTAACTGGCAGCGGACGGCGATGTCGTTTTTGACGAAGCCCTTGACGGATCAGTTGAGCCGTGCGTTTCGGGAGGAGTGAGGCTGCGGTTTATCTAGCCCAGAAACGCA
>Ga0209025_1005094_pt1 | contig 10929 bp, 14 predicted proteins | sample AraplaMF_Col_mLB_FD_184256 | JGI IMG/M metagenome (GOLD analysis project Ga0209025, IMG submission 184256) | Arabidopsis root microbial communities from the University of North Carolina, USA - plate scrape MF_Col_mLB (SPAdes) (version 2) | ecosystem: Host-associated > Plants > Roots > Endosphere...
ATCAACAATGAAACTCTATCATGAATGGCTCCTCTTGATTCAAGCAGAGATCAATCTGTTCTCGAAACCCTGGCCAAGTGATCTTGCTTCGCGCTTCCTCTACAGAATAGTAACCGACCTCGTCACTTTCCTCGGACGTTTGAAGGGTTCCTCCAATAGGCTTCGCGATAAACAGTGCTGTGCACACGGAATCCCTTACATGTTGAAATAGTCCACAGTACTTGATGATCTCAATGTCGATGCCTGTTTCTTCCCTAGCTTCGCGAACGGCTGCAGCTGTAATAGATTCCCCTTCTTCCACCCGTCCAGCTGGAATCTCCCATCCCCGCTTCGCACCACGAATGAGCAAAATGTCATGATTGCTGTTCCTTACAATCACGGCCGCAACAAGTGTATGCCTAGGTGATGCAATCATCTGTGAATCGTTCCTTTCCGCTTTGTTCTACCATATATTCAGAGAACGCTGTGATTTGAAATCCCATCACCATTCTCTTCGCAGACTCATTTGTCCTTTCATTCAATCCTGTTTTCCTTTTCCTGAATGTACAGATCCAATGCTCTGATTCCCCGCCGTGCTAGCTTAATAAAGAGAACAAGACAATAGATTGAGATGACAAATGCTCCTATGTAGAAGACAAAAGATAAAAAAGAAAATAACATAGCCATACCCATACCAGATCACTCCTGTTTCATGATTAATACGTGAATATCAATCTTCAGACAGTCAGCCATGAGTCGCTTCTTCCTCTTACCCTGTGAGATCGTAACAATAACGCACTTTATTTGCACTTTATTTGCCAAAACATTCTCTCATGTACGATATCATGGCCCTAGGTTAGATGCTTCCGATACCCTTCTACCTTCTCATCCTTGAAGCCGAGCCGCTCATAGAATTGATGCGCCTCTATGCGCTGCTCGCCAGATACAAAGATGATGTAGTAACAATCACGCTGTCGCGCCATATTTTCAATTTCCTGCATCAGCTTCTTACCGACACCTTGCCTGCGAACCAATGGGGATACAATCACATTCTCAATTACCATGAATGGCTTACAATCTCCCACAAGATCATGACATATTATGCCCATTAAGGAACCTACTAACTGCTCCTCGTCAAATGCTCCCAGAATGATGTATTGTTCATTATGCTGAATCGTTCGGTATACCTGCTCCAGCTTCGCTTGGTTCGTCTGCTGTCCCATTAGCTCTTGATAGAGCCGGCTCAATGCCAATAGCTCGTGTTCCTTAATTGACCTTATTGTAATCATCGTTATCCTTCTTTCCTACTGATTCCCATATATTTTTTCAATGCGATCTCCTTACTGTCGTTGTAGCACCAATGATAATCACTGCTCACCGTATCTGTTCTCCGTCCTAGAAACCGCAACCCTTCCCTTCTTGACATGAATATGTATGATATGCCCAGCCCATTCATCCGTACTGCTAAACCCGTATTAAACGATTACGTATACGCTGTGCGCTGTCCGTTAGTCATTGTGCCAATAGAAGGAGTACCGGGAATGCTGGACAAATCCTATCGCCTTGTAAAAGGGATGATCCGAAATGACATACGCTTTGTTCGCTCCTAATACACTGCAGCGCTTTAGCGCTTCTACTACAACCGCAGCACCAAGTCCCTTCCCCCGATAACTCGGGATAGTGACTACAGGTTCGACATACGCATATTCGGTTTGGGGACTGTACCATAATCCACAATAAGCCACATATTCCCCATCCTCATTAACCGCAGCAATATGCAAGGATGGGTTCATATGGGTTGCAGACAGCATCGCTTTCTGCTTCTGTATGGTTACTTCATCTATGGGAACTGGGCCATTGTGATCAAAGCCTTTCCACAGCACGGTTTCGTGCTTATATACGTCTGTTTCTGCATCCAAACTTTTGAGCGTAATTCCCGCTGGGAGCACGGAATGATGGTCGATATTTGCGATGGTACACACAAGGATATTTTCACACTGATCGTGTTTTACAAATCCTTTATTTTGCAAGCGTTGAGAACGTTCAGCGTCAGTATCGTTCACTGCGATTCCAAGCCCATTTTCATCACTGAAATTGTTCACAGCGTATTCTATGATTTCATCTTCCAGTTCCTCATATCCTTGCTTCGTTGCAAAAAATGCTTCACCCAAATCGTGATCATAGGTAGCCAAGCCCACTAAATCAAGATTATCAAACCATAAGCCGATTTTTGACCGTAAGCTTCTATCGAAATCTGGGTGGAAGTACATCCACTCCCATCTAGCCCAATTCCAATTTATATGCTTGCAATGCTCTTGTGAGATGTCGATTAAAAATTGACACACCTCATTATAAAAACCTTCATGATACGCTTTACATTGAATGTTCACTTGTAATCCCTCACTTATGCTGCTAGTTTCTATGATGAAATGCTGGAAATTTGCATCCGTATATGAATTGTAACCTCATTCCTAGCTTGTGAGAGATAATAAACAGACCAAAAACGATTTTTACATTTTTTCATTTCATTCGTGCGAACCAATTTTCATTTGCTTTCTTAACTTGCCATCATCCACACTGCTCTACTTGGTAGAGTTTAACGTGCAGTTACTCTCCACAATCTCTGAACGCCTATACACTCATCTTTCTCATTCAATTCAAGTCTATAAATGTCGGGTTTAGAAGTCTGGAACAGAAAGTCTACATCATATCGACTATCGAAGCAGCTCATCATCAATGTCATGATAGCTCCATGCGTGCCAATCGCAATCTTTTTGCCTCTATTGGAATGTACGATTTGTTGTAATACACGCATAGCCCGCTCCTGACAAACCGCAATCGTTTCTCCTCCAGGCAGCGAATAAGCGGCATCCGCAAACATCCTTCTGACCACAGGATACAGCTCATTGTTCGCTACAATGCGATCACCGGGGACAAACACCATTTCTCTCAAATCTTCAAAGACGTGAATCTCTTTCCCTTGGGACTTCGCCAGACCTTCCAAAGTGAGGACTGCTCTCGAATATGGACTAGATACGAACGTATCTATCCTCTCTTCTTGTAGGATGTCCGCGACAATACGAGCGTCTTCCTTGCCTTTCTCCGTCAAGCCACGCGTTCTTTCATTTCCTTCCGTCTTAGGCGATTCTCCATGACGAACCATATATATCGTTGTAATTACTTCCTTCATAACTCCTCCAGTCGGTCATAAATGAGAATAAGCTTTCTCTTGTTTGCAAGCATTTACAGATATCAACTCAATCTCCTGATTGAGTTGATATGGTAATAATTTCATGGATTTTCGCCAGAATCCATCCATTCAATCCATATGAGGACATAATCATAATCACAAAATATGTATACTTATACTGTCCTTCCACTAACCGTTCTTCCAATTGCTCTAATGAAACATATGCCATAGGCTAAGCCAGCAATACTTTCACATCACAATGCACACTACCCCAGCAAAAATAAGGACGGCCCCCCATATTTTCTGCAATTGAAATCGTTCCTTCAAGAGATAAATGCCAAGGAAGGAGCCGATAACAATACTGGTTTCTCGCACTGGCGCAACATAACTAACGGGAATTTCCGTTAGAACGATCAATACGAGAATATATGATAATCCAGCTAATCCCCCTGCAATCGCCATACTGCCCCAGTATTTTTTCCAGTGTGTACGAACTCGTTCCCACCCTCTCACTTGCAGACTCCCAAGTATAAGCACCTGTCCCATATTTTCGATTACATTCAAGGATACCGGGTGTATGATAGAGACCGCCAGCTTATCGAATAAGGTGTAACCAGCAATAGAAAGGCCGACAAATAGCGGATAAGGCGACGTTAGCATAGAACGAACCGACTGCCTCCCGCTGCCAAGACCAGTGTACAGCACAAATATTCCTATGAAAATAAGTACACTTCCTACGATACTCATCCATGTAAAAGGTTCTTTGAGCAGCGTAATCCCAACTGCCACAACGATTAACGGGCCTAGCCCCCTAGCTATAGGATATGTTAAGGTAAAGTCATTCTTCTCATATGCCTTAGAGAGGATAAGGGCATAGAAGCTATGGAGCACAATACTGCCGAGCCCCATAAGTACCCATTCCCACGTTATGTGTTCGTCCTTAGGCCACAATACTATACTAACGGGTAGAAATATGATGACAGACCATACCCGTAGCGACCACAGAAATATCGTTTTGTCCTCACTTTGCTTCAACATGATGTTCCAGAATGCATGCGATAATGAAGCAATAATCACCAGCAGCAACCAGTAATTTCCCATTTGAACCTCCACATGTTCGCTCAATCCGCTATTCCTTCTCATTCATGCTGAATACAGCTGCCATCAAACGCTTCCATCACACAGGGGTGTTAACGATTAACGACCTTGCTAGGCGGAATCCAAGATCCTCAATACGGAATGTGGGATGGCTGCGCCGACGACAGGTTGCTCCGCATCCTCTTGCCTCTTCAGCCCAGCTTCCCCCGCGAAAGACTCGATAAGAACCATACACCTGCTCATCATAAATATCCCAGCACCATTCCCATACATTGCCGAGCATATCATACAATCCCCATGCATTCGGCACCTTGCTCCCAACCTCATGGAGCATGCCTTGTGAATTATCAATGTACCAAGCAATCTGATCCAGTTCGCCATACTGGTAGCTAGAATTCCCTGCTTTACATGCATATTGCCACTCTGCTTCGTTCGGTAGGCGATAGCCGTCTGCCTCCACATTCCATTGAACCGTCTCCCCATCGCTCCCTATCGAGTAGCATGGCGTCAATCCGGATCTTTGTGATAGTAGATTACAAAAGACAACAGCGTCCTTCCACGAAATATTCACTACGGGCATGTGATGAGAATGTGAAGAATTAGCAGCGGTATCCGATTCTCCAACAACCGCCTCATACAACTCGTTCGTAACCGGATAGGCTGCAAGAAGAAAGGGTGGAATGGTTGCTTTCCATTGAAGCTTTTTGCGATCATCTCGCAAATCTTCCTCTCCGCCTGGAATTTGCACCATCGGATAAAGTTTGGACATATCTCTCACCTCAATGTTCGAATCTAATATATCAACATACGTTTCTACATCTGTTCGCTAGAATGGATGTAAGCAATGTAATCAGTCAATACCCCTTCGTGTCCTAAAAGTCTTAGCATGGTAGAAATGTTGCCTCTATGGTAAGAACCGTGATTCACGATTTGGTACACGATGTCGGAAATCGTGTTGTGAACCTCTACTCCCCTCCGTGTTCGGTAGGTCATGATCTTCTCTGGATCAGGAATCGAACCTACATATGCACGAATTTGAGTGTATATGTTATTTGTGTAATCAATTGCTTCCTGAAGCGAAGCAAATTGGTTACCCTCCACGGGAGATGTGCGATCTCCCCTAATCCGGGCGAACCAGAGCGCATCAGCAGACATCATATGATGGATTACAGCTGCAATCGTTGCGAATCCAACATCTACTGGTTTGATAAAAACTTCACTAGGTAATCCGGCAAGATGATTCATGATTCTAGCATTCGCCCATACATGATAGTCAATGAGCTGCACTATGTTCGCTGCCATCAACATCCCACCTCACTAAGATTTTTGTCCACATGTTCCCCGCCATTCCAAGCGTACTCTCTGCTTCGTCATATAGCTAACAAGAACCAGCACAACTTATACAACTACTTGCAGGCAAAGCGTTGATATCTTCTTCCGTTCTCCATTTTAACCGTTACTGTGCCATCAGATATCTCGTCGATAACTTTATCCCAGAACCTCTGCGCGGGAACGTTATTCTCTAATTGATGCAGTTCCCACTCGCCGCCATATTGCTGAAATATACACTTCGCTGCAATCCGACCTACTCCCGTACGTCTAAATTTACGCATAACAAACAAATGTGCAAAATCATAGTAATGCCTTTGCTCATCTCTTACCCTGATCAATAGGAATCCTGCTGCTTCACCATTTACCGTAATGAGGTATGGATGATGTCTTCTGGGTTCATCCCAATACTTATCGATGTCCGGCATTGGACGATACGTACCGTCTTCTTGAATGGCCGCACTAGTATATTCAGTAAAATCATAAATATAGAACTGGATTAGCTGTTGTATTCGCTGCTTATCAGCTTGGGTAGCTCTAGCCACAGCAACCTGATTCATGTCGCCACTCCCTCTCACTCCGAACTGATGTGCCTTACCCATAGAATTTTCAATCCCCCGCTTCAACCATCCCGAGTTATAGTCACTCAATTTTCCAAACGAAATGGGCGGGACTTTATGATTTCTGTTCCATCTGCAGCCTTAATCTGCAGCACCATTTCTCGGGCTTCAGCAATTCGAACGGGATTGATCATGGAAACAAACAGATTCCCTTTTCCATTCGACTTAAATATCGTTTCATTTTCGATGGTTCCTAGCCGTATCACTACATTTTCTTTCGGGCCAAACATTACCCCTTTCTCATTGGCATCTGCTACCGATATGTTATATCCCTTCCCTGCCTGAAGTCCTCTGGCCGACACAACAAAATCTACATTAGCCCCATTGTAAACAACGGTAACTCTGCCATTCTTCTTTTCCTGAAATGGAACGTCTGCTGTATCGCCTTGCTGAACAATAAAGAGTTGATCATATTTCAGAAAGGTGCATGAGGTAATGACGAGGAACATTGCCGCAACAAAGATGATTTTTATCGTGCGCATTCTTCCCCTCCTCTCATCAACGAATATCCTTGTCTCTATTATATTTACCTTGCCAATATTCGCCAACAGTGTACCGTTATGAGCATACTTGCTGCGGGAGACCAATCGCTTCCACGACCTCGATCTCCTGTCAAAAAAAAGAGATATACGCATGCGGCAATAAAAAAACAAGGGCGAGCTCAGAGGGTACATACCCCTTAAACTCAACCTTGTTCTATTCCAGAAATCATCCCACAAGTGTAATAAAAACTACTACTGATGTAGCACTTGCAATTTGTTTAAGCAATTTGGATAATATTTACATTCGCAGAGACAAACTTAATCTGCTGTACATTCATATTCATAAGCTGCAGTTTATTAGTTCCTGGCCCTGTATTGAATACGGCGCTGCCCGCTCCACCTGATCGGGATACTCCGTCCGCTAATGATGGGGCGACCGATAAGCTCTGATCCAATGGAATCCCGTTCAATGTCAACTGAACCAGGACAGACAAGTTAGCCATTAATGGACTCTCGATGAAGCTATAGGATGCAAAGTAGGTTGCATTCGGAGCCAAATCAATCACTGTTCGATTGTTCGTAGAGAACGTTATGCCGCTGCCATTCGCCACCTTCGCCGCTAAGAAGGGAACCGGTGAAACCGGCCCTACATTTTCATAGCCATAGCTAAATATTGCAGCGTTATTCCTTGTCACCCCAGCAGATGCAAAATTGTCGATTTCCGTCACACGTATGTTAACGCCGCTAAAATTCGATCCAGAAGCTTCAACTGGTGAAAAGCCAATCAGCTGCAAAATACTCGGGTTCGGACTGGAAGGAGTGTTGAAAATAGCTCCTCCGGTCGCATTCGCAGTAGGCGTATTTTGTCCAAATGGAATTGTGGTAGGAAATGAAAAGCTTTGCGACCCTGGTATTAGCTTTCCGTTCAATCTAAGCTCTGTAGCGATGATGTGGTTGCTCGATGCCGTGGTAAAATCAGCATTATATTCGACTAAATAAGCTTTACTCGCATCAAGAAGAATATTCGTCATTCCTTGCAGCCGTATGGAGGTACCGTTCTGGACAATGACTGATAACATCGCAGGGGCGCCATTGACCGGAATCGATCCACAGCCGGCCGAACAACCGAAATTCGCACTGCTTCCCATCTCTATTCGCCCCCAGCTGCTATTCTAGCTTAATGATCGTAATCGACGTCTGGTCGAAGGTTCTATCATTGGGTTCAAGATTAACTAAAGTCAGAATACTTGAACTAGCTCCTGTATTAATGATCGTATTCGATAATAATGACGTAATGGCTTGAGAAGCTCCTGGCAAGGATTGCATCTGTGAATCTGTTCCCGGAATCGTTGTTCCATCCAATTGCAGAGCAACATGTGCAGTAATGTTACCCGCTGTGAGCAGCTCTGCCTTCGTTCGGTAAGCAATATAATAGGTTTGATTCGGTGCCAACACGATATCCGTCGAGGCAGGAGTATGCGTAATGGAGGTGCCGTTCAACGTGAAATTCTCCTCGAATGGAATTGCGCTGCCAGACGCAACCAGAATAGAACCAGGGGAGCGGATGAATGCGTTGTTCGCCGTGATCTGAACTCCGGTTGCTCCGGTCGCTCCGGCTGCTCCAGTTGCTCCGGTTGCCCCGGCACTTCCGGTTGCTCCGGTCGCCCCTGTCGCTCCGGTTGCTCCAGTAACACTTGCTCCAGTAGCTCCGGTTGGCCCAGTAACACAAGGGCATACTCCAGTTGGCCCAGTGGCTCCGGTCGCTCCAATCGGGCCTGTACCGCCAGTTGGGCCTGTACTACCTGTGATACCTACGGCACCTTGTGCGCCAGTTGCTCCGGTAGCTCCTGTTGGCCCCGTTGAGCCTGTGCTGCCAGGAAGTCCAGTTGCTCCGGTTACCCCAGCAGAACCAGCTGCTCCTGCAGCGCCTCCCGCCCCCGTACTGCCAGTAGCTCCAGTTGAGCCTGTCGAGCCAGAAATGCCAACTGCTCCGGTATCGCCCGTTGCTCCCGTCGCTCCGGGCACTCCAATTGACCCAGTAGGACCAGTAGCTCCGGTTGAGCCAGTTGAACCCGTCGAGCCCGCTGCTCCGGTTGCTCCGGTTGGCCCTCTTGTACCGACTGGTATCTGCAGCACCTCTTCTAGCTTGTTATTAAGCACGAATTCGAGCTTAATCGCTTCTCGCAACGTATTCACAATACTGTCGTTTACTGCCAGTACATCACTCACTGTAGCAGGCGTAGTTAATCCCGGCAGCGTTCCTAGCGTGAATTGGAGCTTTTCTGCCTCCGCATTAACAATGTGGCTTAGTCCTAACTCCTCTAACGCTATTGAGGCTAACAGCAAATTCACCGCTTCGTTCGTCGACACAGAAATATTCGGCGTAATATTAGGGATATTGGCTTGCGACACGATTTCTCACTCCCTTGCTGACATCATCAGATTGCTAATTTAGCGCAATAATGCTTATATTTACGTTTCGATTGCTGTTGGAGCGTGAGAACAGCATGATGCTGGACGGTGCTCCGGATGGTGCATTCACGATGACACTTCCCTTTAACGTTGCGAAATCCCCCGCAACGGTACTCATAAATATCGTTAGGATGCTTTCCCCATTAAAAGTCAGAATCACATCGAGTCCTCCTGAAGGGTTGCTCGCATCAATATCAACTTGTGCCACGATATAGTACGTATGATCGGGTTGAAGCAATATCGTGCTCGAACCCGGAGTGAACGATATTAAGCTCCCGCTCAGCAATCTTGCCGTAGCAAACTCCAAAAAGCCTAACGTTCCAGCAGGTCCAGGTGTAATGATACTGGCGAAATTCGCTGTAGCGAGTGCCATCGCCCCTGTAACCCCTGTTGCCCCTGTCGCTCCGGTGGCTCCAGTGGAACCCACTGCTCCGGTCACACCCGCTGCTCCCGTTGCTCCGGTTGGACCCGGTATTCCTGTTGCCCCTGTCGCTCCTGTTGGGCAGCCAGTAGGGCAGACACCTGTAGGTCCCACAGGGCCGGCGTTGCCTGTTATGCCGGTAGGGCCAGTAGGACCGACCGGACCTGCAGCCCCTGTATTACCAGTGAGCCCGATTGACCCGGCTAGACCAGTAGAGCCAGTTTCACCTGTCAAGCCTGTAGTGCCGGTTGCTCCGATCGAGCCCGTTGCTCCGGTCGCCCCCGTTGGACCGGTTGACCCAGTAGCACCTATCGTGCCGGTGGCTCCGGTTACACCAGAAGAACCGGTTGCTCCGGTTGCTCCAGTCGCACCGACAGACCCTGTGATGCCAGTAAGCCCAGTTGCTCCAGATGGACCTGTAACCCCAGTTGCACCAGTCGGTCCATTAACCCCTGTGGGTCCTATGGATCCCGTAGCACCAGAGCTTAGCAAGGGAACAAGCCCCTCTACAATTCTATCGAGTTTCATCTGTGACACAATTTCCTGCTGCACGACCACTTTCAATGTATCTAGTGTACTGCTGTTCAGCGCTAGCAGTTCTGGAATTGTAGGCACTGTGGTCAAGCCTGGAATTGTTCCCAATGCAAATTGAATTTTCTCGCCTTCAGCGTTAAGAATATGACTTAGCCCTAATTCCTCCAATGCGATCGAAGAGAGCAATAGAGGAATTATTTGATCCCTGGAAATCGAAATAGTAGGTGTAATATTGGGTATGTTTGCTTGCGACATTTCACTCACCCCTTATGAAGTGCCATAATAAGAGACCTAGCATCATAGCTGATGTGCTCGCCATATGGGAAAATACTGAGCCTCATCTATAAATCACAATATAGCAATTACCGATATCGACACATTCGTAAAATCCGTTGCCACTCCTGACGTATTGATAAGCTCTAACGTACCTGGAGTCCCCCCGGTTTGAATGATCGTGTGTGAGGACAGCTCTACGATTACACCTGCAACGGTATCGTAACTCGCAGTCGTGACGATGACATTAATTCCATTGAATTGCAGAGTCGCGGATGCTGTCGTTCCGGCGGTCGTAGCCTGCGTCTCGTAATCAACGAAGTACGTATGATTTGGAGCAAGTACGATTGTGGATGTCAAAGGTACATGTGTGATTAATGTACCATTTACAGTTAAATTCGTTTCTAATATAAGCGGAGCGCCGTCCGCTACCGTTTGTGTTCCGACAGTGACAAAGTCGGCGTTGTTCACCGTAATCAAGCCTCCGGTGGCTCCAGCTACTCCGGTGGCTCCGGTGCTTCCAGTCGCACC
>Ga0209025_1005100_pt1 | contig 10922 bp, 12 predicted proteins | sample AraplaMF_Col_mLB_FD_184256 | JGI IMG/M metagenome (GOLD analysis project Ga0209025, IMG submission 184256) | Arabidopsis root microbial communities from the University of North Carolina, USA - plate scrape MF_Col_mLB (SPAdes) (version 2) | ecosystem: Host-associated > Plants > Roots > Endosphere...
CCAAACATTGGCATCATCATAATAGACATCCAGTCTGTGCTCTTTAATTGTCCTTGAAAGAAAAACATAAAGATGACGATTGCTGTTCCTGCTCCGGCATTTACTCCTAAAATACCTGGGTCTGCCAATCCATTTCTCGTAATCCCTTGAATAACAGCACCTGCAACGCCGAGGCCCAATCCTACTAATCCAGCAATTACGATGCGCGGAAGACGAAACTCAAAAATAACTAAATCATGATCTGGTACTGGATCTATTCTAAAGAGTGTTTTAAATACATCTGTAATCGTAATATCAAACGTGCCATTCGTTAAACTAATATAAACAGCACATAGTATTAAAAATATAATAATCCCCATCGTCATTCCGAAACGTTGCCTTGAACTATTAAGCATGTCTCTCTCCCCCTCTTGTACGGATTAAATAAAGGAAGAAAGGAATTCCAATTAAGGAAGTAACGACTCCAATTGGCGTTTCAAATGGATAATTTACAAATCTACTTAAAACATCACATAACGCTAAGAAAACTCCACCAATAACACCTGCACATGGCAGGATCCACTTATAATCTACCCCAATTATAAAGCGAGTAATGTGCGGAATAATTAAACCTACAAAACCTACTTTTCCGACTAATGCAACTGCTGTTCCTGTTAAAAGAATAACGGATAAAATCGCCATCCCTTTAACTAGTTTTGTACGTTGTCCTAGATTAATAGATACCTCTTCTCCTAAAGAAAGAATTGTAATAGATTTTGATATTACTAATGCTAAAGCTATCCCAATTATCCCAAAAGGTATCGTGATTATAATTACATTAGGGTCCACTTGATCTAACTTTGCATTAAACCAAAAACTAACATTTTGAGAAATTTGGAAATACGAAGCCATCGCAGCAGATACACTACTTAAAAATGTTCCAATAACTGTCCCGATAATTGCTAATCTAACTGGTGATAAGCCATTTTGAAGGAGCGAACCAAAACCAAACACAATACCTGCTCCTAGCGCAGAACCAATCATTGAACACACAACCATACCAATTGATGACATTCCCGGAAGAAAAATCATACAAAGTGTAATAACAAAAGCTGCCCCATCCGTCACACCCATAATAGAAGGGGATGCAAGATAGTTTCTTGTCATCCCCTGCATAAGTGCTCCTGATATGGCTAGAAATGCTCCAACTAAAAGAGCTGCAACTACCCTTGGTAAACGTGAAGTAATAATAATATTATGATTTACATCACTTGAATCAAAATGAAATAATGCGTTCCACACTGTTTCAGCATCAATACTTTTGGCCCCATACAAAATAGAAAGTATAACTGTGAATAAGATGAGTATGGGTGCTATACATAATATAGTCACTGGTACTGCATTTGTTTTCTGCATATCATTCAACGCACCTTACTTATTGTATTATTTAGATAAATTCTTCACTGCTTCTTTTAAGAATGCTGTTTTACTCCAAGCTGTACCACCTTGTGCCATTGGGTCTACAACGTTTACAAATACTTTCTTTTCTTTCGCAGCATTCATACTTTGCCAAATTGGATTCTTTTCAATTTCTTCTAGCACTTTCGGGTTTTTATTTTCAGTTGACTCATATTGTAATCCGGGTTAAGTTCAGCAAGTTTTTCAAATGAAATTTTCTCTTGTGCTTTTACAGTTTTCAATTGTTCTGGAGCAGTTAGTCCAAGATCTTTATAAATTACAGGATTAAAGTATACTCCTTCTGGGTATAGGAATAAGTCGTTTGCTCTAAGTCTAATAACAAGTACTTTTTTGTCTTTTAACTTATCTCCTAATTTTGCTTTTGCTTTTTCAGCATCCGTATTGTAATCTTTAATAATCTTTTCTGCTTTATCTTTTTTACCAGTTAATTCTCCCATTAACTTTAAATTATCTTCCCAATTTGTTGACACGTGCGATACTGGGAATGTCGGAGCTACTTTCGTGAACTTTTCAGCTGTTTCTGCTGGGAATTTCGTACTTGATGTAATAACATCTGGTTTTAATTGTAGTAATGTTTCAAAATTTGGTTCCATTTTCTCACCAACAGATTTTGCACCTTCTAAATCTTTTTCAAGATACTTCGGTAATTTACCACCAACAGTAATTGCACCGACTGGCTTAATACCAAGTACCGCTGCATCTTCCATTGACTCTAAACTAGCTGTCGCAATTTTATCTACTTTTGCTGGTACTGTATATTCTTTACCTAAATATGTAATTTTTCTTTTTTCGTCTTTTTTCGTTTCCGTAGCTTTTGTCTGTTGCTTTTGCTCCCCAGAAGTTTTATCAGCGCTATTACATGCTGCTAATCCTACACTTAATACTGTAACCATCCCTAATGTAAATAACTTCTTGTTCATCTTTATATATCTCCTCTCTAATTTTCAAACTATATTCTCAACAAAATTTAACTATATGAAACTTGTCTTACATATATATTTCATTAGATTAATAATTCTATCCAGAACTCATTCCCGTTCACTTCCCCTAAACTATAATTCTTTTACACCTCATCCATTGATAACCCTTTTCATTGATAATGATTATCGTTACTAAGTATATATTTAATATGCAATTATTTCAAGAAAGATTTGAAAAATTTTAACAAACTGAATAAAAAAGAAGTATCCGCCTAATGTCAGGGAGATACTTCTTTTTTTAGAAATTTATGTGTAATTCAACTGGGCAATGGTCTGATCCCATTACTTCACTATTAATTTTCGCCTCTGTTATTTTGTCTTTCATTCTTTCAGAAACAACAAAATAATCTAAACGCCATCCAATATTTTTCGCTCTCGCTCCCATACGATACGACCACCATGAGTATGCGCCTTCCTGATCAGGATACAGATAACGATATGTATCAATAAATCCTTCTTCTAAAATACGTGTGAATTTCTCTCGTTCCTCATCAGAGAATCCAGGATTTTTACGATTACTTTTTGGATTTTTCAAATCGATTTCTTTATGAGCAACGTTTAAATCACCGCAAAAAATAACTGGTTTCTTTTCATCTAATCGTTTTATATACGCCCGGAAATCATCTTCCCATTTCATTCTGTAATCTAATCGTTCTAATCCACGTTTTGAATTTGGTGTATATAACGTTATCATATAAAAACCTTCGAATTCTACAGTAATAACTCGGCCTTCTTGATCATGCTCTTCGATGCCTAAACCGTATGTAACAGAAAGCGGTTCTTGTTTCGAAAAAATAGCCGTTCCTGAATAGCCTTTTTTCACAGCATAATTCCAGTATGTATAGTATCCCTCTGGATTTAAATCAATTTGTCCATCTTGTAATTTAATCTCTTGTAAACAAAATATATCAGCATTTGATTCCTCGAGATATTCTAAAAATCCACCCTTTGCGATAACTGCTCGCAAACCATTTACATTCCATGAAATTAACTTCACTTATAGCCCTCCTCTTGATGTTTATTTCCAAATTTCATGCTATCACAAAATAGAAAAACAATCATATTTTCACCTTTGTAATCTTGCTCTTACATTTGTGAATACATACATACGCACTTTATTCAGGTTATACTAATTTCAGAGGTGATGTTCTTTGCACAATGAAGGAATTACGTTAACAAATGAGCATTGGCAAGCAATTATTCAGAATGATTCTTCCTATGATAGCAAATTCTTTTATGCCGTGAAATCAACCAGAATCTTTTGTAGACCGTCATGCAAATCAAGAATACCGAATAGAAACAATGTACGAATTTTTCATCATGCAGAGCAAGCATTAAGTGAAAACTTTCGCCCGTGCAAACGTTGTAAGCCAAATGGACTAACTTTACCTAATGAAGAATGGGTAGAACAAATTAAAGATTATATAGAAAAGAACTTTAACGAATTATTAACTCTCGATATACTTGCAGAAATGTGCCATGGTAGCCCCTTTCATTTACAACGCACTTTCAAAAAAACAACAGGAATAAGTCCAATAGAATATATACTACAGTTCAGGATTGTTAAAGCAGCAGAACAACTATTACAAACAAATCAATCCATTAAAAAAATTAGTACTGCTGTCGGGATAGAAAACACAGAGTATTTCGCAACCTTATTTAAAAAGAAAACCGGGTTTACTCCTACTGAATATCGAAAAAAGAACGAAATGAAAGAAGGATACAAAAATGAATTCCAACAAAAATAAATTTATTTATTGGACGCTACTTACACATAAGAATTGGCAGTTTCATATTGCGGCAACAGAAAATGGACTATGCTTTATTGGATCACAAGATGAAAATTTAGAAGAACTAAATATATGGGCTAGAAAAAAATTGCCACAACATATATTGGCCTGTAATCCAGATTATCTGCAATCATATGCGAAAGAAGTTACCGAGTATTTAGAAAGTAAACGAGAAACTTTTACATTCCCTATCGATGCTTACGGAACTGATTTTCAATTATCTGTTTGGAATACGGTACGTGAAATTCCTTACGGGAAAACATATTCTTATTCAGAAATTGCCGAAAGAATACAAAAACCTACGGCTGTACGTGCTGTTGCTACTGCTATTGCTGCCAACCCTCTTCTCATTACGATTCCTTGCCATCGTGTTATTGGAAAGAATGGTAAATTAACCGGATTTAGAGGTGGATTAGCAATGAAGAAAGAATTGCTTATATTAGAAAAGTCGCAGGTAAAATGCATATGACAGCAGAACATACTAGCGCATTAACTTTAGTAGTTCCAACAGAATTTAGTTTCCAAGAAAATTTACGCTATCTATCGCGTTCTAACAATGAATGTATGTTCCACATTGAAGATAACAAAATTTATAAAGTGATCCCTGTTCACGATGTAAATCTTTTAGTTGAAATTAGTATGAATATGGATGGAAATATTCAAATACGTTTTTTAGAAGAATTATATACATCTGAAGAATTGGTATGCGAAGCTGTCGCTCACTATGTGAAAGAGTGGTTTGATTTAACTACTGATTTAGCTCCCTTTTATACATTAGCTAAACATGATGTACTCCTTCAAAGACCAATTGAACAATATTATGGTCTTCGTACTTTAGGTATTCCAGACTTATTTGAAGCACTTTCCTGGGGAATTATCGGTCAGCAAATAAACCTCACATATGCTTATACACTAAAAAGAAGATTAGTCGAACACTTTGGAAGTTATGTAGAGTGGAATGATAGAAAACATTGGATATTCCCTTCTCCTGAAACGATTGCCAATTTACATGTAGAGGATCTCAAAAACTTAAAAATGACGACTAGAAAATGTGAATATTTAATCGGTATTGCAAAGCTTATTACAGAAGGAAAACTATCAAAAGAATCTTTACTACAAATACAAGACGTGAAACAAGCTGAAAAACAATTAACTGCTATACATGGTATAGGACCGTGGACTGCCCACTATGTTTTAATGCGCTGTTTACGATTTCCTTCCGCTTTTCCAATTGACGATGTTGGTTTGCACAATGCAATTAAATATATAACAGGTTCTGAAAGTAAACCGACTAAACGTGAAATAAAAGATTTTGCGGCAAATTGGACCAACTGGGAGTCTTACGCAACTTTTTATTTGTGGCGAGTATTATACTAAAAAACCAAGTAGCGCATCCGCACTACTTGGTTTTTTTTAAGCTTGTTCTTCGAAGCGTCTTGCGATTTCCACAATAACTTGAACAGCTTTTTCCATCGTATCTACCGAAACATATTCAAATTTACCGTGATAGTTTTCACCACCTGTGAAAATATTCGGCGTTGGTAATCCCATATACGATAATTGTGATCCATCTGTTCCACCACGAATCGGATGAATGTTTGGTTCGATATTTAAGCTTTTCATCGCCTCATATGCAATATCAACAATTTCTCTCACTGGTTCAATTTTTTCAAGCATGTTATAGTATTGATCATTCATTTCTAAAACGACTGCATCTTGTCCATACTTCTCTTGCATTTGCTTCACAATATTTTCAACGTTATGTTTACGCGCTTTAAAATTTTCACGATCAAAATCTCGAATAATATAATACGCTTTACTTTGCTCAACGTCACCATTTAAAGAAAGTAAATGATAGAATCCTTCATAACCCTCTGTATATTCCGGCGCCTCTTCTACCGGTAAATAGCTATTAAACTCCATAGCAAGTTTAGTTGCGTTACGCATTTTATTTTTCGCTGTTCCAGGATGTGTATTCGTTCCGTTAAACGTTAACTTAGCACCTGCAGCATTAAAGCTTTCATACTCTAAACCACCTAATGGACCTCCATCCATCGTATAAGCACATGATGCACCAAACGCTTCTACATCAAAATGCGCTGGCCCACGACCAATTTCTTCATCCGGCGTAAATGCAACTCTAATTTTCCCATGCTTAATTTGCGGATTATGTATTAAATAATTCATTGCAACCATAATTTCTGTAAGACCCGCTTTATCATCTGCTCCAAGAAGTGTCGTACCATCCGTTGTAATAATCGTATGCCCTTTATATGATGGTAATTCTGGAAACTGTTCTGGCGTTAACACAACATTTAGCTCTTCATTTAACGTAATTGCATTGCCATCAAAATTTTCATGAATTTGTGGTTTTACGTTTTTCCCTGTAAAATCTGTTGCCGTATCTAAATGTGCTAAAAAGCCGATTACTGGAACATCCTTATCCGTATTAGCAGGAAGTGTTGCCATTACATACCCATTATCATCCATTGTTACTTCTGTTAAGCCAATCTCTTTTAACTCTTCCACTAATATCTTTCCAAACTCAATTTGTCCAGGTGTTGTTGGTACTGTATGACTTTCTTCATTTGATTGTGTATCAATCTTTACATATCTCGTAAATCTTTCAATAAGTTCTTGTTTCAAACTCATTCACTCCCTTTTACGTTTCTCTTTCTATTATAATCCTTAAAACGAAATATTTTAACTTTTTTGACTGTGAATATATATTTCATTTGTATTTTAGAAATTATGAATACCAACTAAAAAGTCGTAATATTTGTACATTAAGACTCTTACATGTAATATACATAATTATAAAATATGGGAGGTATTAAAGATGAGGCTAACTCTCTTACGCTATTTTCTTTTTTTCTTAGGATTAATTTTTTTCGGCCTTGGGAATGCTCTTGCAGTCAAAGTTAAATTTCTCGGTTTACATCCTTGGGAAGTTTTAAACATGGCTCTCTACCAAAGATTTGGATGGACCATTGGTACGTGGAGTGTCATATGTGGATTATGTCTCGTCCTCATTTCTTTACTAGTAGATCGAAAATATATAAATGTGGGCACATTTTTAAATGCACTACTTATCGGCCCCATTATGGACTTTTTCTTACAATCAAATATCCTTCCAAACGCTAGTGATTTTTTATGGATAAATTTACTCATTTTATTATCCGGTATTGCCATTACAGGTATTGGGGGAGGGATGTACGTTGCGGCTGGGATTGGTGCTGGACCTCGCGATGGATTCATGCTTACTATTTCCGACAAAACAGGACTGTCTATTAGCCGTGCCAGAATTATAGTAGAATGTGTTGTACTCGTTATTGGATTTATGCTAGGAGGTCCTGTTTTCATCGTAACTTTTCTGTACACCTTTATTCAAAGTCCAATCTTTCAACAATCATTTAAGATGTTTCAAACACTTTTACATACTTTACATAGCAAAAAGAACATTAGTGAACATATTTAAAGTACAGCTTAATCCAAATAAATTCACCCTATTTACGATTCTCACCGCAAATAGGGTGTTTCTTTTTTCATCTCACAATTTAAGAATATATACTACTCATTTACAATAAAAGTATATATATCGTCATAAATACAGCCATTTACTTTAATGACATACTTCCCTGGTTTACTAAAACGAATTGTGTATTTATTTAGTTGAATTGCTTCTTTATCTCCAGAAAGAACATCAATGCTTCTGCCACTCAATACATAAAATTCACTTTGATTCATCGTTACATCAATTGCATTGAAATTTTCTTCTTTCACCTGCTGTGTTTCTGCAGCACTTACACTTGGTTCTAAAAACAGTAGTCCACTTAATCCAATCGTGCCCGCTAAAGCAACTCCCGCAAACTTTTTAATCTTTTTCATCACAATGTCCTCCTTATAAATTTTGTGTAAAGGTGATTTTCTCCTTTACACCACAAAGCCTATATGTAATGAAATGAAAAGTAAACGGGGACCGTAAGACAAAATTCTACATCTTTTTCTCCAATTGAATATAAATCCAGTGTTTGGAATTTTGTCATATTAAAAATTGTTTACTTAAACCAACTTCCAATAATATTATTCAGAAACTGAATAATTACTTATTGATTTAAGATTCTAAAAACAGTTGATAAAGATTCTTTCTATCTCCTATCCATAATCTTTCTACATTCATTAATTGCTCATCCTTAAATTCCAACTTATATATGTCGGGCTTCGATGCATGTATAAGAAATTCAAACCCGTATTGATTATCAAAGTAATTCATCATTAAAGTCATTGCAAGCCCATGCGTACCAATTACAACTTTTTGCCCTTGAAAATCCATCAATATTTCCTTTAGCACTTTCACTACCCGTCTCTGACAATCCTTATATGACTCTCCTTCCGTTAGTGCAAAATCCGGATCAGAGAACATATTCTTTACAAGTGGATACACCTCTTTATCTGATATAATCTTATCCTCACTTAAAAACATACACTCTTTGAGATTTTCATATACTACTACTTCTTTTTCATAGAAATCGGCTGATTTTTCTATCGTTAACACAGCCCTCTTATACGGACTTGAAATGAAAGTATCGATTCCCTCTGTTTTTAATATGTCCGTTACTCTATGAGCATCTAAACTTCCCTTTTCAGTTAATCCGCGTGTTCTTTCATTTCCTTCTAATTTTGGTGATTCACCATGTCTAACCATATAGATATAGGTACTCATACTTCCTCCTTGAAAATATTCATTCGTCTTTTATAAACTTTGTTGATTTGTTCGTCTAATCCACTCGCCTACTAAACACTCGAATACTTCAGGTTGTTCAATTTGTAAATTATGCCCTGCCATGTCTAACATCGCTAATGTCGCTCTTGGATAATCATCAATAATTCTTATAATGTCTTGATAACCTACCGAGATATCTTGTCTTCCAGCTAGTAAAAGAACGGGTTTCTCATATTTCATATGATGAAAATTCATAGTAAGAGAGTAATTCTTTTGCAACCTTTCAATAAATTCATAATTAGCAATATCTAGTCCCGGCTTAATCTCCTCTTTAAACCTCGTATATGTATATTCATTCGCGACCACTGCTAACTCGCAAAATTCTTCTCTATCAGTGGCAGTTAGTGTATTTAAAAACTCCTTATCTTGTACAATTATCTGTTTATTAGGGATAATCCTATTTTCTTGCTCCGCTACAACAACAGGGCATACTAATAGTAATCCATTAACTCTTTCAAACAGCTTTGTGAGTATACCTCTAGCTAAATATCCCCCATAAGATTCTCCTACTAATAAAAAGTTTTTCGTTGGAATGATTTCTTCAATACATGCAAGTAACAGTTCTAACATATGATCTGAACTATTTATCCAATCTGGAGCATTCGATTTCCCCATGCCAGGTAAATCAATATATATTCTTTGATAGCCTTTATATTTTTCGAATACTGATTCCATGCACCTCTGCATTAACCCATGATCAGGTGCACAGCCATGTATAATAATGACTGGTTTTCCTTCGCCAATGATTTCATAATATATTTCTGTATCCTTAATCCGGCATTTCATAAAAAGCCCCCTACTTTTCTACTTATCTTTACAGACTCTTCTCTTAAACCAATAGGAATATACGTTCTTATTTTACAACTTTTCAGAATATAATTTCAAATTTTATTTTTCAGATTCCAAATAAAAAAGCCTTCCATGAGTGTATCCCCTCAAAAGAAAGCTCTTTTACGTATTTCGTCCTACTTGAACTTCAAGCATCATTACCCATTATTCCTCTAGTTTCATCAACACAATTCTCCAACCATCTGGATCCTCTATCGTTATCCCCTTATCTTTCCAGTATGGATTTTCAGGCTCGACCTCATCATATCCCAATGCATACAGCCTTTTACTCACCTTTTTCATTTCACTATCTTCACGCATATAAAATACGAGTAAATTATCTTTCGTCGGAGCTGGACATGGACTCCCCTCTATATGTCTCGTAAATTCTAAATGATATTCTTCATCTGGGAGTCCAAACATGACCCCATCATAGCCTTCATGATCGTAGAATTCACCTATACGTTTTAAGCCTACTCCTTTTTCATAGAATTCTATAACCTTTTCAAACTGATCAGTTGGACGTGCTATTCGAAATTTCACCCAATTCTTCATGCTTTTCCTCCCATACTAAAAATTTTATACATGCTTACGTATTATTGTATATACGTAACCTCTTTTTGAAATCCCTCATTAGTATGAGAATAAATACATACAAAAGTTTAGTTCATACTTTATAATGAAAATATTTTATATAAAATTGAATGTATTATCTTTATGCAATTATGCATATTCACTTGCGAAATATTAAAAAACCTATAGAATCCAAAGGATGACTAAATATACAATTCCCATTTAAAATCTTGATGAAGTACATATTATTAAAAACAACACTTTTTTAATTTTAAGAAGTATTACACTTTTTAACACTTTCCTTATAAACATGATTTTTATAAGGAAATCTGATACAATTCTTAAATAATATTATTATGTATAGATATTACGAATATAGTGCATAATTAAAGAAGGTGATTTTATTGAAATTAAATAAAAATTTACAACTATATATATTAATTGGAACATTAATATGCTATTCAATCTATTTTATATTTTTTTATCTGTTCCCTACTCATTTTTCAAATT
>Ga0209025_1005119_pt1 | contig 10888 bp, 13 predicted proteins | sample AraplaMF_Col_mLB_FD_184256 | JGI IMG/M metagenome (GOLD analysis project Ga0209025, IMG submission 184256) | Arabidopsis root microbial communities from the University of North Carolina, USA - plate scrape MF_Col_mLB (SPAdes) (version 2) | ecosystem: Host-associated > Plants > Roots > Endosphere...
AAATGGGTGGTCTTTTATGTAAGTGAATAAAAAGATTACATTATCCCTCCAAATGTAATTGTTCCTAGTAAGCCTAATAAAACAAATCCTGTCAAACAAACAAAATCAGCAAGACAAATGGAAGACTGTGATAAAGGAACAAATGACCTACTTGTATTAGATCCATAATGTTGTATTTTCTCATAATTTATTTCTAACATTACGTGTAGACATGATACACATTCTTCAGTTGTTTGAATAGATTCATCTTCTAATCGCTCCAATAACCTACTATTAAGAGCAAACGGAAGAGAATACTGCTTGTCTAATTTCATATTTTGGTACATTAATTGTAAACGAGATAACATATTATTTTTCTTTTTGTCAGACTTCAGTTTACTTTTCATATTATTAAATTCATTTAATAACATCGTCAACTCATCTCTGCTGCCATATAAATCTTTAGCTATTCTTCTTTTTAGTTTGTACGAATAAATCATAGATTTAATCTCAATCATTGTATTACACTTCCTAATTAAATTTTATTTAACCCAATATGTTAAAAACAGTACTTTCAAATCCTATTAAAAATACACTTAAGTATCTTGATTTACTATCGATTAATATTACATTAACCTTACACAGTTGTAATAATTTCTTTAACACCCCTCCCGAACAAACATACATTTCTTTCCGCTCAGTTTTAATTCGGAAGTTAATTGCGTCATTTATAAAAATAACCCTGATCTATTTTGTTAATAAAAAATAAAAAAGTGGCCACCAAACTACAGAGTAATATAACAACTCCCTTTTTAGTTTGATGTCCACGGATTCTTCCAGTAGGACTAAATTTATAATTATTATTATAGCCTTTTCTCATATTTTAGTATATTTCTCATTAGAAAAAGATTATTTTATATAGATTACTATAAGCATCCATAAAGCCAAGGCGCCAATGATAGCGAGCGCTATACGTGTAGATAGTATCCTTAATTCAAAATCAGTTTTCTTGGAGGGTTCAGGATATGCAATTATGTAAATTCCCTTTAATAATGCAAGCCATGCAATAACCGTTAGGAACCCCTGCCAGTTGAATGCCCATACATTATGTAAGATTACAGTACCTAGCCCTAGGAAAATCGATAAAAAACCGTACATAATACCAAACCCTCTGTCTTCAACCACTAATTTTTTCAATTCACGTAATACCGATGGGCGTACGAAAAGTATTCCCGATACGATAACCGTGATCCATCCCCAAAACAATCCTAAAAAAGTGCTAGTTTCCATTTTTAGTTCACTCCCCTCAATTATTTATATTTCAGATATTCCTACCTTTAGAACAATTTCAGCACCTATATATTGGCTATATTCTGCTCTTTATTCATACAAATATGGCATATTCAATACCTATCCTTAATCATCTCATTCTTCGTCATTATCTATCCGAATCAACCGAAGTCGCTTTATACTATTCCCGCACACTTTTTCATAACTTGGAGCTATCATGCACTGGAGCCAATATAATGATTTATTTGCCTTTTCACTAACCTCTACAATTGTCCCCTCTGTAATAAAATGATCACCTTGATACAATGTATACTCGCTTATCCCATGGAATCATCATTATTCCCTTCCGTATTAAAATAGCGTTTTTATTTCAAATAATACTCCTATTAATTTAAACGGATTTTTCAATGTTTTTACCCAAAAATTCGTGATATCGTTAATTAGTCGAGTACTTCATTACTTGATGATTATCCTTAGGAGCCTCGCAGACAATCGGTGTTTCTTTTATGTAAATAAGGATTTTGTTTAAACTTTACGATATGCAACTATATTAAAATATCTTCTAAAATTCCCATTAAACATTTATAATACTTTTAAACGGTTTAAATTCTACAATCAGTAATGGAGGCATTTTAATGGGAAACATCCCAAAAGTATCATCACACCAATCAAATCCTAATATACCCTCACAGCAAGTGAACCCTAATACACAACAAGGTAATAGAAAAAAAACAAGACGCCGTATTATAACTACTTTGGCTATTATGGTACCTATAATTTTTGTCCTTCAATATTCTCTGAATAACCAACAAGAAATGATTAAAGAAAAACAAATCACGCTGAATACGGAACAACAAAAATTATCTTCTGTAAAGAAGGATGGTCATTCCCTTAAGAATGATGTTAAAGCTTTAACAAGTAGTGAAGAAGAAATTTTAAAATTCGCAAGGAAATTGTATGGATTTTCTAAACCGAATGAAACTATATTTCAAATAACTGAATAAAATTACACTGCATTACCCAAAAGGCGATTTGAAGATAATCGCCTTTTTATATTTAATTTCTAAAGGAATCATACTACTCTCTCTTTCTATCAAATAACTATTTTGTTTAATTTATTAAAATACAACCGCTTGTCCATTTCAGTTTGCTCTGTCAGTACATTTACTAATAGTAATACAATTTTTAGAGGTGATAAATTATGGACGAGTTTTTATCTTTTGTTGCACATAATCCCGGTTCTATTGGACCTACACTTCCACCTGTTCAACCCTTTCAATTCCCTACTGGTCCCACAGGTTCTACAGGAGCTACTGGTTCAACTGGACCAACCGGATCAACCGGACCAACTGGACCAACTGGACCAACTGGACCAACCGGACCAACCGGACCAACCGGACCAACTGGATTTAATCTTCCTGCTGGACCTGCATCTATTACCTTGACTTCTAACGAAACCACAGCATGTGTATCCACTCAAGGAAATAATACTTTATTTTTTTCGGGGCAAGTATTAGTAAACGGTAGTCCTACTCCAGGGGTAGTGGTCAGTTTTTCATTTAGTAACCCTTCTCTTGCTTTCATGGTTCCTCTTGCTGTCATTACCAATGCTTCAGGTAACTTTACCGCTGTATTTCTAGCCGCTAATGGGCCTGGAACAGTAACCGTTACTGCTTCACTTCTTGATTCTCCTGGAACAATGGCTAGCGTCACTATTACCATTGTGAATTGTCCGTAATGGTTTTGTTTTTAAGGACTAAGCAGTTTCTGATAAGATGAGCACTGATTTACAGTGCTCTTTTTTATCATTGGGATGTTCTTTTTAAATGAAATTTCGTAACATCCTACTAAAATAATGCTTTTATTAATCACTAATGATCTTTATATTTCTTCAGCTTGTCATCACAGGTAATTTTTATAAGTAGTTAACTTCTCAATGTAGTTTGTGTATATAATTCCATTCAAAGATACATAATACCCACGTAACTATTTAAAAACACTTCGTTTTTATATCAAAGTTCAAAAAGGAGCTACATAACATGGATAAAAAAGATTTATTAAGTCAACAACTTGATCATGTATCATCTGATGCGCTGAATACTCCTAGTAAAGCCCAAGAGCAAATGCAAGAAACATCTCAGAAGGCACATAATTCAAACAAAAAGGGCAATACTCAATCTTTACATGTTGAAGATTTACCAAATTAAGACGTATATAGAATAACGAACAAATACTAAATTTTAAGGGGAAAAATTCTTAAGAACGAGTGAACTTAATTTTTTCCCTTTTCCTATTTACATAACACTTTAATAGGAAATACGTACACATTTTTGACACATTCCCTATCACAATCTCCTGAAAATTCGTGATAATATTAATTTGTCGAATACGCCAAATTTCGACATTGCACGACAATACTTTCTCCCTTAGTGAATCCCTGTCCCCCAGGGATTTCTCCTTTTATTCATTACTTTTCGCTTCACTAAATTTTCATCCTTAACACAATTCAATCACTCCAATGAATAGACATGCCACAATCCTATTTTGATAAAAACTATAAAACAAACATACGTCGTAATAATACAAGTAGAATTTTACTACTTCAAATTTACTTCTTCTCTTTTTATAAACATGAAAAATGAGCTCCATTTACATAGAGCTCATTCCTACATTTATAATTTACTAGACTGTAGACCCTGAATATGTGGAACTACTTCTGGATTTACAAGTGATGATAAATCTCCTAATTCTTTTCCTAAGTAAGCCGCTTTGATGACGCGTCGCATTACTTTAGAATTACGTGTTTTTGGCAAATCCTCTACAACGTGGATATCCTTTGGACATAATGCTTTTCCGATATGAGAATTTACTAAACTCATTAATTCTTTCTTTAATTCTGCTGTAAATATTACACCATCTCGTAATACTACAAAGCAATGACAAACCTCACCTTTTACATCGTCAGGTACACCAATGGAAGCTGCTTCTATTACATTAATATGTTTCACAAGAATAGACTCATATTCAGCAGGCCCAATACGTTTACCAGCAATATTTAGCGTATCATCTGAACGCCCTGTAATGATATATTGTTCACCATCATAAATAACCCAGTCACCATGAACCCATTTATTTTCAAATCGTGACCAATATGTGTTCACATAACGCTCATCGTCTTCCCAGAAACTTTTCGTCATTCCAACCCAAGGTTTCTCTAAACATAATTCTCCAACTTCATCACGGATTGGTTTACCTTGATCATCAAGTACAACCGCAGCCATACCTGGTAACGATGCGTTAAAACTAATTGGTGCGATTGGCTTAATCAGAACATTACCGAAAATCCCACCAGAAATTTCAGTTCCGCCTGAATAGTTACAGATTGGCACTTTTCCTTTTCCAACTGTTTCAAACAGCCACATCCATGGATCAGGATTCCAAGGCTCTCCTGTTGATGCGAATACTTCTAAACTCTTTAAAGAATGTTTATTCACATACTCATCACCTTTTGCCATTAATGCACGGATTAACGTTGGCGAAATACCGAGATGAGTAATTTCATATTTATCAACCGTCTCCCATAAGCGATCTGCTTCTGGAAAGTCTGGAACACCTTCGTACATAACCATCGTTGCACCATTTATGAGTGAACCGAATAATAAAAATGGCCCCATCATCCAGCCCATATCAGTTACCCATAATACACGATCACCTTGTTTAATATTCATTCCAAATCCTGCATCAAAAGCTGCTTTCAAAGGAAATCCTGCATGCGTGTGTACCGTTCCTTTCGGCTTACCAGTCGTTCCTGATGTATATATGAGCATTAAAGGATCATCACTATGCATTTCTTCGGCATGTATGAATGGTTTTTCTTTTTCTAGCGTACTCCATGAAAAGTCATAATGATGCGGTGTAAAATTATTTCCTGCATGACGAACAATTACCACCTTTTCAACAGTCGGGCAATGTTCACAAGCTTTATCTACTTCATCCTTTAAAGAAACAATTTTCCCGCGGCGTGAAAATCCATCTGCGGTAATAATCATTTTTGAACCAGCTGCTTGTACGCGTGTCATAACTGCATCCGAAGCAAATCCCGAAAATATTGGTGAAATAATTGCTCCGATTTTCATTACAGCTAGCATCGCAACAACTGTTTCCGGAATCATCGGCATATAAATTGTTACACGATCGCCCTTCTCAATACCCGCTTGTTTCAAACCATTGGCCACACGGCTTACCCAATTGTCAAGCTCTTCATATGTAAATGATTTTGAAGTTCCATTTTCCCCTTCGTACTGAAGTGCTGGCTGTTTTCTTGTCACTTCATCCGCAATCCAGCGGGATAAAGCTGATTCTACAACGTTACATGTTCCATCATTATACCACTGTGCAAATGGCGTACCATTTTCTAAATCTAACACTTCTGTATAAGGTTTCATCCATTGATAGCCAACTGCTTTTTCTGCCTCTCCCCAAAACCAAGCTGTTTCCTCAATAGATTTATTATAAAAAGTTTCATAGTCTTCATATCCCAATGATTTCATCCAACCATATAAACGTGTTTTTTCCTTATACTCTTCTGTTGGAAACCAAACTGCTTGTTTCAATGTTTTCCCCTCCTTGACTTTTTGAGCAAGAAAGCCCTAAATAGGGCTTTTAAACTGGATATACAGGATGTTTACGATCCGTGAATACTTGATATTTACTCATATACATTTCGAAACGCCCTTTTAACTCTTCACGTAAATTGTTTGGATGAACAATACCATCAATCACCATCTCTGATGCTAAATGATAAATATCAATATCTTTCTTATACTCTTCACGTTTTTCAGCTATGAAGCTTGCACGCTCTTCTTCTGGTAAAGCCGCAATTTTATTTGCATATACAGCATTGACCGCTGCTTCTGGACCCATTACAGCAATAGAAGCTGTCGGTAATGCTAAGCAGCAATCTGGTTCAAATGCCGGACCTGCCATTGCATATAAACCAGCTCCATATGCTTTTCGAACAATGATAGAAATTTTCGGTACAGTTGCTTCACTCATTGCAGAAATCATTTTTGCACCGTGACGAATAATACCAGCGCGCTCTACTTTTGTACCAATCATAAATCCTGGTACATCTGCAAGGAATAATAATGGAATATGGTATGCATCGCATAAATTAATAAACTTCGCTGCTTTATCAGCTGAATCGTGGAATAAAACGCCACCTTTCATACGCGGCTGATTTGCAATAATACCTATTGGCTTACCATCAATGCGTGCTAAACCTGTAATGAGTTCTTGAGCAAATAATTTTTTCACTTCAAAGAATGAGCCGTCATCTATAATTCTGTTAATCAGATCTTTCATATTGAAAGGAGCATTTTGATTTTCTGGAATGATTTGTTCTAACGTTTTATCGAACTGTTTCGGTTCTTGAGGTGTCATCAATGGAGTCTTTTCTAAGTAGTTGCTTGGAAAATATGAAATGTATTGTCTAGCCTGTGTAATTGCATCTTCTTCTGTCTTACATAAAACGTCTCCGCATCCTGATACTGAGCAATGCATACGAGCCCCGCCCATTTCTTCTAAAGTTACCTTCTCACCGATAACCATTTCAGCCATACGTGGAGATCCTAAATACATAGATGCATTACCTTCCACCATCATAACAACGTCACAAAAAGCTGGAATATATGCACCACCAGCAGCAGAAGGACCAAATAATAAACAAATTTGTGGAACTTTACCTGATAATTTCACTTGGTTATAAAAGATTCTTCCCGCACCGCGGCGCCCTGGGAACATTTCTACTTGATCTGTAATACGCGCTCCAGCAGAGTCAACTAAATAAAATAATGGAACACGTAACTTTTCAGCCGTTTCTTGAATACGTAAAATCTTTTCAACTGTACGAGCTCCCCATGATCCGGCTTTCACAGTTGAATCATTTGCCATTACGCACGCAGTACGCCCATGTATTTTACCAGTTGCAGTTACAACACCATCAGCCGGTAACCCTGTTTGCTCACAATTTGCAAATAATGCATCTTCTACATATTCGCCATTATCAAATAGAAGAGCTAAACGATCTCGAACAAATAGTTTTCCTTTTGCTTTGTTTTGTTCATGATATTTCGGTGCTCCACCTTGTTTAATCGTTTCAACTCGTTCTTCAAAATTATTTGATTGTTGTTTTTGTTCTAACACATTTACTCCCCCTTATACATCGGTTTGCGTTTTTCCTTAAATGCCTGTAATCCTTCTAATCTATCTTCCGTATGGATTACACCCTCGTACGCCTGTTTTTCCATTTGTAATCCGGTATGTAAATCTACTTGAACACCATTAGAAATTGCTTCTTTTGCTAATCGAACTGCAATAGGACCATTACTAGCAATTTGATTTGCAATTTCAATCGCTTTCTCTTCTAGTAAATTAGCTGGTACGACGAATTCTACTAAACCATATTCTTTCGCTTCTTGCGCCGAAATACGTCTTCCTGTATAAATTAATTCTTTCGCTCTACCAACACCAATTAATCTCGGTAAACGCTGCGTACCACCTGCTCCAGGTATAATTGCAAGGGTAGTTTCAGTCAGACCAAGGCTTGCATTTTCAGAAGCGATTCTAAAGTCACAGGCTAAACTCAATTCCGTACCACCACCAAGAGCAATTCCATTAATAGCTGCAATAACTGGTTGTGGTAATTGTTCCACCATTTCCATAGTAGTACGAATCATACCAACCGCATGGCGAACTTGCTCTTCATTCATACCAGCTCGTTCTTTTAAATCTGCGCCAGCACAAAACGCTTTTTCACCAGCCCCTGTTAAAATAACTACACGTGTATTTGACTCTTCACTTATTTCCGTTAATATTGTTTGCAATTCTTCTAATAACGCTAAAGATAAAGAATTTGCTTGTCTTTCACGATATAACGAAATCTTTACAACATGCGGTGTTACATAGTCAACTGAAATATTTTGTAATTGTAGCATCTTCTCACCTACTTATCGTTTTATGTTGAAGCGCTCTATACACATGACTCGGTAATTGGATATTTAACTTACTTTGAATAAATTGACTAGCTCTCCATAACTTTTCTTCGTCTATATTTGTTTGGACACCTAACTTATGGAGCATATGCACTAAATCATCAGTTGCAACATTTCCTGATGCTCCCGGTGCATATGGACATCCCCCGAGTCCACCACAAGAACTATCAAACGTTGTAATACCGTGTTCTAAAGACTTCACTACATTTGCAAGTGCCATCCCATACGTATTATGAAAATGCATTGCAAACTGCGAAGCATCATATTTCTTTAATAGATGTTCTAATACTTGTTCTACTTGTAATGGATTCGCTACACCAATCGTGTCACCGAGAGAAACTTCATAAATGCCGTATGAAAATAGTTGATTACATATTTCATCAACTGCTGCGGCACTTATATCTCCCTCATACGGACATCCAAATACAGTAGAAACATAACCTCTAACCTTTTTCCCTTCGAATATTGCCTGTTTTGTTATATCTTCAATAACAGTTAATGCTTCTTTAATTGATTTATTAATATTACTTTTATTATGAGATTCACTCGCTGATAAAAAAACATTCACCTCATCTACATTTTGCAAAAAAGCTCGTTCCAAACCATTTTGATTTGGAACAAGCGCAGCATATGTAACATTGGGATCCCTTTTTAGCTCAGAAAAGACATCATTTGCATCCGCTAAGGCAGGAACCCATTTTGGGTGAACGAATGAGGAAACTTCAACGTACGACAATCCGGCTTCTGTAAGTAGTTGAATCCATTTTACTTTATCTTTTGTGCCAACAATCTTTTTTTCATTCTGTAAGCCATCACGTGGCCCTACTTCTTTAATGACAGCAAAATTAGGTAGTTTCAATTCGCTTCCCCCTATATCTCCCTATTCAATTTCTAGTAATACATCTCCTTCATTTACAAAATCGCCTTCTTGCACATTAATTTTCATAACTGTGCCAGCTTCTTCTGAAATGATTGGAATTTCCATTTTCATAGATTCCAAAATGACGACATCCTGCTCTTCCTCTACTGTATCTCCTACTCCTACAACTATCTTCCAAACATTTCCTGCCATCGATGCATATACTTTCGTCATCATTTTTTCCCCCTTAATATTCATAAATCTTATTTTTTAACAAGCTGTTTCGTTACGAAACCCGTTGTATAAATACCACTTTTGAACACATCGTCTCCGAGCACTTGCAGTAGCATCGGTGTATTTGTTTTAATACCTTCAATTTTCAACTCCTCTAGAGCATTTTCTAATTTTGAAATTGCCTCTTCACGAGTTTCACCATGAGCAATGACTTTTGCAATCATTGGATCATAAAACGGTGTAATTGTTACATGATTCTCTAAAAAGTGATCCATACGTATATTTGATGGTAATGTTAAATCTGTAATTTTCCCAGGTGACGGGAAGAATGTTTTCGGGTCTTCTGCATAAATACGTGCTTCAATGGCATGACCACTACGTTTTACATCATCCTGAGTAAATGATAGTTTCTCTCCACTTGCGATAAGAAGTTGTTGTTCTACAAGATCTAACCCCGTAATTTCTTCTGTAACGGGATGCTCTACTTGTAATCTCGTATTCATTTCTAAGAAATAGAAATTTTTCTGATCATCTACAAGAAACTCAACTGTACCTGCATTTGTATACCCAAGAGCTTTAGCAGCTTGTACAGCCACTTCTCCCATTGCTTTTCGTGTACCTTCATCTAAAAAAGGTGAAGGTGCTTCTTCGATTACTTTTTGATTTCGGCGCTGTACGGAACATTCACGTTCCCATAAGTACACTGTGTTACCATGTGTATCTGCTAAAAGCTGAATTTCAATATGATGCGCGTCTGCAATATAACGCTCTAAATACATTTCTCCATTACCGAAGAAATTTTGTGCCCTTGTTTTGTTACTTTCAAATGCTTTGGTGAGCGTTTGCTCAGTTTCCATCAACTGCATTCCAATGCCTCCGCCGCCCGCGGATGCCTTAAGCATTAATGGATAACCAATTTGTTTTGCAATTTCAATTGCCTCTTCAGCAGTTTCAATATTTGTAGTAATACCTGGAACTACTGGTACATCTGCTGCTTGCATTGCTATACGTGACTCAATTTTACTTCCCATCTTCGTAATGATTTCTTCTGAAGGACCAATAAATACGATTCCTTCTTCTTTACAGCGAATCGGAAAAGATGGATTCTCTGATAATAATCCGTACCCCGGATGGATTGCTTCAACATTTGTCTTCTTAGCTATTTCAATAATTTTTTCAAGGTTTAAATAGCTTTCTTGAACTCGTGGACCACCTACTAGATAAGCTTCATTTGCCATTTTTACATGAAGGGCATTTTCATCAGCCTCAGAATAAATAGCGACGGTACGAATTCCAAGTTTTTGACAAGTTTTCATAATGCGAACTGCGATTTCCCCGCGATTGGCAATTAATATTTTTTGAAACATAGTGATTCCTCCTTTTTATCTACATCCTAAATGTCTAGCAATTACGAGACGTTGAATTTCAGAAGTTCCTTCACCAATTTCTAACAGTTTTGCATCACGAATATGTC
>Ga0209025_1005120_pt1 | contig 10885 bp, 5 predicted proteins | sample AraplaMF_Col_mLB_FD_184256 | JGI IMG/M metagenome (GOLD analysis project Ga0209025, IMG submission 184256) | Arabidopsis root microbial communities from the University of North Carolina, USA - plate scrape MF_Col_mLB (SPAdes) (version 2) | ecosystem: Host-associated > Plants > Roots > Endosphere ...
GAGCGGTCGTCCGATCAACTGCTTCGGTGTGTACGGGGATGATCCGGTTGGTTACCTCAACAGCTACTTCTCGTGCGACGCCGGCCCGGTCGATCCGGACACGGGCAGCAACGGCACCACGATCGTGCGTCGCGGTTCGGCGGGTCGCACCGACGACATCTTCAACCTCGATCTGAACGTGTCCTACCGTCCTTCGTTCGCCGAGGGTCGCCTGGCCCTGAAGATGGACGTGTTCAACGTGTTCAACCGCCAGAAGGCGCTGGCGGTGGACGAGTCGGGCGAAGACACCACGGGCAACCCGCTGGTGGGCATCACCTACCTGACCCCGACGGTCTACCAGGCGCCGCGCGCAGTGCGCTTCATGGTGCAGTACAACTGGTAAGCAACCGCTGCTGACGGTTGATGGGCGGCCGCCTCCGGGCGGCCGCTCTTTTTTTGTGGCGAGCGAACGGGCAAACCGTGACCCCGGTCGGGAACTGAACTATCGCCATCCCCGCCAGGTGGGGTATGGCCTTGGGCACTGCGTTGTGGAAGGCATGGGAATGCCACTGCCGACGCCAACCACAGCAGGGACGGGCGGAACCGCCGGGAGGGCGGCCGTACCCGCAGTGCCGGACCCTTGCCACGCATTGCGCCCGTGCTACAAATTGCGCGACCGCGGCCGCCTTTTCCGCACCGGAGCCATCCAGTCCTGCCATGCGTCCGAGTATTCGCCTTCCGTCCGCCTCACGCCGGAGCCTTTGCCGTTCCGCGTGCGAACGCTGCGTGACGGAGTGAATGACGCAATGGTCGAGGCGATGGCACCGTCCACTCCGCGAGACGAAGAGCCTGTCACCGCGGCGCCGGTCGCGAACGGCGATGGCTTCGACCAGTTCCTGCGCGAACACCAGGCGGCGTTGATCGGGTTCCTGGCGCGACGCGCCGGCGACGAGGACGCCAAGGACATCGCCCAGGAGGCGATGGTCCGCCTGATGCGCTATCGCGCCCAGCCGGCCGAGCAGCTGCGGCCGCTGATGTACCGGATCGCACTGAACGTGCTCAACGACCGCGGCCGTCGCGATTCGACGCGGCTGGCCTCGGCCCACGTCAGCCTCGACCAGGATTTCCTCGGCCTGGCCTCGACCGAACCCAGCCACGACCAGCGCATCGCCCACGAGCAGGAACTTGCGCTGGTGCGCGCGACGATCCTGCAACTGCCCGAGCGTTGCCGCCAGGTCTACCTGCTCAACCGGATCGAAGGAATGAGCTACAGCCAGATCGCAATCCACTGCGGGATTTCGGTGAAAGCCGTGGAGAAGCACATCGGCAAGGCGCTGGGGTTGCTGCGGTTGAAGCTGAAGCAAAGCGGCATCAGCCGCGAGGACCCATCATGAGTACAGGGATGTTCGAGCACGGCTCAGGGCCGGATGACACCGGCCCGCGTGACACCGGTGCCAACCAGGCCGAAGCCTGGCTGGCGCGGCTCATGTCGCCCGAATGCGAGCCGCACGAGCGCGCCGCCTTCGAGGACTGGCTGGCCCAGTCCCCCGACAACATCGCCGCCTACCTCGAAGCCGAGCGCATCCATGCCCTGGCGGCGGGCCTGGGCTCGGACGAGCTGGTGCGCGCCGCCGCCCATGCGGCGCGACGCAAACCGGCCATGGCGCAGCCTGGCTGGCGGACCTGGCTGCCGGCCGCCACGGCGGCGGTGCTCGTCATCGCGGTGGCGACTGCAAGCTTCTGGCCGCGACCGGCCGGGCAGACGGCGATCGGCCAGCAGTTCATCACCGCGCAGGGCGAGCAGCGCGAGATCACCCTGTTCGACGGCACCGTTCTGCGCCTGGACACGGGCTCGGAAATCACCACGCGCTTCGACGGCGACCAGCGACTGGTCGAACTGGAGCGCGGCCGCGCCCAGTTCGTGGTCGCGGCCGACCCGGACCGCCCGTTCCTGGTCAAGGCCGGCCCCGGCACCGTTCGCGACATCGGCACCACCTTCCAGGTCAGCCGCATCGACGGCGAGGTCAACGTCGGGCTGCTCGAGGGTCGCGTCGATATCTCGGTCGGTTCCGGAGACCAGCTCCGCCGCAGCGAGCTGGCACCCGGCGAGCAGATCACCATCGATGGCAACGGTGCCATCGGCACGAAGCAACCGCTCGATCTCGCCGCGGCGCACGCTTGGCCGCAGGGCGACCTGGTGTTCCGCCAACGACGCCTGGACGAGTTGCTGGTTGAAATGAACCGCTATTCGCCGGTGCAGTTGCGGCTGGAAGACCCGGCCCTGGGCTCGTTGCAGGTCAGCGGCGTGTTCCATGCCGGCGACCAGGAAGCCCTGGCGGCAGCGCTGGAGCGCGGCTGGTCGCTGCAGGCACGGCACAAGGGCGCGGAAGAGATCGTCCTGTCGCGGACGACACAGTAGTCGTCCGGAGGTGTCGCGGGAGGGCGCATTGCCACCCCAGTCGGGCTCCCGTAATGTGCGCCACAGGGCAGCCCGTTCACCGGACGAATGGCCAGGTCGTACTGCTTCACCCTTGCCATCGTCGGCGCACTGTCATGGGGCTGCCTGGCGGCTGCCAGCCATGCGGCCGAAGGCGAGCCCGCCGCAGCGGTGCGCCTGGTCGTCCCGGCCGGCAAGCTGGACCGCGCCCTGCAGGCGCTGGCGACGCAAAGCCATACCCAGATCCTCTATGCCCCCGGGCTGGTCGAAGGGCGCAAGGCCCCCGGCCTGCAGGCCCGCATGCCGGCGGAACAGGCATTGGCGCTGCTGCTGCAGGGTTCGGGGCTGCGTGCGGTGCAGGTCAACGCCAACACGTTCCTGATCGAAGCCGAGGGCGGGTCGACGGCCATCGCTTCCGGGCCGCAGCAGGCGCGCGCTGATTCGCCGACGGAACTGGCCACCGTGCAGGTCACCGGTACGCACATCCCACGATCCAGCATCGAGGCGGTCACCGCTGTTCCGCTGACCCGCATCAGCCGCGCCCAGATCGAGGCCAGCGGCTACCAGACCCTGTTCGAGCTGCTCAGTTACCAGCCCGGCATGGTCAGTCACCATCCCGTCGACGTCGCCACCGACGGCGGCTTCCAGTCGCAGCAACCGTTCGCCGCCGCGGCCACCACCAGCCTGTACGGACTGGGACCGCGCGCGACCCTGTTCCTGCTCGACGGCCGGCGCATGGCCAACTACGGCCTGGCCTCGGCCGACCTCGGCGGCCTGACCGACCTCAACGGCATTCCGCTGAGCATGGTCGAGCGCATCGAGATCATCCGCGGTGGCGCGTCCGCCATCTACGGCGCCGATGCGATGGCGGGCGTGGTCAACATCATCCTGCGCAAGGGGCAGGTGGGCGGTGAAGCGGTCGCACGCTACGGATTGTCCGAGCGCGGCGATGCCGAGCAGCGACGGTTTTCCTTCAACTACGGCCAGGTCGCCGATGACGGCGGCAGCTGGTCGATCAGCGGCGACTACCTGCACCGCGAAGCATTGCTCGGCTCGGAGCGGAGTTGGCGCAGCGCCGACCTGCGGCGGTGGGGCCTGCGCGACCAGCGCGTCCAGCTGGCCTATTTCAGCAGCCAGGGACTGGAGCAGTGGGCCTGTCCGGATTCGGTCCGCGACGAAGCGGGCGAGTGCTACCTCGACAAACCACGCTACGTCACCCTGCAGCCGGAACTGGAAAGCACCGCGGTTTACGGGCAGATGCGGCAGCCACTGACCGATACGGTGGAGCTGAGCGCCTCGCTGCGCCTGAGCCAGGTGCAGCAACGACTGCAGGGAGCACCGTTCCATGCGGCGGTGTTCCTGCCTTTCGGCCATCCCGACGACTTCTTCCAGGGCAACGCCACGGTCCTGAACTACGCCTTCTTCGACATCGGCCCGGTGCGCAGCCGCAGCACCGCGCGCAGCGGCGACCTCACGCTGGGCCTGGACGGGTATAGCGGTGAGGGCGACGGCGCCTGGCAATGGCGCGTCGATCTCGCCCACCACCGCAATGATGTCGACAACTCGATCGACGGGCTGGTCAGCAACAGCGTGCTGGACCGCGCGATCGAGGACGTGAGCTACCGCTTCAACAGCACCGGCAATCCGCCCGCGCTGCTCACCGAACTCTCGCCGCGCGTAAGCGTGCAGGGCGATGCCCAGTTCGACCAGGTGGCCTTCAGTGCCAACGGCCCCGGGTTTTCCCTGCCGGGCGGACGCGCGCAGGCCGCGGTCGGCGTGGAGTGGAATCGCGATGCGCTGGAAAATCGCCCCGATGCGCTGATGATCGCCGGCGACATCGCCCTGGGCGCACAGAAGATCGACATCGACGAGCACCGCTACAGCTCGGCGCTCTATGCCGAGCTGAGCATGCCGATCACAACCTGGCTCAACGCCGACCTGGCCTGGCGGATCGACCATCGCCAGGGGTATGACAGCAAGTCGTCGCCGATGCTCGGCGTGAAGTGGAAGCTGTCGCCGTCGCTGACGTTGCGCGGTACCGCCGCGACCGGGTATCGCGCACCGACCCTGTTCGAGCTGCGTCGCCCGACCGTCTCCGACTCCATCGACATCGTCGAGCTGACCGACGCGCTGGCGCCCTGCCAGCTGCCGCTCATGGCCGACGATGGAATCACCTACTGCCTGCTCACCCTAGGTGCGAGGGAGAATCCGGACCTGCAGCCCGAGACATCGCGCAGCTACATCCTCGGCGCGGTATGGGCGCCGACGACGGACTTCGAGCTGAGCCTGGACCGCTTCCGCATCCTGCGTCGCAACGAGATCCTCAGCACCAATGCGCTGGCCCATCCCGAGGCATTCCCGGATGCGCTGGTGCGCGACGAGTCGGGCGGGCTGTACGCCATCAACGACTACTTCACCAATGTCGGCCGCACCGAAGTGGAAGGCTGGGAGCTGCAGTCCGAGTACCGGATCGACACCGACAGGCACGGACGCTTTGTCCTGCGCCTGGCGGCCAGCTACCTGGACCATCTCTTCCGGCAGGCCAACGCGCCCAGCCCGGAACTGGATTACGCCGGCCGCGGCGCACCGCAGCGGTCGGTGCTGGCCGGTGTCGAATGGACCCTCGGCGACTGGGTCACGGCCCTGAACCTGCACGAGATGGGGCCGTCGGACGTCGCACTCGCGGGCGAAGCGTGTCCCCGGCTCAACGCGAGCGTGCGCAAGTGCCGCACCCCGGCCTGGACGACGGCCGACCTGTACCTGGCCTATGTCGGTCTGCCCGGCTGGCGGTTCTCGCTCAACATCAACAACCTGGCCGATCACCAGCCGGTCAACTACGACCCCGACAAGCTCGGCTACGACATCGCCTACGACGAACCGCGTGGTCGCTACTACCTGCTCAGCGCCGCCTGGCAGTTCTAGAAAATTTTCCATCCGGGGGGTAGGGGGGTTGGGCACCCCCTGCGTTACTGGCCATGACCTTCCGCGAGGAAGGCTCACGCGCCATGGATGGCGCACCTATTCGTCGCATCGACAACGTTCGCGCTGCCCCGCGGGCTGTAAGGGTAATAAAGGCTTCCGGATGAAGCATCTCGCGCCAGGGACGGCGCATTTCAAATTTGCTGCGGCCGGACTCCGCGACCTCCTCCCCCCGTCGCGACGGCCGCGCATGCAGTCTTCCGGATGAAGCATGGGGCGCCAAGGATGGCGCCAATTGCCCTCACGGTTTTTCTGCTCCCTGCCACCACCACATCTCAGCGCGACCTGCTGCTGGGCGATCGTGTCCGCTGGGATGTTTCCGCTATCGAATCTTGTCCATGCGGATTCAACTGGTGATTTCGGACGATTCTCATATACGCACATCGATCGTAATGGTCAGATGGGGCGTCCGCGAACGTTCCGTCACTGCGGACTACGCCACAGCGTCAGCAACCTGCTCTGCTTCTCAAAGTATTTCGTGCGAGTAGCGAGTGGCACGACTGTAGGGCTTTGCACGCAGGTTGCTTGAAAGAAAGTTGCGCGCCAGGAGGGTGCGTAGCCGGATGGGTTACCACGGACCCACTCCGGTAAGTGCCGGGGGCTCCCCCCCTGCGTCCGGCATGTCTGGGGAAGTCGACGGAACGGCTTCTCCAGACTCTTGATCTGTACTCACGAATCCCGATTCCTTGCCGGCTGATGGCAGGTCGGCGCTTGTCTGCGCGCGCAAGAAGTCCCGAGAAAATCGCACGTTCCCGGACGACTCGATGGGGAAGATTCTGATTCTCTGATGTGGTTCGAACTGGTCATCTACATGGCCAGGTTCATCCATGTCCACAAAGGAGCGTCAGAAACATGCGCCAAAACGCAGGGAATGCGATCGCACAAGCAGCAAGCCGGACGCACGCACGGTCGGTTCTATCCACGGCAATCGCTGTGGTCTTCCTCCTCGGTGGGCTCGCAACTGCTAGCGCACAGGGGACAGCAGGCGAAGCCGCTCGCACCGGCGACGCGGCAAGCTGGCGCACGCAGGAGTTCGGTGCCGATTGGGGCCTCGCCGCCATCCGTGCGGAATATGCCTACGCCCGCGGCCTGAGCGGTCGCGGCGTTCGCACCGGCATCTTCGACAGCGGAACCGGCCTGGATCATCCGGAGTTCGCGGGCAAGGACCACCGCAGCCTGCAGATTGGCGACACCCTTGCCGACGGAACCCGCTGCACCAATACGACATTCCTTTCGGGACCGGGCGCCTGCTTCTCATCGCGTGGCGACGAAGTTGCCGTCGACTACGTGCGGTTCGACGACAGCGTGCCGGAGCGGATCCGCGAGATCATCCGCAATGGCAACTACGTCCAGCCGGGCTTCACCTACAACAGCCACGGCACGCATGTCGGCGGAACGATCGTTGCCAACCGCGACGGGCAGGGCACGCACGGCGTGGCCTTTGCTGCCGACCTGACCACGGCGCGCCTGTTCTTCAACACCGCGCGGCAATGGCAGCGGAACCCGGGAGGCGGATATTCGGTGGTGGGCCTGGCGGGTGTCGGTCCCGATACTTCGGCATTCGTCGACATTTACCAGCAGATGAACGCGCAGGGCGTGCGGGTCATCAACCACAGTTGGGGCTTCGCATTCGAGCCCGATACGGTCGAGCTGTTGGACGCCTACCTGTCGGATCCGGATATGGCGAGTTACTGGCAAGCCATCGCCGACGGTACCCGCGCGCGCGGACTGATCCAGGTATGGGCTGCAGGCAACACCGATGCGGCGACTGAAAGTCCGGAAGCCAGCCCATTCGCGGGTGCGCACGCCACCTTGCCGCGCGCGTTTTCAGACATCGAGCCGTACTGGCTCAGTGTGGTCAACGTCGACCGCGACCTCGTCCTGAGCAACCGCTCCAACAAGTGCGGCCTGAGCATGAACTGGTGTCTTGCCGCGCCGGGGTCCGACATCCGGTCGACGGTGTACGGTGGCGACGAGCGGACCCAGGGCGAGGTGACGACGCATCCGGACGGCAGCATCAGCCTGGAAGTGCGCAGCCGGGTACCGGCCTACGAGTACACCGAGTACAGCGGCACGTCGATGGCGGCGCCGCATATCACCGGTGCACTGGCGCTGCTGATCGAGCGCTTCCCCTATCTCGACAACGCGCAGGTGCGCGATGTCCTGCTGACCACGACGACCGACCTCGGTGCGCCCGGGATCGACGAGATTTACGGCTGGGGACTGGCCAACCTGGAGAAGGCCATCGACGGCCCCGGCCAGATCCGTGTCGATACCAACGTGGTGATGAACCAGCGCGCCGGCGGCATCAAGGTCTGGGAAGGCAAGGCCTGGGACGATTGGCGCAACGACATCGGTGGCTCCGGTCGGCTGTCGAAGTCGGGCGTTGGTTGGTTGCGCCTGAGTGGCAACAACACATTCGGTGGCCTCGACGTCAGGCAGGGCGTGCTCGAACTCGACGCCGACAACCGACTGGGCAAGGTCGACGTCAATGGCGGCCTGCTCGTGCTCAACGGAAAGCTCGCCAGCACCGATCTGCTCGTCAACAGCGGTGTCGCCAGCATCCAGGGACAAGTCAGCGGAGGTGTCACGAGGGTTGCGGCGGGAGGCAGCCTGCATGGCAACGGCACGCTCGGCGACACGGTGGTCGAAGGCACGATCGCGCCAGGCAACTCGATTGGCACGTTGCGTGTCGAGGGCACGTACACCCAGGCCCCAGGCTCGGTCTACGAGGCCGAGATCGCCGCGCCGTCGGCGTCCGATCGCATCGATGTCCAAGGCGCCGCCATCCTGCTTGGCGGCACCTTGCGGGTGTTCAATGCGCCCGGCAGGTACCTGCTGGGACAGCGCTTCAACTTCCTTACCGCGACCGATGGCATCTCCGGCCAGTTCGCCCGGATCGATGCGTCGGCCATTTCGCCGTTCCTCAAGTTCGACTTCAACTACGGCGCGAACCAGGTCGACGTCGACGTTGCTCGTGGTCTGACGCTCGCTGCCGCCGCACGCACGCACAACCAGCGCTCGGTGGCGACGGCAGCGGATGTCCTGCCGTTCGATGCGCGTCTGGCGCAGACGCTGACGCAGCTCTTCCCGCAGCAGGCCCTCGATGCGCTGGATTCGCTCAGCGGTGAACTGTATCCCGGCGTCCACTCGGTTCTCGTCGAAGGCAGCCGCCACGTGCGTGATGCGGCGCTGGTACGGGCCCGTGCCGGGGCAGGCGGGTTCGCGCCGGCGAATGGCGATGCGCCTTCTGCCGCATGGATCCAGGTGCTCGGCAGCGGCGGCACGCTGCACGCGGATGGCAACGCCGGTGAGATCGACTACAACGGCAGCACCACGCTGCTCGGTTACGACTTCCGCTTCGACAACGGGTTTCGCGTGGGCGTGCTCGGCGGGCTTGGCCGCGATGACGTGACGTTGCCGAGCCGGAGCTCGCGCGGTGACATCAATACGCGCCACGTCGGCTTCTACGCGGGACAGTCCTGGGGCGGTTTCGGCCTGCGCGCGGGCTACGGCCATGCCACGCATGACGTCGACGTCGAGCGGACGATCGCGTTCCCCGGCGTGCAGGATCGTACCCGCGCCGACTACGACGCCGACACCCGCCAGGCGTACATCGAAGGTGGCTATCGCTGGTCGGCCGGTGCCTGGGAATGGGAGCCGTACGGCCAGTTCGCCCAGGTGCGCACGAGCTCCGATGGCATCGCCGAAAACGGTGGCGTTGCGGCGCTGGCGGGGCAGGTCGCGGACAGCCGGGTCAATCTGTCGACGCTGGGCCTGCGCTTCAACTTCAACCTGAAGGCCGCCGGGCAGAAGGAGAGCTGGCTCAGCCTGCGCGGCGGCATCGGTCGCCGTCATGCCAGCGGCGATCTGTCGTCGACCGCATCACTGGCCTGGCAGGGCGGCGGAACGTTCGACGTCTTCGGTGCGCCGTTGGCCGAGAACGCGGACCTGGCCGAGGTCGGCCTGGGTGCGCGGGTCAGTCGCAATGGTCTGGTCGAGTTGAACTACAGCGGACAGTTCGCCGACGAATCCCGCGACCACGGCATCAACGCGCGTTACACCCTCAGCTTCTGAGGGGTCGCAGAAACAAGAAGGCCGCGATTGCTCGCGGCCTTCTCGTTGTTGCCTGCGCGTGAGCGCCGGCGGATCTTGCCAGCCCGTTACGCCAGGCCGGCCTGCTTCATCACTTCGGCAGCGTAGTCCTCGACGACCTTCTCGATGCCTTCGCCAACAGCAAGGCGCTGCATGGTGACGACGTCGGCGCCAGCGGCCTTGAGCACCTGCTCGACGGTCTGGTCGGTGTTGAGCACGTACGGCTGGCCGTACAGCGTGACCTCGTTGACGATCTTGGCGATCTTGCCGCTGATGATCTTTTCGAGGATCTCGGCCGGCTTGGCCTTGTCCTTCTCGGACATCTTGGCCAGCTCGATTTCCTTTTCCTTGGCCACGAACTCGGCCGGGACGTCGGAAGCCTTGATGTGCGGCGGGTTCATTGCGGCAACGTGCATGGCGATGCCACGGGCCAGCTCGATGTCGCCACCCTTGACCTCGACCAGCACGCCGATGCGGCCGCCGTGGACGTACGCGGCAACGTTGTTGGCGCTGTCGACGCGGGCGAGGCGACGGACCTGCACGTTTTCGCCGACCTTGGAGATGACGGCGGCGCGGGTTTCCTCGACGGTCTGGCCGCCGTCGACCTTGGCCGACTTCAGTGCTTCGGCGTCAGCGGCGCCGGAGGCCAGGGCGGCCTTGGCGACGGCTTCGGTGAAGCCCAGGAAGTTGTCATCCTTGGCAACGAAGTCGGTCTCGGAGTTGATCTCGACCAGCACGGCCTTGCCGCCGTCCTGGGCGACCGCGATGCGGCCTTCGGCGGCGACGCGGTCGGCCTTCTTGTCGGCCTTGGCCAGGCCCGACTTGCGCAGCCACTCGCCGGCAGCGTCGATGTCGCCATTGTTTTCGACGAGTGCCTTCTTGCACTCCATCATGCCGGCGCCGGTGCGCTCGCGCAGTTCCTTGACGAGGGAAGCGGTGATTTCAGCCATGGGGATTACCTCGGAATTCGTTGGATGTGCGGATGGCGCCAAAGATCGCTCGGGCCATGGCTGGCCGGTGCGTGGCGCGTCCGCTGAATCGATGCGATGAAACCTGATGCAGTACGACCAGAGCGATGCGGCCGCGCATGATCGCGCGACCGCATGACGCGGGTCTTACTCGGCGGCGTCGGCCTTCTTGGCCGGTGCCTTCTTGGCCGGGGCGCGGCCACGCGGGGCCTTGCGCTCTGCACCGTTCTCTTCGCCTTCGGCGGCGGCTTCGGCGAAGTCTTCCTCGCGCACGCCAGCCGGCGTCGGCGCAGCGGCCTTGCCTTCCAGCACGGCGTCGGCGGCGGCACGGGCGTACAGCTGCACGGCGCGGATGGCGTCGTCGTTACCCGGGATGGCGTAGTCGACCAGGGCCGGATCGTAGTTGGTGTCGACGACGGCGATGACC
>Ga0209025_1005122_pt1 | contig 10880 bp, 11 predicted proteins | sample AraplaMF_Col_mLB_FD_184256 | JGI IMG/M metagenome (GOLD analysis project Ga0209025, IMG submission 184256) | Arabidopsis root microbial communities from the University of North Carolina, USA - plate scrape MF_Col_mLB (SPAdes) (version 2) | ecosystem: Host-associated > Plants > Roots > Endosphere...
GTCGGTGCAGTTAGCAAGAACGGATCTAAATTCCCTTGGACAGCGAATTTCGAGCCTATACGTGCTCTGCCTTCCGTAATGGACACGCGCCAATCCAATCCGATCACATTCGCTTCTAGGTCACGCAGCGTTGGCAGCAATTCGCCCGAACTGACTCCTGGGAAATAAATTTTAGGTACATCTACTTCTTTGAGCGAAGCGAAAATCCGCTTAATCGTAGGCAGTACATAACGTTCGAAGTCTTGCGGTGCAAGTGCTCCCACCCAGCTATCAAACAATTGAACCGCTTTTGCCCCGTTCGCGACATGCGCTTTAAGATAAGCAATCACCATATCACCTAGCTTATCCATTAGAGCGAACCAAACTTCTGGAGTACTATACATCATTTGCTTCGTTAACCGATAATTCCGTGATGGACGACCCTCGATAAGATAGCTGGCGATCGTAAATGGCGCCCCTGCAAACGTGATAAGCGGCACTTCAAGCTCGCGATCTAGAATTCGAATCGTCTCCAGCACGTGTGAGAGATCCCCCTCCACATCGATCGGACGCAGCTTCGCTACATCCTCTGCCGTTCGTACCGGATTATGTATGACTGGACCTACATTGGCAACAATATCAAAATCAATTCCAATTGAAGCAACCGGATTCATAATATCCGAATATAGAATCGCTGCGTCTACCCCGAGCTTGTGAATCGGCATGAGTGTAACTTCCGCAGCCAATTCCGGCTGTTTGCAAATTTCGAGCAAGCTGTATTTTTCTTTGATTTTGCGATAATCAGGATCGTAACGCCCTGCTTGGCGCATATACCAGACAGGAAGCTGATCGACCTCTTGCTTCAAGCATGCTCTTAGAAACCGGTCATTCGTTATCATGTCAATTCTCCAATCTAACCTAAATAATGTGTGTTCAAAAAGTCAACTTTTCAGTGCCTGAGCGTTTTCAAGAAAACGTACATCGTAAGCATAAACTAAGGTTGCGAGAATCCGAATGCATCTGCTTCCGTAGCGAGTTTTTCTTCGAAAAACATTCAGAGGAACGGAGTTTAGGTCAAACCTAAATGAGTACCTAAAGTGTTTCCGAAGGAAACACACTTCGTAAGTATAAGCTGTTCAAGGATGAACGCAAGATTTGATGTCGATTTCGCTTCCTGGAATTCTTCGTAATCAAAAGATGATTTTTTGAACAACCTCTAATGTCAATAAACTCATTATGCCCTTTTTCATATACCGTCTCAACCTATCTCGAATAGCTCCCTATGACAATTCAATGACAATCGTCACGCACACGCGAACCGCCCTGATTCGTCCATGAATGCACCTTATGCTATAATTTCCAATACAGGATCGTTCGAAACCCTTACAGATTTATCTATCATCGAAGAAAGGAGTGATCCATACGATGCAACAATGGAAAGTCAATCTCGTCGTCCTCTGGGTTGGCCAATTCCTGGTCAATGCCGGCATGACGATGATCATTCCGTTCCTGTCGCTCTACTTGCAGCATGATCTTGGTCTTACCGATCCGCATCAAATCGGGACCTGGGCAGGGTTCATCTTCGCTGCAAATTTCTTGACATCCTTTATATTTCAGCCGATCTGGGGCAAGTTCGCGGATAAATATGGCCGGAAAATGATGCTCTTACGCTCTGGATACGGCATGGCGATCGTCATGGTGCTGATGGGCTTCGCACAGACGCCATTCCAGCTCTTGTTATTGCGCCTTTTAAATGGAACGATTTCCGGCTTCAATCCCGCAGCTATCTCGCTTGCCGCATCTGCAACGCCGAAGCAGCGAATGGGATTCGCCATGGGGATGCTGCAATCTGGACAAGTCGCCGGAACCATCCTAGGCCCATTCATTGGCGGTCTGCTCGCGGATACGATCGGCTATCGTCCGATATTCTACATAACCGGCGCACTCATATTTGCTGCTTCCTTCGTCGCTACCTTCTTGATTAAGGAGAAATTCAATCGTGAGGAAGCAGCGAAGAAACCGGATATCTCCGTTATTGCCGGCTTCATGCAGCTTACCAAATATCGTCCCCTCATGGCGTTATTCGGTGTAACCTTCTTGCTGCAATTCGCGATGATGGGACCGATGCCACTCATGCCACTTTACGTGCAAGAACTGCATGGAACGTCGGTGAATCTCGCCTTCTGGGCTGGATTTGTCAGTTCCATTACCGGCATTTCGAATATGATCGCTTCCCCATTGCTCGGGAAGCTTAGCGACAAGATCGGCTCCAATGGAATTCTCTTCTTCTGCTTGATTGGCGCTTCCGTCTCTCTGATCCCACAGGCATTCGTCAGCAGTGTATGGCAGTTGATCTTATGTCGATTCGTTCTTGGCATGTTCATGGGCGGTCTACTGCCTTCGGTGAACTCCCTGATCCGCAAATATACACCCGATGGGATGGAAAGTCGCTCTTACAGCTTCAACAGTAGTACGTTAGCACTCGGGAACATGCTCGGACCGATTATTGCGGGTGCATTATCCGGAAATATTGGCATCCAGGGCATCTTCATCTCCTCCGGAATCTTGTTGTTATGCAACGGGCTGTGGGTGTGGATGACCTTATATCGCAATCATCGTGTGAAAGCCACTACATAATGCCTTCCCACAAAGTGGTGCGTTGGCTTTGAAGCGCTTCATAACATGTAAAAAGGGTTGCCCCTGCAATGGATAAGCCATTGCGGCAGGGCAACCCTTTTATGATCTAATCGCGGATTATTGTGCTGTAAGAATGATCGGTCCCTCAGCTGTAATCGCGATGGTATGCTCATATTGTGCAGACAGGCCGCCATCCTTCGTTCTTGCCGTCCAACCGTCGCTATCCAGCTTGCTGCGCCAGTCGCCTGTATTCAGCATCGGCTCAATCGTAATGACCATGCCTTCCTTAAGACGTGTACCGCGGCCAGCTGGTCCGTAATGAAGCACTTGCGGCTCCTCATGCATCACCTGTCCGATCCCGTGACCTATAAATTCACGTACGACGGAGAAGTTATTCGACTCCGCATGGACCTGGATCGCATTCGCAATATCGCCTAAGCGATTGCCAATCACTGCCTTCTCAATTCCTTTGTACAGCGATTCTTCCGTCACGCGAAGTAATGTATCGGCTTGCTCGGATACATTCCCTACGCGGTAAGACCAAGCTGAATCCGCCAGCCATCCGTTCAAGTTCACGACCATATCGATGGTCACAATGTCCCCGTCCTTGAGCATTTCTGGTTTTGGGAAGCCATGACAGATCACATCATTAACAGAAGCACACGTCGCATATTGATACCCATTGTAGCCTTTCTGCTCTGGTGTTGCTCCGTGATCGAGAATGAATTTTTCAGCGAATTTATCAATTTCTTGTGTTGTAATTCCGGGTTTAATCATCTTGGCGATCTCACGATGGCACGCAGCGAGAATCTCGCCTGCCGCTTTCATGTTCGCAATTTGTTCTTTTGTCTTGATCGTAATCATCTCACGCGCCTCCTGTTCATTTGTATAGTGTATTGAAATTGATCGATTTTAGCAAATAAGGCTGCCGCACACTTTACTTCACCATGGCAATAGCAAGACCATCATAAGCTGGCAGCATCGTACTCATCAGCCGTGGGTCTTGCGCTATCCGTTCATTAAATTGTCTTACTGCTTGAACCGCAGGACCGCTCCGTGTCGGATCAGTCGTTCTGCCGCGCAGCAATGTGTTATCCCCTACAATGAGGGCACCTGGATTCGCAAGTCTAAGGGCATATTCAAGATAGTTCAAGTAATTCCCCTTATCCGCATCAATGAAGAAGAAATCAAATCGTTGCCCTTCGGATTCAAGCTGCTGCAAGCTCTCCATCGCATCGCCAATGCGATACTCAACTTGATGGCCGTGCCCCGCTTCAGTCACATGCTGCTTCGCCACCTCTGCGAACTCCGGCTTTAATTCCAGCGAGACGAGCTTTCCCTCATCATCTAAGCCGCGAGCAAGACATATCCCGCTGTATCCGCCAAGGGCTCCAATCTCGAGAATGCGCTGCGCACGCGAAGTCTTCACGAGAATTGTGAGCAATCTCCCGTAACCCGGGGCAATCGATATTTCGGGCATTTCTGCCTTGCGCGTCCCTTCCATCACGCGTTCTAGAACCTCATCTTCAGCAAATAATGAATCCATATATTGCTCATCGGATTGCGTCATTTCCTAACCTCCTGCATGCTCATTTCTATTTCAATGTTTGTAACGTCGATTAAATTCGCCTATACTGGATTGTATCAGAAAATGCTGTTAGGGTGTGAACGATTACATGAGTAAGTATCAGTTAATTGCAACAGCGCCAATGGGACTTGAAGCTGTTGTCGCACGAGAATTAAGAGATTTAGGCTATGAAGATCTGATGGTTGAGAATGGCCGCGTTAATTTCCGCGGTGATCTGATCGATATATGCCGGTGTAACCTATGGCTTCGGACGAGTGATCGCGTTCTGATCAAGATGGGCGAATTCAAAGCCACCACATTCGATGAACTATTTGAAGGAGCCAAAGCACTGAATTGGCCGGATTGGATTCCAGAAGACGGGGAATTCCCTGTCGAAGGCCGTTCGCATAAATCGCAGCTTAGCAGTGTACCTGCCTGTCAATCCATCGTGAAGAAAGCGGTCGTCGACAAGATGAGTATGACTTACGGGACCGAATGGTTCGATGAAACCGGACCTCGTTACGTGATTGAAGTCATTATGCTGAATGACATCGCGCTGCTCACCTTAGATACAACAGGACCAGGCCTTCATAAACGCGGATACCGCAAAATAGCAACCGAAGCACCACTCAAGGAGACGATGGCGGCAGCACTCGTGCTGCTCAGCCGCTGGACTCCAAATCGCCCGTTCTATGATCCATTCTGCGGCTCGGGTACCATTCCGATTGAAGCTGCCATGATCGGCTGGAACATCGCCCCAGGACTACGACGTTCATTCAATTCGAGCGACTGGCCGATCATTCCCGCCGACCTATGGGAAGAAGCAAGAGAAGAAGCCTACGATCTCTTGCGGGATGATATTCCGCTGGAGATCGCGGGCTCCGATATTGACCGAGAAGCGATTGACATTGCATATGCTTCCGCAAAGGCTGCCGGGCTGGGCCAAGAAATCCAGTTCCATACCCTGCCTGTCGCGAAAATAGATCCTCAAGGGGACTACGGCTGTATCATTACGAATCCGCCCTATGGCGAACGACTCGGTGAAATTGATGAGGCTGAGAAGGTCATGCGTGATCTCGGCTTCGTCTCGAAGAAGCTCCCGACTTGGTCATTCTTCTCGATCTGTCCGAACAAGCAATTCGAGCATTATTTCGGTCGCCCCGCGAACAAGCGTCGCAAGCTGTTCAATGGACGCATTGAATGTCAATTCTATCAATACCTAGGCCCGCTCCCGCCACGCAAGCCACTTGCGTAATCCTAGATAAAAATCGAAACGCCGTTATTCATTCGCTTCCTTTTGGAAAGAATGGATAGCGGCGGTTTTTTTGCGTAGCAGGACACTTCATCCAGATGTTAACAGAAGTTGAATCCGAATTTTTTACGTTTATAATAGTAAAGGTGTCTGTTGACCGCTATGAATTACCATTTTGTTCGAAGAAAGGAGCTGTTTCGACCATGAATACACCTTACCAGACGGCTCCGCGAGCCAAAAGAGTACCGCTTCACACCCTATTTCGTATTCGTTATGTCGAATGTATTCTGTTTATAGCACTTATCCTGTATAAATTATTTCTGTTCGATCAATTTATGGATGTTCCCCTCGTCCAAATGGATCGTTGGGATTATATCATTGGCGTTGGTTCCATTCTGCTCTGTTCGTTCTGGGTGTGGCTGCTGCCGCCGCGAGGACGATGGATTAGCGTGTTCATACTGAATGTGCTGCTCACCAGCGTGTTCTATGCCGATTTGGTCTATTATCGATACTTCCAAGATTTTATTTCCATTCCTGTTCTGATGCAGGCTGGACAAGTCAGTTCACTCGGACATAGTATTGCTTCCCTCCTGTTCTGGAAGGATATCTTGTTCTTCATCGATATTGTTCTGCTCCTGCCATTAACCATCGCAGCTTGGATCGTCCTTGGTAAGGAAAAAGCATTAATGCGTATGGCTCGCACAGGTCGCAGCCGTATCCAGAAATTCATTACTCGTGTCGTGATGAGCGCGATCATCTTCGGTCTCGGTGCAGGTCTGACATTTCTCCCGATTCAACATGCGACGAATACCTGGGCAAAAGGGATTTTCGTCGGGAACTGGTGGAACGTGTCCCTCTATAATGTGACCGGGTTGATTGGATTCCACGGATACGATATTAACCGCTATGCGAGTGAAAATTGGTTCTCGAGCCAGACGCTCTCTGCAGAAGATGAAGCGGAAGTCAAACAATGGTTCACGGCCAAGCATAACGAACCGCAAGTCACGAATGAGCTGTTCGGTGCTTATAAAGGCAAAAATATAATTGTCATTCAAGCCGAGGCTTTCCAGAACTTCATGATCAATCAGAAGATCAATGGGATCGAAGTCACACCGCATCTGAACCAATTCGTTCGTGAGAGCATGTATTTCAACAATTATTATCACCAGACGGGACAAGGCCGAACATCCGACGCTGACTTCTCATCGCATACGTCCTTGCATCCACTGCCAACAGGCTCTGTATTCATTCGTTATCCGAATCATGCCTACGATGTCCTCCCTCAGATTCTCAAAGATAAGGGGTATTCAACAGGCGTCTATCATGCATATGATGCGAGCTTCTGGAATCGATACAATATGTACAATCAAATGGGCTACGACCGGTTCTATAGCAAGAAGGACTTTACCATTGATGAACCTTTAGGCTGGTCACTCGGAGATGCTTCCTTCTTCCGACAATCCTTGGATTATATGAAGCAGACGAAGGAACCTTTCTATTCCTTCTTGATTACGCTATCCAGTCACCATCCTTATGAACTTCCAGCGAGTAAGCAAGTGCTGGATGTCGGGAAATTCAAAGGGACAATATTCGGAGACTATCTAGAATCCGTTCATTACGTGGATGAAGCATTCGGCCAAATGGTCGAACAAATGAAGGCCGACGGTTTGTGGGAAAATACGATCATTGCGTTCTATGGAGATCACGATAATTCCATTCGCGACAAAAGCGCGATGGAGCAGTTCCTTGGCACAAGCATCAGCGACTTGAAGTTCGAACAGCTGATGAATCAGGTTCCAATGATCGTCCATTTCCCTGACGGGAAACATGCAGGTACCATCGATCGCGTAGGCGGTCAGTTAGATATGACGCCTTCCTTGCTCTATTTGCTGGGCATCCCAACCGACTCGTATTATATGATGGGAAATAATCTATTCACCGAAGGCGACAAGCTCGTCGTGCTGCGTACAGGTGCAGTGACAGACGGACAGTACTATTACATGCCTGCAGCAGATGGGATCTTCGAGAATGGAACCTGCTATGACGCGAAGACCGGTGATAAGACTGATGTTGCAGGCTGCCGTTCCATTGCGGATCAAGCGAAGAAACAGCTCGAAATGTCGGATAAAGTTATTACCTATGACCTGATCCGTCGCTTCAGGGAGAAGGCATAAAAATAACCCCTTGCACAGCATTAGGATAAGGTCATGAACACGATGACCATCCCGATGTTAGCAAGGGGTTTCTTTGTATTAATCGACGATATATCGATCCGATGGATGCATACAAATGCCGTGCAACCGCTTCGCATTGACAGCTGCAACCCACGCTTCCGCATCTTGAACGATAGCTGGGAACGTATCATAATGCACAGGGATATTGGTCTTCGCACCAATCCATTGCGCTGCGAGCAGCGCATCCTCAGGCCCCATCGTGAACACATCGCCGATTGGAATCGCCGCAGCATGAATGTCGTGCAATTCGCCAATGAGCTTCATATCACTGAATAATGCCGTATCCCCAACATGATAGAAGGTTTTGTCGCCCATGGTGAGCAGAATCCCACCCGCAACGCCGCCATATATAGGGCCTTGCTCGGTATCGAGGCTTGAGCTATGGATTGCTGGTGTAAATTTAACCTTGCCCCAGCGGAAGGTATTGCACCCGCCGATATTCATGCCGAACACGGTGGCGCCTTTGCTCCCAAAATAACTACAAATTTCAAAGTTCGCAATAATCGGACATTGATTTTGAAGCGCGATCTGCAGTGCATCCGCCGTATGATCGGAATGCCCGTGTGTCAGCAGTACCGCATCCACTTTGATGTCTTCTACTTTCAAGGTCGTGAGCGGGTTGCCCGAGATGAACGGATCCATAATAACTTTGAAATTATTATGGGATACAATAAAGCAAGAATGACCGATAAATTGGAGCTCCATGCTCTATTCACACCTCACTTAGAAATCGATATGATCTGGATCTGGGCCTACACGTTGTTCCTTGTTCATCGCTTGAATACGTTCCATATCTGCAGCCGAGAGCTCGAAGTCGAAAATATCGCCATTCTGAGCGATACGCTCTGGATTCACGGATTTCGGAATCGTAATGACACCGTTCTGCAAATCCCAACGCAGAATCACTTGGGACACCGATTTACCATATTTCGCAGCAATCTCTGTAAGCGCAGGATCGTCCAACAGCTTCCCTTGCATTAGCGGACTCCATGCTTCAAGCACAATATTGTGGCTGTTACAGAACGCATGCAGTTCACGCTGCGCTAGCATCGGATGATATTCCACTTGATTCACGACAGGCACGATGCCGCTTACTTCGAATATATCCTTCAAATGATGGATATGGAAGTTACTCACACCAATCGCACGAACCAATCCGTCGTTGTAGAGCTTCTCCAGCGCTCTCCATGTATCGATATATTTTTTCTCTTTGACTGGCCAGTGAATAAGATATAAATCAAGGTAGTCGAGGCCCAGCTTCTTGCGGCTCTCTTCGAACGCATGGAGCGTCGATTCATAACCTTGATCCGAATTCCAGACCTTCGTCGTCACGAACAGCTCTTCTCTTGCGATGCCGCTGTCTTTGATCCCTTGTCCGACACCAGACTCATTCTGATATACCGCCGCCGTATCAATGCTGCGATAACCACATTCAATCGCTGATTTCACGGCATTAGACACCTCTTGACCATCTGCTGCCTTCCATACGCCAAGACCAAGCCATGGCATCTCGACACCGTTGTTCAGTTTAACGCGATCTGCAATATGTTTCATACAATATCCTCCCTTGATATGTATTCTGAATTTTCTCCACACGCTTCCATAAAGTAAGCGACAACATTATCATATCACAGGTATTTTCCACAGCGCAAAATGCAAAGCCACCTGGGAGGAATCGGCTCTCATTCCATTCCAGGTGGCTCTACAACATGCGTATTAATCTGTAGATAATTTATTCAACCGTTCCATTTCATCTCCTAATAGCTCGCGTGCGAACTCCACAGGCTGTTGATTCCGTCCTGTCTCATTCTTCATCGCCGTATCTACTGCGTTCTGCGCTCGCTTCAATGCGCTATTCGCTTGTCCCACAGATTGTTCCGACGGATGACTGAGCGCTTGAGAGACGGCGTGATGCAGTGTTTCAATTGAATTCTGCGCTTGCGTTATCGGAGTTTGCTCATGCATCGAATCATCATTACGTGTCAATATCCTGTCCTCCCTTTGACCATTATAGCCTCCTTAGGATAGACGAAAAGGTGCGGAACTATCCGCACCTCTTAAGATCACACTTTTATTTTTTTTTCACGTATTTACTTGCCATCTCAATCGCTTCATCTTCCGTAGGTGCCGTTACATAACGGCCGTTAATGAAGATAAATACCCGCTTCCCGCAAGGACCACAATACGACTTGCATCCTACTTTGATCTCTGCTTCCGGGTCCATCTTCTGAACTTTCGGTAAGAACGTCTTCATCTTAACATGCTTACATTTATCGCAAATGCGTATGTCGTTCGCCATAATTCATCCTCTTTCTAGTGATCCCCATGATTGCCTTTAGATGGATTCGTAATGATAAAACCCTCTTCAGGGAAATATAAATAATCAATTTTGATTCCATCCAACATTGGCTCGTCCGATTGCAAGAGGATAGAAATCTCCTTGTCTGTCTCCACAATCGTGTCATTATCCTTCGCCTTGTCCAGGTCCATACCATAGTGGGCATGGTTCCCGTGGGAATGGGTAACGAAAACACGAAGCATCAGCCCCGGATCTTTCGCTTGTTCAAGCTCTTGCTTTATCTTTTTCGCAGCGTTGCGTGTAATTTTGCAATTCATGATTCTCTCTCCCATCATGTCCAAATCCATATTCCTTTATTGTAAATAATTGAACCCTTGAAATCAACCTATAAAAACTTAAAAGTTCACAATTTGTACACAAATTAACACTTGATTCCACGCTCATTATACCCTATAATCCAAAAGTGATTTATTTTAGACCTAAAATATTAGAGCGTAAGATTTTCAGAATTGGAGGTTTGGCCATCTATGCAAGAAGCAATACAAGATTCATCACCAAAAACGATTAACCGGACCATGGTACTCATCGGCTTAATCATCGGGATGCTCTTCAGTGCACTCGAACAGACCATCGTCGGTACGGCAATGCCTACGATTATTAAAGATTTAAATGGATTTTCCATCTTCGCATGGGTAACCACAGCATATTTGATTACATCTACTACCGTGGTACCGATTGTCGGTAAACTCGCTGACATGTATGGTCGCAGACTCTTCTATCTACTTGGCGTCCTGATATTCGTCGCAGGCTCGTTCTTATGTGCTACGGCGATGACGATGGAACAACTGGTGCTCTATCGTGCCGTGCAAGGGATCGGCGGCGGGATGCTCATGCCGTTATCTCAGACGATTG
>Ga0209025_1005126_pt1 | contig 10873 bp, 7 predicted proteins | sample AraplaMF_Col_mLB_FD_184256 | JGI IMG/M metagenome (GOLD analysis project Ga0209025, IMG submission 184256) | Arabidopsis root microbial communities from the University of North Carolina, USA - plate scrape MF_Col_mLB (SPAdes) (version 2) | ecosystem: Host-associated > Plants > Roots > Endosphere ...
CGTCCATGGCTTGCATGCGAGGGCTCGCGCCTGCGGCCATCCATCCGAGCGTCGATCTCGCAGGTCATGCAGGCGTCATCCATGGCGGTTAGCTCGGCGCCACCCTGAGAGGCCAAGCATGACCCGCAAAAACGTTCTCCTGATCGTCGTCGACCAATGGCGCGCCGATTTCGTCCCGCATCTGCTGCGCGCCCGCGGCCAGGAGCCGTTCCTCAGGACGCCGAATCTCGACCGGCTCTGCGCGGAAGGGGTGACCTTTGCCAATCACGTCACCGCCTGCGTGCCCTGCGGCCCGGCCCGCGCCAGCCTGCTGACCGGCCTCTATCTGATGAACCATCGCGCGGTTCAGAACACGGTCCCGCTCGACCAGCGCCATTTCAATCTCGGCAAGGCGCTGCGCGCCATCGGCTACGACCCGGCGCTGATCGGCTACACCACGACGACGCCCGATCCGCGTTCGACCGCGAAACAGGATCCGCGCTTCCTCGTGCTCGGCGACCTGATGGACGGCTTCCGCTCGGTTGGCGCCTTCGAGCCGAACATGGACGGCTATTTCGGCTGGGTCGCCCAGAACGGCTTCGAGCTGCCGGCCAATCGTGAGGACATCTGGCTGCCGGAAGGCGAGGATGCCGTGCCCGGTGCCACCGAGCGACCGGCACGCATCCCGAAGGAATTGTCCGACTCCTCCTTTTTCACCGAGCGGGCGCTGACCTATCTCAAGGGCCGCGCCGGCAGGCCGTTCTTCCTGCATCTCGGCTATTACCGGCCCCATCCCCCCTTCGTCGCGCCGGCGCCCTATCACGACATGTATCGGCCGCAGGACATGCCGGCGCCGATCCGGGCTGAATCGCCCGAGGCCGAGGGCGCTCAGCACCCGCTGATCAAATACTATGTCGACGCGATCTCGCGCGGCTCGTTCTTCCATGGCGCCGAAGGCTCGGGCGCGACGCTCGACGAGGCGGAGATCCGCCAGATGCGCGCGACCTATTGCGGGCTGATCAGCGAGATCGACGACTGCCTCGGCCAGGTCTTCGCCTATCTCGACGAGACCGGCCAGTGGGACGACACGCTGGTCGTCTTCACCAGCGACCATGGCGAGCAGCTCGGCGACCATCACCTGCTCGGCAAGATCGGCTTCCACGACGAGAGCTTCCGCATCCCGCTCGTCATCAAGGATCCGCAGGGCGCTGCCGGCCGCCGCGGCGCGATCGAGGAGGCCTTCACCGAGAGCGTCGACGTGATGCCGACGATCCTCGACTGGCTCGGCGGCGAGGCGCCGCGCGCCTGCGACGGGCACTCGGTGATGCCGTTCACGCAAGGCATCCGCCCGGCGGATTGGCGTACCGAGCTGCACTACGAATACGATTTCCGCGACGTGCACTATTCCGAGCCGGAAAAGGTGCTCGGGCTCGGCATGGATGAATCCAGCCTCTGCGTCATCCAGGACGAGAACTACAAATACGTCCACTTCGCCGCCTTGCCGCCGCTGTTCTTCGACCTCCGCAATGATCCCAACCAGTTCGTCAACCTGGCGGAAGACGAAAGCTATGCGGCGCTGGTGCGCGACTACGCCCAGAAGGCGCTGTCCTGGCGGCTGACCCATGCCGACCGGACCCTGACCCATTTCCGCTCCAGCCCGCGCGGGCTGGAAGAGCGCAATCCCAACGCAACCGAAACAGGAGACCAGTCATGGTCGGCTCCCTCACGCGTCGCAGCGCAATAGCGCTCGGCGGCTCCGCCCTCATCCTGCCATCGCGCTTTGCGATCGCGCAGGCCGACAACCGCCCCTCGATCACCATCGCGGTGCAGAAGATCGCCAATTCGAACCTGCTCGACGTGCTGCGCGAGCAGTCCAATGTCGGCGAGCGCGTCTTCTTCTCCTCGCTGTGGGAAGGGCTGATCGGCCGCAACTGGACCGCCAATCTGGAAAGCGTGCCGGGTCTTGCGACCGAGTGGAAGCGCATCGACGACAAGACGGTCGAGCTCAAGCTCCGCCAGGGCGTGAAGTTCCACAATGGCGATGAGCTGACTGCCGAGGACGTCGCCTTCACCTTCGGCAAGGAGCGCATGTTCGGCGACACGCAGCCCGCCGCCGGCAAGACCATCTCCGTCGACTTCGTCGTCGGCGGCGGCCGCGCCAGCAAGGAACTGCCGCCCGAGGTTCCGGCTGTCGCGCGCCGCTCCTGGCCCGCGCTGCTCGGCATCCAGATCATCGACAAGTACACGGTGCGCTTCGTCAACGGCACGCCGGACGTCACCATGGAAGGCCGCATCTCGCGCTATGGCAGCGAGATCATGAACCGCCGCGCCTTCGAGGAGGCCAAGACCTACAGCGACTGGGCGATGAAGCCTGTCACGACCGGTCCGTATCGCGTCGCCGAATACCGCCCGGACGTCTCGCTGCTGCTCGAAGCCCATGACGAATACTGGGGCGGCCGCCCGCCGCTGAAGTCGATCCGCTTCGTCGAGGTGCCGGAGACCGCCTCGCGCATCAACGGCCTGCTGTCGGGCCAGTATCAGTTCGCCTGCGACATCCCGCCGGACCAGATCTCGCAGATCGAGAAGAATTCTGCCTTCGAGGTCCAGGGCGGCACGATCCTGAACCACCGCCTGACGGTGTTCGACAAGAACCATACCCAGCTGCAGAACCCGCTCGTTCGCCGGGCCATGACCCATGCGATCGACCGGCAGGCCATCGTCGATTCGCTCTGGGCCGGACGCACCGTGGTGCCGAAGGGCCTGCAATGGCCCTATTACGGCGACATGTTCGTCTCCGACTGGTCGGTGCCGGCCTTCGACCTCAAGCTCGCCAAGGATCTGGTGAAGCAGTCTGGCTACAAGGGCGATCCGATCCCCTACCGCCTGCTGAACAACTACTACACCAACCAGACCGCGACCGCGCAGATCCTGGCCGAGATGTGGAAGGAAGCGGGGCTCAACGTCGAGATCCAGGTCAAGGAGAACTGGCAGCAGATCCTCGAGCGGACCCCGACCCGCGCGGTGCGCGACTGGTCGAACTCGGCGCCCTTCAACGACCCGGTTTCGTCGATGGTCAGCCAGCACGGCCCCAATGGCCAGCAGCAGCAGGCCGGCGAATGGACCAATGCCGAGCTGAACCAGCTCTCCGTCGAGCTGGAGACCTCGACGGATCGCGCCCGCCGCAAGGCCGCCTTCCGCCGCATGCTGGAAATCGCCGAGCGCGAGGACCCGGCCTATACGGTGCTGCACCAGAACGCGACCTTCACCGCCAAGCCGAAAGCGCTCGCCTGGAAAGCCTCGCCCGCCTTCGCCATGGACTTCCGTGCCGAGAACTGGGGCGGGCGCAGCTGATCCGGACGATCATCGACGGCGCGACCTTACGGGTCGCGCCGTTTTCTTTTGGATAGCTGAGGAGGTCGCCATGACCGGTCTCACCAATCGTGAGGCGAGCCCGCTCGTCGCCATTCGTGACCTCACGGTCGCGTTCGATGGCGTGAAGGTACTGCACGGCATCGACCTCGCCATTCATCGCGGCGAGGCCGTCGGCCTCGTCGGCGAGTCCGGCTGCGGCAAATCCGTGACCTGGCTTGCGGCCCTCGGCCTCCTGCCGAAGAAGGCGACGATTTCCGGCAGCGTCATGCTGGATGGCGGCGAGCTGATCGGCGCGGCGCCGGCCGCCCTCGACAGCGTGCGCGGTGGACGCATCGCCATGATCTTCCAGGATCCCGCCAGCGCGCTGAATCCGGTGATCAGGCTCGGCCGGCAGGTCGGCGAGGCGCTGGCGCTGCATGGCGGGCTCTCCGGAAAGGCGATCCGCGCCGAGGCCAAACGGCTTTTCGATCTCGTCGGTATTCCCGACGCTGCGCGCCGGCTCGACGCCTTCCCGCACGAATTGTCCGGCGGCCAGAACCAGCGCGTGATGATCGCCATGGCGCTGGCCGGCAAGCCCGACATCCTGGTCGCCGACGAGCCCACGACAGCCCTCGACGCGACGATCCAGGCCCAGATCCTCGAATTGCTGACCAGGATCAGGCGGGAGACCAATATGGCGCTGGTCCTGATCAGCCACGATCTCGGCGTGATCTCCGAGACCTGCGACCGCGTCTGCGTGATGTATGCCGGCCGCATCATCGAGACGGCGGCATCCGAGGCGCTCTTTGCCCAGCCGCTGCACCCCTATACACAAGGTCTGCTCGCCGCCTTGCCGCCGCTCGAAGGCGTGCGCCGGCGGCTCGTCCCGGTCGAGGGCAACGTGCCTGAGCCGTGGAACCTGCCGCCGGGCTGCTCCTTCGCGCCGCGTTGTCCGCGCCGCGTCGAGGCCTGCGACATGCAGGTTCCGCCGCTCGCCCCGAAAGCAGCGGATCGGCGGGCCGCCTGCATCATGACGCCGCCGCTGGCGCAGCCGCAGCGCCAGCCGGAGTCCGTCTACGCATGAGCACCGCCCCTCTGCTTCAGGTGCGAGGCGTCGCGCGTCGCTATGCCATGCGGCAGGGCCTGCTCGGCCGATCGGTCGATGTCCGCGCCGTCGACGGGGTCTCGCTGACGGTCGAGCGTGGCCGGACGCTCGGCCTGGTCGGCGAATCCGGCTCGGGCAAGTCGACGACCGGGCGGCTGGCGCTCGGGCTGGAGCCGCCCGATGACGGCGACGTGCTGTTCAAGGGCGCCCCGATCCCGCCGGCCGGCACGCTGGCCTGGCGCCAGATGCGGGCGCGCATGCAGATGATCTACCAGGACCCGCTCGGCGCGCTTGACCGGCGCCTCTCCATCCTCGAGCAGGTCCGCGAGCCCTATGACGTGCACGGCCTCGGCGAGGCCAAAGAGCGCGACGCCATGGCGATCGCCTTGCTCCAGTCTGTCGGCTTGCGCGCCGACCAGGGCGGCCGCTATCCGCATGAGCTCTCCGGCGGTCAGCGTCAGCGCGCCGTGATCGCCCGGGCGCTGGCGACCAAGCCCGACCTGCTGGTCTGCGACGAGCCGGTCTCGGCGCTCGACGTCTCGATCCAGGCGCAGGTCGTCAACCTCTTGGTCGACCTCCAGCAGGAGCTCGGCCTCGGCCTGCTCTTCATAAGCCACGACCTGAAAGTGATCCGCCAGGTCAGCCATCGCGTCGCGGTGATGTATCTCGGCCGCATCGTCGAGGAAGGCGATGCCGATCTCCTGCTCGCCAGCCCGGCGCACCCCTATACCGAAGCGCTGGTCTCGGCCTCGCCGGTGCCGGGTCGCCGCGCCCGTCCGCGCATCGTCTTGCAGGGCGATCCGCCCAATCCGGCGGCGCGCCCCTCCGGCTGCGCCTTCCACCCCCGCTGCCACGCGGCTCGCGAGCGCTGCAAGGTCGAGAGCCCGCGCCTGCTGCCGCTGCCGGACGGGCGCCTGACGGCCTGCCATGTCGCCCACGACCAGGCCAACTTCCTCAAGGCGGCGAGCTGATGCTGCGTTTCCTCCTCATCCGGCTTTGCCGGGCTGCGCTGACCGTCGCGCTCGTCGTCACCTTCGCCTTCGTCGTGCTCAGGATGTCGGGCGATCCGGCGCTGATCATCATGAGCGTCGATGCGCCTCCCGAGGCCATTGCCGCCTTCCGCAAGGCCTGGGGCCTCGATGACCCGATCTGGCTGCAATATCTGCGCTATTTCTCCGCGATCGGTCAGGGCGAGCTCGGTCAGTCGATGCGCGACGGGCGCCCGGCGATGCAGCTCGTCCTCGAGCGCATCCCCGCCACGCTGGCGCTGACGCTGCCGGCGCTCGCCCTCAAGCTCGGGATCGGCATCCCGGCCGGCATCTATGCCGCGCTTCATCGCGACAGCCTGATGGACCGCATCGTGATGGTGACGGCGGTCGCGGGCTTCACCGTCCCCAGCTTCGTGCTCGGCCTCGTGCTGGTGCTGGTCTTCTCGGTCCAGCTCGGCTGGCTGCCCTCGGGTGGGCAGGAGAGCTGGCGCCACGCCATCCTGCCGGTGCTGACGCTCGGCATCGGCGGCGCCGCCGTGCTGGCGCGCTTCACGCGCAGCGCCATGCTCGAAGTGCTCGGCCAGTCCTATATCCGCACCGCCAGCGCCAAGGGCGTGCCCTGGGCCCGCGTCGTGCGCGGCCATGCCTTGCCCAACGCCGCCGTGCCGACGGTCACCGTCGTCGGCTTCATGGTCGGCAGCCTGATCGCCGGCGCGGTCGTGGTCGAGAGCGTGTTCTCCTGGCCCGGGGTCGGACGCCTGCTCGTCGTCGCCGTGGCCAATCGCGATCTCTCCGTCGTGCAGTGCATCCTGCTGCTGGTCGCGATGACGATGGTCAGCGCCAATCTGATCGTCGACCTGCTCTATGGCTTGCTCGACCCGCGGCTGCGCAGCGGCGCCAAGGCCGGAGCGCACTGAGATGGCTGATGTCACCGTAACCGCCGTCCCCGTCACCACCCTGCCCGCCACCGACGCGGCCAGGCCGAAGCCGAAGCGGCACATCCCGTTTCTCGTCTGGTGCGGGCTGGTCTGGATCGCCTTCATCATCATCGTCGCGCTCTTCGCGGACTGGCTGACGCCCTATCGCTTCACCGCCTACGATTTGCGCAACCGGCTGGCCTTGCCCTTCCATCCGCTGCACTGGCTCGGCACCGACGAGCTCGGCCGCGACGTGCTCTCGCGCCTGATCGTCTCGGTGCGGATCTCGCTGCTGGTGGCCTTTGGCGCGACCATCATCTCGGCCGTGCTGGGAACGTTGATGGGTTTCCTCGCCGCGCATTTCCGGGGGATCGTCGAGCAGTTCGTGCTGATGCTGGCGGATTTCCAGGCGGCGATGCCCTTCCTCATCCTGGCGCTGTCGGTGCTCGCCTTCTTCGGCAACGCACTGCCGCTCTTCATCGGCCTGATGGGGCTCTATGGCTGGGAGCGCTATGCCCGCATCGCGCGGGGCCTCGCCATATCGGCCGGAGCGCAGGGCTATGCCGGCGCGGTGCGCCAGATCGGCGCCTCGCCGGCGCGCGTCTATCTGAAGCACATCCTGCCCAACATCGCCTCGACCCTGATCGTCTCGATGACGCTGACCTTCCCGGAAGTGATCCTGCTCGAAAGCGGCCTCTCCTTCCTCGGGCTCGGCGTGCAGCCGCCGATGACGAGCCTCGGCAACATGGTCGGCTATGGCCGCGAATACCTGACCCGCGCGCCCTGGATCATGCTGGCGCCCGCCTTCACGATCGTGCTGACGACCCTCGCCGTCAGCCTCGTCGGCGACTGGCTGCGCGACAAGCTCGACCCGACGCTGCGCTGACCGGGTCATGACGTTGCGGGCCCGAGCTTTTCCTCGCCCGCAGGCTGATCCTGAGGGCGTTGTCGCATCTGAGGGGCAGCGGAGCGCCGCGGGGCGCGTTGTGAATATCCGCTTCCATTGAGCCAGGAAGCGGCGCGAAGGGATTGAGCCACCCTCCGCACGCCCCGTGGCGCTCCGCCAGGCGGCGATTTGAAAGCTCCGGGCCGCGCTTCTTTCGGACGCACCGCCGATCCCGCCCGCCGCCTTCGCCAGTGCCCCTCATCGGGTCGTCGCGTCGGCGCTCGGGCGGTTGGTCATCGGCGGGCCGTCCAGCTAGCGAGCTCCTCGCGCAGGGATCGTAGTGTCCCCAGGTCGGTTCCCGAAGCCTCCCGGGAGCGAGGCGCAACCCTCGCCCGCAGGCGCCGCACCCACCCCGCCAAACGACATGCCTCCGGTCGGCCGCCCCTCGGGGATGGGATGCGCGCGATTATACGGGAGGTTCAGAGGGCGGGGATAAACTGCCTCCTTCTCCCCTCGGGGGAGAAGGTCCGGCAGGGGATGAGGGCGGTGCGACTGGGTGAGGCGCCTTCCCTCATCCGTCAGCGCTTCGCGCTGCCACCTTCTCCCCCGAGGGGAGAAGGATCCCGCGCCTTCCCGTCATGGCCGAGCTCGTCCCGACCATCCACGCCTTGCGACGCCGATCACAGGCGCAGCGTACGTCAAGTCGAGACGCCGCAAAGGCGTGGATGGCCGCCACAAGGGCGACCATGACGGCAGAGGGCCGGAACCTCGACCCAGCCTTCTCCCGGATGGGAGAAGGTGGCGCGGAGCGCCGGATGAGGGCCTGCCCTCTCAGCAGAAGACCGCTGCGGCGCCGTTGCATTTCAGATGATCAGCGGCAGGCCCTCATCCCTGCCCTTCTCCCACACGGGAGAAGGGTTCCTCGCGCCTTACAGTCACGCCGGGCGCATCGGAGCGGTCAAGAAGGTGAAACTGCATGGCAGAGTCGGCGGCAACATCCTGAGCTGCTTGGCGGCGGCACGGAACTCCGGAGGCGCGAGGGCGCATTTGGGCATGGAAGATATAGATGCAGACCAACATGGCCGGAGACCACGCGGAACTTCCCCTAACGGCCTACCATCTGCGCCGCGCGATCAATCCAAAGGCCGATATTCTTGCTGCCGTTGTCCGTTGCGAAGCAGTACTCGGGCGCACCAGTGGACAACGGCGTGACATACCCCGGGGCAGGCCTCGCTAGATAGGCAGGCAGAGAAACTGCGCGAGTGTAATCTTCGTACCGGCGCCATTCCCAGCGATATTGCGGGTAGGCATAGCCTGTCGCCACCGCAAATTTCTCAAAAAGGTAGAACCGGCCAAATTCATCTTGCCCAACGGCAAGAAAATTTAGAGGGTTTGGCCCAAGGCGATCCGGGATCCGCCTCTGGTGATGATTCAAGCCATTAATATGGACCGTAAGTAGCCCCCGATTATCAATAACCGCGCGCGCGATTTCGTACTTAACCCAGCGGCGCAACCAAGTTTCAGAACCCGCTAGGACGCAAACGGCCGAGGTATGCTCAACCCCTTCGCGAATAAGCTTCTTTAGAGCGTCTGAGCCCTCCAGCTGCTTACTCTCCCATAAGCTGCTGTCAGTGAAGCTCGGGATTAGGATAGTTCCGGTGCTATGTGTACGCCACGACTGACGTACATTGTTTACCCGCATGATATCTTCGAAGTGAAAAGAGAAAAATGCGCGCCGCCTGACCGGCTTTACAAATAATGATGCGAGGCTACTGAGACCTTGCGTCGATGGGGAAGGACCGCCCAGACCCCCAAGCAGCGAGTAGCGTGGTGCCGATTGGCCCAAACTACCGAGTGAGCTAAAGCCCAACCTCGGCGGAGTTCCGCGACTAAACGAACCGCCCATGGGCCAACCTCATGATGATAGTTAAACCTATGATGCTGCCTACAAGAGCGCCATAGAAAGTAATAACTGACCAGCTAAAAAATGCGGGCCAAAAGCCCGCCGACGGCGCCGGGCTCATGTCAAACGTAGTTTGCACTGCCCAATCTTCAGAACGAATCTTATCGAAATGGCTTCGAAAGCGGCGCTCATTACGCAGGTACTGAGCATCAAGAGCTGAGAACAAAATGATAGGTAGCAATGCAAGTAGAAAAACTGCCGGCTTTTGCAAAGCAACCGACAATCCGCAGATCGCGGTACAAAGTGCGAGGCAATAATTTTTTATTGAAGCGCCACTCCCAGCAAGGCGTGACACAACGACCTGCGTCATCTCTAGGTGCTTGACTCGGAGTTCAGCCAATTTTTCCGGCGGCAACAATTAATCACCCCCATTCGTTTAACGTTAAATGCCTCTGCACTTTGTTGAATCTGTCGAAACAGCACGAAACGAAATTTTCTAGAGTGGCCGGAAATTCCGACCACTCTTGTTGCGCAAAATTACTCGTATTTACGAACACCCAGTCGTCGAGCCGCAGGTGTTGCACTTCAGGCAGGTGCCGTTGCGCACCAGCGTGAAGTTGCCGCACTCGCCGCACGAGTCCCCGACATAGCCCTTCATGATCGCCTCGGCCCGGCGCTCGGAGGCCGTCGGCTGGGCGGCCGGCGCGGCGAAGCCGAGCTTGCTCATCTGCTCTTCGCCATAGGCCTCCGGCTCCTCCTTCAGCGCGGTCGCGCCGGCGGTGGCAAGGCCGGTAATGGTGCTCGCCGAGCGGGCGACCGCGTCATTGGCGGCCCCGCCCTGGATGGCGAGCAGGTTGATCGGCTTGCCGCGGCGGAAGCCCGAGGAGGCCAGCGGGGTCGAGGTGATCGGCCCGGCCGCATCCGGCATCTTGCCCTGCTCGACGCCGCCGCCCATCACGTCATGGCCGATCTCGGAGGGATCGACATGGGCGAGGTCGTGCCGGCCGAGATAGGAGATCGCCAGCTCGCGGAAGACGTAGTCGAGGATCGAGGTCGCGTTCTTGATCGACTGGTTGCCCTGCACGAAGCCCGAGGGCTCGAAGCGGGTGAAGGTGAAGGCCTCGACATACTCCTCCAGCGGCACGCCGTATTGCAGGCCGAGCGAGACCGCGATGGCGAAGTTGTTCATCATCGCCCGGAAGGCCGCGCCCTCCTTGTGCATGTCGATGAAGATCTCGCCGAGGCGGCCATCGGCATATTCGCCGGTGTGGACATAGACCTTGTGGCCGCCGACCACCGCCTTCTGGATATAGCCGGTGCGCCGCGCCGGCATCTTCTCACGCTCGCGGACACGCTCGACCCGCTCCACCACGCGCTCGACGATCTTCTCGGCGATCTGGGTGGCGCGCGCCGCCAGCGGCTGCTGGTAGAGCGCCTCGGTCGCGTCGTCGGCGTCGTCGTCCTCGTCGGCGATCAGGGCCGAGTTCAGCGGCTGCGACAGCTTCGAGCCGTCGCGGTAGAGCGCGTTCGCCTTCAGCGCCAGCTTCCAGGAGAGCAGATAGGCGCTCTTGCAGTCCTCGACGGTGGCGTCGTTCGGCATGTTGATGGTCTTGGAGATCGCGCCCGAGATGAAGGGCTGCGCCGCCGCCATCATGCGGATATGGCTCTCGACCGAGAGATAGCGCTTGCCGATGCGCCCACAGGGATTGGCGCAGTCGAAGACGTTGTAGTGCTCTTTCTTCA
>Ga0209025_1005136_pt1 | contig 10857 bp, 9 predicted proteins | sample AraplaMF_Col_mLB_FD_184256 | JGI IMG/M metagenome (GOLD analysis project Ga0209025, IMG submission 184256) | Arabidopsis root microbial communities from the University of North Carolina, USA - plate scrape MF_Col_mLB (SPAdes) (version 2) | ecosystem: Host-associated > Plants > Roots > Endosphere ...
AACCAATCGAGCAGATCGTTCGCCGGAAGCTTTCCGACGAGGTTTTCGACAGGCTCGAACGCATGATCACCTCGGGCGAACTGAAGCCCGGTGACGAAATGCCCTCCGAGCGCGTGCTGATGGAGCGTTTCGGCGTCGGCCGTCCGGCGATCCGCGAGGCCATGCAGTCGCTGGCGGGCATGGGCCTCGTCAACATTTCCCACGGCGAGCGCGCCAAGGTTCTGAAGCTGACGGCGAAATCGATCTTCCAGCAGGTCGACCTGACGGCGAAGATCATGCTGTCGCAATCGGCAGACAGCCTCGAGAACCTGAAGAGCGCCCGCATTTTCTTCGAGCGCGGCATGGCGCGAGAGGCGGCGCAGCGGGCGACCGAGGCTGATATCGCCGAATTAAAGCGGATTATCGAGCGCCAGCGCGAATCGCTTGGAAATGCGGAGCATTTCATCTCCGCCGACATGCAGTTCCATACCCGCATCGCGCAGATATCGGGCAACCCGATCTTCGCCGCCGTCAGCGAGGCGATGCTGGCGTGGCTGCGCGAATATCACACGGAAATGCTGATCTGGACCGGTAAGGAGAAATTCACGCTGGTCGAGCACGAAGAGATCGTCGAACGGCTTGCGGCCCATGATGCCGACGGTGCAGAATCGGCGGTGCTGAAACATCTCGAACGCTCACGGGCGCTCTACACGAAATAGGCAGGCCGTCCGCCTGGGAAGAGGGGCGGCGGCATGCATCGAAGGAGGATCGATGACGGTCAAGAAGATCATCAACAACGGTGCCGATGCCGTTGACGAAATGCTGGCGGGCATTCTCGCCGCCCATCCCAATCACCTGAAACGTGTCGAAGGCACGGCCCGTTCGGTCGTCGCCGTCGATGGCCCGCGCCAGGGCAAGGTCGGCCTGGTGATCGGCGGCGGCTCGGGACACGAGCCGAGCTTCGTCGGCTTCGTCGGGCGCGGCCTCGCCGATGGCGCGGCGATCGGCAATGTCTTCGCCTCGCCGCCGCCGGATCCGGTCCTCGAATGCGCCAAGGCCGTCAATGGCGATGCCGGCGTGCTCTTCATGTACGGCAACTATGCCGGCGACGTGATGAATTTCGACATGGCGGCCGAAATGGCGGCGATGGAAGATATCGAAGTCCGCACCGTGCTGACGACCGACGACGTCGCCTCGGCTCCGCGCGACCGGAGAGCGGATCGCCGTGGCGTTGCCGGTAATGTCTTCGTCTTCAAGATCGCCGGTGCCGCCGCCGACCGGATGATGGATATCGATGCCTGCGAGGCTGCGGCCCGCAAGGCTAACGACCGCACCTTCACGATGGGCGTGGCGCTCGGCCCCTGCTCACTGCCGCAGACGCGCAAGCCGAATTTCGAACTCGGCGACAACGAAATGGAAATCGGCATGGGCATCCATGGCGAGCCCGGCGTCGAGCGCGGTCCGCTGAAAAGCGCCAACGAGATCACCGACCAGCTGCTCGACAAGATCCTGCCGGAAATGAATGCCGCGCGTGGCGAGCGCGTTGCCGTGCTGGTCAACGGCCTCGGCGCGACGCCGCTGATGGAACTCTATATCATGATGGCCCGCGTCAAGGAGCGGCTGGATGGCGAAGGTCTGGTGATCCACTCGACGCTGGTCGGCAACTATTGCAGCTCGCTCGACATGATGGGTGCCTCGGTGACGCTGATGCATCTCGACGACGAGCTGCAGACCCTTCTCGACCATCCCTGCGATTGCGCCATGTTCCGGAGCGGCCGCTGATGGCTGAAATCACCGCACAGGACCTGCGCGCCATGTTCTCGGCGATCGCCGCGACCATTGCCGAAAACCGCGACCGCCTCAGCGAACTCGACGGCGTCATCGGCGATGCCGATCACGGCATTACCATGGAGCTCGGCTTCTCGACCGTGAAGACGAGCCTCACCGCCAGCGAAGCCGAAACCGATCTCGGCGCCATCTTCAACCTCGCCGCCAAATCCTTCCTCAACGCCGTCGGGGCCTCCTCCGGCCCGCTCTACGCGACCGCCTTCATGCGCGCCGGAGCGGTGCTGAAGGGCAAGACTACTTCTGGAGACGAGGACATGGTCAAGGCCTTCGCCGCCATGGCCAAGGGCATCGAGGATCGCGGCAAGGCGGTGCCGGGCGAGAAAACCATGGTCGACGCCTGGCGGCCTGCGGCGGATGCTGCCGAGGCCGAGTTTGCGAAGGGCGCGACGCTGGCGGTTTGCCTCAAGGCTGCAGCGGATGCGGCAAGCGCCGGGGCGGAGGCGACGAAGTCGATGCTGGCGACCAAGGGCAGAGCGTCGCGACTGGGCGAGCGGGTGCTTGGGCATGCCGACCCGGGTGCGGTTTCGGCGGCGCTGGTTGTTGCGACGATGGCGGAGAGTTTGCGGTAATGGTTCCGGGCGTGCGCCCGTGTGCCTAATGCTGCCGACGTCTGCTCTAGGCGCGCAACCGCCAACTCCTCCCTCATTCCTGTGCTTGTCATAGGAAACCAGCCACAGCGCGTCTGCGCCGTGAATGAATCGATGAATGGGACGAGTCTTCCGCCGCGCCGACACGCGGCTGGTGGATCCCTTTGACGGGGACCGGGATAAGGGAAGAACTGCGCCCGGAGCCCCCTCATCCGGCCCTGCGGGCCACCTTCTCCCCGCCGGGGAGAAGGGAAGATGAGGGTCGGCCCACGCCAGCTTCCCCTCTCCTCACGGGGAGAGGGTAGGGTGAAGGGGCTCCGGGCACAGCAGTCCTTTCAATTCCCGCATGGGGCCTTCGGGTTGATGATAATCGCACGCGTCACAGGCGCGGGTGCCTCATCGCGAAGGCGCCCGCCCACCCAAAAACTTCACCGCGCGTTATACTTCGCGTCCAGCTCGTCCATCGCCTTCACATTCCCGGCAGACCGGCCGTTCTCATCGAAGGTCTGGGCCAGAAACGCATCGGCAATCGACTTCGCCAGTTCCGTGCCGATAACGCGGGCGCCCATGGTGATGATCTGGGCGTTGTTGGAAAGCGCGGCACGTTCGGCCGAATAGGTGTCGTGGGTCAGCGCGGCGCGGATGCCCGGCACCTTGTTGGCCGAGATGCAGACGCCGATGCCGGTGCCGCAGACGAGAATCGCCTTGTCGTAGGTGCCGTCGAGCACGCCCGATGCGACGCGGTCGGAGAGATTGGCGTAGAAGGGATCGGCGCCGCCGTTGGTGCGCGACACTTCGTGCACCTCGAAACGGTCCTTAAGATGATCGGCCAGAACCTTGGCGAGACCTTCGCCGGCGCTGTCTCCTGCAATGGCAAGCTTCATTGTCGTTCTCCTTAGAGTTTGGCGGCGCATTTTGCGAGAATGTCGAGGTAGCCTTCGACATTCCAGGCCGAACGGCCGATGAAGAGCCCGTCGATATGCGGGCTCGAAATCAGTTCTTCGCAGTTTCCGGGGTTGACCGATCCGCCGTAGAGGCAGGGGATCTTGCGGCCGAGGACCTCTTCGGCGACCGCGATGATCTCGGCCTGACGGGCATCGGCGTAGTCGGCTGATGCCGGGATGCCGTTTTCGCCGATCGCCCAGACGGGCTCGTAGGCGAGCAGGATTTCTGCGGATTTCTGGTCGCCCGAGAGCTTCGAAAGCGCGCCGCGCACCTGTGTAGCAAGAATGTCGGCCGCCTTGCCGCTTTCGCGGTCGGCCAGCGTCTCGCCGATGCAGATCAGCGGGATCAGGCCGTGGCGGACGGCAGCTTCGGTCTTCAGGCCGACTGTCTCGTCGGTCTCGCCGAAATGCTCGCGGCGCTCGGAATGACCGAGCTCGACGATATCGAGGTTGCAATCCTTCAGCATCACCGGCGAGACTTCGCCGGTCCAGGCACCCTGATCGGCCCAATGCATGTTCTGGGCGCCGACCTTGACGGAGGTTTTGGCGAGCATCGCCTTGACTTCGCGCACGGCCGTGAAGGGCGGAATGACGAAACGCTGGATGCGCGGATCGCGGGCGGCATCGGCCGCTTCCAGGCCGCGGGCAAACTGCCGCGCCTCGGCGAGCGTCTTGTTCATCTTCCAGCTGGTGCCAATCCAGAAACGCGGCTTTTCGGTCATGTCGGGTCCTGTTCTGATGCGATGGTGAGCGTGATGCCCGCCTGTACGAATTCGTCGATGACAGCAGCGTCCGGCGCGCTGTCGGTGATCACGGCGTCGAAATCGGCAAGATCGGCCATGACATGCAGCGCCGTGTGGCCGATGCGCTGGTGGTTGACCAGCAGGCAGGACCTTGCCGAAGACGTCATCATCGCCCGCTTGGTGCGGACCACGTTGTCGTCCATGTGATAGGCGCGCCTGCCGCTGACGGCGGGCGTCGAGATGAAGGCGATATCGGCCCTGAGCTTCGACAGCGCCTCTTCGGTGACGACGCCCAGATAGGCGTTGAACTTCGCCGAATAGATGCCACCAAGCGCAATCAGCGTGATGCCCGTTTCTGCCTTCAGCCGCTCCATGATCGCCGCATTGTTGGTGATCACGGTCAAAGGCCGCTTCTGCAGCAGCATTTCGCCAAGCACCGCCGCCATCGATCCGTCATTGACCATCACGGTCATGCCTGGCTCGACGAGTTCCAGCGCGTTCCTGGCCATCGCAACCTTGGCCTCGTGGCCCTGACGCTCGCGGATGCGGAAGTCGCTTTCGAACTGTGTCCCGGCATCGATCGTGGCACCGCCACGGACCTTGCGCAGCACGCCCGCCTGCTCGAGATCGTCGAGGTCACGATGGATCGTCATCTTCGAGACGATGAAGCGATCGGCAAGATCGTCGAGGTCGACGGTCTTGTTCTCGACGAGCAGATTGACGATCAGCTGCTGCCGTTCCTCGCGCTTCATTCCGGTCTCCACCCATCTCCTGATGTTAAGATAACGGATAAATCGTGATAATCAACATTACTAGTGTTATTTTGCGATCAATTCTTGTTGCTTATCACATCATTTCAACAATGTCTGCGCCGTGCGTTCATCGGTGATCAGGCCGTAAAGGCGGTGGCTTTTCAGGATGGCGCGGATGGCCGGAACCTTCGACTGCCCGCCGGCAAGCGCCACGAGCCGCTCATTCTTCGTTTTCGGGAAGGAGGCCGAGAGTGTGCGCGCCGTCAGCGCCGTATCCAGCATGTCGCCATCGGCATTGAAGAAATGCCCGAGGATTTCGCCGACGCCGCCGGCAGTCGCGATATCGTCGATCTCGCTCGGCTCGACCATGCCAGACAGCACCAGCTGTGCATCCGCATCGACAGTGCCGAGGCCGACGAGCTTCAGGTCGGCATTGTTGGCGAGGTCGAAGACCTCCTTGACGGCGCGCTGCGCTTTCAGCACCTCGCGGTCGTCGCCTGTGTTGGCGAAGAACGGGACGGGCATCACATAGGCCTGCGTTCCCGTCTTTTCGGCGATGCGATGCATCACGTCATAGGGGTTGGCGCCATAGTTGCGCGTAAGACCACCGAGCAGCGAGACGAAGCGCAGGTTCTTGGCGCCGACGCGCGGCATGTACTGGACGGCGGCTGACAGCGTGCGGCCATGGCCAAGGCCGATGACCTTGTTGTCGCCGCGCTCGATCTCACGCTTCAGGTAGCCGGCGCCGGCATGGCCGAGGGCGCGAAGCGGCAGGCCTTCCTCGCCGAGATCGGGTGCGACCTCGCAATATTGCAGGCCGTAGCGCTCTGAAAGGCGGGACTCGAGCTCGACGCATTCGACGATATCGCCGTCGATCGTCACCTTGACGACACCATCGGCGACAGCGCGGGCAATCAGCCGGTGCGCCTTCACCGAAGGCACGCCGAGACGGCGAGCGACATCGGATTGCGTCAGGCCTCCGGCGTAGTGAAGCCAGGCAGCGCGTACCGCAAGCGTATCATCGGCGTCCGTCATCGCCGCTCCCTTTCAAAATAAGTCCTGCAACGATTCCGTTGCGATATCTGCAGCCTTTTAAGGATCTCCGCCTCAGATGTTCAAGTCGTCGATGCCGGTGTCGATATAGGGCGCCCAGAAGGCGACGCTCTCAGCGATCTGCGGCATCACCTCGCGGTCGTTCGGCTCGCGCTCCTTGAAGGAGAGCTCGAGGCAGATCTCGTTATCAACAGCCCCGCCCTCGGCAAAAGCCTTGAGAAGCGGCGCCGGCTGGATTCGGCCCTTGGCGTTGAAATCCGCGGTAAACGGCCGGTGGCCGCCCTTGTCCATCAGGCTCTGCTTGATGTGGATGATCGGCGATACCGGGGGGACGGCGCGCGCCCAGGCATAGGGGTCGAAATCGTCGGGGTTGGCGGAGGTGACGTCGCCGTGGTCGATATCGGCCATCATCCACATCGGGATCGCCATATTGGCCGCCGTCAGCCGCTCCTGCAGCGACAGGCAGGCGGCGATCGTCTCGCCGAATTCACGGCCGATGCTCATCGGCTCCCAGAAGACATAGGAAAGACCGGCGGCGCGGCCATGCTCGGCCACTTCGGCCCAGCAGTCGATGGCGATCTTGATCAGTTCCTCGCGCTTCGCCGGATCGTCGAAATCCCGGTAAGTGAAGATCGCAAACTGAGTACCGACGGAATCGCCGCCAAGATCGGCGGTGATATCGGCGAAGGTCTTGAACCAGTCGATATAGTAGCGGCGCACATCGGCGTCCGGGTGGCCGAAGTGGTTCAGGCGGCCGTAGGGGCCGGTCATGCCGGAGGTGACGCGAACGCCGGTGCGCCGCAGCGCCGAATTCATGCTGCGCGTGAGGCGGCGGATGACAGGCGCTTGCCAGCTCGGATTGATGAACTCATGGGTCAGCTGCAGGTCGCGGATCTTCAGGTCGCGCGCCACGGTATCGATCAGGTCGTCGGGGTCGGCGAAACGGTTGACCAGCGGATTGGTGTTCAGCGAAAGCGTCAGCGGCATCGGGTTCTCCCTCAGGCGGCAGCGAGGCGGGAGGAAGCGAACCAATCGGCAAAGGCGGCGCGTTCGGCTTCGCTCATGTGCAGGTAGTGCTTGGTGCGGCGATAGAGGATATCCTCGGCCGTCTCCGCCCATTCGGTCGCCACCAGATAGCGCGCTTCCGCCTCGTAGAACTGCCCGCCGAAATGGCGGCCAAGGCCCTCGAGGCCGGTCGCGCCTGCGACGACATTCCTGGTGCGGGCACCATAGAGGCGGCCGTAGTGATGGACGAGCTTGCGCGGCATCCAGGGATAGGCATCGCGCAGGCTGTTGGCGAAGGTTTCGTAGTCGGCATTCGGAATTTCACCGCCTGGGAGCGGCGCCGACTGCGTCCAGTCGCCGCCCATCGCCGGGAAGATGTGCTTGAGGCGATGCAGGCCGCGCTCGGCCAGCTCGCGGAAGGTGGTGATCTTGCCACCGAAGACGTTGAGCAGCGGTGCGCCGCCCGTCTCGTCGAGATCGAAGACATAGTCGCGGGTGACGGCAGACGGGTTGCCCTTGCCGTCGTCGAAAAGCGGGCGCACGCCGGAGAAGCTGTGCAATACATCCTGGCGGCGGAGCTTTTCCTTGAAGTAGCGGTTGACGGCCTTCAGCAGGTAATCGATCTCGGCCTCGTCGGCGGAGACATCCTCGGCCCGGCCCTCATAGGCGATATCGGTCGTACCGATCAGCGCCTTGTCGCCTTCATAGGGGTTGATGAAAATGACGCGCTTGTCGTGGTTCTGGACGAGATAGGCATTCGAGCCCGCCCAGAATTTCGGAACGATGATGTGGCTGCCCTTGACGAGGCGGACGTTGCGCGAGGAGTTGGAGCCGGCAACGCGGTTGATGATGTCGCTGACCCATGGGCCGGCGCAGTTGACCAGACATTTGGCGCGGAAGGTGCGCGTTTCGCCGCTGGTGCCGTTCTTCGTGGTGATGGTCCAGGCGCCGTTTTCGCGCCGGGCCGAGACGGCGGGCGAGCGGGTCAGCACGAGCGCGCCCTTTTCGGCGGCGCTGACGGCGTTGAGCACGACGAGGCGGGCGTCATCCACCCAGCAATCGGAATATTCGAAACCGCGGGTATATTGGTCGAGGATCGGCGTGCCCTCGGGGTCGCGCAGCAGATTGAGGGTGCGTGTGCCCGGCAGCTTCTTGCGGCCGCCGAGGTGGTCGTAGAGGAAGAGGCCGAGACGAACGAGCCAGGCCGGGCGATCCTGCGGGCTGTGGGGCAGGACGAAGCGCATCGGCCAGATGATATGCGGAGCGGCATTCAGCAGCACCTCGCGCTCGATCAGCGCTTCGCGCACCAGGCGGAATTCGTAATATTCGAGATAGCGGAGGCCGCCATGCACGAGCTTGCCGGAACGCGACGACGTGCCCTGCGCCAGGTCGTCCTTTTCGCAGAGCGCCACCTTAAGCCCGCGGCCGGCCGCATCGCGGGCGATGCCTGCGCCATTGATGCCGCCGCCGATGACGAAGAGGTCGAGGGTTTCCGGTTCGGTCATGTCATGCTCCTTCGATGCTTCTGCATCAGAACTTGAGTTACGCGCCTGGCGTCGCAGCAGTGGCGAGCTTGTCCCAGGCGGGCGCCATGGCCTGGCGCACGTCCGTGTAGGCGGAGAAAAGGCGATCGAAGCGCGCAGCTTCGGCGGTGTCGGGCACTTCGGGCTCGCCGAGCAGCGGGGTCACCCAGTCGGCAATGCAATCGTCCATCGTTGGATAGGCGCCGACCGCGACCGCAGCCATCATCGCTACCCCGGCAGCACCGGTCTCTTCGCGCAGGGACTGGCGGATCGGCGCGTTGACGGCAGCAGAAAGCGAGCGGCGCAGGCCGAGTGAGCGGGTCGCTCCACCGGTGATGCGCAGCTCTTCGGGCATCGCCCCCATCGCCGCGTAGCAATCGCGGGTCGCAAGGCCGAGGCCCTCGACGACCGAACGGACGAGATCCGGAAAGCCGTGGCGGGTGGAAAGGCCGGTGAAGCCTGCCCGGGCATTGGCGTTAACGAAAGGTCCGCGCTCGCCGGCCTCGGAGATATAGGGGTGGTAGAGCACCGATCCCGGCTTGCTCTCGGCAAACCAGCCGTCGATCCGGGCGATCAGATCGGCGTGCGAGACGGTCTTCCCGGCATCTGCCATCAGGTAAGAGGCAATCTCCAGGATCCAGTCGATATTGATCGTCGATCCCATATTCGTCTGCACCTGGGTAACGATGCCGGGGATCGGCAGGGCGATGACATAGCCGGTGCCTTGGCTGTTGAGATGAACGTCGGCAACCGCCTTGGCGCGCATATGAACGCCGGTGGAACCGATCGTCGAGCAGGCGGCATTGCGCCCACCGCTGCGCACGCCGGCGCCAAGCGCCGTCATCACCATGTCGACATAGCCGAGGCAGACGGGCGTTCCCGCAAGCAGTCCGCAGGCCTTGGCGGCTTCCGCCGTCAGGGGATGACTGACTTCGGTGCCGTCGATGATCTCGGGCAGAAGATTGCGGCGTCGCTCAAGGCCGAGCGCATCGATGACGACGCTGTCATATTGGCGCGTCCGAAAATTGCCGAAGGTGAAGCTCGCCTCGGAGGGATCGGTGGCGCGGATGCCGGTGAGGTTTAGATAGAGCCAGTCCTTGCAATGCAGGGCGGCCTCGGCCCGGTCGAGCAAGTCAGGCGCGACCTTGTCCATATGGGCGAGCTGGGCGCCCTGCTGGCAGGTGTTGAGACCGGTGCCGGTCGCCTCGAAGCGGGCGCGGTTGTTTGTCCCTCCCGCCAGTCTGGTGACCGTCGAGGCGGCACGCGCATCGAGCCACAGCCAGGCGTCGGCGACAGGCGCATTGCCGCGGCCGATGAGCCAGGTGCCGTCGCCCTGTCCGGTCACGGCAATCGCCGCGGTACGCACAGCGAGATCAGCGACCTTTTCGCCGAGGCCGCGCAATGCGCTGGCGCAGTCCGTCCAGGTCTGTGCGAGGGATTGCGTCGCCGAGCCATCGTCGCCGGTCGTGTATTTATTGCGCACGGAAGCGGTTGCGATCTGCTGGCCTGCGAGATCGAACGCCACCGCCTTGATGACGGATGTTCCGGCGTCGATCCCGATGATGATGTTCTGGGTCGATGTCATTGCAGACTATCTCGCCAATGCTGCGAACGCCGCGACGGGCAATACGCGCGTCCAATTCATCTCAAATCCTCCCGATCGGCTTTTCACGAGGGAACAATCCCTCAGCCGCATCATTTGATCCGCATGCCGCCAGCGGCAAGCCGCGGCCTCTGCAAATGCCGGATCGAATATTCTCCGAAACCTCCCATAGGCCTCATCGCAAAAGATAACACAAAGATATCACAATGCCAGCAAGATTTTTCTGGTCATGAAAAATTTTTCAGATAAAATGGGTGGCATAGGAATTTGGAGCATCGGCTCCGGCCACGCTTCCGCAAGCGCATGGCCAGTCAGCATATTGCTGAATGCAATTCTTATTTTTCATTTATATACCAATACTTATGACAATATACGGGTTTATGCCTTTTGTGCGCTTGCGGCATTAATTTGCTGCGATGCAGCGCGATAAAAACCGCGTGAGAGTCTGATTAGGCAAGCATGTACTGATAAAAGGACCGTTGACAGCTGTTAAAATTTATAACATTGTTTCCGACATAAATAACACAGTTCTATCACGGAAGTTCACTTCCGGATGGAGATTTCAGGTTCCGGCGGTTGGAGGAGACAAGCGCCGGCTCTCTGTCGAGGAGGCTTCCAATGCTGATTGTCATCGCGCCCTGCGTCGTCGCGGACTGCCCGCCGGCTCTTCAGCCGGCCAGCCGTCGTGCCGCGGCACGGCTCCGATCGTAATCGCACCCAGCCCCTCCGCTTCACCATCTCCTGGACAAAAGGCCGTCACGACATGAGTACACAGCCCGATTATGCAGCCCCCAAGCCCGGCAGCGGCAATCTGAAGCTC
>Ga0209025_1005140_pt1 | contig 10854 bp, 7 predicted proteins | sample AraplaMF_Col_mLB_FD_184256 | JGI IMG/M metagenome (GOLD analysis project Ga0209025, IMG submission 184256) | Arabidopsis root microbial communities from the University of North Carolina, USA - plate scrape MF_Col_mLB (SPAdes) (version 2) | ecosystem: Host-associated > Plants > Roots > Endosphere ...
GCGTCGAAACCGCGAAAGCTTGCGCCCCCCAGGACCGCCATGCCTACCGCGAGGAACAGCATCCCCCACACACGCTGCCGGTCCGGACGATCTTTCCAGAGCATCCATGCCAATCCGGCAGCAAAGAGCGGGGAGGCAGCCGCCATGAAAACGCCCATGTGCGCGGAAGGGGCGAACTTCGTTCCGGTCATTGCGACGAGCCCGAACGGTAGCCCCGCGCCAAAAATCATCCCCAACAGCCAGCGAAGCGGCACCCCGCGAGGCAAGAGCCCCACGCGAAGCCACACGGGAGCGAGGACGATGGCGGGTATGACATAGCGCAGAATGGCCAGGTCCGACGGCTCAAGCATGGTAGTCGTCGACTGGCGCGTGGCAACCTGCCACGCCGCCCCGATGAGCGCGGAGGCTACGCCGGCAGCGAGACCGGTTGAAAGGCGAGATTTAACCAACTGCACGCTCCGTTGAACACGAAGCATGCAGTGTTCGATCAATGCGGGCAGCGCGCTTCCAGATTCGTGCGCATCTGGCTCGGGGCGACGCCGAAGGCGCGCCTGAATGCCACCGTGAAGTGCGCGTGGCTGGCAAAGCCCAGGTCAATGGCAAGCGCGCTGATGCTGCGCTCGCCCTCGCGCAGGCGATCGAGCGCGAGGGTCATCCGCAGCTGATTCCGAAAACCATGCAAGCTCATGCCCGTGTGCGTGCGGAACCGGCGCGCCAGATGAAAAGCCGAGCAATGCACCGCCCGTGCAACGCCATCGAGCGTGTCGCTGCGCTCAGGGGCGGCGGCAATGTAGTCTCGCGCACGCTCCACGGCGCGGTGGATCGTGGATGTGCCAAACCGATCGGCCGGCCGCACACTCTGAACCACTTCGAGAAGTCGCTCCTGCATCTCCAACGCATCAATGGCCCGTGCCGCGTTCGCTTGCAAGCATTGGTGCAAGATGGCTTGGCTATTCAATGGCAGATGAGACCTGCCCGCCGGCTCCAGATCTTCGGAGAGCGTGAGGATCACGCTCCTCTGACCGCCCAGCGGGCGCCTCAACTGGTACGGGTCGTCGGGCGACAACCACAATGCCGCTGCAGGATCGCATACGAATGCGCTCGCGCCAAAGCGGCATTCGAAGCGCTGGTTCATCGGCAGCAACAGTCGGGGACCCTGCACGCGATAAGGCGCACTCCAACTCGGCTCGGCAGCGTCCAACGTGGCCATATGGCAGCCAACGGATTCGCTTTCGAAGAGGACACTGCGAAGATAGGTCATGAATCCCACAAGGACGGGTCAGTGGACGGACGCTTGCCCGATTCTGGCAGCCGGGCTTCCCCGCCTCGGTACTTACCCCAAAAATGATGAAGGCTGATTGACAGTCTCGCTGCCTACGATGGACGCGAACCACTCAGGAGACACCATGAAGACCCAGTCTTTCCCATTGCATCGCCTGACCCGCCGCGCCGCCCTGCTGGCCGCCGCGGCCGTGCTTGCCGGATGCGGCAGCTTCGGCAGCCAGCCGGCTGCCCGCGGCGACATCCATGTGATGACCTCGGGCGGATTCACGGCGGCGTACAACGACCTGCGCCCGGGCTTCGAGCGACGCAGCGGCTATGCGGTCAAGACGGCTTATGGCGCCTCCATGGGCAACGCGGAGGATTCGATTCCCAGCCGCTTGTCGCGCAACGAACCGGCCGACGTGGTGATCCTCGCACGGCCGGCGCTCGACGCTCTGGTGGCGCAAGGCAAGGTGGTGCCCGGAAGCCAGGTCGACCTGGTGCGGTCTTCCATCGGCTTTGCGGTGCGCAAGGGTGCGCCCAAGCCCGACATCTCAACGGTCGATGCGCTCAAGCGCACACTGCTGGCGGCACCTTCCATCGCTTATTCGGCCAGCGCCAGCGGCACGTATTACGAAACCGAGATGCTCAAGAAGCTGGGCATCGAGGAGCAGGTCAAGCTCAAGAGCAAGCGCATCCTGAGCGAACGCGTGGGCATGGTGGTGGCCCGCGGCGATGCGGCGCTGGGACTGCAGCAGGTGAGCGAACTGCTGCCGATCGAAGGCATCGACTACATCGGCCCGCTGCCGGCGGAGGTGCAACGCGTGACGGTGTTCTCCGCCGGCATTGCCGCCGGCTCCCGGCAGCCCGAAGCGGCACGCCAGTTGATCCGCTATCTCAACTCGCCCGAAGCTGCGCCGACCATCGCGAAGACGGGGCTGGAGCCGCTCGCGGCGCGTTGATGCGCTGAAGCGGCCGGTCAGTAAACTGGCGCCCATCCTCTTCTTTCGAATCGATGGACGCCATGACCCAGCCACAGCCGATTGCTCCCGCCCTCGTCTCCGCCTTCGCACCCAGCGGCACGCTGCGCGCGTCGATCAATCTCGGCAACCCGATCCTCGCGAACAAGGATGCGGCCACCGGCGAGCCGGCCGGGGTGTCCATCGATCTTGCGCGCGAGTTCGCGCGCCGGCTGGGCGTCGGCATCGAACTCGTGGTGTTCGAGAAGGCGGCCGCCTCGGTCGACGCGGTCAGGAACGAGAAGGCCGATGTCGGCTTCTTCGCCATCGACCCCGCACGCAGCGAGGGGCTTCGCTTCACTGCACCCTATGTGCTGATCGAAGGCAGCTACCTCGTGCGCGAAGCCTCTCAGCTCACGGACAACACGCAGGTCGACCGCGCGGGCCAGCGGATCTCGGTCGGCGCGGGCAGCGCCTACGACCTGTTCCTCACGCGAGAAATCACGCAGGCCGAGATCGTTCGGCTCCAGGGCGCGGCCGCGGCGCTGGCGGCGCTGCGTTCAGGCCAGGTCGAAGTGGCCGCGGGCATCCGGCAACTGCTCGAAGGCGAAGCGCAGCGCGAGCCGGGCGTGCGCGTGCTGCCCGGCCGCTTCATGGTGATCCAGCAGGCCATGGGCACACCGGCCAGCCGAGGCGCCGAGGCACAGGCACTGCTCGCGGCCTTCGTCGAGGAGATGAAGGCCAGCGGCTTCGTGGCCGATGCACTCGGACGCCACGGCATCGAAGGCGCGATCGTCGCGCCCGCGGCCTAGGCGGCCCGCCGGACAGGCCGCAAGCTGCTCACAACTTGTGGACTTCGACGGGTCCTTGCGAATAGAACAGGAAGTACCCGGTTGCGGTGCTGAAGTCGTTCTTCTTCCAGCCCGGCGGCACCTTGAACACGCCGAGCTGCCCGCTTGCCACGCCGACGAAGGCCGTATCCCCGGTGTCGGTCGTGATCCTGCGCCAGGCTTCGCGGGTCACGGGCTCCATCTGCATCTTGGGTTCGCTCCACTCGGCGGTGCGCACCTTGTCACGCATGATGTAGCGGCCGCCCTGCCGTTCGATCTTCACCAGCTCCTTCAAGGCGCCGTTTTTCTTGACGGCATACACGCCGACCAGTTGCGCCTCGGGACCCGCGCCCTGGCCGCAAGCGGCCAGGATCAGCAGCGCCGACGCGCCGGCCGCCAGGTAGTTGAATGCTTTTTTCATCGCGGTGTCCTTCAGCGCTTGTCGTTCTCGCGCAGCTTCAGGCTGCCTTGGTAGCGCAGTGCGTGCGGGTAGTCTTCCTTGCCGCCCGCGTCCTGCACCATGGCTTTCTGCTGGCTGGCCTCGGTCTTGGCCAGGAGCGGCGCCGGCAGGTTGACGATGTTCTTGATCTGGTCGTACTGCGCCTGCGTGATGCGGCCCACCGACAGCAGCCGGAATGCATCCCTTTCGATGTTGAGCAGCAGCGGCTTGTTGTCCGCAAAGTTCTGCGCCTTGGCCAAGAGGTCGCTCCACGACTGCGTGCTGTAGTTGCTCACGTAGTAGTCCTGCCCGGTCGGCCCGGCCAGCACCGCGGTGCAGCCCGGAAGATCGAGCTGCGCGGTGCTGCTTGCCATCACGAAGGTCTTGCGCTGCTCCATCGCGTCGCCGTAGGCCAGCGTCACGGGAATGGTCCACGACGATGCGGGATAGACGTTCTGGTTCGGAAACGGCTCCTGGCTGATCGACACATAGGTGCGGTCGCCCGCGCATTGCGCGTCCACCGTGAGCAGCGGCACGCCGGTCTGCCGGATGAAGCTGTCGCCGATGTCGGTCACCTTCTTGCCGCCGCTCGCCTTCTCGAGCGAGCTCCACAGCCGCGACGGCGTGACGTTGCCGAAGGCATAGTCCTTGAGGTAGATCTGCAGGCCCTTCTGCATGGCTTCTTCGCCGATGTAGTTCTGGATCATCTCCAGCACGTGGCTGCCCTTGTTGTAGACGAAGATCGAAGGGCTGATGAAGCCGAAGGAGCCTGCGTCGTTGAGGTTGCGCTGCACCGGCACCGCGGTGTTGCGCAGGTCCGCCACCACCACGGTGTGCTTGTCCAGCACGTAGTCGGAAAAGCTGTAGTACTCGGGGTGGAATTTGATCGTGGTGCGGCGGTCGAACCAGCGCGCGAACGATTCGTTCAGCCACACGTTGTCCCACCAGTCGAGCGTGACCAGGTCGCCGAACCACTGGTGCGCGATTTCATGCGTGACCACCGTGACCGAATACAGCGTGGGCGTGTCGCCCGGCTTGGTCAGCACGCGGTCGGCAAACTCGAAGATCGAGCCCCAGTTCTCCATGCCGCCGAAGCCGGTGTTGGGCTTGTTGTCGTAGCTGTCGTTGGCGGCCACGGTGTCGAACTTGTTGAACGGCAGCGGGATGCCGGTGTACTTGTAGTAATAGTCCATAGCCACCTTGGTCCACTCCATGGCGAACGTGGCCCATGTGGAGCGGCCCGGCGGCGTGAACCAGCGCAGCGGCATCTCGCTCCCGTCGAGCGGGCTCTTGAAGGTGTCCGAGAGAATGTCGAACTTGCCGCCGCCAAAGAAGGTGAGATACATCGGCATCGAGGGCGTCTTCTCGAACGACACCTGCTGGTACCCGTCGGGCAGCCTGACCGCGGACTTCTGCGCAGCGTTCGACACGGTCTGCCAGTCGCCAGGCACCTCGGCCGATATCTCGAAGGTGTGGCGGAAGGCCGGCTCGTCCCAGCCCGGGAACCATTGCCGCGCATAGTTGGTTTCACCCTGCGTCACGATCGCATCGCTCGTCACGCCCTCGGGCGTGGAAAGTCCCACCTTGAAGACGCCGGTAGCGGCGGAGCAGAACGGGTTGCGCGCGAGCTCTTCGGGGGGGCAGTACTCCGCGTCGGAGAACTGGATGTTGCCGTCCCACTCCATGTGCAGCAGGTACTTGCCCTTGGCAATCTGGCCGTCGTTGCGCCGCAGCTGGACGAAGTCGCCGAGCGTCTGCGGGGTGGGAATCAGCGCAATCGCCTCGGAGGGATTCGACAGCTTGCGCAAGGTGGTGCGGCCGTTGGCAAACTTGAGGTTGTGCGCCGCAACGACGATCGCATCGACGGGCTTGAGCACCTCGATCTCCACGTCGCCGCGACCCGCGAAGGTCTTGAGCTCCGCATCGGGCCGGAACCAGAGCTTGTAGTTGATGGGCCAGACGGTGTCGGGCAGCTCCATCGGCCTTGCGGACCGGTCGACCTGCGCGACGGCCGTGTCCGGCGAAAGCGCGGGCCCGTCGTCGGGCGCCTTGGGCGGCGCCGAACCATCCGCCGTGAGTGTGGGCGGCTTCAATGCGGTGCCTCCCAGCGAAGCATCGCCTCCGCCGCCTCCTCCGCCGCAGGCCGCAAGGGTGGCAAGGGTCACGGCGGTAATGGCCAGATGATTGACTGCTGGCTTGACAAATTTCTTCATGATGATGAACGCCTCTTGGTAAAGACAGGCGCCGCCGCGCATGCGCCGACGGATAGCCGGCCATGCGCAAACGCGCGCGATGATGGAACGAACGACACATCGACGGGCAGCACCGCACCCTCCCGGCGAACAAGTCGTTTGCCAGGAAAGACACGAGCGATCCACGCGATTTTTTTCCGCCGGCGCGGCACAAGCGCGCCATGCCGGATCACGCCGCGCGAGATGCGGGCGGTCCCAGGATGCGAGGAGCGATGGGTTCCATTCCCGTCGATGCGCGAGGGCGATGGAATGCGGCGGTGCCTTGCTGCCTTGTCGGTTGGCTCAGCGCAGTGATCGCGCCGGCGCTACGGCCTCATGCACAGCGGTGGCGATCGGAATGCCGGTCGCGAAGGCGAGTTGTCTATTGGCTGTTGTGATTGGTGTCACCTGCGTTCTCCCTCCATGGAAGTGCGCACATTTTTAGCCGAGCACAGGCGGCAGCTCAACGCCGCGCGGAACTTTTCCCTCTCAAAATGTTCCCGCGCCATACGACGAATGGAGTCATCGAATCCATGCGCGCCATGCACTACGAAGATGGTTCTTTCTTCACGCCGGACCAGGCGCGCGGCGCGGCCGCGCGGAGCACATCAGGTGTGACCATGCAGCCACACCCGACGCGCCGACGACGCTTTCGACTCGTGGTGCGGTGCTGACTGATCAGCTACGCGCCGTAGCGCGAAACCGTCAGACCTTCCATGTCGATCGCAGGGCGCTTGCCGTCGATCAGGTCGGCCATCACGCGGCCCGTGCCGGCCGCCATGGTCCAGCCGAGTGTGCCGTGGCCGGTGCAGAGCATCAGGTTGGGGATGCGGGTGGCGCCGATCACCGGCGTGCCGTCCGGCGTCATGGGGCGCAGGCCGGTCCAGAAGGATGCTTCGCGCACGTCGCCGCCTTTTGGAAAGAGATCGGTCACCACATGTTCGAGCGTGTCGCGCCGGCTCGCGTCCAGCCGCAGGTCAAAGCCCGAAAGCTGCGCGGTGCCGCCCACGCGGATGCGGTCGCCGAGCCGGGTGACGGCCACCTTGTAGGTCTCGTCCATCACGGTGGATTCAGGCGCGCCGCTGGCGTCCGATATGGGCACCGTGATCGAGAAGCCCTTGACCGGATACACCGGCAGGTCGATGCCCAGCGGCTTGACCAAGGCCGGCGAGTAGCTGCCCAGCGCCACCACGTAGCGGTCAGCCGTGAAGCGGCCCGCATCGGTCCGCGCGGCGGTCACGCCGCCGGCGGCGTGCTCGATGGCCTCGATGCTCACGCCGAAGCGGAACTGTGCGCCGGCCGCTTCTGCCAGCCTGGCAAGCGCCTGCGTGAACTTGAAGCAATCGCCCGTCTCGTCGCCCGGCAGCCGCAGGCCTCCGACGAACTTGCCTTTCACCGCCGCGAGCGCGGGCTCGTACTGCACGCATCCTTCGCGGTCGAGCACCTGGTAGGACACGCCGGAGGCCTCGAGCACTTCCACGTCCTTGGCGATACCGTCGAGCTGCTTCTGCATCCGGAAGAGCTGCAGCGTGCCGAGCGCGCGTTCGTCATAGCGGATGCCCGTGTCCGCGCGCAGGGCCTTGAGGCAATCGCGGCTGTATTCGGCGAGCCGCACCATGCGGCCCTTGTTGAGTTCGTAGCGCGCCTGCGTGCAATTGCGCAGCATCGACAAGCCCCAGCGCCACATGGCGGGGTCGAGCATGGGCTTGATGACCAGCGGGCTGTGCCGCATGAGCATCCACTTGACGGCCTTGAGCGGCACGCCGGGCCCCGCCCATGGCGCGGAATAACCGGGCGAGACTTCGCCCGCATTGCCGAAGCTGGTTTCGAGCGCAGGCGCCGGCTGGCGGTCGAGCACCGTCACATCGTGGCCCGCACGCGCCAGGTAGTAAGCCACCGAGGTGCCGATGACACCGCTGCCGAGAATCAGGACCTGCATGAGAACGACCCCTTGAACGCCACGTGCGGCAATGGCCCGAGAGGGTACAGGTTCCTGCGCGCTAGAGGCCGAGTGCGTCTTGCAATTGCCGTGCCGTCCAGCGCCTGGGCTCGCGTGGCCAGTCTTCGAGCAGCTCGGAGATTCGCGCATTGCGCGGCGCCTCCAGGTCGTGGTTGCGCGCGAGCCGCATCACCTCGCCGCTGAGCGCATCGATCTCCGTGCGCCGGCCCAGCGCAAGATCGTCCGCCATGCTGGAGCGCGCCTTGGCATCGATGCGCAGCATGCGCGCCGCGACCATGCGAAAGAGCCAGTCGGGCAGCCGCAGCACCGCTGAAAGCCGTTGCGCCGGCACCGCGGCCACCTGCGCCGGCGCTATGCCCGCCTGGCCGAGCACCGCCAGAGCCTCGTCGATCAGCGCGGCAAAGCAGCGCCGGTACCCGCGCTGCAGCAGCTCGTCGCGCAGCGGCAGCCCGGAGAGCGCATTGACCGGGTTGTTGAGGTTGAGCAGCAGCTTGCCCCATTGCACCGGCAGCAGGTCGGCATGCAGGTCCAGCGGGATGCCCGCGCGTTCGAACACCGGCAGCCAAGGGCGCAGCGCCGCATCGTCCTGGGCGGCGAGCCGCCCGGCCGTGCCGCGGTGGAAGGCGCCCGGGCCGGTCTCGGCCACGTTGTACGGCACCATGCCGGGCAACAAGCTGAGCGTCGGCCCCGCCTGCGAGGCGGCGGCGCAATTGGAAATACCGTTCTGGAAGGAGACGACGGTGGTGCCCGCCGGCAGCGCAAAGGCCAGCTCGGCGGCCGCAGCGGCGGTGGCGCCGCTCTTCACGCACAGGAGCACCAGCGCCGGCGTGGCCCCCGTCGGCACCTGTTCGCTGAGCCGCAGGCTGGCGGGCGGCAGGCGATGCGCACCGCCTTCGAGGTCAGTCAGCGACAGGCCATGTTCCGCAAGGCCTTTCAGCACGCGCGGGCGGCCGACGAAGGTAACGGGAACACCCGCCGCCGCCAGGCTGCCGCCGATGAAGCAACCGATGGTGCCCGCCCCCATCACCAGCACTTCGCCGGGCGGGGGTCCGAGCACCTCGGTGCCGGCCATCAGGTGCGTTCCGCCACCCAGGCCTGCACCGATTGCAGCGCGGCCGGCACGCCCGCGGGGTCGGTGCCGCCGGCCATGGCCATGTCGGCCTTGCCGCCGCCCTTGCCGCCCACCTGCTGCGCGACGAAGTTGACCAGTTCCCCGGCCTTGACCTTGCCCACCGTGTCGCTGGTGACGCCCGCGGCGACCTGCACCTTGGCGCCATCGACGGCGGCCAGCACCACCACGGCCGTCTTCAGCTTGTCCTTGAGCTTGTCCATGGTGTCGCGCAGCGTCTTGGCGTCGGCGCCGTCGAGCTTGGCGGCCAGCACCTTGATGCCGTTGACGTCCACCGCCTGCGCCAGCAGCTCGTCGCCCTTGGACGACGCGAGCTTGCCCTTGAGCGAGCCCACTTCACGCTCCAGCGCCCTCACCTGCTCCAGCACCTGCGTGAGCCGGCCCTGCAACTCTGCAGTGGGCGACTTGAGCGTGGCGGCCACGCTCTGCACGGTCGATTCGAGGTCTTGCAGGTAGCTGAGCGCATTGGCACCCGTGACCGCTTCGATGCGGCGCACGCCGGCGGCCACGCCGCCTTCGCTCACGATCTTGAACAGGCCGATGTCGCCCGTGCGGCCCACGTGGGTGCCGCCGCAGAGTTCGCGGCTGGTGCCGATGTCGAGCACCCGCACGCTCTCGCCATATTTTTCGCCGAACAGCATCATGGCGCCGGTCTTCTGGGCCGATTCCATGTCCATCACGCGCGCATGCGTCTCGGTGTTGGCAAGGATCTCGGCGTTCACGCGCTTCTCGATCTCGAGGATCTGGTCGTGCGTGACCGGCGCGTTGTGCGCGAAGTCGAAGCGCGTCTTGTCGGCATCGACCAGCGAGCCCTTCTGCTGCACGTGCGTGCCCAGCACTTCGCGCAAGGCCTTGTGCATCAGGTGGGTGACCGAGTGGTTGCGCATGGTGGCGGCACGGCGCTCGCCGTTGACTGCGGCCTTGACGGTGTCGCCCACCTTCAGCGTGCCTTGCGCCTGCGTGCCGTGGTGGCCGAACACGTCGGCCTTGATCTTCTGCGTGTCTTCCACGCCGAACTGCACGCCTTCGGCGATGAGTACGCCCTGGTCGCCCACCTGGCCGCCGCTCTCGGCATAGAACGGCGTGGTGTCGAGCACCACGATGCCGGGCTGGCCTTCTTTCAGCTCTTGCACGGCCGCGCCTTCGAAGTACAGCGCCACGACCTTGGCGCTTTCTTCCAGATGCTCATAGCCGGTGAAGACATTGCCCGCGCCGCCGTATTCGACGTTGCGGTCCATCTTGAACTTGCCCGCGGCACGGCCCGCGGCCTTCTGCTTTTCCATGGCGGCGTTGAAGCCGGCTTCGTCCACGCTCACGCCGCGCTCGCGGCACACGTCGGCCGACAGGTCGAGCGGAAAGCCGTAGGTGTCGTGCAGCTTGAAGGCGACTTCGCCGGGCAGCGTATTGGCACCACCGGCCAGGGCCGCGTCGAGAATTTCCATGCCGTTGGCGAGCGTTTCGAAGAAGCGTTCTTCCTCGGCCTTCAGCGTTTCGACGATGCGCTTTTCATCGGCCACAAGCTTGGGGTATGCATCGCCCATGAGCTTCACGAGATCGGGCACCAGCTTGTGGAAGAACGGCTTTTTCTGGCCCAGCTTGTAGCCGTGGCGGATGGCGCGGCGCACGATGCGGCGCTGCACATAGCCGCGGCCTTCGTTCGACGGAATGACGCCGTCGGCCACCAGGAACGAGGTGGCGCGGATGTGGTCGGCAATCACGCGCAGCGAGTTGTTGCCCAGGTCCTTCTCGCCGGTCTCGCGCGAAGCGGCCTTGATAAGCGCGTCGAAGATGTCGATCTCGTAGTTGCTGTGCACGTGCTGCAGGATGGCCGCCAGGCGCTCCAGGCCCATGCCGGTGTCCACGCAGGGCGCGGGCAGCTTCTTGACCGAGCCGTCGGGCTGCATGTCGAACTGCATGAACACGTTGTTCCAGATCTCGATGTAGCGGTCGCCGTCTTCATCGGGGCTGCCGGGCGGGCCGCCGGGGATCTCGGGGCCGTGGTCATAGAAGATCTCGGAGCACGGGCCGCAGGGGCCCGTGTCG
>Ga0209025_1005141_pt1 | contig 10851 bp, 9 predicted proteins | sample AraplaMF_Col_mLB_FD_184256 | JGI IMG/M metagenome (GOLD analysis project Ga0209025, IMG submission 184256) | Arabidopsis root microbial communities from the University of North Carolina, USA - plate scrape MF_Col_mLB (SPAdes) (version 2) | ecosystem: Host-associated > Plants > Roots > Endosphere ...
CCGCCGAAAGCGGGCTCTTTAGCCGAGGCGGTAAGGGAAGGGAGTTGGCGGAGCGGACTAATGACCGCTAACGATCCACCTTGGACATTGCCGCATCCGGCGTCTCGATTGTCATTTTCTGTAGAAAAGGCCCGCCTGTCGCCAGGCGGGCCTCGTCATTTCAGAGAGCCGTGCGGCGCTCAGGCCCAATCGTCGTCACCGCCGCCGCCCGAGCCGTCATCATAGCTGCCATCGTCATAATTCGCGTCCTGATAGCTCGGCTCCTGATAGGCCTGCTGCGGCTCCGCCGCCGGCTGCTGGTCGGCAGCCGTCTGCGTGTCCTTGCCCGCATCGTTGGCCTGCGAGCTGTCCTTGTTCTCGGCGCTGTGGGCCGCCTCGGCCGGCTTGGCTTCGGCTGCACCCTTGCTGCCGCCGAAGGCGTTCATCAGCATGTTGCCGGCGACCATGCCACCGGCGACACCCGCCGCGGTGGTCAGCGCGCTGGCGAGGAAGCCGCCGCCGCGTGCCGGGGCCTGCTGCGGTGCGCCCTGGTTCTGCCAGGGGCCGGGCGCCGCGCCCATGCCTTGCGGCGGAGCCATGCCCTGCTGCGGCGCTGCAGCCTGGCTGCCCCAGGCGGGCGACGCCGGCTGCGGCGCGGCGCGCTGCGGGAAGGACGGCACCGAGCCCGGGCGGGTCGGCTGGTTGCCGCCGCCGAAGATGCCCGACAGGAAGCCGCCGGACTGCTGGGCCGGAGCGGGGGCAGGGGCCGGCGGCTGGCTGCGCAGCCGCTCGATCTCGGCTTGAGCCTGCTCGAGCTGCGCCTGCTGGTTGGCGAGCGCCTGCTCCTGCACATAGATCGACTGCGCCATCGCATAGACGGCATAGGGCTGCTCGCGCAGGCGGTCGGCGATGAAACGCTCAGCCTCGGGGTCGCGGGGCTGGTTGGCCGCCTCACGCAGGCGGTCGAAAATCCCGGCGATCACGTCGCGTTCTTGCGGCGTCATCGTCATCTCCTCTCATCTTGGACAAGGCGGCTGCCTTGTCGCCCCGAAAGGTGGTGACGGCTTATGACGCTATCAAGGCGGGGCCCAGGCGCCTTTCTGTCGCGTTCAAAAGGATTCGTCCGCCAAACATGTGAGTAGCGGGCCCGCTTGCGCGTAGGGGGTGCAAAGTCGGGTCTGACTCAGTTTCGCTGCAGGCGCGGTCATTGGCATGTCAGCGGATCAGCGGAGTGTCCCATAGCCCCCCGAGCAGCATCTTGAGCTCATGGAAGCGCTTCTCGCCAAGCTCCTCGGCCCATTCCCGCTCGATATCCATGAGGACGTCGGTCATCTTCTGGTAGGCCGCGTGGCCGCGGTCCGTGAAGTTAACGATCGTCCCGCCGCTGTCGTCGGGCGCGGCGTTTCGGGTGATGTAGCCCATCCCTTCCAGTGTCTTCAGCAACTGATTCATGGCCTGCTTGCTTACGGCGGCGCGCTCGGCAAGAGCGCTCGGCCGCATTCCGTCCGGGCCTGGGTACTGGATCACCGCCATATGCGGCAGGCTGAGGTCCTCGAACCCGGATGCGCGCAACTCCCGGATCAGCTTGCGTTGGATGGCCATGGCCGGCACGCGCAGCAGCGCGCCGATCAGTGGAGGTTTCTTCGGCTGGTCATCGGTTGGGTCGGTCATTGACATTCCAGTAAACTAAGTTTACCAATTTGGTAAATCACATTTACCAGCTCGGGGGGTGAAATGCCAGAAGAAGCCAGCCAGATCCGAGTCAATCCGGCGGACGAGACGATCAGCCATGACGGACTTGCCGTGCGCTTCTTGCTCACCGGCGAGCAATCGAACGGCAGCGTTGCCGCCTTCGAGCTGACGGTCCCCGGCTCACAGCGCCTGCCTGCCCCCGCGCACAGCCACGACCACTACGAAGAGACCATGTACGGGATCGAGGGCGTGCTGACGCTCACAGTCGACGGTCACCGGCACGACATAGGTCCCGGCCAGGCGCTGTGCATCCCGCGCAGTGCGATCCACCGCTTCGACAACAATACCGCCGAGACCGCCAAGGTGCTCTGCGTGGTGACGCCAGCGGCGATCGGTCCGGAATATTTCCGCGAGGCCTTCGCCATCTTCAGCGCAGGCGGCCCCCCTGATCGCGCCAGGATCATGGAGCTGATGGGTCGCTTTGGCCTGAAGCCGGCGCCGCAGGCCTGAGCTTGCCTCGTTACGGAAGCGCGGTCGACGCCGGCCGCCTGATCAGAGCTTTCCCGCTTTTGGTTGAATCGGCGATCTCTCAGGCGTTGCCGACATTGACATAGATGAAGCCGCGCTCGCGCATCTCGCCGGAGCGGTAGATGTTGCGGAGGTCGATCACGACCGGATGCTTCAGGGCCGCCTTCACCCGGGTGAGATCGAGCGCGCGGAAGGCGTCCCACTCGGTGACGATCACCAGCGCATCCGCCCCTTCGAGGCAGGAATAGGCGTCGGGCGCGTAGGTGATCTCCGGCATCAGCGGCTTGGCGCTGTCCATAGCCTCGGGATCATAGGCGGCGATCTCGGCGCCGGCATCGAGCAGCGCCGTCACGATCGAAAGCGAGGGCGCCTCGCGCATGTCGTCGGTGTTCGGCTTGAAGGCGAGGCCGAGGATGGCGATGCGCTTGGCCCGGACCGAGCCGCCGCAGGCAGCGATGACCTTGCGCGCCATCGCCCGCTTGCGCTGGTCGTTGACCGCGACCACCGTTTCGACGAGCCGTAAGGGGCTTTCCATGTCCTGCGCCGTCTTGATCAGGGCGAGCGTGTCCTTCGGAAAGCAGGAGCCGCCATAACCGGGGCCGGCATGCAGGAACTTGCCGCCGATGCGGTTGTCGAGGCCGATGCCGCGCGCCACCTCCTGGACATTGGCGCCGACGCGTTCGCACAGATCGGCCATCTCGTTGATGAAGGTGATCTTGGTCGCCAGGAAGGCGTTGCCGGCGTATTTGATCAGCTCGGAGGTCCGCCGCGCGGTGAAGAGGAGGGGGGCCGCATTGAGATAGAGCGGCCGGTAGAGATCCTCCATCACCTTGCGGGCGCGATCGTCCTCGGTGCCGATCACGATCCGGTCCGGGCGCTTGAAATCGGCGATGGCGGCGCCTTCGCGCAGGAATTCGGGATTGGAGACCACGGCGAAATCGGCCTCGGGCCTGGTCTCGCGCATGATCCGCTCGACCTCGTCGCCGGTGCCGACCGGCACGGTCGACTTAGTGACGACGACGGTGAAGCCGTCGATGGCGGCGACGACGTCGCGCGCCGCCTGATGGACGTAGGACAGGTCGGCATGGCCGTCGCCACGGCGCGACGGCGTGCCGACCGCGATGAAGACGGCATCGGCTGCCGCCACCGGTCCGGCGAGCTCGGTGGTGAAGGAGAGCCGTCCGGCGCGAACATTGCTGGCGACGAGGTCGTCGAGGCCGGGCTCGTAGATCGGGATCTCGCCGCGCTTCAGGGCGGCGATCTTGCCGGCGTCGGTGTCGACGCAGGTCACCTCATGGCCGAAATCGGCGAAGCAGGCTCCGGAGACCAGGCCGACATAGCCTGAACCGATCATCGTCACGCGCATCTGGCGGTCTCATCGTCTCGTCGGCGGGCTGCCGACCGGCAGGGCGTAGCGCAAAACCGCGCCGAGGCAAATCGCAGCCGCCCGGGGCTGGGGGAGTAGCCCGATCTGGCGAAGGGACCGTGACGGTGCCGCGGCGACATGAAAAAGGGCGGCTGCGAGCCGCCCTTCTGGAAAGGAGCCGGGTGGTTCGACGGCAAGATCTCAGATGTCGTCCGGCGGCAGCGGCGCGTCGGTCTCTTCGAGCTGCGGCTCGCCGATCGGATTGCGGTTCAGCACGACCACAGTGGTGCCGGTCGGGACACGGCTGTAGAGGTCGATGATGTCCTGGTTGAACAGGCGGATGCAGCCCGAGGACACCGCCTTGCCGATCGACCAGGGCTCGCTCGTGCCATGGATGCGATACAGCGTGTCCTGATTGCCCTGGTAGAGATAGAGGGCGCGCGCGCCGAGCGGGTTCTCGATGCCGCCGGCCATGCCGCCGGCCCAGGGGCGGTTCCGCTCCGGCTCGCGGGCGACCATCGCGGCGGTCGGCGTCCAGCGCGGCCATTCCGCCTTGCGGGCGACGGTGGCGCGGCCGCGCCAGGACATGCCCTGCTTGCCGACGCCGATGCCGTAGCGAAGGGCGCGTCCGTTCTCGCGGACCAGGTAGAGGAAGCGGGCCGAGGTATCGACCACGATCGTGCCGGGCCTTTCCGGGGTCCGGTAGTCGACCTCCTGGCGCAGGAAGCGCGAATCGACCTCGTCGATGTCGGTCGCCGGCAGCGGGTGCTTCTCGTCCGGCCGCTCGTCATACATCGACAGGAAGGCGGCGTTCTGGTGAACCGGCGTCCGCACCTCATAGGGCTGTTGCGGGCCGGTGACGCAGCCGGCCAGACCGACGGGGACGAAGGCCGAGGCCAGCGTCAGGAAACGGCGGCGGGAGCAGGTGGCGGAAGCATCAGGCTGGGAGGACATCACTCGGCTCTTCATAGGGCGGCTGGCAGCGACAACATGCGGATTGCCGACAAGTTCCAATGAATTCTTGCCGGCTGACCCCTTTCAATTCACGGCGCGACATGGCGTCGGGGTGAAAAGGATGTGGCGAAATTATGGCCGACGCAGAGCGTGGCGCGAATGCCACAGTCTGGCATGTCGCAACTGCATGTCGAGCAGGATGCTACCTGGGCGTGCCGGAATCCGGAAATGCAGCGGAAAAGAGCGTTTTCGCATTGTTTTACAGCGGCTTCCGAAGGGAAAGACTGTCGTTTTAAACGGCTCTTAACTGTTACTGGCAAAGCTTTTTAAGCCTTCTCGGCTTCGGTGCCTGCTCATGCCGAAAGTTTAAATGCCGGTAACTTCTCGCGCTGCGCGGAAGAACGAGTAAGAATATGAAAACGATCCGTCTCAAAGTGCTTGCGATGCTGGGGATCATCGTTGCCGGCGCCGTGCTGTCGGCGGGACTGAGCCTCTTCGCCCTGTCGCGCTCCGGCGACCTCAATGCGCGCTCCGATGTCCAGGGCGAGATCGCGCTCCTCACCGAACGGATCAACGCGCAGGTGCTCGCCGTGGTGATGGACTCCCGCGGCATCTACATGTCGAAGGACGGCAAGGAGGCGGAGGCTTTCGCCAAGCCCAACGAGATGCGCTTCCCGGTGATGCGCAAGCTCGCCGCCGACCTGGTCGCCCTTGTGCCGGCGCAGGAGCGCGACAGCGCCCTCAAGCTGCAGAAGTCGGTCGAGGATTTCATCACCTTCCGCAGCGAGACGATTCGGCTGGGGCGCGAGGTCTCGCCCGCCGCCGCCAACCAGCAGGGCAACAACGACCAGAACCGCGCCAATCGCAAGGCGCTGAACGACCAGCTCGTCGCCTTCGGCAAGCGCAACGAGGAGGTCGGCAACAGCCTCGCCGCCGAGGCGGCCGCGTTCACGCGCCAGGTGCAGTGGATACTTCCCTCGGTGCTGCTCGCGGCACTGCTCGCCTCGATCGCGGCGGCCCTTCTGTTCGCGCAGCGTTCGATCACCCGCCCGCTGATCGATCTCAGTGAAAGCATGAGCCGCCTCACCGCCGGCGAGACCGCGGCCGCGGTGCCGCATACCAAGCGGCAGGACGAGATCGGCGATATGGCGCGGGCCGTGGCGGTGCTGCGCCAGAGCACCGAGCAGGTCGCGCTGCTGCAGGAACAGGAGCGCACCGCCGCGGCCGAGCGGATTCGCTCGGCGGACGCGATGTCTGTCGTTGTTTCGGATGTCGGCGAGGTGGTGGCGGCTGCGGCTGCGGGTGATTTCTCGGCGCGGCTCCAGGTCGATCAGGCCGACGAGCAGATGCAGAAGCTGGTCGCCGGCATCAACGAGATCAACGCCGTGGTCGACAGCGCCACGACCGAGTTTGTCGAGGTGCTGCAGGCGCTGGCGGCCGGCGATCTCACCCGCCAGGTGCCATCGGCCTATCGCGGCCGCTTCGCCGAGCTGAAGGACGCGGTCAACGAGACGATCGCGCGCCTCTCCGCCACGGTCTCGACCATCCAGACCACCGCCGCCGATGTCGGCATCGCCGCCCGCGAGATTAACATGGGCTCCGACGATCTCTCCAAGCGCACCGAGGAGCAGGCCTCCTCGCTCGAGGAGACCGCGGCGACGACCGAGGAGCTCGCGGCTTCGGTGAAGGCCTCCGCGCAAGGGGCACGCCAGGCGGCCACCGTCGCCGAGGAGGCGATGAAGGCGGCGCAGGATGGCGGCGCCATCGCCGGCGAGGCGGTCAGCGCCATGGCGCGGATCGAAGAGGCCTCGCGCAAGATCTCCGACATCATCCGGGTGATCGATGATATCGCCTTCCAGACCAACCTGCTGGCGCTCAACGCCGCGGTGGAGGCGGCAAGAGCCGGCGATGCGGGCAAGGGCTTTGCGGTGGTTGCCAGCGAGGTACGCACGCTGGCGCAGCGCTCGGGCGAGGCGGCCAAGGACATTTCGACGTTGATCTCGTCCTCGAATGCCGAGGTCGAGGCCGGGGTGAAGCTGGTGCGCCGGGCCGGGCAATCGCTGGAGACGATCCTGGCGGCGTCGCAGAAGGTCACCGGCACGATCCAGGAGATCTCGGCGGCGGCGGGCGAGCAGGCGAACGGTATCGAGGAGATGAGCCAGGCCGTCGCCCATCTCGACGAGATGACGCAGGCCAACGCCGCGCTGGCCGAACAGAGCGCCGCTTCGGCCGGGGCGCTGTCGGGCCGGATCGGCGAGCTGAACGCGCTGGTGGCGAGCTTCCGCACCTCGAACGCCACGCACGGCACGATGGCGTCCGCGCCGGCCTTCGCCGCGCCCGGGCCGCGCCCGGCTGCGGGGCCTGCGATGCGGGCTGCGGCTCGTCCCGCCGGCTCCGCGCCGCATGCGGCCGGCCCGGCCGATCGCGGCAGCGGCCGCGCGCCCGAACCCGAGCGCCTGCGCCAGCTCGCCGAAGCCGCCTTCGCCCAGAGCAAGGAAGCCCCGGCGCGCAAGGCCGCCAATGGCCGCGCCAGCGATGCCGGATGGGAGGAATTCTGAGACGGCTTAGGCCGAGCGCAAGCTCGGAGCGGCTGCCGAAAGCATGGCTTTGGCCATCTGATCGTAGAGCTCGGTCCAGGCCGCCCGGGTCTGGACCGTGAAGGCGGGCCCCAGGGAGGTTTCCAGGGTCCAGAGCAGGGCGCTACCGACGGCGTCGTAATGCTCTGGTTGCACGCCGTAGCCCTGATGACGTTCGCCCAGCCGCTTCAGCAGGACGGTGAGGCCGGCCGGATCGTTCAGCGTGGCGAGCGCGACCATCAGCGTTTCCATCAGCTTGGCCGCCTGGGTTTCGATATCCGTCTTGAACAGGGAGCGTATGGCGGGCGTCGTGGTGAAAAGCCGCTCGTAGAAGAGGCACGCGGTCTCGATCTTGCGCCGATGCAGCTGCGCAAAGCTCGACCGGACCAGCGCGATATCCTGCGGCGTCACGACCTCCCCCCTTCAGCGTTGCAGCGTGAAGGATCGTTGCGGAGATTCTCCGCCAATTCACGCGGAAGTGCAACCCAGAGTTAGCGGATTCTTGCAAATAGGAAGCAGTCGATTCTACGGGGTCTGTTCGCTGGCGCCTTTGACCAAGCCGAGCCTTTCGCGGGCGAACCAGCGCGCCAGCATCGGCACCGCGACGATTGTGAGACCGGCCGCGAGGCCGATCCAGATGCCGACGCCGGCGAGCGGCGTCCAGAAGCCGAGCGCGGCCGAGAGCGGCAGGCCGATGATCCAGTAGCCGATGCCGGCGAAGAACATCGGCACGCGCGTGTCGCGCAGGCCGCGCAGGACCGAGGCGCCGACCACCTGTGCGCCGTCGGCAATCTGGAAGATCGCCGCATAGAGCAGGAACAGCGTGGCCATCTGCGCGACCTCGGCCGCCTTAGGCTTGCTGGTGTCGAGGAAGGGTGCGACCAGCCAGTGCGGAATCAGCAGCATCATCAGCGCCGTCAGGCACATGAAGCCGATCGACAGGGCGATCGCCGTGGTACCGGCGCGGGTGATGCCGTCGCGATCACCGGCGCCGAAGGCGCGCCCGACCCTGACCGTTCCGGCCTGGCCGATGCCCATCGGCACCATGAAGGTCAGCGAGGCGATCTGGATCGCGATCGCATGGGCGGCGAGCGAGGTCGGGCCGATCAGCCCCATCAGCAGCGCGGCGCCGTTGAAGATCACCACCTCGAAGGCGACGGTCGTGCCGATCGGCAAGCCCATCCGCCAGAAGGCGCGGTAGCGGCTCCAGTCCGGCCGCCAGAACCGGCCGAACAGATGATAGCGTCGGAAGCGCCGGTCGAGCGAGACCACGATCGCGAGGCCGACGAACATCAGGGTCGAGGCCATTGCCGTCGCCAGCCCCGAGCCGGGCAGGCCGAGCGCGGGGAAGCCGAGCCGGCCGAACATCAGCACCCAATTGGCGAAGGCGTTGAAGACGACGGCGAAGAGCACAATCACAAAGGCCCAGAACGGCCGCTGCAGCGCCGCCAGGAAGCCGCGCAGGACGAGATAGCAATAGAAGGGCAGCAGGCCCCATTGCAGCATGTGCAGATAGGAGGCGGCGGCCTCCGCCAGGGTCGGGTCCTGGCCCATCGCCTTGAGAATGGTCTCGCCCTGCCAAAGGAAGAGCCACATCGGCCCGGCCATGGTCACGGCGACCCAGAAGCCCTGGCGCACGGTGCGGCGCACGTCGCGCACCGAATGCCGGTTGCGCCCGAGCTCGATCGAGACCATCGGCGCGACCGCGGCCATCACGCCGATGCCGAAGATCAGCACCGCCATGTAGAGGTTCGAGGCGAGTGCGCCCGCCGCCAGCGAGTCGGGGCCGAGATGGCCCATCATGATGACGTCGGTCGCCGTCATCGCCGTCTGCGCGACGTTGGTCATCACCATCGGCCAGCTCAGCGCCAGCATGGCCTTGACCTCGGCGAGCCAGGGGCTCGTCGATCGGTAGGGGAGCGCGATCTGCGACATGCCTGCCTTTTATCTAGGCAGCGTGCCGTTTTACAGCCCCGAAGGCGCCGGCCCGGGCCGCGTTCTGCGCGTGGCGCGCTGCCGGCCCGCGTCGCCTGGCCGATTCTGCCTCTTGCGCGCGGCTGCCGGTTCCGGCCTGCTGGCAGCGGAACCGATCTCATGCCTGCCTATGGAGAGCCGACGCGATGAGCACCAATCTGCGGATCGACGGGGAGCGCCTCCTCTCGCGGCTGGCGGCCCTGTCCAGGATCGGGGCGACGCCGGAGGGCGGCTGCAGGCGCCTGGCGCTGACCGATGAGGACAAGGCCGGGCGCGACTGGCTGGTCGGTGAGTTGAAGGCGCTCGGCCTCGACGTCCGCGTCGATGCCATCGGCAACATCGTCGGCATCCTGAAGGGCCAGGAGGACGGGCCGGCGGTGATCATGGGCTCGCATATCGACACGGTCGGCACTGGCGGGCGCTTCGACGGCGCCCTCGGCGTGATCGGCGGCGTCGAGGTGCTGGCGGCGCTGCGCGCTGCCGGCGTGACGCCCAAGCGCGACATGGCGGTCATCGCCTTCACCAATGAGGAGGGCGCGCGCTTCCATCCCGACATGCTCGGCTCCTATGTCTGGGCCGGCGGGATGAGCGTCGATGCGGCGCATGCCGAACTCGATTCCGATGGCGCCGTGCTTGGCGGCGAATTGAAGCGCATCGGCTATCACGGGCCGGAGCAGCCCGGCTTCCTGCCGGCGCACGCCTATCTCGAACTGCATATTGAGCAGGGGCCAGTGCTGGAGAGCGAAGGCGGCGGGCTGGGCGCGGTCACCGGCATCCAGGCGATCTGCTGGCTCGAGCTGACGCTGACCGGCCGGCCGAGCCATGCCGGCACCACGCCGATGCGCTATCGTAAGGATCCGGGCCTTGCCGCTGCCCGGATCAACATCTTCGCCAATGAGCTGACCAAGACGATTCCCGGCCAGCTCGCCAATTCCGGCGTGATCCGCACCTGGCCCGGCAACGTCAACGTCGTGCCCGAGACCGTGGTGATGACGCTCGACCTGCGCAACCCGCTGGATGCGCCGCTGGCCGAGGCCGAGGCTGCTGTGCGGAAGTTCTGCGCCGAATTGTCGGCCCGCGACGATATTTCGATCAGCTTCCGCGATCTGGCCCGCTTCCCCGCGACGCCCTTCGCCGAGGAACTGATCGCCAGCGTCGAGGCGAGCGCCGCCGAGTTCGGCCTGCCCATCCGCCGGATGATCTCGGGCGCCGGCCACGATGCGCAGATGATGTCGCGCCTCTGCCCGACGGCGATGGTCTTCATCCCGTCGATCGGCGGCCTCTCGCACAATCCGGCCGAGCTGAGCAGCGACGACGACATGGTCGCCGGTGCCAATGTCCTGCTCAGCGCCGCCTGGCGCGCCGCCAACGCCTGACGGGAATTTCGCCGATGACCACCATAGCCTCTCTCTCCGCTGCCGAGCTCGGCGATCTCTATGCCTCCAGCGAACTCTCGCCGGTCGAGGTCGCCAGGGACGCGCTCGCCCGCATCGAGCGCTTCGAACCGGAGGTGAACGCCTTCGTCGTTCGCGACGAGCAGGTCACGCTCGCGATGGCGCAGGCCGCTGAAAAACGCTGGCTGAAAGGCGAGGCGCTCGGCCCGCTCGACGGCGTGCCGGTGACGATCAAGGACAATCTCGGCGTCGCCGGCTGGCCGATGCGGCGCGGCTCGGCACTCGCTTCTGATGCTCCGTTCGAGCAGGACGCCCCGGCGACGGCGCGGCTGCGCGAGGCCGGCTGCGTCTTCCTCGGCAAGACGACCATGCCGGAATATGGCTGTAA
>Ga0209025_1005145_pt1 | contig 10849 bp, 8 predicted proteins | sample AraplaMF_Col_mLB_FD_184256 | JGI IMG/M metagenome (GOLD analysis project Ga0209025, IMG submission 184256) | Arabidopsis root microbial communities from the University of North Carolina, USA - plate scrape MF_Col_mLB (SPAdes) (version 2) | ecosystem: Host-associated > Plants > Roots > Endosphere ...
AGATATAGCAATTTCCTTCTTTTTTGTAATTTATTTAATGTCTTGTTATTAAAAAGGGTTTTGAGAGTTATCTTAGGAAGATTATTAAAATGTTTAAAAAATGCATGTTAAAAATAGATAGACATTAATCAAGAACATAATGTTAGATGTAAACTAAAGCCATATCAAAACAAGGTATGGCTTTTTGATATTTCTTGAGAGGTTGAGTCTGACATAGAAAGAAGAAAAGGTAGTGACACTGCAATAATAAGGACTAAAAACAACGTAAATCCAATGGAGAGCTGTGAATTCAATCCACATACACTCCGTACATACAAATTAAACCACAAGTTATACAGGTGGTTCTGATTTTTATTGACAATGATAATCATTATCGATATTGTGAAAGTATACTAGAATCCACATGTCCACCTATTCGCATTCCAACAGTTATTTGATTAATTTATGCTAGCATGAAGACGCCTAATACACAAATGAGTGTGGTGTCGCGATGTTTAACCATATCTAATGCATTTCATACATATTTATTGTAAAATAACCCAAATTCATCCTGATAAGTTGTTATAATGGTTTTTAGAAATTTAAGGTTATACATCCGATATTCTTTTTCGTGATAAATTATTTTATGCAATGAAGTAGAGGTGAACTATAGGTGAAGCAAGTGTTGGTAATTAAGAATGAACAGTCTTTAGCAAAGAAAATCGTAAGCGGTCTAAAGCAAGAAGGCTATTTCATTTTAACACTTCACAATGAAAAAAAAGGTTTAAATATAGTATATGAGCAAGATTGGGATATTATCGTATTGGATTGGGATTCGTTAAGTATATCTGGACCGGAAATTTGCAGACAAATACGGGCTGTTAAAACGACTCCAATAATCATAGTGACTGACAATGTGTCCAGCAAGGACTGCATAGCAGGATTACAAGCAGGAGCAGATGATTATATAAGAAAACCATTTGTGAAAGAAGAATTAGTAGCAAGGATAGAAGTTGTTTTAAGAAGAGGGGACTGTATCCAGCCAATCGAGAATGATAACTTTCGATTTAAAGATCTCTTCGTTGATGCATCCAGTAATATTATGACAAAAGGTGGAGAAAATCTTCCGCTTACTAAGCGCGAGTATGACTTACTTGTATTTTTAATCAAAAATAAAAATACAATATTGAGCCGTGAAATGCTTTTGAATCAGGTTTGGGGATATGACGTAGCAGTCAATCCAAATGTAGTGGATTTATATATTGGGTATTTAAGAAAAAAGCTAAAGTGCGAGAAAAAAGACAGATATATACAAACAATCCATGGCAGAGGCTATTCAATGATTGAATAGTGTACAGATTGTCCCAGTAATCAATATTTAACATAATCGAAAAAACGAGTAAAAACAGTTTAACCAGTTTTGCTCGTTTTTTTGTTCTATTAAATCTGATAACCAAGCAGTTTCTGGAAGATATTGAAGAGACGAAAAGTAAAAAAAACTTCACGCATTACTTTTTTGTAGCCAATGCTTGATGTAAAAAATTAACTTTATTAATCAATTTACATCCTTCACAAGATTTTCACAGAATTAAAGACTATACTGATTCACAGAACGAACAAATGAAAATGATTATCAATAGCAATTAGGGTAGCTAGTAATTACTAGCTAATTTAATCTATAGACTTCATCATTTTCAAAATAAATTACATAAGGAGTATGAGTATGAAGAAATCTATGTTTTTAAAATTTGTTGGTATTATCGCAGTTTTGACATTGATGTTAGTAGGTTGTTCTGATTCAAGTAATAAATCTAATCAAGAGTCAAAGTCTAATGAAGATAATAAAGAGGTTGCTAAACCTGCGACAGTTGAAATCACTGATGCCCACGGAACTGTTACTGTTCCTGTAAACCCAAAGAATGTAGTTGCTTTGGATAATAGAACTTTTGAAACTTTAGCTGATTGGAAAATTGAACTAGCAGCTGTTCCAAAGGATGTAATGCCTGCGGATTCACCATATGTAAGTGATGAATCAGTTAAAAATATTGGAAATCACCGTGAGCCAAATCTTGAAATTTTAGCGGCGGCAAACCCGGAACTTGTAATCGTAGGTCAAAGATTTGCAGACTATTACGAAGAGATCAAAAAATTAGTACCAAATGCAGTAGTTATTGATCTTAATGTAGATGTTTCTGAGGAAGCTGCTACGCCTGGGGAAAACTTAGTAAATGGACTTAAAAATTCTACAATTGCTTTAGGGAAAATTTTCGATAAAAATGAAGAAGCTAAACAAGTGGTAGCTGATTTTGATAAAGTTATCGAAGATGCTAAATCTGCTTATAATGGAACAGATAAAGTGATGAGTGTTATCGTTGGTGGTGGGGATATTGGTTTTGCAGCTCCTCATTCTGGACGTGTTTGGGGACCAATGTATGAAATTTTCGGTTGGGCACCTGCATTAGAAGTTGCCGACTCTACTTCAGATCATAAAGGTGATGAAGTTTCTGTTGAAGCAATTGCGCAAAGCAATCCTGATTGGCTTTTCGTATTAGATCGTGATGCTGCAATATCTGGTGAAAAAGATGCAGTTCCTGCTCAGGATGTTATTGCTAACGCACCTGCTCTTCAAAAAACAACTGCTGTTTCTAAAAAACATATTATTTATGCACCAACAGATACTTACACAAATGAATCAATTCAGACTTATATAGAGTTGTTTGAAAACCTTGCAAATACTTTAGCTAAGTAGTGTAAAGGAGTATAAAAAGTGCTGAAAAATGTAACTTCTAGGGTTGAGATGAATTCTCAACCCCAGTTTTATAACTACAATAAAATATGGACAAGACCTTTTATATTAGCGACTATAGTTGTTATTATTTTAGGCATTATATCACTGTTTACTGGAGTTTATGATATACGTGGACAAGAGGATGGAATGGAGATGTTTTTCATAACTCGTGTTCCGAGAACCGTTGCATTAATGCTTACTGGAGCTGCAATGTCTATGGCAGGACTCGTAATGCAACTGATCACACAAAATCGTTTTGTTGAACCTACTACAACAGGGACTATTGAATGGTCAGGTTTAGGGCTGCTTTTTGTTTATTTATTATTTCCTGCCCCGACTTTAGTTTTAAGAATGACTGGTGCAATCATATTTTCTTTTATAGGAACTATGATTTTCTTTTTATTTTTAAGAAGAGTTAAACTTCGTTCGTCTTTAATTGTCCCGATTATTGGATTGATGCTTGGAGCAGTTATTTCTGCAGTGTCCACTTTTATGGGACTCCTTTTTCAAATGACACAAAGTATTGAAACTTGGTTTGTAGGTTCTTTTGCGCCTGTTCAGGTGGGAAGATATGAATACTTATGGCTAATTGTTATCGTTACTTTGTTTATTTTTATTTATGCGAATAGATTGACTTTAGCTGGACTAGGAGAAGATGTCGCAACAAGCCTTGGCGTTAATTACAATAGGATTGTTCTTGTGGGTACTGCCCTTATTTCTCTTGCGGTTGGAATTGTTGCAGCTGTTATTGGAAACTTACCTTTCTTAGGTTTAATTGTCCCAAACATTGTTTCAATGTATAGAGGCGATGATCTTAGGAGTAATTTACCTTGGGTATGTTTGATAGGAATGGGGACTGTCACTGCCTGTGACATAATTTCTCGAACAATTATAATGCCTTTTGAAGTACCTGTTTCTTTAATACTTGGAACAGTGGGGTCAGTCGTGTTTATTACTATTTTATTGAGACAAAGAAAGCCAAGGAGGCACCGATGAACACATTGGAATATAGAAATAAAGAAAATGTTGAAATCGATTCTAGCCTTCATAATGAAAATAGATCAGCTAGAGCTTTTCGTTCTAAAAAGGAAGAAAGACGTTATTGGATTTTGCTAATAACATTGATTGCTTTGGGCCTCCTTTCTTCATACGGACTTTTAGTTTATAACAATCCAGTTCCAGTAGATTCACCTTCTTTTATCCCAGTTGTTATGAGAAGGATAGTAGCTCTTGTTGCAATGATTATTGCTGCAGTTTGTCAGAGCTTGTCGACGGTTGCTTTCCAAACGATTACGAATAATAGGATTATAACTCCTTCACTTTTAGGTTTCGAAGCACTTTACTCAACAATTCATACTAGTACAATATTTTTCTTTGGTGCTAGTGCATTGATAAATTTTACTGGAGTTGGATCATTTTTATTTCAAGTTGTTGTTATGGTCTTGATGAGTTTGATCCTTTATGGATGGCTCCTTTCTGGTAAATACGGGAATTTACAACTTATGCTTTTAGTTGGGATTATTATTGGCACTGGGCTAAATTCTGTGTCAACTTTCATGAGAAGGCTACTTGCGCCTTCTGAATTTGATATTTTACAGGCAAGATTGTTTGGTTCTGTAAATAATGCGGATTCAGCATATTTTCCTATCGTAATTCCTATGGTAATAATTGTAGCATTATTACTTCTTGCTCATTCTAAGAATCTAAATATATTGTCACTAGGAAAGGATGTGTCTACATCTTTTGGAGTTAAATATCAATCTAGTGTAATTTATACGCTTGTATTAGTTGCTATTTTGATGTCAATTTCAACAGCTTTGATAGGACCACTTACTTTCTATGGCTTTTTAGTAGCAACTTTGAGCTATCAGGCGGCGAAAACTTATGATCATAGATATATTTTTCCAATGGCTCTTGCTATAGGATTTTTGATATTAACGGGTGCATACTTTTTGATGTATCATGTATTCCATGCTCAAGGTGTAGTTTCAGTTATTATTGAATTATTTGGTGGAATAATATTTTTAACTGTAGTTTTAAGGAAGAGGGCTTTATGATAAAAATTGATAATGTAAAAAAGTTCTATACTGATGAGGTAAAAATAGGACCTTTGAATATTGAAATACCAAAAGCGGGTTTCACTTCTTTAATTGGACCAAATGGCGCTGGAAAGTCTACGACACTTTTGATGATTGGAAGACTCTTGGATATGGAGGAAGGTCAAATTCAGGTGGCAAATATGGATATTGCTGAATCCAAATCAAAAGACTTAGCAAAAATTGTAACTATATTGCGACAAGAAAATCATTTTGTAACTAGGCTTACTATTAGACAACTAGTTGGATTTGGACGATTTCCTTATTCAAAGGGAAGATTAACGAAAGAAGATGAGGCTATTATTTCTAAATATATCGATTTTTTAGATTTGACTAATTTAGAAGATAGATATTTAGATGAGCTTTCAGGTGGTCAAAGACAAAGGGCATATGTAGCAATGGTTTTATGCCAAGAGACTGAATATGTACTTTTGGACGAGCCTCTGAACAATCTTGATGTTGCTCGTTCTGTGCAAATGATGGAGCATCTGAGACGTGCGGCTAATGAATTTGGAAGAACAATTCTGACTGTTATGCATGATATAAATTTTGCTGCCAAATATTCTGATAGAATTTGTGCTATGAAAGATGGGCAAATTGCCGCTTTTGGAACAGTAGAAGAGGTTATGGACTCGGAAATTTTGACAGATATTTTCGAAACAAAAATAGAAATTATCGAAGGTCCTTATGGGCCACTCGCTGTTTATTAGTTACGAAATTTTTATAAAAGAAGTATCTCAAAAAATGAGGTTGCTGTCTGTATTTTACAGGTGGCAGCTTTTTTAAATGCCGTTGCCCACGATAATAATTGAAGTATGTCATAACGAGAAATTTAGTGAATTAAATATACTCTGATGTTTTTTCAAGGAGTAATTAAAAAAAGGATTACAAAACCAAAATAACTAATTAGAAAAACCTATTAATAGGGGGAAGAGTGAAAAGAATTCTGCGTATGCAGTTTTATTAGAGGATGGAATTATTAATTACATTGACAGTCACTCGACCGTATAGTACCATTTGCATTCTGACTTATTGAGAGAAAGGTGGATTGACTTTGTTAATTGAAAGTGTAATAGACCACATATCGAGCCTAAAAGGGTATTCATCTATAAAAAAAGTCGAAAAAGGATACTCACCAGATAAAAAATACATAGTTACCGTCGGCCAAAATAAATACTTTATACGATTATCTAACATACAATATCACGAAAAACGAACCATTGAATTTTCATTGCTTCAAGCATTAGAAAAACAAGGTGTACAAACATATAAAGCCATAGAAAGTACTTTATTGATTGAGGCTAATCTTTCTGTTATGGTATTAAGCTATATTGAAGGATACCCTGCTGATGAATTCATTTCGAATCTTTCTGATGTGGAGCAATTTAATATAGGTCTTGCTGCTGGGAAAGAATTAAGAAAAATTCATCAACTACATGCCCACGCCCTACAAACGATACACTGGGAAGAAGCTCAAAGAAAGAAATTCGGCTTTTATTTAAATGAATATAAAAAAGGTAGCTATCAACTGCCAAAAGAGCATAAAATACTAAACTTTATTGAAAATAATTTCCACCTTCTTAAAGATCGACCTATAACCTTACTCCATGATGATTTTCATCTGGGCCATATCATCGTTCTAAATAATACGTACAATGGCGTAATTGATTTTAATGGCTATGATTTTGGTGACCCCTATCATGATTTTTATAATCTTTCTTTATTTAGCAGAAGACATAGTATCCCATTTTGTATCGGACAAATAAATGGTTATTTTACAGAATCTCCAGACGATACATTTTGGCGGATATATGCCCTTTATGCAGCGATGAATATCATCTCTACGATTGTGTGGACGAAAAGATATGATGAACAATCTTTTGATGATGCATTGGAAAGAATCCATCTCATTTTAGCAGATCATGACTATTTTAATTTGGATCAACCATTATGGTATAAGTCCATACCTTGAACTAGATGAGTTGCTGCAATAACGGAATCTTTTGTTTCATATGGTTGAGCACCATGCCAAAATTTATTTTGTAATGTATAAGCTGAGAGCACAATCTGATTTATAATTGCACTCTTCTATTGGAATTAAAATATGCTCATACTCCAAAATGCAAATACATTAACTTTCGTTAACTCAATTTAGAACAACTGCTCAAGAAACGAGCGTTGATTTATAACTTTCACCCATTTGATTTTGACTTATTTCTAGGTGCAAACCATCCGATTAGGGCAATACCTACTAATACGCCATAGAAAATCATAGTCCAGGCAGTACCGTGAGGGAAGTGAGGGTCTAAAATACCTATATCCTCATGTGCGAGAGTTATTATAGCTAGTTTGACACCAACCCATGCAACTATTGCATATGCTGTTGTTTCTAATGCTGGACGTTTTTCAAGTAGTTGCACAAACCAAGTTGCTGCGAATTTGATTAGGACTAGTCCAGCAATCCCTCCAAGAACAACAACAATAAATTGCCCTCCATCCATACCTCCAAAATCACCTAAGGGGGAATCGGGAAGACCGAGAGCTAAAGCAACTGCAGCTAGTATTGAATCGATTGCAAAAGCAAGGTCAGCTAATGCAATCTTCCCAACAGTTGGACCAAAACCTTTACCAGCGACTTTCTTTTCATCGTCCTTATGAATATTCTTATTATCTTTCCCAAACAGTGACTTAATGACATTTTTTAATCCTAGATAAAGGAGATAGACTGCTCCTATTGCTTGAATCTGCCAGACATTCGCAATAAAGGATATCGCAAAAAGTGCAGCAAATCTGAAAACGACAGCCAAAATGATTCCGTAATTTATAGCTCTTTTTTTCTGTTCTTCGGGTAAATGCTTGGCAATAACTGCAAGTACTAGAGCATTGTCTGCCGATAATAATCCTTCTAATCCTATTAGAATTAGCAATGCCCAGGCATACTCTAACCATATTGACTCCATTTAAATAATCCCCAACCTTTTAAATATAATGACAGGTGTAGTCTCGATAATTATAGAATTTCCTAATTAGCAACTAAGTATACTTAGAGAATATTGAAAAGAAAACAAAAAAGTGTCTTAGGATTTTAAAGAGAATCAAAAAATGGTAGGGATAATTGGACTGATCCAAAGATAACTGTTGCCTTATTAAAAGATGACAAACGAGTATTGGATGGCTTTAATAATAGAAAGATTGAAAGGCTTAGGAGTTATTCCTAAGCCTTTTTGAAGGTTTTCAATGAATGAAAAGTTATAAATATAACATTGGTTTTAATGATTTTAGAAAAAGGTGCAATCATGACCTCATTAATACCCGAAGTCATCATCACCCGACTCATGGCGACGATAATGGAAATAATAAGAATGATCGACAACAGCTCTGTCAGGTAATATGTCTTTCCGATACTGTCGGTAGATTAGACACCCATTTTTCTACGGGTATTGCTTGTTTTTTTCGTTTGCTGGCTTTTCATTTTTTTTGTTGAAAGGTCGGCATGCTTTTTTCCTTTATTAGTAGTGGAAAGGTTTTTTTTGTTTTCAAGCTGCTTTTTCACTGCCTCTTGCAGGCTGATTTTTTTGGGTACTTCAGATTGATTATTCTCGGTCATAGGAAATGCTCCTTTTTAAATATGATAGTTAGTCCAGTATAATCTATTTTTTATTATTTGTGAAACTTTCCACTTTAACTTACAACAAGTGAAGACACTTTTTTATTAACAGGTCGGATAGGGTAGGGACTTTAAAGTGAAAAAGATAATATAGTAATTGTTGAACTCCTGAAAAAAAGAATTATCTAATGGTGACAAGATTCAATTTTAAGATTTATATAATTTAAATATTAAGTAGAAATATGACTTTAGAAAAAAATGTAACAAAAAAATATGAAAATAGAATTATAATAAATGATAGAAGGCTTAGGAGTTATTCCTAAGCCTTTTTGGAGTTTTTCGATGAAAGAAAACAGCATTGATTTTATGTGCTTAGTAAGATTTCTTTGTTGTCTTTTGCTACTCCAATTGCTGGTAATCCTCTGTTCTTCTCATACATAATTCGAATTATGAACAGCATTTATCAAAATCCTGTAAAAGTTTTTTTGAAAAAATGAACTATTTATAATCCTAAATTGTTACTTGTGTAGAAATCGGAAAAGGAGGTGGGATTGTGAAACAAATTAGCGATGAGAGGGTATTGTTTCAAACATATTATAAAGACGTCTTCAGAGCTTGCTATTACATGCTTCAAAATAAATACGATGCAGAGGATCTTTGTCAGGATGTATTTGCAAAAGCTTTGAGTGAAGATTTTCAAGCTATACAAAATCAAAAATCTTGGTTACTTAGTATTGCTATGAATATGTCTCGAAATTATTTAAAGAAAATGAACAGATTGCTATTAAAAGAAAACTTTGATTTCCTATCATTTATACGAGTTGACAATACCCAAAATATTGAGCGAACAATACAGCTCAATGAAAATAAAAGTGAGCTAGTCGATTTAATGAATAAACTGCCTGTTCGTATACGGAAGGTAATGGTATTGAAATATGTGCATGATTGTAAAGATAGAGAAATCGCTGAAATTCTAAAAATCCCTGAGGGCACGGTTAAATCGAGGCTTTTTAAAGGTAAAAAATTAACGAAAAAGTTTATCCAAGTAGATGAAAATTTGTTATTTGAATGGAGGGATCATCGTGAGTAATATGGACGATTTAATAAAAGAAAAAGTGAAATACGATCAAGTGGATTATCCTAATGAGAATGAAATGTGGAGTAAAATCATCCGTAAACAACAAAATCATACTTATAAAACAAAAAAACATAGCTATAAACCACAAGTCATATTAACCGCCATTATGTTCACAATTGTTTTATCAGCCACACCTGTATTTGCTAAATATACAACAGAAATCTTGGATTGGATGCGAAATATGAATAGAACAGGTGTTGTTACTTCTTTAGAAAATGGCTTTGGACAGGAAGTCAATAAAACTGCAGAAAACGAAGCTGGTGTATTAAATATTCATAATGTAATTTCGGATCAAAATGGGACTACTATTAACTTTAGCTTAGATATTGATCACGATTATCCAATAGATTATGCAGACTTCGAACAAGCATTACTCAAAATAGATGAGGAAAAAGAAATACAGATGGAAACAAGTGCAGTATATAATCAGGAATCAGATAAATTAGTAGGGTTCCTACATACAAATGAGGAAATCCCACATAACAGCCATGTAACACTTCAACTAGGTGGTGTAAAGGAGATACAACTGAAAAGTATAGAGTTAAAAGATTTAGCTCAATCGAACACATATCCTGAAAAGATTAACATTCATCAAGATGGAATATCACAAATAGATTTCATTTCAAATGATTATCAAAATGGACAATATATATTGGATTATCTCATCGAACTGGAGGAACCCAATGACATTGAACACGCCTATTTATCCTATACCTTAGAAAATGAACCCATTGCGAATCCTGGCGTTACTTATAAACGTCCACAACCAAATGTCATTAAAAACAGTGATTTACTGGCGATACAAAAAGAAGCAGTAGAAAAATTAGGCGTATTTTTAAATTATAATGATACGGTAAGTTATAAATCAGAAACATGGAACCTAGATTTTCAATACAATCATGATCTTGCTAAACAATCTACTTTTGTTATGGATATAGACGAAAAAGTTGAGCTAGGCTCTCGCCAACTTCAATTTAAAGAGCTTGTGATTACACCGAGTAGGGTGAAGCTTTATTTTGATGAAAAAAATATAAAGAGCAGTTCTAATTGGTCTTATGTCTATAATTATCGTCAGATTAAATTACGAATTGGTGAACAAGAATTGTCAGGAAATTATTTTGATGATTATCTTTCCTTTGAAACACAGGAACTAATAAAGGATATTACGAATAAAGAAATTGCTCTTACTTTAAAAGATGCGACCGTCTCTTATGAAGCTGAAAAGAAAGACAAAGTAGAGC
>Ga0209025_1005147_pt1 | contig 10846 bp, 8 predicted proteins | sample AraplaMF_Col_mLB_FD_184256 | JGI IMG/M metagenome (GOLD analysis project Ga0209025, IMG submission 184256) | Arabidopsis root microbial communities from the University of North Carolina, USA - plate scrape MF_Col_mLB (SPAdes) (version 2) | ecosystem: Host-associated > Plants > Roots > Endosphere ...
ACCGAAGCCCGGCGCGAGCCGGCCGCGCTCACAAACACCTCGGCATCCTCCAGCACGCTGCGCCGCGTGGCCGCCTTGAGCTGGTCAAAAAACTCCCCCGCCGGCTGCACACCCAGAAAGGGCGAGTTCACCATCCCCTGGGGGCTGAATAGCGACACAATGCCCCGCACGTCTCCCGCGGCCAGCAGGGCCAGGTAGTTGTGGATGACGTCGATATAGGCGAGGGCGTTCGAACTGATGACCATGTTGGGGGCGGCGACTTGTTGGAATGAGTGAATGAACAGGGCGCCATCGTAGGAGCGTCCGCGCCGCAGCACCATCGAAAAGTTTTGGGGTCAGCCATGTGCGGCGCGCATGGCTGCCGTGCGTAGGGTCGCCACGATAAACTGCGCCCATGCCCGCCTTGCCGCCCCTCTATGCCCTGCAGGCCTTTTTGGCCGCCGCCGATTGCGGCAGCTTCACAGGCGCGGCCACCCGGCTCAACCTGACGCAGGGCGCGGTAAGCCGGCAGGTGCAGCTGCTGGAGGAGTATTACGGCTGCCCGCTGTTTGTGCGCGTGGCCCGCGGCCTCACGCTCACCGCGGAAGGCCAGCAACTGCTGGCACCCGTGCGGCAGGCCTTGGAAACCCTGGCCCAAGCCAGCGCACGCGTGCGGCGCGGCGCAGCAGATGTGCTCAGGGTCCAGTTCCCGCCCACCATGGCCGTCAGGTGGTTTTTGCCGCGCCTGCCGGCGCTGCAGGCGGCGTTGCCCGGAATGGAAATTCGCGTGGCCACCCACTGGACCGATGCACCCGATTTCAGCAACACCGATGCCGACGTCATCATTGCCCACGGCAAGGGCGGCTGGCCCCAGCTGGTCGAGGTGCCGCTGATGCGCGAGCGCCTGGTGCCCTTGTGCGCACCGCAGCTGGCCGCCGGCCTGCGCGAGCCGGCCGACCTGGCCGGCGCAACCCTGCTGCACGCCACGGCCAGCCGCCACGAATGGCAAACCTGGCTGCGCGGTGCCGGCGTGCCGGACCTGCAGGGCGCGCGCGAGCAGCTGTTTGACACGGTGGATATGTGCGTGCAGAGCGCGGAGCGGGGGCTGGGGGTGGCGATTGCCGATGCTGCGCTGTTCACCGATCTGATTGCTTCGGGCAAGGTGGTTAAGCCCTTTGACATTGAGGTTGACAGCGGGAACGGCTACTTTTTGACTTATCCGCCGCAGCGGCGGGAGCAGCGGAGTATTCGAATGTTTGAGGAGTGGATTTTGGCTGTGTTGCGGGGGTGAGGGGGTACTACGTCGGCTTATGCCTGATTTGCTGCGCGCACGCGATTTCAGAAACCGGTAAGTTGGTACTGGACGCGTATTCTTGGTTGTTCGGGGCGCGCTAATACCTGCCCGGCTTCATACAAATAACTCCCGTCGATTCAGTGAGATGCCCTCCCCCAATTAGAGGAGGCGTGTGGACGATATTCCGCGTTTTTTCAGTCACGTTTTCTGCCATGAGCGTCACAATAGCGAATGGCCGTGAAATCGCACCGAACAATCAAGGCAGCGTTCATCTCACCAGCAGGTTCGGTCGTCTCTCCATCTGCCAGTCAAAAAGATATATTCCAAATTTTTTGGATGCATTGGAAAGATGGACGCCTTAGAAGAAAAATCTACCTCTTTGGTGCAAAACCTGGCAGCTGAGCCGCTTTGCCTGGCACTGTTGAAGCGGGTATTGGGCTGAAACCGAGGTGCGCGTTAAGAAGAATTGAGGAGGAAGCATGTTCAAAGTCGATATCCCCAACAAGCAGCTCGTGAAGCTTCACCCCGCTACTTTCGCGGAGCTTAACTTGCGGGAGCGCTTTGACATTCAAGAGTGGATCGAAAAAACACCATCAATCTTGGGTGAGGAGTTGCTGGTGATCGGAAAAGAGTTCATTCTGTCATCGGGCAAACGCCTTGATCTGCTGTGTGTTGATAAATCTGCAAAGCTCGTGATCGTTGAGCTTAAGCGGGATGACTCTGGCCAATCTGTTGAGTGGCAGGCCATCAAGTACGCGTCTTACTGCTCAAATCTCCTTGATGAGGAGGTATTTCGCCAGTGCGCCACTTATATGGGTTGCGATGAGCTCGAAGCTCGCCAGAAGATCGAGGAGTTCATCGAGGAAGACATTGAGGCCCTCAACCAATCACAAAGAATTATTTTGGTATCCAAGGAGTTCAATTCCGAGGTTATTTCTGCCGTGATATGGCTACGGGAGTTTGGCGTAGACATTCAGTGCACTAGGCTTGCCCCATTTCTCGACGGGAAAGAGCTCTTCATCAAGCCGGAAACGCTAATACCGGTACCCGAGGCTCGCGACTATATTGAACGCAAAGAAGAGAAGCAGCGCATCAACGCTACCGCTCGACCAGATTGGAAGGGGGAGTGGTTTGTGAACGTAGGGGAAGGTGACACGCGTGCATGGCAAGACAACATCGACTACAACTACTTAGGGGCGGGCGGCAAACCTCGCTATTCCAAGCCCTTGTATCGCCTAAAACCAGGTGACCGAGTTTACGCTTACCTAAAAGGTCGGGGCTATGTAGGGTATGGGGAGGTTGTCCAAACGGCCAAGCCCATTCGTGAATTCACAGTGAACGGTAAGCCTCTTCTGAAGATGAAGTTAAGGGTTCCCAACGCAGCACGCGATGTAGATAACGACGATTTGTGTGAGCATGCCGTGGGCATCAAGTGGCTCAAGACGGTGCCGGCGCACGAAGCGAAAACTTTCACTGGCGCCTTCGCCAATCAGAACGTTGTCTGCAAGCTTAGGCACGAAGACACGCTTAAATTCGTTCAAGCGCACTTCGTAGGCTAGGCTCAGTATGTACCTCACTCTGAATCATCCCGAGATACTTCTGCACCTTAAAGGCTGGGGAATCGGATTATGGGCTGTGAAGGTGGATGGCAAGTGGCGTCTCCTCATTAAGACCACCAAAGAGATGATTTTGACCGCAAAGGTCAATGAGGGGTTTGACCTCTACCTAGTTCCGATTGCAGTAGCCGGCGCCCACTCGTATTGCTTGATGACGGTGTTCTTCGATGATGACGATGAACCTCTAGCCATTCGTACTCCACTATTCAAGAATGACGAGTGCACTCAAAATTTATTCGAACTACTCGCCAACGACAAGATCGATGTTTTCTTCTTCGACGAGCACGACAGGGAACTTCTTAGCTGGTCAGTCACTGGTGATCTGAGTGGTATGCGAGCGAGACTGATGGGCGCGCAATATTTTTCGATAGAGCACCACCGGGAGATGTTGGACCAAGCAGGTATGTGGTTTGGTCTAAGAGGTTCTGAGGACGATGCTGCTGCCTATCCAATGCAGCTTGTGAACGACTTATTTCCTAGTGATTTTGTCATCCTTGATGCCCGTGTTAACCAGCACGATTTCCATGGGTCAAAGAAGTTTTCGTTTACATCGCTGGCGCGAGAAGAGCCTGGCGCATATCAAGAGCTAGATATTGTTTTCCTCTTGCGTCGCGTTTTTTCCGGAGACAGCATCTACCTCAATCCAATTAAGGAAGTTGACGGCCTTGAGTTCGTGGACATTCTTGCTGTTGGCGAGTTCAATGCCTATTTGATTCAGGCCAAGGACAGTCCGAATACGCAGAAAATCCTACGGAACACGATCCAACGCAAGCGCACCAGGTCAATTGCTCAAGTGAAAGAAGCTGCCAAGCAGCTCCAGGGCGCATTTTCGTTCTTCAAGGAAAACCCGAAGCTTCGCTTTAAAAAGGAAGGCGAACCGTACTTGGTCGACCTAACCGGCAAGAGCGTTGTGGGAATTATTGTCATTAAAGAGATTTTCGAAGACACGATGAAAGAGTACTCGCGCGTAGTTTTTGACTTGACGAACAAGAGCAAGAAAAATGTTGTCGTCTTTGATTACCCAGAGCTGAGCATGATGACGCTCCACTGTCCCGAGGAGGGGTTGTTCCTGGGAGCAGTGAAGCAGATCCTTGACGCCGCTTATGAGCTTGGTGAGTTGCCGCGGCTTAGATATTCAGGAAAGCCTAGCGCCGGCTGACTGATGTTAGGTCGATAAAGAGGGCTGCGCATAACCCTCCAACATGTGTATCCTTCTTCCATATGTCAGCTGACCCAATCATCTACTGTCTTGAAAGACTCACAGACTATCGGCAGTTTGAGCGACTTTGCTCTGACCTGATGGCAGGTTCCGGTTATCCGGCTATTGATCCCTTAGGTGGAACAGGGGATGGAGGTCGCGACGCAATTATCTGGTCCGCCCCGGAAGGAAAGACCATATTTGCATACACCGTCCGAGAGGATTGGCGCAAAAAGTTGGAGCATGACTGCAACAGGATTAAGGACGAGAACCACAAGCCTGAACGTGTGGTTTATGTATGCACCAGCGCGCTTAGTGCATCAGATAAGGACAAAGCACGTCAGTTCGTTTTAGACAAATTTTCTTGGGACTTAGAAATTTATGATTTGGAACGAATTCGCGTATTGCTTGTTGGCCCGCTCAAACCCCTTGTCGCTCAACACCCGGGAATCTTCAGTCCACCGTTCTTTCCACAAAGGGGCGGACACTCAATTGCAGAGAGCCGGGATACCATACTCATTGATCATGTGCCCGCTGATAGCGCTTTGGCCACATGGTTGGCCAGACGCCTTGCGCTCGAGGGTCATCTCACTTGGTGCGTTGGGACAGCGCCTCTCGCAGGAGAGAACGCAGATGATTCAGTTCGCACGCTGCTTCAAAACCGTGCTGCACAGTATCTTCCGATCGTTTCCAGTGCGGCCGTAAGTGATGAACTTTTCATCGAACGTTGCGCAATCGCCGGGACGCGAGACGGATTGTCGCTTCCTTGTATCGCCACAGGGGGCAATCTGCCCGCGCTCCCTTCAAGATTGAAAAGCTTGGTGGCGGCGAATTTCCACGACTCATGGGCAACAGGATTATCAGACGTTCTCAACCGGTTAAAAGCTAACGGCATCTCGCCTACCTTGGATCGTGAGCGTGGGCGCGAGATTGCGTTGAGAGAGTATCTTCCTCAACGGGTGACGATGGCAAAACCAGAGAAGGTTTTTGCCAACGTTTTCAAGGTGAAGGTTCCGTCTTCAATGAAGGTTTATGAGATGCGCCAGGCTCTCAGCCAGATTGATGCGATCGCTCTGAGGCGTCAGTGGGCATTCTGCGAAGTTGGCACACACGCGGTGTTTTCATTCGAATCAGCACCCGCGAAGCTTCACTCGAATCTTGTGTCACCACGTCCGGCCGAGTTTGCATGGGAGTCTTTCCCTGAGAGAAGCGGAAAAAAGACATTCCATGCCGCCATAGAGCTGATTCGAAGAAGTTTAGATGTGGCCTGCGTAAATGCGGGCCTGAATTACTGTACTGATCGTCAGCTCTTCTATTTCCCGTCCAAGGGAGACAAGGACTGGGTTCAGCCACTTGAACATGTTGACGGCAGAAGAACCCGCGTCTCGCTGACAGGGACCAAAACCAAGGGATTTGGTGACAGGGCTTCCATGTTCAATTATCAGTTGTCACCGATTTTCAAGCCACGACAGGACGATTCGGGGCAATGGTGGGTTACCTTGCAGGTTTACGTCCGCACAACAACCTTGGATGGTGAGGTCTTCGAAGGTAAGGAGATCGGCCGGAGAAGGAAGGTCGTCACAAAAAGCTGGTGGAATCAGCAGTGGTTGGCAAGGCTCCTTGGGGTTGTGCAAGCCCTTAGAACCGATGGCCACTTAATACGCGTCGGCACAGCTCATCATGCCGTCGAGGTCGATTCCAACCCCATGGAGTGGTCATGCCCTGTGGGCTTGGACTATTTAGCTTTGTCTGGAATTTCAGATCTCGGGGAGGAAATGGCCGAGGTGCGTACCAGGGACGAGGATGTTGAGGACGAGGTAGTAGAAGTCATTCAAACGCCGCAGGGAGACAAGTAATGGCAGACAGCTTTCATTTCCTCGATGAGCCGCTACTCTCGTTTGGTTTAGACCAAACAGCCGAAGATCCGCACGATGGGCTTGCGCTGTATGGCCCCAGCGAGTCTCGCACGTCGCTGCCTGACAACGTCGTGATAGGCACTGAGGCCGGGATTGCACTTTGGAGAGATTGGTGTTCAGTCATGAACGCGCCGTCCGCTTGTATTGACTCCAGCCGGCACCGGGCGTGGCCACCATTTCCCGGGTTCGATGTTGCCTTTGGCGCGCGTTGGCCAATGCCGGTCAAAACCTTCAGTATTGAAAGCGAAAAACTATCTCAAGCAGCCAGAAAATCGGATAAATATGAGAGAGCCTTCAACGTAGCAAATCTATATTTGGAGGCTAACGCCGGCTTTGACAAGCTGGACTCGCGTCCATCCCTAGCGATATGCGTTGTACCCGACGAGGTTTATGAGCACTGCAGGCCAAACTCTTCAGTCTCCGAGGGAGACGCAAGCGATCCGAGACGAAGCAAAACGGAGCTGAGGTTCATCAACGAAGCAGTTCGCGATAGAGATGCTGGACAAGGCCGTATGTTTGATGAAGAGGACCCAGAGGTATTGAATGTGCTGGATCACTTGGATGAATTTAAGAATTCGCGTGGCCTGTCCCCTGATTTTAGAAGACAGATTAAAGCTCGCATGATGGAGCACGATCTTCCAGTTCAGATAATTAAAGAATCAACGCTTCAGATCTTGCCGCAGGTTAGAAATGGTGAGCCCGGTGCCAACCCTCTTTCCGACCGACTCTGGAACTTCTCTACTGCAGTGTTCTACAAGTGCGGACTAAAGCCGTGGAAAACGCCTTGGGCACGTGACGGAGTCTGTTATGTGGGGATTGCCTACAAGGTGGCTGAGAACAAGAAGACCGCTTGCTGCGCGGCGCAAATGTTCCTCGACAGCGGCGATGGTGTTGTATTTGTCGGTGAGCCTGGTCCATGGTGGTCTGAGGATAAGAAGGAATTTCACCTTCCACCTGCCGAAGCTCAGAGGATGCTCAAGGGTGTGATTGATACCTATCAGCAGCAAGATGGGCGCCCACTCCGAGAAATTTTTTTGCATTCACGCTCTGGAGTTGAAAAAACTGAATACGAGGGATTTGCCAAAGCTTGCCCCCCAGGTGTGAAACTTGTCGTCATACGCGTGAGCCAGGATAGAAAAGGCCTGCGCCTATATCGTCATGATGACCATCCAGAACCGAGCAAGAGGGGAAAGCACCCCGTACAACGAGGTGTGTTCTGGCAACGCACTCCAAGACATGGCCTCCTCTATACGAATGGCTTTAAACCTCGGATTGCGACCTATGACGGCTGGGAGATTCCTGTGCCACTGGCAATCACCATTCAGCATGGGGATGCAGATTTGCTTCAGGTGGCACGAGACATTCTTGGCTTAACCAAGCTAAATTACAACGCGTGCCAACTCGGTGAAGGACAGCCGATCACTGTTAAATACTCTGATCGCGTAGGCGAGATATTGCTTGCAAATCCAGGATTACCGCCATACAAGTGGAAGCATAACTTCAAGTATTACGCCTAGCCAAGGGCATCGAGTTCACCACACCCGCAACTCACTGGAGCCATAGGGGGAAGCATGTCACTCCAGAAAACTAAAGAGGAATTAATCCAGTTGCTTGCTAAGCCCGAGAACAGTGTGATTGCGCTGTCGGGCAAGTGGGGAACCGGAAAGACTCATCTGTGGAATGAGGTCAAAACCGGGGCACCTGACGGAAAGGTCAAGAAGGCGCTCTACGTGTCGCTGTTTGGCCTATCAAGCATTGACCAGATCAAACGCAAGCTCATAGAGGGTGGCATCCCAGGAGCGGAGTCGCATGGAGGCTTGCTCGACGGCCTCAAAAACCTATTTAATGTGGGCATCAGGGCTGGCTCAGAGCATTACAAAGCTTTGGCAGCCTTAAACGATTTGAACCTGTTGTTAATGGCCCCCGTTTTCCTTCGAAATTCGGTCATTGTTATCGATGACATTGAGCGCAAGCATGAAAGGCTAGGAATCGACGAAGTGTTGGGCTTTATCGACGAATACTCAAAGCAACACGGTTCTCGATTTGTTCTCGTACTCAACGATGACCAGCTCTCCAGTCATGACACTCAGAAGAAGCTGTGGGAAACTTTCCGAGAGAAGGTGATCGACCAAGAGATTCGCCTTACAACCTCAGCTGAGGAGGCCTTTTCTATCGCGATGGGGTTGGCGCCTTCAAAATACGCAGAGGCGATCAAGCGGCCCTCAATCTCATGCGGACTTACCAACATCCGCATCATTGTCAAAGTCATTAAGGCGGTCAATCGTATTTTGGGGGATCGCGACTTGACGGAGGCGATTCAAGCCAGAGTAGTGCCATCCATCGTCTTGTTTTCGGCAATCCACTACCGAGGCTTGGACGACGGTCCGGACTTCCAGTTCGCGCTGAAAGCCGGGTCACCCGATTGGTCTGGCTTCGGCAGAGATCGAAACACGGAGCCCACTGAACAGGAGAAGCGAGAGGATCGTTGGCGACTACTCATGCAAGAACTGGGCATTTACGGCTGCGACGAATTTGAGCGAATCTTGGTCGATTTCTTGGAGTCCGGTTTGTTTGATATCGACAGGATTGAGGCGGTCATCAATGGCTACGTCACTGAAACGCAGAGTATGGAGGCCAGGGAGGTTGCGAATCAATTTCTTAAAAGGGTCTTTTGGGACCACCGGGTTGACGACGCGCAGTTGGTTACAGAAGCCGCGGCACTGCCTGGCATTGCCGGATTGCTAGACCCGTTTACGGCATCAGAGCTTGATCAGGCCCTAGAAAAGCTTCCTAACGGGAGTCCTATTGGTAAGGCTATCGTCGATGGCTGGATCGCTGCATTCCACGCTAAGCAGCCAACCGAAGTCAACGACGAAAATATGTTTAACCGTCCGCTACACCCGGCAATCAAAGCTGCGTTCGAGGCGATTAAGGCTCAGGCTCAAGCTAGCACTACCGTCTTGGACGCTTGCATGCACATCATCGAGAACAGTGGCTGGGGGACCATGCAGGAAATGGCCATGAGACAGGCATCTGCAGCCGACTTCGAGGCGACGATCCGCGAGGCAGATCTAGACAAGCTGCGTCGCTTCATGCGCCGCATGATCGAGATGCGACTTCAAAGAGCGACCTTTGACCCTCACTTCGGAGCGGCCACCGAGCGCTTTGTCGAGGCCTGCCGAACTATCGCAAACGACGCTACTTCGCCTCGCCTTGCCGGACTGATAAAACGGCTCTTCGATGGAACCGCACTAGCCGCGGAGCTGAATGTTGAAGCGGACGTCGCTGCTAATCTCAATCAGTAGTTTCGCAAGGATTCATGCCACTCGAAGTTCACTTTGACGAAGCCGGGAACACCGGTGCTGCGTTGCTTGACCCCAACCAGCCCGTATTTGTCCTTGCTTCAGCCGATTTCACATACGAAGAAGCAAACGAGCTGCTGGATATTGTGCGCACGCCACAAACCCAAGAGGTTAAGTTCACGTCGCTGAAAAAGTCGGAAGCAGGTAAGCGCAGGTTGATCAATTTTCTTTCCTCGCCGCTCTTGACGCCGGCACGGGTCAAAGTATCGATAACGCATAAGCGATACATGGCGATGTGTAAGGCAGTTGACCTCATCGAGGAGACGCTCGCCTATCGTGATGGGATTGATCTGTACGAACGTGGGGCCAACATCGCAATCGCAAACCTTCACTATTACGTGACTCCCGTCTTCTGCGGTGAAGAAAGGTTTGAACTTTTTCTGGCCACTTTTGTTCGGATGATCAGGGCTCCGAGTCTTGCCACCAAGGCTGCCTTCTTTGCATCAGTCAAGGCACTATACGAGAACTGTCGTGAGCCACGGCATCAGTCTTCATTTGGACCTTATCTCATCGCGGAGCGAGAGATTGACGACATACTCCATGGGGTCAACTATCGTGCACTAGATCCAGCGATAGGCGCTGTCTTCCATCAACTAAGCGTGTGGGGGACTCAACTTGGTGGAGGGTTCCTTGCAATACACGATGAGTCGAAACCAGTTGTAGCTGAGCGAGCAACGTTCGAAGCAATGATGAATTCCACCGTCTCTCCCACATGGATTGGCTACGACCGTAGAAAATTTGAATTTCCTCTGAAGGCTCGTACGCTCAGATTTGCAGACTCACGAAACCTTCCTCAGCTACAAGTCGTAGATCTGCTTGCCGGTGCCGTGTCGTATTTCGGGTCCACCATCGCCCGGAACGCACCAGATGAACTGACCGAGCGGCTCGATAAAGCGGGAATTGAGCGCTTTACCATTCACGCCATTTGGCCAGCTCCGAACGTAACACCGAAAACGTTAGGTACGGAGGAGCTTGGCGGTATAAATGCGACCGATTTTATGGTTGATGTGCTTGCGAAAACACGAATCTGATCAACACATGAACTCAGGTCGATAGGCTTTGGCAATTCGACGATAAAGTCTCGAAGCCCCCTGATTTGCGTCGAAGAAACTACTTGGCGGTAATTCAGGAGTCCCGTGAATAGAGTGGAAGGTACCGGCTCCGGGGCCAAAGTCCCACAGCATACCGGTCACCCCACATACGCCACCCGGCGTATTCCCCAATCCCCCTCCGGTCCCCAGAATCCACTCATCGTTGCGCCAAAGCCTTGTTTTTCCTGGCTTTTGTGCAGCGAAACGCGATTCATTGACCCCATACCTATCTACTACCGGAGAGGATCCCACCATGCAAGAACGTCGATTTACCCTCAAGGCGATGACCGCCGCCGTCGCACTGGCCGCCCTGGGCGCCGTGCCCGCTTTTGCCCAGGACACGATCAAGGTTGGCGTGCTGCACAGCCTGTCGGGCACCATGGCGATTTC
>Ga0209025_1005149_pt1 | contig 10839 bp, 15 predicted proteins | sample AraplaMF_Col_mLB_FD_184256 | JGI IMG/M metagenome (GOLD analysis project Ga0209025, IMG submission 184256) | Arabidopsis root microbial communities from the University of North Carolina, USA - plate scrape MF_Col_mLB (SPAdes) (version 2) | ecosystem: Host-associated > Plants > Roots > Endosphere...
CCGAAATTTCCCATATAATCCATTTACTACATATAATCGATATTATATAATTTAATAAAATGATAGATAGGGAGAATAGTATATGAATAAAAAAACTATCTTCTTTTTATTAACATGCCTACTACTTATAGCTAGTATTACTTATATAATATGTAACAAACGAGAACAAGTGCCACCTATGTTAGTATGGGAGGGCCAGAAATACTACGTAACGAATGAACCTGCCAAAGCAGAAGAAGTTGGGCAAAGGCTCGGAGAAGTAACAAAGAAACTTGAAACAAGTAAAAAACCTACTAAAAATAGTGAATCCAATATATTACAAGAAAAAACAGAACTATTCACAGTGATAGAAGAAGAAAAAGGTCCTCACTCCCCTTTAATCATAAAGGAGCCTTATAGTGACGAATATAGAATAGTAAGACCGATGTTACATGTACTATAAAGTGAAAAGGAGACTCATATGCAGACAGTAACTTCATATCCATGGTCGTTAAGAAAAATGTTTGTTTTTTTCCTTTGCTTCATCCTGCCTCCTATCGGTGCAATTTATATTTTGATGAATAGAGAGGCGCTACAAAAAAGAGACTTCATTTTATATGTATTATTTGCTGCTATTAATATATCGCTTTGGTTATCGCTTATGATCTTTGATCGGAGTATGTGGATGGTAGCGGGGCATTATGTACTTGGAGCAATTGTAATTGTTTTTTCGAATATGAATAAGAGATAAGCCAGTAATTTTAAAGTTGCTGGTTTTTCTTTTGCTATTTATATGGAGATAGAGAATTATCTCATTTTAGTTTAAATAGATCAGCAGGTGCTAAATTAGGTGAGAGATATTTGCCACCAACTAAAAAATAATTGGAGGTAAAGAGAATTGGAACTAGATGACAAAGTATACAATCAAATTTTACAACTGTGTGAAGAGGGAGATATTCTAGATAAAAACGTACATTCATTTCATTTATTCTATTGACGTTTCGAGATATCATCGGTAAAATAGATTCATCTAAAAAATCGTACATTCAAAATGCTGATATTACTGTCTTCGTGAAAGGGGTACTTGGTATGAATCAATTGAAGGACGTACAACCGATTCGAGATTTAGAACAAATCGATAACATGAAGTGGGCATTACGTAGGCACTGTAGCGAAAGAGATTACATACTATTCTTGATCGGTATTAATACGGGATTACGTGTAGGTGATCTACTAAAGCTAAAGGTATTGGACGTAAAGGAGAAACGAAAAGCTATCGTTAAAGAAGGTAAGACGCAAAAGAAACGTACTATCTACCTAGATTCAGTATACGATGAGGTACAAGAGTACATAGCCACGTTAGATAGTGAGTGGTTGTTTCCATCACGCAAAGGAGACAAAGCAATCTCACCGACACAAGCATATCGTCAGTTAAATAAAGCGGCAGATTTTGCAGGAGTAGAAAGCGTAGGCAATCATTCGCTAAGGAAATCATTCGGATATTGGTACTATAAACAACACAAAGATGTAGCGGAGTTGCAAAAGATATTAAATCATAGTCATCCTTCGATAACGTTACATTACATTGGAATTACGGAAGAACAAATTGAAGGCAAATTAAAAACGTTTAAATTATAGTCGGTAAAATAATACCGGCTTCTTTTTTACCCCCCGGGGCTATCAAAAATAAAAAAGTTTTGCCAGGTGCCCGCAAAATCCGTGCAGAATTTAAAACTTCGGGTCTAAATCACTAGATAATACTCTACGTTTTACGGACTATAAACCTTTCTTATGTATTACTACTATTCCGAATACATACCGCTAAATTCCTAGACAATTCTCTAGGGAAAACGGCTTTAAAACGTAAAATACCGACTCTAATTAGTAATTTGAAAGGAACTACGTACTACATTACGGCTAGTGATGCGTATGTGAGTGTGAAGTAATAGTAAAGCCGACTCATATCAAGCTGAGTCGGCTTTGTTTAGTTTTTATTCTTTACTTTTTATAGCTTCTTTTAGTATTTCAAGGGTCTGCTGTAACCATTCTATAGCTGTTAAGTTTAATGCAGGGAAATAAATGTAAGCATTATATTTAATAAATTCCTCTTTTTCACTATCAGTTAGATTACTGTTTAAAAACAAAAGTATATCATTTTTAGTATTTTCGATACATATTTTAGTAACTTCCATTATAAATTCATTAAGAGCTTCCTCAGGTGATTCAATATCTTGGTGAAATGTTCCTGCTAAGAAATCACCTAATTCTTCATAATGGCTATATTTATTTTCCATACAAATTCTCCTCTACTTTTCTGGATATCCTGTAATAATAAAACTTCCTTGGTTATCTTTTTTCAAAACAATCACAGCATTTTCCACATCTAAAGCACCATTTGATCCTCTTTCGACATATCGTCCAAGTATACTATTACCGTTTTACTTTACGTAGGTTATTACATTAGCGAAAAATATTTTGAAGTTCGTTATCCATTCTCTCAAAATCGTTAGCTACCGAATGAATATTATCAATCGCTTGTTGAAAAGCAGCAGAAAATTGTTTCGTTAAATCTAAAACCTGTTGATTCGCTTCTTGTGCTTTGGAATTAACAGATAGTGTTGTACGCGTCGCCTTTGTTATAGAACGACTTGTTGCACTTTGAAGCCTGTCAGAGGCTAATCCCATTTTCGTAGCAATTTGTGTTGCTGTTTGTAAATTACTTTGGAATTTTCCCATTACTTGAATCCTTTCTATACTTAATAAACAATGAAAATTATACCATATTAGTATAAAATTCCGTATTGATAGAGAACCTTTGTTGGGGAATTTTTTTTAGAGTCTAAAAGGCAATAATTCCGAGAAATACCTTTGTGCGAACGCGGTAAAAAAGATTTAACGATTTATGATACGGATAGTTATAGAACAGTCAAAATTTATTGCAGAGCGACAATCGTAAATATACACGAAATGAGCGCCGCAGAATTTATTGAAGAGGTACTAGAGAGACAGAATTAAACCAGCGGCAACTGGTCGGAAAACAAACTCGGGCAAGGTAAGACGAAAACGATGACGGCAATTTTATATATAGAACGAGTAAAGAGCGTGCGGCCTACACACGTTCTTTTTTACGTTTATTTAATCGGAAAATGCGCGACGAAGGACCCGCCCGCGTCCTAATAAGTATAGGCGGTAAAAATTACGAAGGAGGACGTTTGTATGGAAAAAGAAACTGAAGATGCAGATATCCTAGCGGAAGATACACTTAAAAAACATTTCGGCGATCCTACCGGTTTTTCACGTGTATCGAATTCGCTGGTGAGACTATACACGTTATTACCTGAATTTAATTCCGATGTTGTGGGTTTGTATGCTTATATGCGGTCTTGGCGGATGCTCTATTTTTTTGTCTTAAAAATGAGTTCTATTAGTTTTCCGATTTCTATTTAAAGGTGCAACGACCTGTTTAATTATCCAATGTTGATTCTGCTGATCTACTAGCGATTGTTTTGATAGATGAGTGTATCGCATAACCATCCGTAAATCACTGTGACCTAATATGAGTTGTAAATGGCGTAAATCCATGCCTGACTCTAATGCAGCGGTAGCACTCGTATGTCTGAATAAGTGCGGGTGTACGTTTTTCTTTATTCCCGCTCTCTTAGCGAATGACTTTAAACGCTTATTAAAGTGGTCCTTATCGATTGGTTCGCCGTAGTTGGTTAAGAATATATACTCACTATCGAAATCAACTTTATTCTCCGTTATCAACTCGATAATAAGTTTGCTCGTCTGTTTCTGTATTGGGACTATCCGATATTTTCTACTCTTTGCATTCCGTCCTCTTACATGTATAACGTTATTCTCAAAATCGATATCGTTAATAGTTAACGTTAAAGCCTCGCTAATCCGTAGCATTCCATCTAGTAAAACGTTCATTAATACGAAGTCCCTAAAATCGCTAAATTTTCTTTTGTCAGGTGCGTTTAGTAGTTGTTTTACTTCAACTAAAGATAACGTTTCGGTTTCCTCCAAAGGTTCGTAAAGATTTTTAACTTTTAGCAAAGGATTTACGTCTATTATTCGTTCTTCATATAAATACCGGCTAAATGCTCGTAAAGTTTTTAGTCTAGTATTAACGGTAGATTCCGACAAACCAACCGTCATATATTTCTCTTTCTTAAAACGATGCCCCTCGAATTTAACTTTTTCATTTCGCATATAAAGGACATAGTTTCGGATTATATCTGTATCAAGAGCGACTAAATTATGCGCTATATCTTTTTCGTTTAAATACTCGATAAAATAATGAAAGTTTTCACGGTATTGACGTAAGGTACCAGGCGCTTGTCCTTCGGCTTCTTTTACGTGAGTGAATGTTGTAAATAGAACGTGTAAATCGTCTAAGGTACGACGAGTAGTACGCGTTTGTTTTATACGTTTACCTTTCAAACGATTAGAAGACAAACAAAAAAACCCCTTTCCGTTTTATAACGAAATAGGAGGTTTCCATACCGACATACAGTTTGGCGGTGTACCGTAACCCTGTCGGCTAAATCAATGAGTAAATCATCGCATAAAAATAACGCTCTATCCGTTGATAGAACGTCATTTCATCGTATTTTATGACCCCGGAGAGGCTCGAACTCACGACCTCCACCCTGTCAAGGTGGCGCTCTCCCTGCTGAGCTACGGGATCTTCAAAAATAATTATGTATTTGCAATTTTAATCATTATGTTAAAGCAATTATACATAATTAACTGAAAATTTACAATATTTTTGTGTAGTAAGTTTTTAAAGAGGTAGTGTAATAGAAAATAGTTTTTATTTTAGAGGTGTATTAGTATGTATGTTTTTATATGTAATAAATAGAAGATACTGAGGTGTTATGACTTCCGATACCAATCCAAAGGCCCCTCATCACTCAAATCAACTAGAAAAGAAAATAAGAAATGTAAAGGTAAGCTTATAAGTTCTGGCATAGCGTTCAATGTTTTCTTTGATAGATATTTTCTTCTGAGACAATACGGGCAATCTTTTTCGAATGTCACGAGTATCGACCATACATCTTTTATTGTCCACTTCGTTTTACAATATGTACAACGCGCCATGGGGTTCCTCCTCATTTTAAGGTTTCTTCTAGTATATTCCATTTCATTGTACGAAAGTCATTTGTATTTTGTGTGATAAAATGTAATTTGTTTTATTTTTATGTGGATCTATTAGGGCATTTATGATCATTTACATATCGTTTGATTTTTTTGCAGGGTGATAGGTTTTCAGTTTTAATATGCAAATTGGCCAATATATCCTTTTTACAATTTACTTAAAATCATGTATAACAGAGATACAAGATTATTTCATAAATATTCAGAAGTAGAGGGAGAATAATTGTAATGGTAAGAAAAACGTTCAAGATGCGCGTATCTAGAAATAGAACGATTTCGATTAATGGCTCAATTCTTGATGTGGATGTTACGCATGATGAGTTTTTACAAGAGTTTGTTGAGTGGGTCGATTCTAAAGGTTGGTCGTTTATGGGGATGACAGATGAGATCACGCCTGAAGAAGCTAGTCAAAATTTAATAGATTCATTGATTGATGAGAAGGATAAGAAAGAGTAATTCCTTCTTATTTTTTATTGTATATTTATGTTCTTCATCGTAAAAGTATGATATAGTAAAAAACAGTGAATATTCTTCCAATTTAATACAAATTACATATAGATTGGTAGATTCAGTTTTTTAACTGTGAGAGTATAGTGAAAAGGGAGAGTCATATGGTAAATTTTAAGAAAATTTTGGCTTTTATTACCGTTATTTGTTTATTTTTTTTGACACCTATGACGTTACGTGCTGAGACGAATATTGGAGTGAATCCAGAACAAGTGGCACCACCACCTGCGGAAGGACCAAATGTTTTTAGTCAGTTTGCAGCTACGATTGATGGGAAAACTGGTGATGTTTTGTATGACAAAAACGCACATCATCGTGCATTTCCGGCTAGTATGACGAAAGTATTAACAGCGATTTTACTTATGGAGCATACGAAGCCAGAGGATCAATTTACGTTTTCACAATTAGCATTAGATCAGGAGAAGAGTAATTATCAAATTGAGTTTCAACCTGGTGAGACGATTAATAGAAATACTGCGCTTATGATTCTAATGGTGCTGAGTGCGAATGATGTGTCGTATGCGATTGCGGAGCGTATTGGCGGAAATGTTGAGAAGTTCGCTCATATGATGAATGAGAAAGCAAAGCAATTAGGGGCTACAGATAGCCACTTTGTAACGCCAAACGGATTGCATGATCCAAACCATTATACGACGCCGTATGATATGGCTATGATTACGAGAGGTGTACAAAAGTATCCTGAGATTTTACAAGCGATGAATACGAAAAGGACGACGGTTACGACATCTAGCCAGACGGTTTCTATTTTTAATAAGTCTACTTATTTTGAAAATCCATATAGCATTGGTGGTAAGACGGGTTTTACAAATGAAGCCCGCAATACACTCGTTTTATTAAATGAGAAGGATGGAAATCGTATTATAAATGTAGTAATGGCTTCTCAAAGACCTGAAATTTATGAAGATTTGAAGCAGATGGCGGAATATTCTTTTGGTCAATTTGTGAAGCAAACTGTACTAGATAAACATAGTTGGCACCAAAAGACAACATATTTAAATAAAGATATTGATAGCGAACTGGAACAAAGTGCAGAACTTATGCTTAAGAAAGATGAAGGGAAAAATGTGAGGACGATTTTCCGTGCGGCTTCATTAGATAAAAATTCTTTGTATCATAAAGGAATTCATCGTGGTGAGGTAGTTGGTGCAGTTGATATTACAAAAAATAATCAAACAATTGCGACGGTAAATGTTCTTTCTAAAGAAGATGTTACTTTTGCGATGCCTAAAAAAGATACGGTTGAGCCAGAAGTAAAAGAATCAAATGTGAAAATGATAAGTATTGGGATAGGTGCCATTGTATTATTTGGCTTCATTTTATATGTAGTGATACGCCGAAATACACAAGGAATGAAATCAGAAGAAAAATAAATTATTAGTATAAAGACTGTGAATAGATTTTGTCACAGTCTTTTTTGTTTTCATCTATTCGCTGATAAATAACTAATAATTGTAAATTTTATTATTGCATTTATTTTTTGTTCGTTATATTATTTAGTTGTGTTCTTGTTAAAGAACGAAGTGGGTATTATATACTTCAAATAATATAAAACAACGGAGAGGGAGAGAGATGATGAAATTCGTTTGGAAGATTATTAGCAACGTTATCTCATTTGTTTTATTTGCATTAATGGTTTTTTTAGCTTTTGTAGTTATTTCGTCAAAAGCGAGTGGCGGAGATCCAACAGTGATGGGATATCAATTTAAATCAGTGCTATCAGGATCAATGGAACCGACGTTTTTAACAGGATCAATCATTGCGATAGAACCGACGAAAGATGGTTCTAAATATCAAAAAGGTGATGTGATTACCTTTAAAGAGAAAGATGAAAAAATTATCACTCACCGTATTATCGGTGTGAAAGATACAAATGGAAAAGTAATGTATGAAACAAAAGGTGATAACAACAACGGTCCTGATTTAGAACCAGTACGCGCGGAGAATGTAATTGGAAAATATGCAGATATTACAGTTCCTTATGCAGGATATGCATTAAATTATGCTAGTTCAAAGGCTGGAGCTGCATTGCTTCTTATTATTCCAGGAGTCTTTTTATTAGGCTATTCTGCGATTTCTATTTTTGGTGCGATTCGCAGCATTGACGGAGAAAAGAAAGAGAAAAAAGTAGAACAATCCGTCTAGTTCGTTTGGTTATACTTTCCGTTTAGGAAGTTAACAAATATATAGATTAAGGGGATATGGACATGACTTTAAAGAAAAAATTAGGAATGGGTATCGCATCAGCTGTATTAGGAGCTGCATTAGTTGGCGGAGGAACATTTGCATTTTTCAGTGATAAAGAAGTGTCAAACAATACATTTGCGGCTGGTACACTGGATTTAGCATTAAATCCATCAACAGTTGTTAATGTATCGAATTTAAAACCTGGCGATACAATTAAAAGAGATTTTAAACTAGAAAATAAAGGATCTTTAGATATTAAAAAGGTTCTATTAAAAACAGATTATAAGGTAGAAGATGCGAAGGGCGACAATAAAGATGATTTTGGTAAACATATTAAAGTAACATTCTTAAAAAATGTAGACAAGCATGAAACAATCGTAAAAGAAACAACGCTAGATAAATTGAAGGGTGACACACTTACAGCGGTAGATAATGATTTAGCTGCTTGGTTCTGGGATGAAAAAGGTATTTCTGCAGGTAAGTCTGATAAATTCACAGTGAAATTCGAGTTTGTTGATAATAAAAAAGACCAAAATGAATTCCAAGGCGATAAACTAAATTTAACTTGGACGTTTGATGCACAACAAACAGAAGGTGAAGCAAGATAATATTAAAAAGGGCTATCATATGGATAGCCCTTTTTCTATTTTTCTAGTATACAGCTATCATTTTGTATCGTTCTTTATTATAATAAAGTTAACGTTCTGTATAGAGAACATATTGTTCGATGGGAGAGATTAAGATGCTGAAAACACCTCGCAAATTAAAAAAGATGCTTATATTGCCTTGTATGTGCTCCATTACGTTTTATTTAGGCTCTCAAATAATGACGTATACAGAAGCTGCATTTATTCATGAAACGAAAGTGGAAGCCGCTCTTTCTACAGCGATTATATTTCCGAAAACAGTAAATACGTTTAAAGAGCAGGCTGAGCAACATAAACAGTTTATTGAACATGAGTATGGGGCGATGAAGGAGAAATTAGCAGTAACTTCTATAGAAGAAATTGAACAGGCAATTGTAGTGTGGCAACAAGGACGTGAGAAAATTGCTTCTGAGGAGGAAGCGCTGCAAAATGTATATACTACAATCGAAGCTCCTTATAATCAAATACAAGAAGAATTAAAAGTGAATAAAAGTGAATCGATTCAACAAGTAGCTCTATATGTGAATGAAGGTTTTCATAGTATAAAAGAGAAGCACGATTATATTGCGAAAGAAGTTAGTTTGCAAGCGATTGATGAACAAATTCAGATTCTTCACCAACAATTAAATGATGCGATAGAGGCGGAAGTTCAAATGAAGGCAGAGGAGGAGAAAAAAGTAGAAGATCAGAAGAAAGTAGAAGATCAGAAAAAGGTAGAAGATCAGAAGAAAGTAGAAGATCAGAAAAAGGTAGAAGATCAGAAAAAGGTAGAAGATCAGAAGAAAGTAGAAAATCAGAAACAAGTAGAGACAGCTAAAAAACCTGAGCAAGGAACTCATGAAAATGCTACTGCCAATAATCATAATCTTGTAGAGTTAGAGAAGGCATCAGAATAAACTGACGATTAATCGTTATGAAAAAGAATGATGTAAACGAGTGTGAGGGAGTATTTGCCCTCGCACTTATTGCTGTTCTTAAAATAAAAACATCTAAATTCAGAAAAATCTAAATAATATTGAGAAATAAAAATAATTGAAAATACTAATAAATATTTGTTGTATTTACACAAGCTTGTTCGTTATAATGAACTTAAGGTTTTTAAAAGAGAACGAACATTAGCTAAGCTAATATAGTTTTCTTTATGTCTCTTATTGAAAAATAAATATAAAAAACAGCTAGGGGGAATTGATTGTGAGTCTGAAAAAGAAATTAGGTATGGGAGTTGCATCAGCGGCATTGGGGTTATCTTTAATTGGTGGAGGAACATTTGCATTCTTTAGCGATAAAGAAGTATCAAACAATACATTTGCAGCTGGGACGTTAGATCTTACATTAGACCCTAAAACGCTTGTAGATATTAAAGATTTAAAACCAGGGGATTCTATTAAGAAAGAGTTCTTATTAAAGAATAGCGGTTCATTAACAATTAAAGACGTTAAACTAGCGACAAAGTATACTGTGAAAGATGCAAAAGGCGATAATGCTGGTGAAGACTTTGGTAAGCACGTTAAAGTGAAATTCCTTTGGAACTGGGATAAACAAAGTGAGCCTGTATATGAAACAACTTTAGCTGATTTACAAAATGCTGATCCAGATCTTTTAGCTAAAGACATCTTTGCTCCTGAGTGGGGAGAAAAGGGTGGATTAGAAGCAGGCACAGAGGATTATCTGTGGGTACAATTTGAATTTGTAGATAATGGGAAAGAACAAAATATCTTCCAAGGTGATTCATTGAATTTAGAATGGACATTCAATGCTAACCAAGAAGCTGGCGAAGAAAAATAATAAAAAAGCGGGTATCCCCCGCTTTTTTTATAAAGAAAAAGAAGTGCTGGTTGTTAGCACTTCTTTCTATTATTATTTTTGATTTTGCTTCCATTTTGTAAATTCAAGAAATTCACGAAATTGTTCTTTGGAGACACCTGAGCTCATCGCATCTTTAACGAGTTGCGTCCATTCGGAGTCTAAGTGGTTTTCCTTTGCTGTTTCATCATGTAGTAGAGTATCAACTGGAATTTGTAGAACTGCTGCGATTTTCTCAAGAAACTGAATGGAAGGGTTTTTTTGTAAATTTCGTTCTATAGAACTAATGTAAGATTTAGCAACGCCGGCTTTTTCGGCAAGTTCAGTTAATGAAATACCTTTTTGTAAACGCAGGCGTTTTATACGTTCTCCAATCATATTTGCGCACCTTTCTATCAATATGTCGTCGTCTTATGATGTCATTATTATAACATAAACTTCGCTAAAAAGAACAAACCTATTGAGCCTGGCTTGATGGTTTCATACGTTGGAAAAAATGTTCGATATCTTGCAGAGCGATACCAGCGTCTAG
>Ga0209025_1005151_pt1 | contig 10829 bp, 10 predicted proteins | sample AraplaMF_Col_mLB_FD_184256 | JGI IMG/M metagenome (GOLD analysis project Ga0209025, IMG submission 184256) | Arabidopsis root microbial communities from the University of North Carolina, USA - plate scrape MF_Col_mLB (SPAdes) (version 2) | ecosystem: Host-associated > Plants > Roots > Endosphere...
TTAATAGCACTTTTAGTAACTATATTTTTCTACTGGCATTTTGAATTTTCGTTCCTATATTTTGTACTACTTTTATTACTACCTGATATCACGATGTTAGGCTACATAGTAAACACTAAAGTTGGCGCGTTATTTTACAATATTGGCCACAGTTTAGTCCTGCCAGCCATTCTCTTGATTATAGGCTTTGTCACTGTATCATCACCGTTACTGATGGCTTCTTTCATTTGGCTAGCTCATATATTTTTAGATCGTGCAATAGGCTATGGTTTAAAATATGATGAAGCTTTTACAAAAACTCATTTACAACAAATAGCTTAAGTTAGAAGTTGAGATTCTATCATTAACCAACTTTTTATCGGTGTTGACCGTTCTTATCTGTAGTTCTGTCACTTTATCATGTATCAGCGCGTTTATGTTTACCCTTTCAAAAACCGATTTTTCGGAGGAATCATATGGTGTTGAATTTAGTTCTTCGCTTTTTATTAGAAATTTGCGTGTTAACGGCTTTTGGATATTGGGGTATTCAAAGTGGGAAAAGCATGTTCTTCAAGTTTCTACTCGGGATTGGAGCACCCGTTTTGTTCGTTGTTATTTGGGGTATGTTTGGTTCACCCAAAGCAATATTTCCATTGAGTGGGTTTTGGCATTTTACGTTTGAATTCGTGATATTCTCTCTAGCCGTCATAGCTCTGTATGCTACAGGAAAAACACAATTAGCTACTGTATTTGCCATACTAATTATCATTAATCAGATTTTATTGTCCGTATTTCATTAACGCTAAAAAAATCCACTATTAAAACGTGGATTTTTTAGCTTTTTTGAAAGGAGGTGTATATCGTTGTAAGGTTAGCTTTAATACCGTTTACTCCCTTCCACTCCCTATACTTTTTAGGCACGTCAAATTCTGAAACAAAATCTTCCAGTGACAACTTTCGTTGAAGAGCCTCTGTTGCGCGTTGAGTCATAAAAGTTAAATATTCAATTAACGTATCGCATAGAGCCAAATCTGCAATATTACCATGACCGGGTACAATTATATTTATATCAATTTGTTTAACTCGCTTTAATATGGTCAAAAATTCTTCAGGGTTATAAATCGGGACATGTAAATCTTCTGTCGCTAAATCACCCAAAAAAGCTATTTTTTCTTTTGGTAGGTACATAAATGTATCGCTCGGTGAATGACCTCCGCCTAAACAGTATAATTCCACAGATCTATCGGTACCTGTGATAGTCAATTTTTCTTCAAACTTCAGGGATGGCAACACAATTTGTAATTGAGATAAATCATCCAACACCTTCGACATTTCTTGATATTGGTTGATCAAACTCGCTTTTATAATAGTGTCTTCTGTTGAATCGATTTGATTTTTTAGCTGAAGCAGGTATTGATTCATGTCTTGCTTTTCATTCTCATAATCTTCAATTTTATTCTTTTCTTTGCACAATTTCTCCGTTACATATGTAGAAATAATGGTTGTATCCGAAAATACCTGATTCCCAAAAACATGATCCCCGTGATAGTGACTGTTAATCAAATACTTTACTTTCTTACCGGTTAAACGTTCAGTTTGGCGTCTTAACTCTGCCCCCGCTGAAGGCGTACTTAGCGAATCAAAAACTAAAAGTTCATCACCTAAATCAATGATTCCCGCATTACTCCAAGCACCTTGACCTGGTTTAGCAATGGCAGCATATACACCATCACATAAAGTATGCAAAATAAAATAGTTTGTTTCTATAATCTCCCGTCCCATTCATAGCTCCCCTTTGAAGTTTTTACATATTATAGCATTTATACTAGTCAAGATATAAAAAAATCCACTCTTTTTCAAAGTGGATTTTCCTCATATTAGATGAGTCGTTTAAGTTTCGTTTCATATAGTGCAACTATTAGTAAGCCGCCAAGTATAGGCGCTAAAGAGCTAAAACTAAAATAAAAACCATCCTCATTGAAATGTCCTAAGAAATGAAATTGTAGCCATGGTACGCCATAAGTTTCACCTACACCGTATAAAAAAACTGTAGTAAATAAAAACAAAGCAAGACATTTGATAAATTCATTTCTTCTCATTACAATTCACCTCATTTAACGATGATCATTTGTTTTGCATAGGCTGTAAGTTCTTCGATTGTTCGCTCAGGGTTTTCATTCATAATGCCATATTGATAGCCATTTTCCTGCCAGCCAATATAACGGAATTTTTTCTCGTCCATGGCAGACCCTTTTTGACCTCGAATGTCTATTTCTTTTTCACCTAAAGTGGAATCAACCTCAGGTGCATCACCACTTGCTTTAAAAACTGTAACTGAAATTTCTTTCTGACTGTTCTTAGTATAATTAAAGGTATACTCTGAACGACCTTCTATCCCTTTATCTAATGAAATATTCTCCAAAATTAAACCATTTTCTTCTGGCACCATTAAAAATTCACCAAGCTCTCCTTTCACTGTATCAAGTGTTACTGACTCAGATTCATGCCCGCTAATTTCCTCCACTTTTGCATCCTCCGGAATATCAATTGTGAATTGTGCATCATCAATTTTTGCACTATCATCTAGTTTCGTATACTCTGATGTCATTTTATTTCCTGCACTATTCGTTATTGTTTTTAACGTCACCCAAGTTTTTTTATCAATCCATACTTCAATATCACCTACTAAAGTATCGTCTTTTTTGGCTTTCGCTACGATTTTATACGTATCTCTTCCAGCAATCTTCTCCTCCCCTCCAATTTTCACATCATGTGTATCCTTTACTAAATTAAATAATGATTCAGCCTGATCTCTTGGCGATGGGAATGCACCTAAACTCTCTTCTCCAATATCCATTTTATGAACAGTGTTTTTTACAACATCATACATCATAATCTGTGAACCATTGTTGACTGTGATGATATGCTCACCATTGTCAGCTGTTATCTCAATACGTCGTTTATCATCTTTAACCCACTCTTTGACTTGAGCCTTTCCACCAACATCATCCATATCCATCTTGTATTCAGCATAATAAGTAAGTGGTTCTTTCGTTTCCTGTAAAGCTTGATCGATAATTTCTTGCGGTGAATATGATCCCTCCGTGTTACAACCTACTAAGCTAAATGTGAGTACGGTAACTAAACCTGCTGCACGTAATGATTTTTTCCAATTCATCATCAATACTCTCCTTTTAATGGTGGTAACCAGCAAAGTACAGCTGCTCCATAGTCTTCTTTTGATACCAGCTCAACTGTCCCACCATGCTTTTCTATTATTTGTTTTGCAATATTTAATCCTAGTCCAGTGCCGCGCTCCCCAGCCTTTGTTCTTGCTGAATCTGCTTGGTACATGGGCTCAAATAACTTCTCAATATCCTCTTTTTTTACACCTTGCCCACTATTTTGCAAGATGATGTACATACCATCTTGTTTGTTTAGAGCTGGCCGTACAAAATCAAAGCCCCATACCGGACATTCTCCAGCATTCACGGCAGCTAAGCCTATCGTTGTACCTACTGCACCATAGCGCCAAGCATTACTCATTAAATTGTCGATTACCCGTTGAAGCTGCTTTGGATGCACTGCATACATACCTTCTATGTCACAAGTGACTTCAAGCATAAATCCTTGATCCTTGCATAGCTGCTCATAATCAGATAGTGCCATTTCAAAAAACTCCGTCCCATCTACGGCAACAAGATCTAAATGATAGCTTGTAGATTGCAGTAAAGTGAACATTAGTAAATCCTCTAACATCTGCTTCATCGTTTCAGACTTGGTTACAATAATTTGGCGGTACTCGTCTTGTTGTTCTTCTGATAACGCCTTGCTTTGTAAAGACTCGGCATACGCTTGAATAGCAGTAAGAGGAGTTTTCAAATCATGGGAAATACTTGCAATCATTAGCTCCTTTTGCTGTTGTTCAACTTTTAAATGAGCTCGTGCAGTTTCAATTTCGTCCTGCATGGCAAGGAAGGTTTCAGCAAGTTCTCCAATTTCATCTTTTCTTGCTACTAAATTCGATTCCACATGCTCCCCCTTTGCAAAAGCACGCATTTGCCTCATCAGTTCATGTAACGGACGATTTAATTTACGGTTAAGCAGCATCATAACTGCGAAATAAATAAGGAGGAATAATAGTATAGAGCTAGCTATTACAAGCCAAGAACGGCTTTCTACACCTTTTACCCAATCCTTCCGAACTAATTGAATTTCATATACCCCAAGTAAATCCCCATTTTGAAAAACAGGTTCTTTATACGTAAAGGCATTGTAGTTTTGCTTTAGTTCATATAAACCTTTTAAAATAGCATCCATAGAATCATAATCCAATTTCAATGGATTTGAGGAATACAACAGAATACCTGATTTTGAGTAAAGTGAAATGGCGAGCTGATCATTCGATAGCGCTTCAATATCTTGTATATCCGCATTTTTTTGATAATGCGCAGGATTTTCAAGAATGGACTGCACATGATTTAGCTCTGTCATTTTTTCGAAATATTCCGCAACGCTTTTATCTTGATAATAGGCATTAATCCACACATAAAGGCTATAAGCACCTGTTATCGGTAACACCATCACGATGAAAAAAGTAATGAGTAACCAAGTTTTAATGTTCATAGCGCTTCTCCAATAAAGCGGTAGCCCTTGCCCCAAACTGTTTGTATATAAAGTGGGGTTTTGACTGGGTCCTTTAACTTTTCTCGTAGCGCCTTTATATGTACTGTGACCGTATGTGTTTCATCGACGCTCGCCTGTTGCCAAATATGCTGATATAACTCTTCTTTTGAAAAAGTTTGGTTTGGATTTTTCGCAAGTAGTTTTAACAGCGCAAATTCCTTCTGTGTTAAGGTAAGCTCTTCATCATGAAGATGCACAGTTTCCTTTTGCCAATCAAATTTTAAGCCGTGTGTAAAGGATGTTACATCTTCTGATAGTTCTTTTTTCGTATAACGTTTCCAACGACGTAAGTGTGAGGCGACACGTGCCTTTAACTCCTCTAAGCTAAACGGTTTCGCAATATAATCATCAGCGCCCTGCAAGCCCTCAACCTTATCAGCCTCTTCCTTACGTGCACTCATCATTAAAATAGGAACATCACTTTCCCAACGAATATTTTGGCAAACAGTAAGACCGTCCATCTCCGGCAACATCCAATCGACCAATACTAAATCGAATGTGTCAGCTTGAAAATCAGCTAGCCCTTCAAGTCCAGTTGTTGCCCAAGTAATTTGGTATCCTTCTTGCTCAAGCGTTTCCTTCACAATACGTCCTATCGCCGTATCATCCTCAATCAGTAATAGCTTTTCTTTCATCTGTTTTCCTCCTGCACTAACCTTACTATGTAAAAAGACATTTTTTCTGAACTTTATACTTTCTTTATAATTACCATAGATCTGGCCTTCCGTCACTTCTCGTTTTCTATCCGTCGCTCGGCCTGGTCTATCCGTCTCCCGCATGCTTCACCTTTTCTATCCCTCGATCCTCTCTAAATAAAAAAAAGAATGCACAAAATTTGTGCATTCCCTCATTATGTTAGAAAAATAAACTTAAGATAAAGTAAATAGCTGCAGCCATGACTGCGGAAATTGGCATCGTGATTACCCATGTTGTCACAATTTTTCGTGCCATGCCCCATTTAACACCTTTTACACGATGTGCTGTACCTACACCCATAATAGATGAAGAAATAACATGTGTTGTAGATACTGGCAAGTGAATCAATGTTGCTCCGAAGATGATGGATGCAGAAGCAAGGTCAGCTGCAACACCGTTTACTGGACGGATTTTCATAATCTTACCACCGACTGTTTTGATGATTTTATAACCGCCTACAGAAGTACCAAGACCCATCGCACATGCTGCTGCAAAACGTACCCAGAAAGGAATATCATCTGTATGGTGCAAGCCTCCTGCAATTAAAGCTAGCGTAATAATCCCCATCGCTTTTTGCGCATCGTTTGTACCATGTGTAAATGATTGTAAAGCAGCTGTACCAATTTGCATTGTCCGGAAGCCTTTATTCGTTCGATATAAATTCATATCCTTAAAGAAGACTTTGAATAAAGTCATCATTAAGAAACCAGCTCCAAACGCAAGTAATGGTGAGAAAATAAGTGCCTGAAGGATTTTTATAAAGCCACTATAGTTCAATATATTGAAGCCTGCCGCTGCAATGGCAGCACCTGCCACAGAACCAATCAATGTATGCGATGAACTAGACGGAATTCCAAAGTACCACGTTACTAAGTTCCATGTAATCGCTGAAAATAATGCCGCTAAAATAACGACAGAACCTGTAGTATCTCCAATATAAGAATTTAAGCTGAACGGGTCAACAATATCCTTTGTTAATGCTTTCGCTACCCCAACGAATGTAATAGCTCCAATGAAGTTCATAACCGCAGCCATATATACTGCTGTACGTGGCTTCAATGCCCTTGTTGATACAGAAGTTGCGATCGCGTTGGCTGTATCATGGAAGCCGTTAATAAAGTCGAATACAAGTGCAAATATAACGACTAATATTGTTATCAGTAATATCGTATCCATTTAGTACACTCCATCTTACGCGTTACGCATAATTATTGTCTCAATTGTATTTGCTACTGTTTGGCAGCTGTCAGCTATATCTTCAAATTGTTCGTAAATACTTTTAAATACCATGATGCGCATTGGATCCTTTTCTTGAATAAATAATTGCTTCATCGAAGAACGGAAAATTTCATCACATTCACGCTCATAGTCCTTAATTTGAATAGCATGTTTACGCATTTCAACAAGCTTTTTACTATTTAAGAGCTCCATTGCTTGGACCATTTCGTCTGTGCTTTTCGCAATATATGTTAAGAATTGGCGCATCGGCTCAGTTACTTCTGTTAAATTATACATATCAAAATGTGCAATACAGCCTTCCATGCCATCAATGACATCATCTAATTTATTGGCAAGTGCCAAAATATCCTCACGTTCAATTGGAGTCATAAATGATTTATTTAACATCACAATTAGTTCGTGAATTAATTTATCTCCACTCGTTTCATAGTCCTTCATTGTGTCTGCGATTTCTTTTAGTGCATCTATATCTTGAATACGCGCATTGTGAGCATAATAAATACCTTCTTTGACATTTTTAGAAATATTTAATAATGCTTTAAAAAATGGATCTTGCTTGTTTGAGTTGAACATCATGTTCCTCCTGTTGAATGAATATTGTCGATTTCTGCAATCATCATAACAAAACTTTCACATACTTCTACAGATTTTTAAACATAAACGAGTTGAATTTACAAAAATGTAATATAAAATTTGCCACAATTATTTCTAGGTACTTTTCCAAGTTGAAAACGTTGGAAACTCAATAACAAAAATGAGCGATTTTTCTTTAAATATACCCGTTTTTTCTTTTATTTTTATAAAAATACTTGAAAAACTTTTTTCCTTTCTATTTATATCATCTTTATTAATGTTAAGGAATTGTAAACAAAATTTACATTAGAAAAGAGAAACTCCATTGCCATTTATTACAATTCGCAGTACTGTTATAAGAAAAATGTAACTTACACATTATTCGTGAAAGAAGGTTGTGAGAATATACATATGGATATCGATTTACTATCACTTACAATACTTTTACTACTCGGCTTTATCGCATCCTTTTTAAATGCGATTGTCGGGGGTGGAGGGTTAATTTCATTACCTGCGCTTATGGCGGTTGGTTTATCACCAAGTACAGCGATTGCCACAAACAAACTCGCCAATACAATTAGTAATGGGACTAGCATGTTAACTTTTTTACGAGCTGGCAAGGTCGATGTAAAAAAGAATCGAAAAATAATACCTTTTATTTTTATTGGTTCGTTCATTGGTGCCTATACTGTGCATCTTGTATCACCTGCTATTTTAAAGCCTCTAATGCTTGTTATGCTCGTCCTTGTTACCACTTATACGGTTTTAAAAAAAGATTGGGGACAGCAATCTGAAGAACAGATTTTAAGTACTAGGAAGAAAATCATCTTTGTCGGTGTTTTTGCTGCTGTTGGCTTTTATGATGGTTTCTTCGGACCTGGTACTGGTTCTTTTTTTATTTTCATTTTATTAATGATGGGCAATGATTTTTTGCAAGCTGCGGGCAATGCAAAAGCTTTTAACTTCACATCAAACTTAGCAGCGCTTGCTATGTTTTTACTTTTAGGAGAGGTGAATTTTTTATATGGCCTACCGATGGGTTTTATTATGATTTTCGGTGCCATACTAGGTTCAAAATTTGCGCTGAAACGCGGGACAAAAATGATGCGTATTATTTTTATCGTCATGACTTGTACATTAATAGTTAAAAATGCATGGGATTATTTCAGTAGCCATTAAAGTCCACTACTAAAAGGAAAAAACACTACCGAATCCATTGGCAAATTTTATCAGTCGATTGACAAAATTTATTTGCATGCTATAATACTTTTGGGCTTCACCGCATTGAAGCGAAGAAGTAACTGTTAGGAGGATTAGCATGTTTCGAATTGAAGCAAAGAGTAACCCTCGATTTATCGAGGCAAGCTTTATTATAATTTTAATTATTGCTGTGATGGCATTCAGTATTGGGTATTTAAAGGCGACACCCCATATACCTATTTTTCTTGTCATTTCACTTTTAATTGCATATGGATTACTGAAGAAAGTTCCTTTCCGTGAGCTTGAATCTGGTATGGTTGCTGGTGCAAGTGCTGGACTTGGGGCAGTTTTTATTTTCTTCTTTATCGGTATTTTAATTTCAAGTTGGATTATGGGTGGCACAATTCCAACACTAATCTACTATGGCTTTTTAACTGTTTCACCAAGCTTTTTCTTTGCCATCGTATTTTTGATTTGTAGTATCGTCGGTGTTTCAGTTGGGAGTTCTTTAACTACTGTTGCGACAGTGGGCGTTGCTTTTATGGGGATCGCTGGTGCAATGGACATTTCTTTAGCTATAACGGCTGGTGCGATTGTTTCTGGAGCTTTCTTTGGGGATAAAATGTCTCCCCTATCGGATACAACAAATCTTGCATCTGGGACAGTTGGTGTCGATCTTTTCGAGCATATTAAAAATATGGGTTGGACAACGATTCCAGCTTTCGTGATTTCATTTGTCCTTTATGCCATCATATCGCCAACAGGAGCAAATACTTCATTTGAAACAGTTGAGCTATTTAAAGAGGGCTTATTGTCAACAGGACTTATTCATTGGTATACATTATTACCAATTGCTGTTCTCGTTATTATGACGTTTTATAAAGCACCTGCACTTATTACTCTCGCAGTTGTTTCCATTCTTGGTGTTGGACTTGCCTACATACAAGAACCGATTGCACTATCAAATGTCTTTAAAATCCTTTTTGAAGGCTATGTATCTGCTACGGGTAATAAAGGTGTAGATGCACTACTGTCTCGTGGTGGTATGAACAGTATGCTCTTTACAATTGCCTTAGTCTTATTAGCATTAACAATGGGTGGACTATTATTTACGCTCGGTATTATTCAAAGTATTTTAGCGAAGGTCGAGAGCTTATTTAAAAGCGCTGGCTCTGTCATTACAGGTGCTGCCATTACGGGGATCGGTGTGAACACTTTAATTGGTGAGCAATATTTATCTATCCTACTAACGGGTGAAGCTTTTAAAGCACAGTTTCAGAAGGTAGGACTCGCCCCTAAAAATTTATCCAGAGTTATGGAGGACGCAGGGACAGTAGTCAACCCTCTTGTTCCGTGGAGTGTTTGTGGTATTTTTATTGCTAGTGTACTAGATATACCAACAACATCTTACTTACCATTTACCTTCTTCTGTCTACTCGGACCAATTTTGACAATCATCTTTGGTTGGAGCGGTAAAACATTAACAAAGCTTGAAAAATAAGAATGGTAGCTGATGAATGAAATCGTCAGCTACCTTTTTCTTTAGCACCTTTTATGTTGCGTTAACTCGTTTAAGTACCAATAAAATATACTATTAACCATTTCAATATTCATTCTGAAGCTCATTGAAGGTTTTATTTAACCATATAGTAAACTTCTCTCTCTCTTCGAACTGTGGATAATGAGCTGACTCTTCAAATATAATAAACTCTTTTACAGGTGCTTCCAGGCTATCATAATAATTTTTTGCAGCATTAACAGACGTCATATAATCAAAATTCCCCATTACAAAATAAACTGGCAGATCCACTTGATTCACAAAATCCGGAAGATTATGTTGTGCCTCTTCGTTCAACAAAGTTTCTTGTGTAACAGAAACCCCTCTTAAATAACGGATTACATCCAGTCCGTTATATTCAGTATTGAAAAGAAATCCTATTTGATAATCTCTATTATCATTAATAAGTCTTGCCGCACCTCCATATTTACGTACAAGATTTCTAGGTGTCTGCTCTTCTCCCTGTTCAATGAATCGTTGAAGTAGCTTTAATCTTTCCACATCATCCGAATTTCCGTCTAGTTTTGCCTGTTCCATTGTAAATTCTAAACTATCCAACTCACTTTGAACCGTATTAGCTACTTGCCCAATTCCTATATACGCATTGTATTTCTCGGGTGCTTCAGCGACAGCTCGCATTCCAATATAAGTACCAAATGAATGCCCGATTAATAAAACCTTTTCTTGGTTAAACCTTTCCGAAATGTAATCAGTTAATGCCAGCAAATCCTCAACCAACAAGTTAGTGGTCATGTTTGAATAGTCTTCAAAAAAATGATAGGATTTTCCACTGCCACGCTGATCATAATGTACAATGGTAAATTGCTTTTCAAGGTCTTTTTGATATTTCCTTACGTAGGGAATTTCGGAGCACGCTGGGCCACCATGAACAAAGATG
>Ga0209025_1005155_pt1 | contig 10823 bp, 13 predicted proteins | sample AraplaMF_Col_mLB_FD_184256 | JGI IMG/M metagenome (GOLD analysis project Ga0209025, IMG submission 184256) | Arabidopsis root microbial communities from the University of North Carolina, USA - plate scrape MF_Col_mLB (SPAdes) (version 2) | ecosystem: Host-associated > Plants > Roots > Endosphere...
AACCAGTATACAAACGTGTTTTTTGAGGTGAGCAAATGATAACATTACAGGCAAAAAAACAATTGGATATGACTAGATTTTTCATGCATGCATGCGCATTTCTACTTTTACTAGAATGGCTAAGGCCCCTTATAGGTATTACAAACGTAGGTAGATTAGATATTTTTGTAATATTTATAGGTATTTGCTTAACTCTCTCTTTTTTTCAAACAAGGTGGCAGATTCCTATAAAGATCGTCACAATTTTATTCATCATTCATTTCCTATATTATAAAAACGCTTTTATAAATCCATCTTGGCTAATGAAATTTTTTACTGATATTTCTCGAAATTCCTCCTTGTTATTTCAGGGGAATTTACTAGATATCTCTCCAGTTTTTCCAACACTTTTATTTTTTTTATCCTTTTGGTTTTTGAGTGCTTTCATCTCTTTTTGGATGATTCATAAAAAACGTGGGTTGTTATTTCTTATATTGACTATTATTTATATCACCGTTTTTCATAACTTACATTTATACAATGCAAACTACGCTATTATTCGTACTGTTGTCATCGGCTTTTTTATGCTTAGTCTTCTTCGCATAGAACGAATAAAAGAGATGGAACACTTACAAAATTATGCTAGAGAAATCTCAAAATTACTTAGACCTCTTACAATATTTATTGTATTGTCAGCAACCATCGCATACTTTGCTCCAAAATTTGGCCCTCAATGGCCAAACCCAATGAATTTTTTAAAATTCAACACATCCGAATCAAGTCAAAAGCAAGAAGTTTCTAAAATTGGGTATGGTTTAGATGACTCGAGATTAGGTGGTCCTTTTAAGGCGGATCCTACAATTGTATTCACAGCACAAACGCAAAACAAACAATATTGGAGAGTCGAAACGAAAGATTTTTATACCGGAAAAGGCTGGGAAGTTTCTGAAAATCAAAAAAAGATTTCTTTTAAAAATAAAAACGACGTCGTGAGCTGGTACGAACAAAATACAAAAACGGAGACAACAAAGGCAACAATCAACATGCAAAAAAGTTATCCTCACCTTACCTATCCAGCAGGGTTAATATCTGTTGAGGCTTCTTCTAATATAGAATACAGCATTGACCCATTTACAGAAAAAATCTATACGATGGACGGAGACTCCTCTACTACTTTAAATTCATATAAAGTAACGTATGAGATCCCCGAGTTTTCCATAGAAAAATTGAAAGCTATAAAGACAAATGAAGGCCAAGAAACAAATCCTTATTTCATGACAAAATACACGCAACTTCCCGAATCATTACCGCAGCGAGTAAAAGACTTAGCTGCTAATCTAACAAATGATAAAGACAACCGATATGATAAAGTATTAGCTATTGAAAATTACTTCACCGACCATTCTTTCGTATATGAAACAATGAATGTGTTGTTCCCTGCCAAAAACCAAGATTATGTTGATCAATTTCTTTTCGATACAAAAAGTGGCTACTGTAATAATTTCTCGACGTCTATGATCGTGTTACTTCGTTCTGCCGGGATTCCTGCTCGCTGGGTAAAAGGTTATACAGAAGGAACACTTGATAATACGCTTGTGGGTGCTGAAGGTGAGGATGTTTATAAAATCGCGAACGATAACGCACACTCTTGGGTCGAAGTATATTTCCCTGGATACGGATGGATTCCATTCGAACCAACAAAAGGATTTACTAATCCCTATAATTTCACAAATAATACGCCTGCTTCTACGATACAAAATAGCGAAGAAACTAATTCTCAAAATGCGCAAATACACCAAAGAAACAATGAAGCAAAGCTCAAAAGTTTAATAGAAGATACAGAAGAAGCTCCTACTAAAAAGATTTCAAATGCTAAAAATAGATTTTCTTGGTGGTACGTATTCCTCTCTTCGATACTAATTAGTATTATAGGATACACTCTCTTCGCTACTAGAATGAAATGGATTACATTTTTTATCATTCTTTTCTATAAATACCGAAAAGGTGATGCTGTTTATAGCAAAGCTTATGGCGCACTTTTGAAACAATTTGCTAGAATTGGCATACCACGAGGGGAAAGTCAAACATTCCGAGAATACGCTCTCCATATCGATACACTTTACAACTCGGCTCATATGCAACAACTTACTTTCAGTTATGAGAACGCTATGTATCAAAAGGGACAGGCCGCAGCAGAATGGGAAAAATCCGTACACTTATGGGAAATCCTTATGAAAAAAGCAGCTTCTCCGCCTAAATCAAATGACTTCTATTCAGCGATTTAATCTTGATAATATGAGTTGAACGAAAACGCCTCAAAGAACTACATTGTTCTTTGAGGCGTTTTTTAATAATGTGAAACTCCTATTTTATTCTCCAAGTACCTTCTCAATCTCAACCTCTAAATCTCCCGGCTTTGTCTGCGGCGCAAAACGCCCTACTACTTTCCCGTCTTTTCCGATTAGAAACTTCGTAAAGTTCCATTTCACTGCTTTCATACCGAGTAAACCTGGTGCTTGTTCTGTCATATATGTATACAGAGGATGAGCTTTATCACCTTTCACATCAATCTTTGCAAACATCGGGAAATTCACACCATAGTTTAATTCACAAAAACTAGTAATATCCGCTTCTGTACCTGGTTCTTGTCCTCCGAATTGGTTACAAGGGAAACCGAGTATTTCAAGTCCTTGGTCTTTATATTTATCATATACTTCTTGTAATCCTTTATATTGTGGTGTAAAACCACACTTGCTAGCTACATTTACAATAAGAAGCGCTTTTCCTTCGTAATCTTTTAATGATTTATCTTCTCCTGTTATCGTTTTAGCTGAAAAATCATAAACTGTCATTGTCCTTACCCCTCTCTTCATTATCATTCTATGTTTATACTATACTACATTCATGAATATACAGCTCTTATTACGTACTTACACTCCAAAATGATAGCGCTTTATTTTCGTTTGAAAATTCGACACAAACTACTAGACTTTTATGTTGGAAAGTTTTACAATTAAATTGTGAACAAAATGTGACAGTTTATATTCCATTATAAAAGAAAAGGATGGTGTTCATTATGAAAACTGCACAACATGAAACGATTTCAAATCGCGAGTTTTATTTCGTACTATATATGATGTTATTGTATGTGATTGGCTGGGTAATCGATGTAAATGGTTTATTTTTAAGCTCCTATTTTAATTTAGCAGGAGAGATTATGCTTCCAATCGTAGGTGGCATAGTTGGACTGTTCGTTATGTCTATCAATAAAGAACAAGCAAAATAACAACACTTTAAAAAGGCAGAAGACGAAACTTTCGTTTTCTGCCTTTTTTCTATTTTAGCGTATAATAGAAACATGCAGTAAATAAGGAGTGGTAATGATGAAAAAAGTAGAGCAATTATCTTCTCACCTATATCTGATTGATGATTTCGATTTACAACATAATGAACGAACTGGTACGTACGTTTTATTAGGTGACGATATTACTTTAATTGAAACTTGTGCAGCCCCTTCTCTTCCGTATATTTTAGATGGCTTACAACAATTACATATTGATTTAAACGATGTAAAAAACATTATCGTTACACATGTTCATTTAGATCACGCCGGGGCTGCTGGTTTAATGATGGAAAAGTGCCCAAATGCTACTTTATATGTGCATTCTCGCGGTGCTCGTCATATGATTGATCCAACAAAACTCATTTTAGGCGCAAAAGCTGTATACAAAGAAGATTTCGATAAACTGTTTGATCCAATTCTTCCTATAGAAGAAGAACGTGTTCGTATTGTACAACATGGTGATACGTTACAAATTGCCGAAGACCGTACACTTACATTTTACGATACACCGGGGCATGCTAAACACCATATTAGCATTCACGATTCATTAACAAACGGCATTTTTACTGGCGATACAATTGGAATTTATTATAGAGAACTTGCAGACCTTGGTGTAGAACTATATTTACCATCAACATCCCCTTCACAATTCCAACCAGATGCGATGATTGCTTCTAAAAATCATATTCAAAGTATGAATGTAGATACTATTTATTTCGGTCATTACGGTGCATCATCCAATGTTACAGAAGTATATAACCAACTTGAACATTGGTTACCTATTTTCGTTCATACTGGTAAAGAGGTCTTTGAACAGTATAATGATTTCGATGAGGCGACTAAGGTTCTACAAACTATGTTAATGGATAAAATCTCTTCTCACCTTACAAAATTAAAAGTCCCATCAGATCATTCCGTTTATAACATTTTACATCTAGATATAGAAATTAGCGCGATGGGCATTATTGATTATTTCACGAAGCAAGAAAAAGCAAACTCCACTATTAACTAACAGTAAAAGAAGAGATATACACAGTAGTTATTGTATATCTCTTCTTTTTTTGAATATATTTTGAGTAAAGGATGGTGGAATGTAATGCAAAAAGTGATGCTATACCTCTGCTTCACATTATTTATCGTCTTATTATTATTTGTCGGAGTAAAAATTCAATTTTATTTAGATACAGATGCGCAGGCGAACTTTAACGTTTATCCAAGATTATTTTACTTTACACTCTTCCCTCTTATAGTTGGCATCTTATTAAGATTCCTTCAATCTATTAATCGCGAAACGAGTAAACAAAACTGGCGCTTTCAACCGGATAAATTTATTGCTATTACAGTGCCTACGCTATTCATTTCCTTTTCTCCAGCTCTACTCTTTTCACCAGTTGGTGCATACCTACCTTATTTAACTAATATTATTCTTATCAATACAACTTTTGTTACGATTATTAGTTTAATAGCTGGTTACTCCCTTTTAGATTGTTTTATACAAAAAGACAATGAGAATAGTAAGGAATATAACTAAATGATTTCCTACTTTCACTTTATTAAACAAATCAAGATAATTCTGCCCTGAATTGTATGCAAAAGAACCTAATGTTCAAATTTTTAAGTGTCGTTGGTTACGGTGGTTTATTTATAAGTGCGATATTACTTGTAAGAGTCGCTATTCATGCGGTAAGGAAATGTATGTTAAACTAAAGAAAATCGTGTACTAAGTTAAATGACACTTCAAATAAGGGAGAATTATTATGTATAAACTTTTTGGATTCTCGTGTCTAATGTTTCTCGCAAGTATATGTTCTTTCTTTATTTTAAGAGGGCCTAATGCAAATTTAACTTTAATTATTGCGATTCTAGCTATACTTTCATTACTCGGTATTCTTTTTGCAATCGCATCAAAGAATTGGTTATTCGGAATAGTTGGTACGGTATTAAATGGCGTAATATTAGTAGTTGTATACTTCCTATTGCTTGCAAAAGGAATAGGTGGTTAAAATATATTTACGTTTCAATAAGAAAAGCTCACAGCTTAGGCTATGAGCTTTTTTACTTATCTCACCTTTTCATCTACATACTCCATAAGCTGCTCCGCTTGAATAAATCTTTCTTTGTACGCCTCAGGTACGTCTTCTACTTTCATTCCACCAGTTGATTTTGTCTTCACTCGTACGATTTCATGTGTCATTAATGCTTCCATATAGTGATCAAATTCTTCTTGTGTTAATATTTCTTTACTAGATTTATGACCATTTAATTTATCAAAGTATGGTTGAAGCCCCATACTTACCTTCTTCATCTCTTCTCTTTTTGCTGGTGATAATTGATCATAATCAATATTACCGTTCGAATCTCCGTATACCAGCTTTGCATTTGTTAATTTTTTTAGTTCTTTTGTAAACTCTTCATATTCCTTCGCACCCATTTCATCTTTCGCTTCTGATAATTTTGCATTAAAACGCATATACGCTTCTAATGTCATCGCTCCAGCATGTTTTTTTAAATTCTCAAACGATCCGTATATACCATCCGCCATAATAGATTGATACGCAAAACCAGTCGTTGGGAGTAAAAATGCTGCCGCAAGCACTCCTGCAATAAGACGCTTCTTCCTTTTGTTCCCCCCGCGCTTCATTTTAATCTGAACAATTACTTTCTCTTTTAAATCCGGCGGGGCGATAATCCCCTTCGCTTCTTCTTGTATAGATTCTCTAACTCTACAATCTAAACTCATTTCATATTCCCTACCTCTCCTAAAAAGATTTCTTCTACGTGCTCTTTTTGACGTAGTTTTTTTAATGCCGCGTGAATTCTAGATTTCACAGTACCAATTGGAATATGTAGTATTTGCGCTACTTCTTCTTGTGAATAATCGTGTAAGTATCTTAAGATAATAACTTGTTTCAATTTATACGGTAATTTATGTATGAGTTCGATTAGTTTTTGGTTTGATATTTTACTTACAACATCGTTAGAAAAATCAATTTGTACTGGTTTTCTTTGCTCTTCTGCTTTTTTTACAATACGTAGTCGCATCCACCTCTTTCTTCTGTAAGAATGAATTTGTTTAATCGCAAGTCCGATTAGCCAAGGACGAAATGGCTTCTCATTATCATATTTACGAAGCGATTCATATAGCTGTATATATATTTCTTGAACGACATCATCTACATCCGTTTTATCGCCTATTAAAAAATGTGCTGTTTTATATACTTCTTGAATTGTTTTATCATACAATTTGCCATACGCTTCTTTATTGCCTGATAAAATTAATTGGATTAAATTTGTATACAATGTTTCATCCTTCATGTACCTTCCCTCCTTTGTCTTACACTATATATTGGCAAGTAATTGATATTTCGTTCGATTTTTCAAAAGTTTTTTTATATAAATTAATATAATGTTTCAATCAGTTCATAAGCTTCACTTATAATCACACATAACTATTATATAATTTTCCAATTTCTAATGACGATTTAAAATGATTTATATAATCAAATTTAGGAGGAAATATGATGAAAGCTATCATTGTAACGTCGTTCGGTGGTCCTGAAGTGATGAAATATACAGATGTGGATATGCCGACTATTTCAGAAGATCAAGTTTTGATTCGCGTTGTTGCTACTAGTGTAAATTTCGCCGATATTAAATCCCGTTATGGTAAAAAAGGAAATGAAGCACTACCTTTTATACCAGGGATAGATGCCGCTGGTATTGTAGAACGTGTCGGTTCTCAAGTGAAAAATATTTATCCTGGACAACGTGTCATTGCTTTTCCTCAAAATGGATCTTACGCAGAATACGTTGTCGCAAACGAAAACCTTACTTTCGTTTTACCTGATAAAGTCGATTTTCAAACTGCAGCTGCTTGTCCGATTGTATCTTTTACAAGCTATAATTTACTCGCAAATGTTGCAAGGCTTCAACAAGGTGAGTCTGTACTCATTCATGCAGCGGCTGGTGGAATTGGTACGACAGCAATTCAACTTGCAAAACGATTAGGGGCTGGAACCATTATTGGTACTGTCGGGAGTGAAGTAAAAAGAAAAATAGCTTTAGATGCTGGAGCTGATTATGTTATTTGTCATCAAGATGAGGATTTTGTAGAGAAAGTCAATGAGCTGACAAATGGCGAAGGGGTCGATGTAATTTTAGATTCTATTTCTGGAACAGTTTCGGAAAGAAGTTTAAAATGTCTTGCTTATTACGGTCGCCTCGTTCATTTCGGTAATGCAAGCGGTGAAATTGGTAACTTTCAAACGAAAGATTTACACGCAAGTTGCCGCTCTATACTCGGTTTTAGCTTCGGCACTACACGAAAAAAACGTCCTGAACTACTCCAAGAAACAGCACATGAAGTTTTCCGTTATTTACGTGATGGCAGTCTAAAAATGAAAGTTGCCAAATCTTTTCCACTTCAAGATGCAGGGAAAGCACATGAATGGGTCGAAAGTAGAAAAAGTACAGGGAAAGTAATACTAACTGTCCAGTCCTCTTCCTGAAATGAATACTTGAAACCGAGGTGTCATTCATGGGATCACGAATTATGCATGCTATTATAGCCAACAAGATTGCCGAAAAACTATATATCCAAGATAAAGCTTCTTTCATACTTGGAGGTGTAGCCCCTGATGCGGTTCATTCAGCAGAAGAAAAAGGAACTTCACACTTTTACGCTGGCACAACGAAAAACTATACGAGAAGGATAGATTTCAATTCTTTTTTTCAAAAATACAGAGCTCATATGGATTCCCCTTTTCTCATAGGCTATTACACTCATCTCATTGCCGATGATAATTGGCTAAGTGGCTTTTTTCTACCTTGGCTAAAAAATAGAATAGAAAATGACGAAACGATCGCACCTATGTACTATAACGATTTTAAATTGTTAAATGCAAAGTTGCTTCATCATTACGATAAAGAACAACAGCTCTTCTCTCTTCTCAACGAAGAGGCTCACATTATGGATATTGAAGAAGTTTCTAAAGAAAACGTATTAGCTTTTCGAAAGTATCTTTTTGAAGATATGTTGTATCCAGAGCAACATTTACATGAAGACTTACAAGTATTTACGTTTAATCAAATCGTTGGTTATATTGAGACAGCTATTGAAAAAGGCGTATTTTATATTAATCAACTCTCTAATGAAAAATCCACTTCAAACATGTAATCCCCCTCAATATATTTGAGGGGGATTTTTACATAGCAATATTATTATTTGTTCTTTTCCATAACCGCAAAATAATTGCCTTCACTATCAGCAAAGTTAAACACTTTACCAGAAGGTATAGTTACCATTTCCCCAACAGTAACATTTTTATTTTTTAAATCTGTATATAATTGATCAAGATTTTCTGAGAAGAACATTAAAGATGGTGTACCAAGATTCAATTCTGGGCTCATTTTAGAAATCACTTCTTTATTATGTAATATAATGCTCGTTTCTGCACCGCTTTTCGGAGCGATTTCAATCCATCTCATTCCTTGCTTATTATCTTCCTCTGCAACTACATGAAACCCTACCTTTTCTGTCCAAAAATTAACTGCCTCATCTTGATTGTTTACATATAACATAATTTGTCCGACTTTATGAATCATTGTTTTTCCCCCTAATGGTTTTTATGTTCTATGTAGGTTTCTACAGGTGCTATCGTTATTCCTTTTGAATTTATATGTACTTCTTTGCAAAATTTATCGACTGACTCATTCCATCCAATTCGTCAAAATAATCATTTCTTTCAATCATGTTATATCCGTCGAATCTAATTTCATCTAATACCTTGAAGAATATATCGAAATCCACTTCACCATTTCCTGCTGCTACTTCTATATACTTACTTGAACGATCACTTTTTACTTCTTTACAATCTTTAATATGAGTTTGTACTATATAATCTTTTAATAGTAATAAACCTTCTACTGGATTTTCATTTACATCACTTATTAAATTTGCTGGGTCAAAGTTAACCGCTAGTCCTTTTGAGTTTATCGTTTCTAAAAAACGTTTTAACACTATCGCTTTTTCAGATCCCGTTTCAATTGCGAAAATCCTTCCAAATTTGAGTGCTAATTCCCCTATCTCATAACAAACTCGTTCCATTAAATTCCCTTTGTTATTGAATTACAAACAAAAAAGACGCAACTACTAGTAGTTACGCCTTCCCCATTATTTATCTAGGCTTTTTCTTCCCAGTAAACGCTGGTTTCTTTTTCTTTGGTGCTTTCGGCTTCGTTTCTACAAATGATCCGTTAAACATTTCTTGCTTCGTAAACACGATACCTAATTTTTTTGCAAATTGAAGTAATTTACGCTCTTCTTGTTGTGTTACAAGAGAAACGACAGTTCCTTCTTTACCCATACGTCCTGTACGTCCTGAGCGGTGAATATATTGGTCTACTGTGTCTGGTAACTCCAAGTGGATTACATGTGTTAAATCATCGATATCTATTCCACGTGCTGCAATATCAGTAGCAAGTAGAATTTCTAATTTCCCGCTGCGGAAAGCACGCATCGTTGCTTCACGCTCTTGCTTACTTGCCTCTGAATGAAGAGCTGCTGCTTTCATTTTACGGAATTGCAATTTCTGAGTAATTTCATCTAAACGGAATGGGTCATTTAAGAAAGCAACTGCTTTTACATCGCCCATATGCATAATTCTTCTTACGTAATCATTTTTTTCGCGTCGCTCACAAATGATATACGTATGCTCAACTAAGCTTTTTGACTCTGCACGTGTTATACGTACTAATTGTGGTTCAACTGCTAAATCACGTGCAGCATCTTCTGCCGCTTTTGTAATTGTCGCCGAGAAGAATACTAATTGACGATCTCGCATTGTAGATTTAATTACATCTTGTACTGCGCCCATCATCTTTTGTTTTACAATTTGATCAAACTCATCAAATACAATCGTTTTTACTTCATGCATCTTTAGCTTTTTCATTCGAATTAATTCTAAAATACGTCCTGGTGAACCGACAATTACTCTCGGGTGTTTCTTTAATTTTTCAACTTGGCGCTTAATATCTGCACCACCAATTAAAGATGCCCCTGAAATTTCAGTCCCTGCTGTAAACTTTTGAACCTCTTCGTGAATTTGCATAACAAGCTCACGTGTTGGCGCTAAAACAACAACTTGTGGTTGTTTTACTTCAGGATTAATTTTATGTAAAAGGGGTAATAAGTACGCTAATGTTTTTCCTGTTCCAGTTGGAGATTCAGCTATAACGTCTTGTCCTTCTAAAATAGTTGGAATCGCTTGTTTTTGAATTTCAGTTAATTCTTTAAAACCAGCCTTCTCCCAAGCTTGTTGTAAAAATGGTTGCATATCTTTTATCATTTGTTTTTCTCCTTTATCTCTATTTTTGAAGAAAATGTTGTATTGTTCGCACCGTTTCTATCATGTGTGAAATAACAGCTATTAAATCATCAACATGGTCTTCTGTAATCGCTTTTTGAAATAGAACCTCTACCTTATTATGATATGAAATCGCT